>Ga0256835_1000377_pt1 | contig 34060 bp, 28 predicted proteins | sample PIR30metaG_FD_185972 | JGI IMG/M metagenome (GOLD analysis project Ga0256835, IMG submission 185972) | Hydrothermal vent microbial communities from East Pacific Rise, Pacific Ocean - PIR-30 | ecosystem: Environmental > Aquatic > Marine > Hydrothermal vents | place: Pacific Ocean: East Pacific...
GCCGCCGCCTTCCGCCGCCGCCTTCCGCCGCCGCCTTCCGCCGCCGCCCTCCGCCATCCGTTCCGGTGGTACCATCGCCTCCCGGCCCCACGTGGCCGGCGCGAGGAGGATGCATCATGGTCGAGGCCGAGGGCCGGAGGTTTCCGTTCGACACACCCGAGGTGCTCCAGCCGGAGGTGCTGGAGACCTTTCCCTACGAGTACGCGGGAAGGGACATCGTCGTCACCATCGAGACCGACGAGTTCACGGCGGTGTGTCCGTTCTCCGGGCTCCCGGACTTCGGGAGCCTCGTGGTGCGGTACGTCCCCACCGATGTCTGCGTGGAGCTCAAGTCCTTCAAGTACTACCTCCACGGGTTCCGCAACGTGGGGATCTACCAGGAGCACGCGGTCAACAGGATCCTGGACGACCTGGTGGCCTGTTGCAGGCCCAGATGGATGGAGGTCGAGCTGGACTACCGGATCCGCGGTGGTATCCACACGGTGGTGACCGCGGAGCATGGCACCCGCCCCGGTGGATGAAGCTGCTGTGATAGCATGTGGGCGATGCGCGGCGCGGATCGAGCCAGGTGATCACGAGCTTCCCGGACGGGAAGCTCGTTTCCCGATGGGGGTCAGGAGGCCTGAACATGACGAGGACCTCGAGTGGGGCCGGTCTCAAGCAGATCCTTGACGAGGCGGGGATGGGGCGGACCATCGCCCGCATGGCGGCGGAGATCGTGGAGAGGGACGGCGGTGAGATCATCCTGGTGGGAATCCAGACCAGGGGGGTGCCCCTGGCGGAACGGCTCGCCCGGGCCATCGTGGCCTCCACGGGCCACAGCGTGGGCACCGGACGGCTGGACATCACGCTCTACCGCGACGACGTGGGCCCCTGGCGGCCCGCGCACGCCCAGCCGGTCCTCAAGGAGACCGTGCTGCCCCCCTCCATCGACGGGGCCACGGTGTGGCTGGTGGACGACGTGCTCTTCACCGGGAGGACCGTGCGGGCGGCGCTGGACACGCTGATGGACTACGGCCGGCCACGAGCCGTACGGCTGGCGGTCCTGGTGGACCGGGGGCACCGGGAGCTGCCCGTGGCAGCGGACGTGGTGGGACGGAAGGTCCACACGTCGCGCGACGAGGACGTCCAGGTCCGCCTCAAGGAGGTGGACGGGGTGGACGGCGTCTGGATCGGAAAGGAGACCCCGAATGCCCGTTGAGGCTGCAACCGCCCTTTCGGGAAAGGACCTGGTGGGGATCGCTCCACTCACGCCGGGTGAGATCCAGCTGATCCTGGACACGGCGGAGGAGCTCCTGGAGATCGCCAGGCGTCCCATCAAGAAGGTGCCGACCCTTCGCGGCCGGACCGTGGTCAACCTGTTCATGGAGCCCTCCACCAGGACGAGGTTCTCCTTCGAGGTGGCGGAGAAGCGGCTGTCCGCGGACACGCTGAACTTCTCGGCCTCGGGGACCTCGGTGAGCAAGGGCGAGACCCTGGTGGACACGGCCCGGAACCTCATGGCCATGGCACCGGACTTCATCGTCATGCGCCACCCCAACTCCGGGGCACCCCACCGCCTGGCGAAGATGGTGAGCGCCTCCATCATCAACGCGGGGGACGGAATCAACGAGCACCCCACCCAGGCCCTGCTCGATGCCTTCACCATGCGGCGTCACAGGGGCCGCCTGGAGGGTCTCACGGTGGTCATCGCAGGGGACATCCGGCACTCGCGGGTTGCCCGGTCCAACGCATTCCTGCTCAACAAGATGGGGGCCTCGGTCCGGTTCGCCGCGCCGGCGTCGCTCATGCCCGTGAGGGCGGAGGAGCTCGGCGTGGAGGTCCACCACCGGCTGGAACCCGCGCTCGAGGGCGCCGATGTGGTGATGATGCTCCGGATCCAGCGGGAACGGCAGGGCAACAAGAACTTCCCGTCGTTGCGGGAGTACTTCGACTTCTTCGGGCTGACGCCCGGGCGGCTGGACCTGGCCAGCCCCGACGCGCTCGTGATGCACCCGGGTCCCATGAACCGCGGCGTGGAGATCGACTCCGCCGTGGCCGACGGACCCCGGTCGGTGATCCTGGACCAGGTGACCAACGGCGTCGCCATCCGCATGGCGATCCTCTACCTGCTTTCTGGAGGTGAACGTGAGCCGTCTGCTGCTTCGTAACGGCCGGGTGGTGGATCCCTCGCAGGGTCTGGACCAGGGCCTCGACGTGCTCCTGGAGGACGGTTTCGTGGCCCGGGTCGGGGAACGGCTGGATGTGCCTGCCGACACGCCCGTCCTGGACGCTGCCGGCCTGGTGGTGGCGCCGGGTTTCATCGACCTCCACGTGCACCTGCGGGAGCCGGGCTCCGAGTACAAGGAGACCATCGAGACCGGGTGCCGCGCTGCGGTGGCCGGCGGCTTCACCGCCGTGTGCGCCATGCCCAACACCAGCCCCATCAACGACGACCCCTCGGTGACCCGGTTCATCCGGGAGCGTGCGGAGGAGGTCGGCCTGTGCCGCGTGTACCCCATCGGGGCGCTGTCCAAGGGTGAGAGGGGCGAGGAGCTGGCCGAGATTGGCGAGATGGTGCGGGAGGGGGCCGTGGCCATCTCCGACGACGGACGGCCCGTCATGAACGCCCAGCTCATGCGGCGGGCCCTGGAGTACGCGAAGAGCTTCGGCATTCCCATCGCGGCCCACGAGGAGGACGTGAACCTGGCCGATGGCGGGAGCATGCACGAGGGCGAGGTCTCCACCCGGATCGGCCTCAGGGGAATCCCGTCGGCAGCCGAGGACGTGATGGTGGCCCGGGACGTCCTCCTGGCCGAGCTCACGGGAGGCCGGCTCCACCTCTGCCACGTCTCCACGAGGGGCAGCCTGGACCTGGTCCGCATGGCGCGGCGCAAGGGCATCGAGGTCACCTGCGAGGTGACGCCGCACCACTTCACGCTCACCGACGAGGACCTGGCGGCCTCCAACTACGACCCCAACTGGAAGATGAACCCGCCCCTGAGGAGCCGGGACGACGTGGAGGCCGTGCGGCAGGCCATCTACGACGGGACGGTGGACGCCATCGTGACGGACCACGCGCCCCACCACGCCGACGAGAAGGAGCTGGACTTCGCCGATGCGCCCTTCGGCATCGTGGGCCTGGAGACGGTGGTGCCCCTGGCCCTGGACCGGCTGGTCCACGGCCGGGTGATCGGCCTGCTCCAGCTGGTCCGGCTTCTCTCCACGCGGCCCGCCGAGATCTTCGGGCTGCCCGGGGGAACGCTGGCGGAGGGGGCTCCCGCCGACGTGACACTGCTGGACATCAGGGCCCGGACAACGGTGGATCCCGGGCGCTTCCGGTCGAAGGCCCGGAACACGCCCTTCGCCGGCATGCGGCTCAAGGGCGCCCCGGTGGGGACCATCGTGGGCGGCCGGGTGGTCTGGCGCGCGGGCGAGGCGTCCTAGTTCCGTGCGGACCGTCGTCGTGGCCGCAGGCTCGCCCCGGCAGGCGGCCCGCTGGGAGCGCGTCATCGGAGCGCGGTTCGCGGGAAGGGCCGCTCCAAGGCTCGTGACCGCACCCGGCCAGCTGGAGGGGGCGGGGGGCGTGGCAGCCCTTCTGGTGGATCCCGGCATGGAGGGACCTCCGGTCCCGCGCTGGCTGGAGGCCGCCATCGCAGCGGGGATACCGCCCTCCCGGACCCTCGTGGTGGCCGCCACCGGCTCTCCCGATGCCGGGGCCGGTCGGGGCTGCCTCCTGGTGGCCGACCCGGGGGATCCCGAGGCCACCACGGAGCTCATCCTGGCGCTGGAGCGGCTCGTGGGCGGCGGCTGAGGGCGGGGACCTGAACCCGCCCGCTGGCCGGTGGGCGATCCCATGGTGGTGTGCAGGGAGCTCGATCCGTTCTGTGCTATGCTTCCGCCCCCGTGGACCCCCGCGGGAAGCCAAGCCAGCGAGGCCTGTCATGACTGACGAATCCCGTGAGCTGAACGAGTTCGAGAAGGCCCTCCAGGAGAACCTGGAGACCCAGGACATCTCGGTGGGTGCCGTGGTGGACGGCACCATCGCCGCGATCCACGGCGACGTGGCCCTGGTGGACATCGGCGGCAAGTCCGAGGCCGTCATGGACCGTGAGGAGCTGGACGAGCTGGGCACGGGCGACCCCGTGGAGGTCGTGGTGGTCTCCGCCGGCGACGAGATCAGGGTCTCCCGGAGGCAGGCCATCGAGATGCGCCTCAAGGAGAAGCTCGCGGAGGCCGTGGAGCGGAACGTCCCCATGGACGGGAAGGTGGTGGGGCGCCGCAAGGGCGGATTCGACGTGACCATCGCCGGGATCCGGGGCTTCTGCCCGGTGTCGCAGATCTCCGACGTCCGGTCCGATGACCTGGACCAGCACCTGGGGCAGACCTACACCTTCAGGATCCTGGAGTACGACCCCGAGAACCGGAAGCTCGTGGTGTCGCGTGCCGCGCTGCTGCGCGAGGAGAAGGAGAAGCTCCGCGCCGCCACCTGGGAGAAGCTCGAGGTCGGTGCCGTGCTGGAGGGGACCGTCCGCTCGCTGACCGACTTCGGTGCCTTCGTGGACCTCGGTGGCGTGGACGGGCTCGTCCACGTGACGGAGATCTCCCACCGGCGGATCGGCAACCCCCGGCACGCCCTGGAGGTGGGGCAGGCGGTGACCGTCAAGGTGCTCGAGGCCGACCGCGAGAAGGACCGCATCTCCCTGAGCATGAAGGCCCTGGAGCCCAATCCCTGGGAGGGGGCCGGGGAGCGCTACGCCGCCGGGACGAAGTTCAGCGGGACGGTGGTCCGCAAGGCGCCCTTCGGGATCTTCGTCAGGCTCGAGGAGGGGATCGACGGGCTGCTCCACGTGAGCCAGCTCCCGCCGGGCATGGACCTGGACTCCGAGGAGCTGGCCGAGGGCGCCACCGTCGAGGGCTGGATCCGGGAGTGCGATCCGGAGCACGAGAGGATCGGCCTCACCCTGCGTGAGGTGCCGGATCACGACCCCTGGGAGCGCATCGAGATGCACTACCAGGAGGGCCAGGTGGTGGAGGGTACCGTGGAGAACGGCGCCCCCTTCGGCGTCTTCGTTGAGGTGGAGCCGGGGCTCAGCGCCCTGATCCCCGCGTCCGAGCTGGGCATGGGGCGGGAGGTGGATCCGAAGACGGCCCTGGAGCCCGGCACGAAGGTCAGCGCGAAGGTGCTTTCCATCGACCCCGAGCGGCGGCGCATGAGCCTGTCCATCCGGGCCTTCAAGCGTGAGCAGGAGCGCCGCGAGTACCAGGGGCACATGGAATCCTCCGGCGATGCGGGCGCGCCGTCCCAGACGGCCTTCGGGGCGGCCCTCATGGCGGCCCTGGGGACGAAGCCCGAGGAGAAGAAGGCCTCGAAGACGAAGAAGAAGTAGGGCCGGACTTCTCCGGGGGCGGAGCGGACTGATACCCTCCCTGCCATGAGGGTCGTGCTCCATCGCGTGGATCGTGCCGAGGCCACCAGGGACGGTGTCACCGTGGCCGGTATCGGCCCCGGTCTCGTGGCCCTGGTGGGTTTCGGCCGGGAGGACGATGCCGGGGTGGTCCGCCGGCTGGCCGGCAAGATCGCCCGTCTCCGCATGATGGAAGGGGGAGGATCGAAGTTCGGCGCCTCGGTGGTGGATGCCGGTGGTCAGGTCCTGACGCTCTCCCAGTTCACGCTCCTGGCCGACACGACCCGTGGGAGCAGGCCCAACTTCTCGCCCGCCGCGGATCCCGCTGTGGCCCGGGAGCTCTTCGGCGTCTTCGGCGAGGCCCTCCGTGCGGCGGGTGTGGCGGACGTGGTCCAGGGCCCCTTCGGTACCACGCTCCGCGTGGAGATGGTCCACCGGGGCCCGTTCACCGTGGTGCTGGAGGGATAGACCTCCGTCCGGCCCGACGCCCGGGGATGTCGAGATGGCCGAGTTGAGACGTTGCTATGATATTCGATCTCAATGTTGACATGACCGCCGGGGTGTTGGACAATCCCTGCCGACCGGAAACGACCACCTGGAGGTGACCCATGCGACCCATGACCGAGGAGTTCCTGAAGGCGGCCTTCGCGGGCGAGAGCCAGGCCCACATGAAGTACATGGCCTTCGCGTTCAAGGCCGAGAAGGAGGGCAAGCCGAAGATCGCCAACCTGTTCCGGGCCATCGCCTACGCCGAGCTGGTCCACGCCCACAACCACCTGGAGGCGCTGGGCGGGATCGGGACCACCGCGGAGAACCTGGTGGCGGCCAAGGGCGGCGAGGACTTCGAGGTGGACGAGATGTACCCGGCCTACCTGGCGAACGCGAAGCTCCAGGACGAGAAGAAGGCCGAGCGGAGCTTCACCTACGCGGTGGAGGCCGAGAAGGTCCACTCGGAGCTCTACGCTGCGGCGAAGGCGGCCGTGGACGCCGGGGAGGACATCGCCGAGGCGAAGGTCTGGGTCTGCCCCGTGTGCGGCTGGACCACGACTGGCGAAGAGCTCCCCGAGCGATGCCCCGTCTGCCAGGCCCTGGCGAAGGTCTTCAAGGAGTTCGGTGTGGAGTGAGCCCGATCGGCCCCGACCAGCGGGGCCGGTGGAACTCCTGACATCCAGGGGCGGGAGCGGTGCCACGCTCCCGCCCTTCCTGTGTTCCGGGATGCCCTGGTGCTCCGCGCAGGGGATCCGGACACCAACGGCCGCTCAACGTACCGCCAGGAAGACCACCAGTGCTGCGGACAGGACGGCCAGCAGTGGAGGGATCTCCCGCCAGCGGCCGGTGAACGCCCGGATCCCAACCCATGTGGCGGGGTACGAGAGATACGGTGGCATCGGTGCGTGCCTTGTCCTGAAGTCGGAGGTCCGTCCACAACCCCTCCCTCCACGACCCGGGACAGGGCGAGGATGTACGAGGCCGCTATCCTGGAGCGCGGACTTCAGTCCGCAGGGAATATCATCCGTTCCCATCCTCCTGCGACCCGGGGGAATGCGGGCCGAGCTCGCGCTCCGTGGGTGCCGGCCCGAGGGCGGCAGACAGAGCAACGACTCCGCCGGTCCCTCGGCATCTCTTGGAGAAGGGTGCTTCCATATGGTAGAATGGCCCCGACGGGTTTCGCCCGAACGAGGCATATCCCCGGCGCAGGCGTCGTGTCACGCCGGCCGAGGGGTGGGTCTTTCACAACAGTCCGAAAGGGAGGTGTGGATGCAGAAGATCGACGGTCTCCGGTACCGTGCGCTCGGACCTCAGCATCTCGACAGGATCGCCCGGGACGTGGGGCTTGACGGTGACCAGCTCACCGCGCTCAAGGCAGTGGCGGCAGTTCTGCCGTTCCGCGTCAACCGGTACGTCCTGGACGAGCTCATCGACTGGAACGACATTCCCTCCGATCCCATCTACCAGCTCACCTTCCCCCAGGCGGGGATGCTCGAACGGGGTGATTTCCTCCGCATGGTGGATCTTCTGGGCAGGGGCGCCTCCGACGAGGAGGTCCGCAGGGAGGCCCGCCGCATCCGGATGCGGATGAACCCGCACCCCGCCGGCCAGCTGGATCTGAACGTTCCGGAGATCGATGGGGAACGCCTCCCGGGCGCCCAGCACAAGTACCGCGAGACCGTCCTCTTCTTCCCCTCCCAGGGCCAGACCTGTCATGCCTACTGCACGTACTGCTTCAGGTGGGCCCAGTTCGTGGGCATGGAGGAGTTGCGCTTCGCCAACCGTGAGGTCCAGACGCTCGTCCGGTACCTCACCACGCACACCGAGGTGAGCGACGTGCTCTTCACGGGTGGCGACCCGCTCGTCATGAGCACCAGTGTCCTCCGGCGCTACCTGGAGGCCCTCCTCGTGCCCGGACTCGAGCATGTCACCAACATCAGGATCGGTACCAAGGCACTGGCCTACTGGCCGTTCCGATTCACCACGGATCGGGATGCCGACGACCTGCTGCGCCTCTTCGAGCAGGTGGGGCGGGCCGGGAAGCGGCTTGCGCTCATGGCCCACTTCAGCCACCCCAGGGAGCTCGGGACACCCGAGGTCCGGGAGGCCATGCAGAGGATCCTGGATACCGGGGCGGTGATCCGGTGCCAGGCGCCGCTGGTCCGCCACGTGAACGACAACGCCGAGGCGTGGGCCACCATGTGGAGGACGCAGGTTCGGCTGGGCGCCGTGCCCTACTACATGTTCGTGGAGCGCGACACGGGGCCCAAGCACTACTTCGAGGTTCCTCTGGCCCGGGCCCTCCGCATCTTCAGCCGTGCCTACAACCAGGTCTCCGGACTGGCCCGCACCGTGCGAGGCCCCTCCATGTCCGCCACGCCGGGCAAGGTGGTGGTGGAGGGCGTGGCCGAGGTGGCGGGCGAGAAGGTCTTCGCCCTGAAGTTCCTCCAGGGCCGGGACCCGTCCTGGGCCAACCGGATCTTCTTCGCCCGCTTCGACGCCCAGGCCTCCTGGCTGGACGACCTGGAGCCCGCCTTCGGTGCGAAGGAGTTCTTCTTCGAGCCCACCCTGCACGCCATGGCCGAGGGGGCCTGGTTGCCCGAGTGGCGCCGGAAGGACGCTCCGAGGCTGGTGGGAGCTTCCCGCGAGGAGGCCTCGTAGCCCGGATTGTTCACGAGGGTTCGTGGCGAGCGGTGCGAGGTGCCGTTGCCGGTGGTGGTCTCGCACGGCGGGGGAGCGAAGGCCTGCTTGCGGCACGTGGAGCGACCGGGTCGAGACAACGCCGCCGGGAATGGTGGATCGCACCGCGCGGTCGAAGCGTCATGAAGGATCCGGGACAGGCCTTCCACCGGCGCAGCCACGGTCCGTGTGGCGCCCGGGGACTCCCGGGCGCTAGTCGTTGTCGGAGGGGCGTGCCCTGAGCTTCTTGATGCGGCTGCGGCGCCGCTTGGCCTCGAGCTCGCGCCTCCGGACGGAGCGGGACTTCCGGGTGGGGACCCTGGGCCGGCGGCGGCGGGCGCGGTCCGCCAGCCGCTTCTGCAGCCGCTGGAGCGCGATCCGCCTGTTCCGGATCTGCGAGCGCGTGTCGGCACAGGTCACCGTGACGCCCGTGGGGATGTGGCGCAGACGCACCGCCGAGTAGGTCCGGTTCCGGTGCTGGCCTCCCGGGCCCCCGGCCTGGTAGACCGTCACCTCCACCTCACGCTCCAGCTCCTCGAGGGTGGGGACCCGGCGTTCCTCCTCCCGGTTGCGGTCACCGTCGTCCATGCAGACATCATACGCGGCGGCGCGGACATCGGCCGGGGCTGCCGGTGCGGCGGTGGACTCCGACAGCCGGATCGTGAAACGTGAAACGAATGAGATACGTACAGGCCGGGTATCGAGGGTTGCTCCAGAGGGTTGGGGAAACCAACTGGCCGGTTCCGGCTTCCCCTCTCCCCGGCTCCCCCGCACCCCTGCCCCTCCGGCTTCCACGCCGGGCGCTCCTCCTTCACCTCTCCACGTCTTCACCCGCTCGCCCTCCTTCACAGATGCGTGCCGTGGTGCGACAATGCGCGAACGTGGCGTGGCACTGAATGCTGGAGGGCACGATGAGCGGGAGCGAGTACGACTTTTCCGGAATCGAGAGGAAGTGGCAGGGGCGGTGGGAGGAGACGGGCCTGTTCCGGGCCGACGAGTCCGATCCCAGGCCCAAGTGCTACGTGCTGAGCATGTACCCGTACCCCTCGGGCGTGCTCCACATGGGGCACGTGATCAACTACACCATCGGCGACGTGGTGGTGCGCTACAAGCTGCTCCGGGGCTTCAAGGTGCTCTCGCCCATGGGCTGGGACTCCTTCGGCCTGCCGGCGGAGAACGCGGCCATCCGGACGGGCGTCCATCCCCACGAGTTCACGGAGCGGAACATCGCCCGGATGACCGAGCAGATGCGGCGGGCTGGGTGGGGTTTCGACTGGTCCCGCGAGCTGGCCACCAGCCACCCGGACTACTACCGGTGGACCCAGTGGTTCTTCCTGAAGTTCCTGGAGGCCGGCCTGGCCTTCAAGAAGAAGGCCCCGGTGAACTGGTGCCCCTCCTGCCAGACGGTGCTGGCCAACGAGCAGGTGAAGGAGGGTTCCTGCGAGCGCTGTGGCACGGGTGTGGAGCAGCGGGACATGGACCAGTGGTTCTTCCGCATGAGCGCCTTCGCCCAGCGCCTGCTGGACAACCACGCGCAGCTGGAGGGGAAGTGGCCCGAGGCCGTGCTCAAGCTCCAGAAGGAGTGGATCGGGAGGTCCGAGGGAGCGCGCGTGGTGTTCCGCGTGGCGGAGACCGGGGACGAGGTCCCGGTCTTCACCACGAGGCCGGACACCCTCTGGGGCGTCACCTTCATGTCCCTGGCGCCCGAGCACCCCCTGGTGGAGAAGCTCGTCGTGGGCACGGAACACGAGGAGCGTGTGATGGCGGCGGTCCGGGAGATGCGGGCCGCGGGGACCTCGGAGAAGGACCTGGCGGACCGGGAGAAGGTGGGTGTCTTCACGGGATTCCACGTGGTGAACCCGGTCAACGGTGAGAAGGTCCAGCTCTGGGTGGCCAACTTCGCCCTCATGACCTACGGCACGGGGGCGGTGATGGCCGTTCCCGCCCACGACCAGCGTGACTTCGAGTTCGCCCGGAAGTACGGCCTGCCCATCCGGGTGGTGATCCGGCCCGAGGGGGAGACCCTGGACCCCGAGACCATGGAGGAGGCCCACGTGGACCCGGGCGTCATGGTGGACTCCGGGCCCTTCGACGGGCGGAACAACCTGGAGGCCATGTCCGACGTGATCCGCTGGCTGGAGGAGCAGGGTCACGGCCGGGGCGAGATCAACTACAAGCTCCGGGACTGGCTGATCTCACGCCAGCGCTACTGGGGGGCGCCCATCCCCGTGGTGTACTGCGACACCTGTGGAATCGTCCCCGTACCCGAGGAGGAGCTGCCGGTGCTGCTGCCCACCGACGTCCAGTTCGTGGAGGGCGGGGGCAACCCCCTGGCCACCAGTGCCAGCTTCGTGGAGACCACCTGCCCGACCTGCGGTGCTCCGGCCCGACGCGAGACGGACACCATGGACACCTTCGTGGACTCCTCGTGGTACTTCCTCCGCTACTGTGATCCCCACAACGGCGAGCGGGCCTTCGGCGAGGAGGCCGTCCGGCACTGGATGCCGGTGGACCAGTACATCGGTGGCATCGAGCACGCCACCATGCACCTGATCTACGCCCGGTTCTTCACCATGGTGCTCCACGACCTTGGCCTGGTGGACTTCGACGAGCCCTTCGAGCGGCTCTTCTGCCAGGGGATGGTCTGCAAGACGGCCTACTACTGTCCGACCCACAAGTACCTGCGAGAGGACCAGGTGGTGGACGGCCGGAGGGAGGGCGACGCCATCGTGGACGGCAGGTGCGCGCTGTGCGGGGGGCCGGTCCAGGCGGAGATGACCAAGATCTCCAAGTCCAAGCTCAACATCGTGGATCCCGACGCCATGATGGATCGATACGGTGCGGACACCGTGCGCCTCTACATGCTGTCCGACGCGCCGCCAGACCGGATGCAGATCTGGTCGGAGAACGGTATCGCGGGCGCCTGGCGGACCATCAACCGCCTGTGGTCGCTGGCCACCGAGGGCCTGGAGCGGATCGGGGAGGCCGGTGGGGAGATCCCCGGTGACCTGGACGAGGTCAACCGGGAGATCCGCCGGAAGACGCACCAGGCCATCGGACGGGTCACCGACGCCATCGAGGGCGGCTTCCAGTTCAACACCGCCATCGCGAGGTGCAACGAGCTGCTCAACCTGCTCAGGTCCAACCTCGACTCGGTTCACCCGGCGGTGCTTCGCGAGACGCTGGAGACGGTGCTCCGGGTGCTCAGCCCCATCGTGCCCCACCTGGCCGAGGAGCTCTGGGAGCGCCTCGGGCACACGGAGAGCATCTTCCTGGAGGGCTGGCCCGAGGCCGATCCCACGGTGGCCGCCGAGGAGCTCCTGGAGATCCCCGTCCAGGTCAACGGAAAGGTGCGCTCGAAGCTGCACGTGCCGCCCGACACCCCGAGGGAGGAGCTGGAGCGGCTCGCCCTGGCCGACGAGCGGGTCCGGAGGTTCGTCGGGGACCAGGAGGTGGCCCGGGTCATCGTGGTTCCCGGCCGGCTGGTCAACGTGGCGGTGAAGAAGGCGTGAAGGCGTGAAGGCGTGAAGACGTGAGAAGAGGTGGGGGGGCGGCCGTGGAGTCGCCGGCAGGCTGGAGGTGGCGGGGACCCACCGCTGGAGGGAACCGGCCCCCGACTTCTGCGTATGGCTCTCCCGAGTGCCGCTGCGCTACACTCGCGGGCAATGACCGGCAGCCCGCCGCACAGTGCGTCGTGGTCCCGGGGGATCCGGCACAACGGAGGTCGACATGGCGAAGGCTCGTTCGTGGTTCCTGGGTGGATGTCTCGCGGTCATCGCGGGCATGGTGTTCATGTTCTTCATGGGTCGCTTCCTCATGGCGCCCCACGTTCCCGGCAGGGCCATCCTCTCCCTGCGCTTCGATGGTCCCATCGCCGAGATCACCAGCGAGGATCCCTTCGCCGAGATCCTCGGGGAGCAGCCGTTGAGCCTGCGGGACCTGCGGCGGGCGCTGGTGGCCGCGGCGGATGACGATCGCATCGTCGGTGTCCGCGTCAGGATGGACAGCTTCGGTGGTGGGTTTGCAACGGCCCAGGAGGTGAGGGGTCTCCTCCGGAGCGTGAGCCGCGCGGGCAAGTGGACCGCCGCCTACATGGACACGGCGGGCGAGTTCACCCCGGGGAACATGGTCTACTACGTGGCCTCGGCCTGTGACGAGGTCTCCATGAACTCCATGGGTGACCTCAACCTCATCGGGCTCTCGGTCCGTTCGCCGTTCATCAGGGGGACACTGGACAGGCTGGAGATCAGGCCCGAGTTTCCGGGGCGAGGCGCGTACAAGACGGCACGTTACCTGTACACCGAGCGCGACTTCACCCCCGAGCATCGCGAGATGATGGAGTGGCTCGTCGATTCGCTGATGGGTCAGATCACCAGGGACATCGCCGCGGCCCGGGACACCACCCCGGAGATGGTCCGGGAAATCATCGACCGTGCGCCGCTCCTGGGGAGCGGGGCCGTCGACGCGGGCCTGGTGGACAAGCTGGAGGACTGGACGGAGTTCAACAACCGGCTCAAGGAGAAGGACGACGCCGGGTTCGTGGGCCTGAAGCCCTACCTCCAGGGCCTGAGGAGACCCTCCCTGGGTCAGAAGATTGCCGTGGTCACCGCCACCGGCGCCATCATGCGGGGCAAGAACGGCCGGAATCTCAACCCGCTCCTCGGAGGGGAGATCATGGGTTCGGAGACCATCTCGACGGCGTGGCGGAAGGTCCGGGAGACCCGTGGGATCAAGGCCGTGGTGTTCCGGATCGACTCCCCCGGCGGCAGCGCGGTGGCCTCGGAGATCATCCGGCGGGAGATGGCCAGGACGGCGGAGGATCTCCCCGTGGTGGTCTCCATGTCCAACCTCGCGGCCTCGGGCGGCTACTGGATCACCTGTGGTGCGAGGAAGATCGTGGCGGAGCCCGGAACGCTCACGGCGTCCATCGGGGTCTTCGGCGGTCACCTGAACATGGACGGCTTCTGGAGGAACAAACTGGGCGTCACCTTCGGCCGGCTCGACGCCGGGAAGAACGCCAACATCTACGGTGGCCTGGAGGACTGGAACGACGGGCAGCGGGCCATCGTCGACAGGATGCTGGACCGGATCTACGACGAGTTCCTGGACAGGGTGGCAGCCAGCCGTGGGATGACCCGGGAACAGGTGGATGCCATGGCCCGTGGGAGGGTCTTCACCGGGGAACAGGCCCTGGAGAAGGGGCTCGTGGATGCCCTCGGTGGCCTGGACGTGGCCATCGCCCAGGCCAAGGAGCTGGCCGGCATCTCGCCGGAGACGGCGGTCACGCTGGTGGACTTCCCCAAGCCGGAGCCGTGGTGGAAGCGGATGATCGAGAAGGGACGGGAGGTCCGGGCGGGCACGAGCGCCGTGGAGGAGCTCCGGCAGTGGTGGGAGACGGGGGTGCTCCAGCCCCCCGGGGTGGTCTGGATGCCTCCCGTGTACATCCGGTGAGCCTCCTGGAGGACCTCTCCCGGTGAGCTCCACCGGTCCGGTCCGGCACGAGACCGGAGGGTGGGGCGCCTGGATCGAGGGCGTCCGGGAAGTGGCCGCCGCGCTTTCCAGGCCGGGACCCGTCCTTCCGGACGGTCCACCGGGCAGGGACCTGGAGCGGTGCCCGTGGGACGGCGAGGGCAGGTCGGTGGTCCGGTGGGTCCGGACGGGGGCCGGGGATCCGGAGACCGCCGCCCGCACGCAAGTGGTGCTTGCCAATGCCGCCCCGGCGCTGGACCTGCTCCGGGAGAGGTCCATCGACTGCGTTCCCCTCCATGGAGCGCACCACCTGGGGGTGCTCTACCCTGGTCCCGGGGCGCGGCTCGTGGAATCGGTGGATCTCCTGGTCTCGCCCTGGGATGTCCCGCGGGCACGCCTGGTGCTGGCGTCCCGGGGCTTCCGGGCGGAGGAGCGTGGCTGGAAGCGTGTGGTCCTGGCATCACCCGAGGCGCGGATCGTCCTCCACTGGGGTCTGGTGCCGCGTGGGTTCAGGGAGGCCCCGCTGGGACCCTTCCTGGAGGACGTGGAGCCCGCTTCCGGCGGTGCCGGACCACGGAGGATGCGGCGTGGGGCCGCCTGGGCGGCGCACAGGCTGCTCCTGGCCCGTGACCTGTGGCCGCCCGGGCCCCGGACGGCGCTCCACCTCGCAGAGGCCGCCGCCCTCGGTGCCGGGGTGCCTTCCGACGAGCGGGAGACCTGGGCCCACCGCACCGGGCTCTGGCGCCTCCGAAGTCTCTGGCAACGCTGTGACCGGATGGAGGCGTGGGTCGAGGGCGGGGAGAGACCTCCCCGGGTCGACGACGCCCCCCCCCGTTCGGAGTGGGATGGCATCCGGCGGGTGATGGCACTCCAGGATGGGGTGGCCGCCCGGGCCGAGGTGCCGCTCAGATGGTTCTGGGAGGGGTTTCGCGAGAGGTGATCACAGCGGGTGGGCCACCGGGGCTCAGCGCGGATCCGGGGGCGCCGTTGCAGGGAGGGCGGCGGAAAGCTTCTGGAGGTCCCGGGCGAGCAGGGGATTGAGCCGCAGGGCCTTCTCGAGCTCCTCCCGGGCCCGTGCCTCCGAGTCCCGTTTTCCTGCCGGTGATGCGGTGATCGCGGCCTTCAGGGACAGGAGCCGCGCCCGCTCCGCATGGGCCAGCGAGAGGTCTCCGCTCCGCTCGAGGGCCCGCCGTGCCCATTCCAGGCCCCGGTCGATCTCGGGGTCGGGCCTGCGTCCTCTCCGCAGCTCCCACTCCGCGGTGAGGCGGTGTAGCCTGGCCTGCTCCACCATGGCCTCCACGTACGTGGGGTTGAGGGAGAGGGAACGCCGGATGGCTGTCCTGGCGCGGTCGAGGGCATGGGAGGGATCGCCCCCGCGGTCCAGGGCCCACCGCGCCAGGACCAGGTGGGCCCGCGTCAGGATGTACCAGGTCTCCGCGTCCATGGGGTTGAGGGTGATGGCACGCCGCGCGGTCTCGATGGCGGCCCCTGCGCTCTTCTCGGGATCCTGCCCCGACCGCAGGTGATACTCTGCCAGGACCGCGTGGGCTCCGGCCATGTTGGTCCAGGTGGAGGCGTTTCTCGCGTTGAGCTCGCGTGCCCGGTCGAAGTCCTCGAAGGCGGGCTTCAGGAGAGGTTCAGGATCCCGTCCCTGGAGGGCGGCGAAACGGGCACGTTCGGCACGGGAGAGCCCCCGGTTGTTGTAGGCCACCCAGTCCTCCGGATACACGGAGATGGCCTGGCCGAGCACCGCCTCGGCCTGCCGGACGACGGTCTCCGGGTCCTGGCCGCTGTCCACGAGGATGTGGGCCTTGCCCCAGTACGCCGCACCGAGGTTGTCCAGGGCCACGAAGGCCCCCGGGCGCAGCTCGATGTACCGCTCGAAGGTCTGGATGGCGTGATCGAGGGCCCCGCTCGCATCGAGACCCTTGCCCAGCTCCCAGAAGGCGCGCTCCAGCCAGACGAGGCCCAGCGAGTTCAGGGCCTGGGTGTGGGTGGGGTCGAGCTCGAGGGCCCGTTCCAGGCGTTCGGAGGCGCTCCGGAAGGACTCCAGGGGGTCCTTGCCCAGAGCCACGGCGGTCCTCGCCAGCTGCAGCTGGGCGAGGCCGGCGTAGGTGTTGAGGCCCGGATCGTCGGGGCGGATCCGGAGCCCCTTGTCCGCTGCCCGGACTGCCTCGTCGAGGACTGCCGAGGGGTTCGTCCCGTGGAGCATCTGGTACTCACCCCACTGGAGACAGACGAAGGCCAGGCCGGCGTAGGCGGGCACGAACCGGTCGTCGGCCTCGAGGGCCTGGGTGCACCGGTCCCGTGCCTCCTGGAAGACGGAGATCGGATCGGATCCGGCATCAACAAGGAGCATGGCCCGGAAGTTCAGGGTGTTGCACAGTCCCTCGTACCCCTTGGGATCGCTCGGGGCGATCCGGATCACCTCGGCGTAGGCGGCCCGCGCCCGCTCGAGGGCCTCCTCGGCCCGATGGACGTCGCCGTTCTCCCGTGCTGCAGAGAACCTCGCGATCTCCACGTCACCCTCGAGGGCCCTGGCCGCATGGAGCCACGGAATCCTGTCGATTGCCTGGTGGCACTTCGCGATGGCCGTGTCCATGTCATGCTCCAGGAAGGCGATCAGGGCCTCCCCGAACTCGGGGGCCTCCACGTCCACGGCGTGACCCTGGCGGAGCAGGCGTAGCGCGGGATCCCTGTAACGCTGGCCCGCCTCCCGCAGGAGCCGGCTCCGGGTCTCCCGGTCCCGCACGCGCTGGATGGTCTCGAGCTGCTGGCGGTAGAGGTTGGCCAGGACCATGCCCCACGTGAAGGCCACCTCCGGCTCGCGGTATCCCAGCTCCCAGGCCCGGGCCAGGTGCCGGTCGGCCACCTCGAAGTTCCCCAGCGCGAGATATCCACGGCCCAGGGCATACTCGCCGGGACCGCTGGCCGCACCACCCACATTCCGGACCGTGGACTCCAGCTCCTCCAGCCGGCTCCTGAGCTCCTGGATCTCCGGACCGATGGGATGGAGGGGCCGGGCGAGGATCATGCGGAGTCCGTTCTCGAGTCGCGCGGTCTCCTGCGTGAAACGACGGGCGAACACGGCCTGTCGGCCGGCCTGCCAGGAGGTCCACGCAACCCAGGCTGCAGAGGCCACCACGGTGGTGATCAGTGCGCCGAGAGCGGCAGAGGCGACCCTGTTGCGCCGCATCCAGGACAGCCCCTGGGTCACCAGGGTGACCGGACGGGCGCGAACGGGCTCTCCCGCCAGCCACCGGTCCAGGTCCGCGGCAAGCTCGAGGGCGGTGGGGTACCGTGCCGAGGGCTCACGGCTCAGGCACTTCATGATGATGGCTTCCAGGTCGCGGGGGACGTCACTGGCGATGCGGCTCAACGGCGTCGGGTCCCGCTCGGCCTTCTGGACGATCACCTCGAGGGAGTTGCCCGTGTAGGGCGGCCGGCCGGCAAGGATGTCGTACAGGGTGGCGCCGAGGGCATAGACATCGGCGCGCCGGTCCACGGGGGTGTCCTCCGGCGTGCCCTGCTCCGGAGCCATGAAGGCCACGGTGCCGAGGACCGCGCCGCTCATGGTGACCCGGGGGGCGGCCATCTCGCGGGCCAGCCCGAAGTCCACCACGTAGGGCTTGTACTGGCCCGAAGGGAGACGCTCCACCAGGATGTTTCCGGGTTTCACGTCGCGATGGACGAGACCGTGCTCGTGGGCCGCGTGAAGGGCCAGGGCCACGTCCCTGGCGATCTCCACCTTTTCCCTCAGGGAGAGCTCCGGGGCCAGGTGCGAGAAGCTCCTGCCCTTGATGAGCTGCATGGCGATGTAGGGGCGGCCCTCCACCTCGCCGACCTCGAAGATGGGGCACACGTTGTCGTGCTCCACACTGGCCTGGACCCGGGCCTCCTGGAGGAACCTCCGGACCATCTCCGGATCCTCGGTGTGGAGGAACTTCAGCGCGACCCACCGCTCCAGGCGGGGATCGAAGGCGCGATAGACCCTGCCCATTCCCCCCTCGCCCAGGAGATCGGTCACCCGGTACCGGCCCCAGTTCCGGGTGGCCTCCGGTGGCGAGGCGCCCGGCTGGAAGGCTGACTGCTCTCTGGAGATGAAGGTGGCGGGCGTGGTGTGGGTGGTGGGTATGGGGGCCGTGGGCGGCCTGGAGGGCGGATCCTTCAGGATCTCGTCCTCGAGCTTTTCCACCTGTTCCCTCCGGAGCACCCCCCAGCTGATCAGGAGGGCGATGCGCCAGCCCCATCGTCCCGGGGGCAGTGTGCGCTCCTCCTCCTCCGCCGACCGTTCCACGGACTCCAGGTCCTGCTCCGTCACCAGACCCCTGGTCATGGCGAGAGCGAGGATCTTGAGTTCGAGCTTCTGATCCACGAGAGGAGCCTCCTGATGGGCCGATTCTACCGCAAGAATCATTCTCATGTCCTGGTCGGGGTATGATACAGGCCCTCCCGGGGCAGGCCCCGGCCCGGATTCTTCACGGGGGTTCGTCGCGAGCCGCCGCCCGGGGTGGCGTTCCCTCAAGTGCGGATGAGAGGCGGCGCGCCCCGAGCACATCGGGCGACCGGACCGAGACACCGCCTCCGGGAATGGTGGATCGCTCCGGGCAGTCGGAGCATCGTGAACAATCCGGGCTAGGGCGCGGCCTCCAGGACCTCGCCGCTGCCGATGCCACCGCCCACGCAACGGCTGGTCACGCCCAGGCGACCGCCGGCGCGGCGCAGCTGGTGCACCATGTCCACCACCTGGCGGGCGCCGGTGCAGCCCACGGGGTGCCCGAGGGAGATGCCGCTGCCCCAGAGGTTGGTCCTGTCCTCCGGGAGGCCGGGAAGGGAGTGGAATGCGGCGGCCAGCACCGCGGCGAAGGCCTCGTTGAGCTCGAACAGGTCCACGTCGGCCAGGGTGATCCCGGCACGCTCGAGGAGCGGGGGAATCACCTTGAATGCGCCCTCGCCCATGTAGGCCCGCTCGACACCCATGTTCCAGAAGGCCCTCAACGTGGCCAGGGGCCGCAGGCCAAGACGTTCGGCCGCCTCCTGGCTGGCCAGCACGAGCGCGGCGGCAGCATCGTTCATGGTGGAGGCATTGAGGGTCGTGATGGTGCCACCGTCCCGCTTGAAGTAGGGGCGTGCGGCCGCCAGCTCCTCGCGGGTCACGGGGCGTGGTCCCTCGTCCCGGTCGACCACCACGGGATCCTTCCGCTTCCGGGGGACCTCCACCGGCACCACGTAGCCGTCGAACCACCCCTTCTCCCACGCCTGAAGGGCGTTGTGGTGGCTCCGCCAGGCGATCTCGTCCTGCTCCTCCCGGGTGAGGCCGTGGCGCTCCACCAGCCGTTCGGTGAGGAGCCCCATGAGCTCTCCACCCTCCACGTGGGCGTCCGTGAGTGCTCCGAAGAGCCCGTCCACCAGCGTCATGTCACCGTAGAGCTGGCCCCGCGTGCGGCCGGTGAACAGGTACCGCGGCACGTTGCTCATGGACTCCACTCCACCCGCCACACCGAGGTCGATCTCCCCGAGGAGGATCCGGCGGGCGATGCTGTGGATGGCGGCGCCGCCGGAGGCGCAGTTCTCGTGGAAGGTGGTGGCCGGCGAGGTGTGGGGGATCCCGGCCAGCTCGGCGGCGTTCCGGGCCACGTTCGGGGAGCGGGGGTCCTGCATGACGTTGCCCATGCAGGTGTACCGGACCTCCGCCGGGTCGAGGCCCGTCCGCTCCAGCACGGACCGGATGGCCAGGGTGGCCAGGTCCTCGGCCAGCAGGGGAGTGAGGCCTCCGCCGATGGCTCCGATGGGGGTTCTCACGGCACCGAGGATCACGACACGGGTCCGGGGCATCTGGGACCTCCTTGCATGCTCTCTCTCGCCCCCAAGTGTACCGGGGTCCACCCCCGCCGCGGAGCCGGGGTATCCTCTGGGCATGGCGGTCTGGCCCTGATCGGCGAGGTCCTGGAGTCCCGGGACGAGAGCCGGCTCGTCCCGGAATGGGCCAGGGGATTGTGACCTGAGCCCCCCGGTCCCGGTGCCGCCCCGTGGTACAACGGGAGCATGGACGGTGATCCCGGAACCACGGTGAGCCCCTGGGGCATCGCCCTCGTGGTGCTGGTGACGGCTTCCCTGGCCGTGGCCATGGCCCTGGGGCCCGGCCGCGCGATGGAGCCGCCCGGGACCTTCCTGAAGTACGTGGATGCAGCCCGCAGCGGCGACGTGTCCCGCCTCCAGGACTACAGTCCTCTCTACCTGGAGTTCGTCCGCCTCCTGGAGCCGCGGGTGGGGGTGGCCGGCATCCGTGCCGTGCAGGTGGGCCTCTTCGCGCTCCTGAGCGTGGCCGTGGCGCTGGCGGTCCTCCTGGAATCGGGCGCCCGGGCCGCGCTCGCGGCGGGCCTCCTGGCGGCCACCTACCGGCCCTTCCTGGTGTACGTGCCCGTCCTGGAGCCCGAGACGCTGCTCCTGACGCTCCTCGCCCTCGTGCTCGGCGCGGGGTCGTGGGCCCGCCGTGGCGCGGAGCGGTACGGTGCGGGTTCGGGCGTGACGGCCGGGCTGACCCTGCTTGCGGCGGTGGCCGCGGGCCTGGCCGCCCTGGTCCGGCCCCAGTACCTGGTCCTGGTCCCGGGCGTGGCCCTCTGGATGGGATGGAGACCCCGGCGGGGCTTCCGCTGGGGGCAGGTCATCCCGGCCCTCGTGGTGGGCCTGCTCGTGGTGGCCCCGCCGGGCCTCCACCGTGCCGCCACCGCCGGGTCGATGACGGTCATGGGCCCCGGGACGGTGTTCTACGAGGGGAACGGGCCGCAGTCCCCCACGGGGAGGTACACCGTTCCCGAGATCGTGCGGGAGCTCCAGAGCCGGAGCCGGAGCGGCGCCGACACCGCCCACGTGTTCTACCGGGAGGTGGCGGCGGCCTCCACGGGTGGGGCGCCCGGAGCGGCAATGTCGAGCCGGTACTGGGCGGGCCTCGCCATCCAGGGCATGGCCGCTCGGCCGGGACGGGCGGTGCGGCGGTTCCTCTCCAAGGCGGTGCTGGCCCTGGCGCCCCACGAGTTCCACGACCTGCTCAACGCCGAGGACCTGGACCGGAGGTTGCGGGCGTTCCTGCCCTGGGGTTTCGGCGTGGTGCTGGCGCTGGCGATCTGGGTGGCCCCCGGCATCGCTGGCCGCCCCGGCCCCGCGGCCGGGGCCCTCCTGGTGCTGCTCCTTTCGCTGGCGGTCCAGGTGCTGTTCTACCCGTCGGCCCGCCAACGGCTGCCCCTGGCGCTGGCGCTCGCGGTGCTCTGGGGGATCGGGGTCGGTGTCCGGAGGAGGAGGGGAGGTCTCCGCGGCATGGCGCTGCCCCTGCTGGCCCTCGCCGTGTGGCCGGGGAGTGCCTGGCTGAGCGCTCCGGACGCCAGCGACCACGCGGCCTGGCTGGGCACGAGGCTCGGTGCGGAGGAGCGGACCGTGGGTGGCAGCGTGGCGGCGGTCCTGGATGGAAGGGCACTGCGCCCGGCCTCCCGCCAGGCCGCCCTCGCGATGGAGCGGGCACAGGACCTCCTGGAGCGGGGGGTGGCGCCCCGGGTGCCCGCCGATCCCGCGCTGGTCCGGGCCGTCCTGGGGGATGGGGAGGTCCCGCGCTGGATCCGGGCACGGGCCGCCTGGCACGTGGCGCGGTCCCACGCCTTCGCGGGCGACGTGGGGGAGGCGCGCCGGTGGACGGGGAAGGCCACCCTCCTGGACCCGGATTTCCTCCCGGCGCTGGCCCTCCGCCATGCTCTGAAGTCCGCCGGTTGCCCTGCGGGATCGTCCCCGGCGCCACCGGGCTACGACCCGCTGGACGCCACCTTCGTCACCGCACGGGAGGCGGCCCTGGTCCACGGCAGCAGATGTGGCAGGGCCGCCGGACGGAAGGTGCTTCGGAGGTTCCCCACGCTCCGTGGAGCCCTCGTTCCCGCAGTCCGCAACTGATGCAGTATCTGCTTGCCATGCAATGAAATGTGCGCTAGGATACGAGACCTGCCCCGCCGGGAGGCGGAGCGTCCTGGTGCGGGAGACCGCACGGAAAGAGGAATGACATGGCCAGGGAACGACTCCAGAAGATCATCGCGAGAAGTGGACTCTGCTCACGGCGGGACGCCGAGGAGCTGATCCGGCAGGGGCTGGTGACGGTCAACGGCCGGGCGGCCACCCTCGGGATGAAGGTGGACCCGGAGGTCGATCACATCAAGGTGGAGGGCAGGCGTCTCCCACCCCTCGAGCCGCTCCGATACATCCTCCTCCACAAGCCCCGCGGCATCATGACCACCTGCGAGGACCCCGAGGAGCGCACCACCGTGGTGGACCTGCTGACGGGGAAGGTGCGGGAACGGGTCTATCCGGTGGGCCGGCTGGACTACCACTCCGAGGGGTTGCTGATCCTCACCAACGACGGCGAGCTGGCCGCGAGGGTGGCCCACCCCCGCTACGGTGTCGTCCGCGAGTACCTGGTGAAGGTCAAGGGCGACCTGACACCCCAGGAGGTGGCCCGGCTCAGGCGGGGCGCCCGCATCGACGGCGTGCCGGTGCGCCCACGGTCGGTGCGGAGGGAGCACCGGACCAGGAAGGCCGGGAACAGCTGGTGGACCATCGAGGTCACCGAGGGACGGACCCACGAGGTGCGGGAGCTGTTCTTCCGCGTGGGGCACCCCGTCCAGCGTCTCAAGAGGACGGCCATCGGCCCCATCCGCGACCGGGAGCTGCCGCCGGGCGCCTTCCGCGACCTGGAGCCGGGGGAGGTGGAGGCCCTCCGTCGCGCCGTCCGGACCCCCCGCCGGAGGGAGGGGGGAGCCCGGGGCCGAGGCAGGCCCGGGACAGGGCGGCCGCCGGCGCGCTCCCCGAAGCGCTCTCCCGGCCGTGGCGGGGGGAGCCGGTCGAAGGGATGACCTCCGGCCTCCGTGGTACAATCGCGCGCCTTCTGGAGGTGCCTGGTGACCGTCGACAAGGCGCAGCAACCGCTCGAGCAGCTGATCGCGAATCGTCGAGCCAAATTGAACGAGCTCAAGGAGATGGGGATCGAACCCTATCCATCCCGGTTCCGGGTCGACGAGTCAGTGGGTGCCGTTCGCGAGCGATTCGGCGAGGTTCCCGCCGAGGAGCTCGAGGAGAGGACGCCGGAGGTCCGGATCGCGGGAAGGCTCCAGGCCCTCCGCGGGCACGGCAAGGCGGCCTTCGCGGACCTCTCGGACGGCTCCGCCCGGATCCAGCTGCACCTGAAGAAGGACCGGCTCGGCGAGGAGCGCTGGAAGGTGTTCAAGCTCCTGGACCTCGGGGACTTCATCGGGGTGGAGGGCGTGGTCTTCAGGACACGGACGGGAGAGCTGACCGTGGCCGTGGACGAGCTCACCGTCCTGGCCAAGTCCCTGCGCCCCATGCCGGAGAAGTACCACGGGCTCACCGACCGTGAGGCCCGGGCCCGCCAGCGGTACCTGGACCTCCTGTCCAACCCGGAGTCCCGCTACGAGTTCGAGCTGCGGAGCCGCGTGGTCTCGGCGATCCGGAGGTTCCTGGAGTCCCACGGGTTCCTGGAGGTGGAGACGCCCATGATGCACCCGATCCCCGGGGGCGCAACCGCCAGGCCCTTCGTCACCCACCACAACGCCCTGGACCTGGAGCTCTACCTCAGGATCGCGCCGGAGCTCTACCTCAAGCGGCTGCTGGTGGGGGGGTTCGAGCGGGTCTTCGAGCTGAACCGGAACTTCCGGAACGAGGGGATCTCCACCCGCCACAACCCCGAGTTCACCATGCTGGAGTTCTACTGGGCCTACGCCGACTACGAGCTCCTCATGGAGTTCACCGAGGAGCTGGTCACTTCCGTGGCCCTGGAGACGGTGGGGTCGCTGGACCTTCCCTGGGGCGAGGAGACCATCCACTTCGGGCGTCCGTGGCGGCGTCTGACGCTCCGGGACGCCATCCTGGAGTACTCCGACCTGGGGCCGGAGGACCTGTCCGACCGTCCACGGATGGAGGCCGCCGCACGGCGGCTGGGGGTGGAGAGGATCGAGGAGCGGTCCGACGGCAAGCTGCTGGCGGAGCTCTTCGAGGTGACGGCCGAGTCCAGGCTCATCGACCCCACCTTCATCATGGACTTTCCCAGGGACATCTCCCCGCTGGCCAAGTCGGTGCCCGGGGACCCGGATACGGTGGAGCGGTTCGAGCTCTTCATCGGCGGGCTCGAGGTGGCCAACGCCTACACGGAGCTGAACGATCCCCTGGAGCAGCGGCGCAGGCTGGAGGAGCAGGTGAAGGCCGGCGGGGGAACGCTGGACGAGGACTTCCTTCTCGCCCTGGAGCACGGCATGCCTCCCACCGGGGGCGAGGGCATCGGGATCGACCGGCTCGTGATGCTGCTCACCAGTCGTGCCTCCATCCGTGACGTGATCCTGTTCCCGTTGCTGCGGCCGCGTGACGGAGACTGAGGGGTGCGGGCCGAGCTCCACCTGGCACGCCGCTACCTCTTCGGCCTCCGCCGGAGGACCCACGTGGCCACGGTGTCGCTCATCTCCCTGGTGAGCCTCGCCCTGGGGGTGCTGGCCCTGGTGGTGACGCTCGCGCTCCTGGAGGGGTTCCAGTCCACGATCCGGGCCGAGCTGGTCAGCCGGTCGGCCCATTCGCGAATCCGGCCGGCCCGGGGGAGGGAGCTCGAGCACCCCGCGGCGCTGGTCCGGAGGGTCCGTGAGGCACTTCCCGGCGTCGAGCTGGTGGAGGTGCTCCGTGGGACCTGCCTGGTCCGGGGCCGGGGCGAGGCCGTCCCGGCGAACGTGGAGGGCCGGTCGGACGTCCAGACTCCCATGGTGGATGCCGTGCTGGCCGCCCGGCTCGGGGTGGCGCCCGGCGAGGAGTTGGAGGTGATCTCCCCGAGGCGCCGGCTCACGCCCATGGGCCCCGTGCAGGTGAGGACCCGGCTGGAGCTCGGCGGCTACGTGCCCAGGGAACCCGGGCGGGAGGGTGGCACGCTGCTCCTGCCCCTGGCCGTGGCCCAGAAGCTTCTTCGGGGCAGGGCCGTGGTGGGCGCCGTGGACCTCCGCTCCGAGGAGGATCCGTGGCACCTGGACCGGAGGATCCGTGAGGCCCTCGGGCCGCTGGCGCAGGGGGTCGTGGTGGAGGGCGTGGAGGATCTCCACAGGCCGCTCCTGGTGGCGCTGGCCCTGGAGCGGGTGATGATCTTCGTGGCCGTGGGGCTGATGCTGGTGGTGGCGGCGCTGAACCTCCTGTGCAACGTGGCCATGGTGGCCGCCGAGAAGAGGACGGACCTGGCCGTGCTCGCGGGGCTCGGCCTTGGCCCCCGGGCGCTCCGCAGGCTCTTCGTCCTGCTGGGGCTCGGCATCGGGGTGCTGGGGGCGCTCCTGGGGGCCGTGGGGGGTGTGGTCCTCTCGGTGGTGCTGGACCGGACGCAGGCGCTGGGCCTGCCCCGCGGCGTCTTCATCGTGAACGCCGTACCCTTCCGGGTGGATCCGGTGATGGTCACGATCGTCGTGGGCTTCGCGCTGGTGCTCGCCGCGGCGGCCTCGTGGCTGCCGGCCCGCCTGGTCTCCCTGAGGGATCCGGCGGAGGGGCTCCGCTATGAGTGAGCGGGACGTGATCGTCCGCCTCCGCGGCATCTCCAAGGGTTACGGGGAGGGGGAGCGGCGTGTCCAGGTCCTCCGCGACCTGGACCTGGACGTCCACCGCGGGGAGCTCCTCGCCATCGTGGGTCCCTCCGGCGTGGGCAAGAGCACCCTGCTGCACCTGATGGGGCTCCTGGACCGTCCCGACGACGGCACCATCGAGCTCGAGGGGCGGGACGTCTCCGGGCTGGATCCCGAGGCCCGTGCGGGTCTGCGGAACCGGACCATCGGCTTCGTCTTCCAGTACCACTACCTGCTCGACGAGCTGGACGCCCGGGACAACGTGGCGCTCCCGCTCCGGATCGCCGGGCGGTCCGCGGGCGAGGCCAGGGGGCGCGCGGTGGAGCTTCTCGAGCGCGTGGGCCTGGCCGGGCGGCTCGACCACTTCCCGGATCAGCTCTCGGGAGGAGAGCAGCAGAGGGTCGCCGTGGCCCGCGCGCTCGCCATGGCCCCGGCCCTGCTCCTGGCCGACGAACCCACGGGAAACCTGGACCGGAAGAACGCCGAAAAGCTGTTCGCGCTGGTGCGGGAGCTTCATTTGAAGGAGGGTCTGACCTCGGTTATAGTGACGCACAACGAGGAGATGGCCGGCCGGTGCGATCGGGTCTTCCGGCTCGAGCCGGCAGGGACAGGTATGGACGATGTTTGAGAAGTTCAACGAGCACGCTCGTCGCAGTCTTTTCTTCGCGCGGTACGAGGCCGGCCGTGCCCAGAGCCGTTCCATCGGCTCGGAGCACATGCTGCTGGGCCTGCTGCGCGAGGCTGGCGATGCCCTGACCGAGATCCTGGAGAGGATGGACCTGGACATCCAGGACCTCCGCGAGGAGCTCGTGGGGGACATCGTGCCGTTGCAGAAGGTGGGGAGCTCTCCCGACCTCCCCCTGGCCGAGGACACCAAGCGGGCGCTGGCCTACGCCGTGCACGAGGCCGATTCCATGGGCCACGAGGAGGTGGGTTCGGAGCACATCCTGCTGGGGTTGTTGCGGGTCGAGGACAGCCTCGCGGCCCAGTACCTCACCGAGCACGGGCTCGAGGTGGGCCCGCTCCGGGACGAGATCCAGCGGATGGCCCGGGAGCAGGAGCTGGAGGCCAGCGCCCAGGCCATGCCCAACCTGAGCGAGTACTCGCGGGATCTCACGCTCCTGGCAGCGGAGGGTGTCTTCGACCCGTTGATCGGGCGGGACGCCGAGGTGGACCGCATCATCCAGGTTCTCTGCCGGCGGACCAAGAACAACCCGCTCCTCCTGGGCGAGGCCGGGGTGGGGAAGACGGCCATCGTCGAGGGACTGGCCACACGGATCGTGGAGGGCAGGGTCCCCGTGCAGCTGGCGGACCGGCGGATCCTCGCACTGGACCTGTCGCTCCTGGTGGCCGGGACCAAGTACAGGGGCCAGTTCGAGGAGCGGCTCAAGGGGTTGCTCAAGGAGCTGCAACAGCACCCCGAGGCCATCATCTTCATCGACGAGATCCACTCCCTCATCGGGACGGGGTCCGCCGAGGGCTCGCTGGACGCCGCCAACATCCTCAAGCCGGCACTGTCCCGCGGCGAGATCACGTGCATCGGCGCCACCACGGTGCGGGAGTACCGCAAGTACGTGGAGAAGGACCGTGCCCTCTCCCGCCGGTTCCAGGCCATCACCATCCGGGAGCCCTCGGAGGAGGAGACCATCGTGATCCTGCAGGGGATCAAGGACCGGTACGAGGAGTTCCACGGTGTCACCTACACGGATGACGCCATCGTGGCGGCGGCCACGCACTCCGGGCGGTACCTTCCCGACAGGTCGTTTCCGGACAAGGCCATCGATGTCCTCGACGAGGCCGGGGCGCGGGTGAAGCTCCGTCAGGCCAGCTCCACCACCTCCCTCAGGAAGGTCCAGGGGGAGATGCAGCGGGTGGTGGCTGCCATGAAGGAGGCCATCTCCCGGAAGGAGTTCGAGAAGGCCGTGGAGCTGCGCGAGGAGGAGCTCCGGCTCCGCGAGGAGCTGAGCGTGCTCGAGCGCACGCAGGGCCAGCCAGCCTCCGTGGTGAACGTGGACCGCGACGACATCGAGGAGGTGGTGGCCTCCTGGACCGGCATCCCCATCACCTCCATCAAGGAGGACGAGGCGGAGCGCCTCCGCCGCATGGAGGAGATCCTGAGGCAGCGGGTGGTGGGGCAGGACAGCGCCATCGAGGCGCTGGCCCGGGCCATCCGGAGGAGCCGGCTGGGCCTCACGAACCCCGGCCGCCCCATCGGTTCCTTCATCTTCCTGGGGCCCTCCGGGGTGGGCAAGACCGAGGTGGCGCGGCAACTCGCGCGGTTCCTGTTCCAGGACCCCCGCCACCTCGTGCGCTTCGACATGTCCGAGTACATGGAGAAGCACACGGTCTCCCGCCTCATCGGCTCGCCCCCCGGCTACGTGGGCTTCGAGGAGGGGGGGCAACTCTCGGAGCAGGTCCGCCGGAACCCCTACTCCGTCGTGCTCCTGGACGAGATCGAGAAGGCCCACCCCGACATCTACAACCTCCTCCTCCAGGTGCTGGAGGACGGCCGGCTGACCGACAACTACGGGAACTCCGTGGACTTCACCAACACCATCATCATCATGACATCGAATCTCGGAAGCCGGAACCTCGTGGTGGACGGGCGTGTGGGTTTCGCGGGCGAGGCCGACGGAATCGCCATCGCGGAGATGAACGAGATCATCGATCGCGAGCTCCGGCGGCATTTCCGGCCCGAGTTCCTCAACCGGCTGGACGACGTGATCGTGTTCCGGCCGCTGGGCGAGGACAGCCTGCTGGAGGTGGCGCGACTCCTCCTCCAGGAGACCCGGGAAAACCTCGCACGCCAGCAGGTGGAGCTGGAGTTCTCGGATGACCTCCCGGCGTGGCTCCTGGAGCGGGCCGGCGTGGATCCCCAGGCTGGAGCGAGACCCCTGAGGCGCCTGGTCCAGCGGTGGATCGAGGACGCCGTGGCAGATTTCCTGATCGAGAATCGCTGTCACCCCTGTCCGGCGCTCCGCGTCGTGCTGAAGGACGACCTTCCCATGGTGGAGGTGGCCGAGCCCGTCGTCCAGGCGAAGGAGAACTCGTGAGGCACAATCGCAACTGGTTACTCGCCGGTGTCCTGGTGGTCCTGGTCGCGGCGGCGGTGGGATCGGCCGCTGCCCGGGACGAGGGGCCGGAGATCGCCGACGTGGTGGTGGAGGGCGGCGTCACGCTGACCCAGGACACGGTCACCTACTACCTGGGGCTCGAACCCGGGGACCCGCTGGATCCCGAGATCCTGGACGAGGGTTTCCACAGGCTCTGGGATTCGGGGCTCTTCGAGGATCTCAGGATCGAGCAGGAGGACCTGCCGGACGGCCGCGTCAAGCTCTACGTGATCGTGAAGGAACGTCCCTTCGTCCTGGAGGTGGACTTCGAGGGGAACGACAAGCTCGGCACCTCCAAGCTCAAGGACGGACTGGACGAGCGCGGGATCGACGTGCCCCGGAACGTGCCCCTGAGGATGGCCCAGCTGGCCAGGATCCAGGCGGCGCTCAAGGAGATCTACAACGAGGCGGGGTACCGGTCGGCACAGATCGCCTTCACGGTGGAGGACATCTCCCAGAAAGAGAAGAAGGTGGTCTTCCACATCGTGGAGGGTGGCAAGGTCAAGATCGGTGACATCGAGTTCACGGGCAACGAGGCCTTCTCCGACGGAAGGCTGAAGCGCGCGTTGAAGGAGCTGTCCAAGGGCGCCTGGTACAAGTTCTGGGCGGGCAAGAAGGCCATCTTCTCCCAGGAGGCGTGGGAGAACGCCAAGGAGAACCTCCGGAAGTTTTACCTCAACCACGGGTACAAGGACATCAAGATCGGGGAGCCCAGGCTGGAGCTGGTGGCACGGCATCCCGACGTGGCCGAGCTGAAGAAGCGGAAATACCGTCTCAAGATCGTCATCCCCGTCGAGGAGGGGGAGCAGTACACCCTCGGAGATCTCAAGATCACGGGTGCCACGGTCTTCAAGCCAGAGCAGCTCAAGAAGGTGTTCGACATCAGGCCCGGCAAGATCTACAGGTTCAAGGACATCGACAAGGGCATGGAGAGCATCCGGAACGTCTACCAGAACCGGGGCTACGTGTACGCCTACACCAACCAGGTTCTTCAGAACAGGCCCGATGTGGACCGCGTGGTGGACGTGACCATCGACGTGTTCGAGGGCGACCGGTTCCGCCTGAACCGGCTGGAGTTCAAGGGCAACACCACGACCCGTGACAACGTGCTGCGCCGGCAGTTCCGCATCGCCGAGGGGGACTGGATGGCCATGGGGGCGTTCCGGAGCTCGGTCTTCAAGGTCAACGCCCTGGGCTACTGGAAGCTCGACGACGATCCCCTGGAGTTCAACTTCGACAACGAGAACAGGCGGGTCGACGTGAACGTCAAGGGGCACGAGGTTGGCCGCAACGACCTCCAGTTCGGTGCCGGGTACTCCGAGCTGGATGGCCTGTTCGTCCAGGCCATGTTCAACACGCGGAACTTCCTGGGTCGCGGCGAGTCCCTTGGCCTGTCGGTCCAGCTGAGCCGGCGCTCCAACTACTACAACCTGAGCTACATCGATCCCTACTTCCTCGACCGCCGGATCATGGTGGGAGGGTCCATCTACAACACCGAGCTGGAGATCGCCGACTTCTACAGGCGGTCGAGGGGAATCACCCTGTCCATGGGGTTCGGCCTGGGGCCCTGGGACTCCTTCAGCGCCGTGTACGCCTACGACAACGTGGACTCCCGGTACGCCATCAGCCGGTTCGGGCTCCCGGGAGACGACACCGGCGGACACGTGCCCCCCGTCGTCCTGCCACCGATCGTTCCCGAGCCGCGTGAGGTGGCGTACGAGCACTTCAAGGGGACCACCTCGTCCATCACGCCGGCGTACGTGTACGACTCCCGTGACGATCCCTTCGATCCCAATCGTGGCCGGCGGATGTCCGCACGGCTCAGGATGGCGGGTGGACTGCTGGGTGGCAACTTCAGCTACGTCCGTCCGGAGCTCCAGTTCAGCCTGTTCCGCCCACTGAGCAAGAAGCTGGTGCTGGCCGGAAACATCGAGGGTGGCCAGTTCTTCACCTACGACGACTCGGGCATCCCGATCTACGAACGGTATCGCCTGGGTGGTGACCGGTCGCTTCGCGGTATCCCGTACTACACCGTCGTTCCACGAACCGAGGATGACGGATATTTCTACTCTCCCGGCGGCGCCATCCTGGGTGGTGACCGGTACTGGCTGACCAACGTGGAGCTCCAGTTCCGCATCGGTGGTCCCGTGAAGGTCGTGGCGTTCCTGGACCTGGGAAACACGTATCACGAGAGACAGGGCTGGAAATTCGGACAGTTTCGCAAGACCACGGGGTTGGAGCTCAGGATCTTCCTGCCGATCTTCCAGGCCCCGCTCCGCTTCATTTACGGCATCAATCTGGATCCTTACCCCGAGGAGAACAGGACGGATTTCCAGTTCTCCATCGGGACCACATTCTGACCATCACGTTTGGGAGGTTGAAGACCATGTTCCGTACCTTTGCAGCAGCAGGATGTCTTGTGGCGGCCCTGGCCATGGTGGCTCCGGCCACGGCCCAGGCCCAGACCGGCAATGTGGCGGTGATCGACGTGCAGCGTGTCGTCACCGAGTCCGATCCCGGCAAGGAGGCGCTCGGGAAGCTCCAGACACTCCAGGAGCAGAAGATCGCCGAGGGCAAGAAACTCCAGGACGAGCTGGATGCGCTCCGCGAGCAGTTCAACAAGCAGCGGTTCACGCTCTCCCAGGACAAGCTCGAGGCACTGCAGAAGCAGATCGAGGACAAGGCCATCGCGCTCAAGCGGTTCCAGGACGATGCCCAGCGTGAGCTGGACGATGCCAGGAAGCGCTACCTCGGCCAGCTGGAGCAGCAGATCATGCCGATCATCGACCAGGTGGGCAAGGAGAAGAAGCTGGACCTGATCTTCAACAAGTTCCAGTCCGGCCTGGTCTTTGCCGCGGAGGCGGTGGACATCACGGACGAGATCATCCAGAGGTTCAACACCTCCAAGTGACGACCGGAAGGACCCTCGCCGAGCTCGGGAGACTCCTGGGTGCCGAGGTGGTGGGTGATCCCACCCTTGCCATCCTGGGCGTGGCACCGCTGGAGGAGGCGCGCCCGGACGAGCTTTCCTTCCTCCACAACCCCAAGTACGTCTCGGTGGCGAGGGCGAGCCGGGCCGGAGCGGTCATCGTCCCGGACCCGGCTCTCCTCCCGGGCCGGAACCTCCTGGTGCACCCCCATCCCTATCTGGTCCACGCCAGGGCCCTGGCCCTGTTCTTCCCGGAGGCGGAGCCGGAGGAGGGCATCCACCCGACGGCCGTGGTGGATGCCACGGCGGAGCTGGCCGAGGGGGTGTCCGTCGGTCCCTGGACCGTGGTGGGACCGGAATGCCGGATCGGAAGTGGCACGGTCCTCGGTGCGGGGGTGGTCCTTGGCCGGCAGGTGGAGATCGGCGACGAGTGCCGCCTGCATCCTCATGTTGTCGTTCTCGACCGGTGCCGGATCGGCAACCGGTGCATCCTGCAACCCGGCGTGGTCGTGGGGGGGGACGGGTTCGGCTATGCCACGGTGAATGGCGTGCACCACAAGGTTCCGCAGGTGGGCATCGCGGTGCTCGAGGACGATGTGGAGGTGGGTGCCAACACCTGCATCGACAGGGGTGCGCTCCGTGAGACGCGGATCGCACGCGGTACCAAGATCGACAACCTGGTCCAGGTGGCCCACAACGTCACCATCGGGGAGGGCTCGCTGATCGTGGCCCTGGTTGGCCTTGGCGGTTCCACCAGGATCGGTGAACATGCAGTGCTGGGTGGCCAGGTAGGGACCGCGGGGCACCTCACCATCGGGGACGGCGCCATCGTGTCTGGCAGGGCCGGTGTGATCAAGGACGTGCCCCCGGGGGCGTTCTACGGAGGGTTCCCCGCCCGGCCCCACAGAGAGTGGCTGAAGGGCCTCGCCGAGCAGCGGAAGATCCCTGGACTCCTGGAACGGGTGGCCCGGCTCGAACACCGGCTGGCGGAACTCGAAGCACGATCGGATGGTGGAGATGACGACAAACAATGAGGTTGAGAACATCCTGAAGGCGTTGCCGCACCGTTACCCCTTCCTGCTCGTGGACCGGGTGCTCGAGCAGACCGGCACGACCATCACGGTCCTCAAGAACGTCACCATCAACGAGCCCTTCTTCCAGGGGCACTTTCCCGAGGCCCCGGTCATGCCCGGCGTTCTCATCGTGGAGGCCATGGCCCAGGCGGGTGGTTGCCTTCTGTTCTGCCACATCGGGGACCGCACCGACAAGCTGCTGTACTTCAGCGGCATCGACAACTGCCGTTTCCGCCGGCCCGTGGTCCCCGGGGACCAGCTGATCCTGGAGGTCGAGGTGAAGACCATCAAGCGGAACTTTGCCAAGCTTCACGGGCGGGCCACGGTGGACGGGGAGCTCGCCTGCGAGGCCGACCTGATCTCGGCGGTGGTGGACCGGCCATGAGCGCGGCGACCATCCATCCCACGGCGATCGTGGATGAGGGAGCGAGCCTCGGTGCGGGGACCACCGTCGGGCCGTACACGGTCATCGAGGCCGGGGTCGAGGTGGGCGAGGGCTGCACCATCGGCCCCTTCTGCCGCTTCTCGGGCCCGACCCGGGTGGGGCCGGAGAACACGTTCGAGAGCCACTGCTCCATCGGCGCTCCACCCCAGGACCTCAAGTACGACGGCGAGCCCACCCGGCTCGAGATCGGCAGCGGCAACGTGTTCCGCGAGTTCGTGACGATCCACCGGGGGACCTCCGGAGGCGGGGGACTCACCCGGATCGGCGATGGCAACCTCTTCATGGTCTACGCGCATGTGGCCCACGACTGCCTCGTCGGGTCCACCACCATCTTCGCCAACAACGCCACCCTGGCGGGGCACGTGGAGGTCGGAGACCACGCGGTCATCGGTGCATTCTCCGCGGTGCACCAGTTCTGCCGGGTGGGGTCCCACGCCTTCCTGGGCGGGTTCACCGTGGCCACCAAGGACTGCCTTCCGTTCATGCGGACGGTGGGCTCCCGGCCCGCCCGCTGCTTCGGTCCGAACTCCATCGGCCTGGAAAGGAAGGGCTTCGACGAGGATCGACGGCGTGCCCTGAAGCGTGCCTGGAGGCACCTTCACAACCCGAAGATCCCCACGGCCGAGGCCATCGGGCTCATCGAGGAGGAGCTCGGTGACCGGCCCGACGTGAGGCTCCTTCTGGACTTCCTGAAATCGGCGGAACGCGGCGCCATCCTGTCACGGGGGTAGGGCCCCCGCCCGGTGGGGACGTTAGGGTGTCAGGGCGTCGGGGTGTTCCTGTCTGCGGGCTGGAGGGGGAGCAGAGACGCAGGGGAGCAGGGGGGCAGGGGAGCGGGGGAGAACG
>Ga0256835_1000378_pt1 | contig 34041 bp, 28 predicted proteins | sample PIR30metaG_FD_185972 | JGI IMG/M metagenome (GOLD analysis project Ga0256835, IMG submission 185972) | Hydrothermal vent microbial communities from East Pacific Rise, Pacific Ocean - PIR-30 | ecosystem: Environmental > Aquatic > Marine > Hydrothermal vents | place: Pacific Ocean: East Pacific...
GATATCGAGGTCGATTCGATGGAGGCCATAGCCGACGAAATAGGCATCCTTGCGTCGCTCAACTCGGTAGAGCTGGATGGTTTTGCATTGGTGAGAACCGGCAGTGGTCATGATATCCTGATCATGAAGATCACCCATCCGGAACCCGCCGAGAAGAGGGCCGCCCTGATAGGGAACCTGGGAACGCTTCTGGATCCCACCGGCGTGGACCAGCTGATTCTGTACTACAAGGAGAACCAGTATTACAACCCCGACATGTTCTCCTTCGTGGCGGACAGTTTCGGTATCCTGGGGTTGTCGAACAGCCCGTATTACCTTCAGGGTAAACAGGCCCTGATACCCGAGACAACGGAACTGGTCACAGGCCTCGTTTTCGATTGGATAATAGGAAGGGACTAACCTATTCCACGTGAGGCCCCGTTCCCGAACATGATTCTCTAATTCATGGGAGAACGATGGGTAATAAAAAGTACCTTCTGATCATAGAGTCCCCGGCCAAGGCAAAGAGCCTTTCCACTTATCTCGGTGGAGAATACGAGATCGTGGCCTCCAACGGTCACGTGCGGGATCTTCCCAAGGACAGCCTGGGTGTGGACGAAGCCAACGGTTTCAAACCCAGGTACGTTATTCTCCAGGAAAAGCGGGAGAAGGTCATGGAACTCAAGACGAGGGCCAGGAACTATTCCCACGTTTTCCTTGCGGCGGACCCCGACCGCGAAGGAGAGGCCATATGTTGGCATCTTGCGGATATCCTGGAGAGGCCCGGTATTACATTTCACCGCCTGAGATTCAACGCCATCACCAAGGATACCGTTCTCCGATCCATAGAAAACCCCGGAACCATAGACATGCAACTGGTGGATGCCCAGCAGGCCAGGAGAGTGATGGACAGGTTGGTGGGATACAAGGTTTCCACTTGGCTTCAACGTCTCCTGGGGCGCGGAAGGAGCGCCGGCAGGGTACAGTCCGTGGCCCTGAGGATGATACAGGAACGGGAAGACGAGATAAGGATGTTCGTGCCCGTGGAATACTGGCTCCTCACGGCGACATTTTCCCAGAACGACTCCGTTTTCAAAGCGGTTTTGAAAAAGATGGACGGTTCCCTTTGTTGCAGACCCGGAAAAATCCCCAGAAATGAAGAAGAGGCCGGGCGGATCGTCGAAAGAATAGAATCCATCGGTGATTCCTGGGAAATAAAATCGGTGAAAACCAGAGAAAAATCCGTCAAGCCTCCTCCTCCATTCATAACCAGTTCACTGCAGCAGGCGGCTTCCACAAAACTTTCGATGTCACCGTCGGTGACCATGTCCATTGCGCAAAAGCTTTACGAGGGCGTAACGGTACCCGATAGAGGTACTATGGGTTTGATAACCTACATGAGAACCGATTCGGTCAGGATAAGTCCCGAAAGCCTGCAAAAATGCAGGAAATTCCTGGAAGATAGGTACGGCCGAGAGTACCTTACTCCAAAACCCAGGCGGTACAGGAGTTCGAAAGGTTCCCAGGATGCCCACGAAGCTATAAGGCCGGTAGATGTCGAATTGACTCCGGAAAAACTGTCGCATCACCTTCCCAGGAATCAACTTGCGTTGTACAAGCTGATCTGGAACAGATTCGTGGCTACGCAGCTCAGGGATGCGGTGGTGGAGGAAGTCACCGTGGAAGTCGGGGGAGGAGGATTAACCTTCGAAACATCGGGAGAAAAACTGAAGGACAAAGGCTTCTCCGTGGTGGATAAAGGAATGCTCAGAATATCCACGAAACTTCCTCCCGTCGCGGAAGGAAAGGTGACGATGCTGGATTACGGCAGCGAACAGAAATTTACCAAGCCACCCCAGCGTTTCACGGAGGCAAAGTTGGTAGCCGAGATGAAAAAGGTCGGCATCGGAAGACCTTCAACTTACGTCAGTACGATAAAGACCCTCAAGAACAGGAGATACGTGGAGAGGGAAGAAAAGTACCTCAAGCCTACCGAACTGGGTACGACCACGATCAGACTCCTCACTAAAACGTTTCCACACATATTCGAAGTGGATTTCACCGCCAGGATGGAAGACCTCCTGGATTCCATCGCCATGGGCAGGGACACCTACGAGAACGCTTTAACGCAACTGACGGTTCCGCTGGAATCCTCACTCGCGGATGCGGGAAGGAGGACCAATGCGTTGAAAAGCGAACTGGAGGAGAAAACCGGGGAGAATTGTCCCGAATGCGGTGCGCCCCTGGTCATCAGGTGGGGGAAATACGGCAGATTCAAATCATGTTCGGCTTTTCCGGGGTGCAGGTATTCCATGCCCCTGGAAAGAGAGGACGAGATAGTATATTCAGGCAGGAAGTGTCCACGATGCGACGGAAGGCTTCTACTGAAAAAGGGAAGGTACGGAAAGTACCTTGGATGTGAAAATTATCCCAAATGCAAGTATACGACCTCCATTCCCACCGGGGTAGGATGCCCCGTACCGGGATGCGGCGGTGAATTGGTGGAAAAGAAAAGCAGGAAGGGAAGGATCTTTTACGGTTGCAGTCGTTATCCGGAATGCAGGTATGCCCTGTGGAACATGCCCGTAGACAAAACCTGCCCGAGATGCGGTTTTCCGCTGCTTGAGCAGAAGAAGAACGGATTATGGTGTCCATCGTGCAAGAAGAAGATAACGGAACAATAGAGAATTTCTGCATGGACCTGAAATATGGCTCGGTTTTCTCGGAAAACACGATAAGAGCTTACCGGGGCGATCTCTATCGTTTCCTTGATTACCAGCATGGCCGGGACATAGTTAGTGGATTTACGCTTAGGGAAATAAGGGGATTCGTGAGAAGCGAGACGGCCAGGGGAATCGATTCCAGGTCCCTGTCCAGGGAAATATCCACCTTGAGGACATTCGGGGACTGGCTTGTCGAAACCGGACGCCTGCAGGGCAATCCCGCCAAACTGGTGAAATTGCCCAAGACACCTGCGAAACTTCCGGGATTCCTGGCCGTAGACGAGGTTATGCAGGTACTGGAGAGTTACGATACCGGCACTACGTTGGGACTTAGAAACAGGGCGGTGGTAGAGTTGCTCTACGGAGGCGGGTTAAGGGCCGCGGAGGCGGTATCGGTGACCATTAAGGATCTGGATACCGACGAACGTCACCTGATGGTCAGGGGCAAGGGGAACAAACAAAGAATGATACCACTGCCGGAACCGACGTGCCGTATTCTCGATAAATGGTTGGCGAGGCGCCCGGAATTCCTTCCGAAAGACGGGAACGATCCGGGTACGATTTTCGTGAGCGTAAGAGGGCGCAAACTGGATCCCAGGGATGTCAGGCGAATCGTGGCGTCCGGAGTCAAGACTGCTGCGAGGGCGGCCGGGGCCACTCCACATACCTTCAGGCACAGCTTCGCCACTCACCTCCTGGACAACGGGGCCGACCTCAGGTCCGTGCAGGACATGCTTGGTCATGCAAGCCTTTCCACCACCCAAATTTATACCCATCTCACCGTTGAAAGACTCAGAAAGGCATACAGGGATGCACACCCGAGAGGGAAAGATTGAAAGTAACGCCATGAACGACAAAATTACGAAAGTGGACAGAATGATAGCCCTGGGTATGGGCGCCGTGGCGCTGGCGACCTACCTGCTTACGTTGGCACCCAGCGTGAGTTTCTGGGACAGCGGAGAGTACATTACCGCTTCCTGGACCGCCGGAATCCCGCATCCGCCCGGGGTTCCCCTTTTCGTTCTCCTGGGCAGGTTCAGTGCCATTATTTTTTCCTTCCTGCCCGGGGTGGCGATGAGGGTGAACCTGCTTTGCGCGTTTGCGGGGGCCGCGACAATAGCGCTTCTCGCAAGACTGGTCCAGAGATGGGGTCGCAGGATGGACCTGGAAGCGGCCTGGTACCGCCCGATGTCCGTACTGGCAGCGTTGATCGCAACCTTCAGCTACTCTATATGGCGTAACAGCAACGCTACCGAAACCTACGCCACAGCCCTCCTGCTGACCTTTATAATTCTCTGGCTTTTCGATTGCTGGATAGAAAGATACGGAGAGGGAAAGTTATCGAAGCGATCCGGCTCCAGGGCAAACTGGGGCGAAGCGAAACACCTGCTTCTGATATCGTACCTGATCATACTCGCCGTGGCCAACCACGGCAGCGTTCCCCTGGTCACAGGCCCGCCGATACTTCTCGTCTACCTGATTTACGCCTTCAAAGGAAAGTCGGACTTGTGGAGGAAGCCGTGGTTCCTGCCGGTTCTCCTCGGACTGGTGTTCCTGGCTTTCAGCATACACCTCTACATGCCCATAAGGGCGATCCAGAAACCTGAAGTGAATGAAACCGATGCCAGTCACTGGGAAAATTTCGAAAAAGCCTTTACCAGGGAACAGTACGGCAGAACATCCATCCTGGAACGGAAGGGGCCATTCCCGGAACAACTGAAACTCTACATGAAATACCTGTTTTGGCAGTCGGGAAGAATTGTTGACGGATGGAACAGATTATTCGGAAGATACGGTTCCGTTGCGGCCACGGTAATGAGAATACTACTCATGTTCGGCGCCATATACGGTCTGGTGATCCTGGGGATGAGAAGGCCCAGGCTCCTGCTGTACCTGGGTTTTCTCTTCCTCATGTCATCGGTTCTCTTCATCTTTTTCATCCTGAACTTCAAGACCGGCCCGGAAGGTACTTCCACCGGAGAAGTAAGGGAAAGAGATTACTTCTTCGGCGCCTCCTTCTCTCTGTTCGCCATTTTCGCAGGGATAGGCCTGGTTTCCATCTTCCGCGATCTAATACCCAATGGAAAGAATCTCGTATGGACTACACTGGCCGTACCGCTCCTGATGTTCGGCGCGAATCACTACAGGTGCGATCGATCGAATTCCTTTTTCGCCCGGGATTACGGGATCAACCTGCTGGAAACTTGTCCGGAAAACGCGGTATTGATCACCAACGGAGACAACGATACTTTCCCCCTGTGGTTCGCCCAAGGGGTTCTTGGAGTAAGGCGTGATGTCATTGTAAGCAACCTCAGTCTCATGAACACCAACTGGTACGTACACCAACTCGTTGATAAGGATTCCCTTCTCCTGAATTTTGACGATGCGGGCCTCGTGGATTCCCTGAGACCGGTTTATGTATGGGGCCCCCACCATTTTCACGTGGGAGAGGAAGGAATGCCGATGTCTTCCCCGGTGGACGGAGCTATCATGAGGGCGACTTTTACTCAGGCATGGCCCTGGGGAATAACCGATTCTTCCCTGGCCGTGGCGATACCCATGGAGGGAATGGTGAGCCAGGGAGCCCTGACCATGCAGGATCTGGTACTCCTCAACATCATAAAGAACAGGCACCGTCACGGCCGGGACGTTTGTTTCGCCGGCACCGTAGCGGCGGAAAGCAGGCGTTTCCTGGAGACTTATCAGCTGATGGAAGGTATAATTTACAGAATCCTGGATCGTCCCATGCTGGACGCGGTGAACGGTGAAAAAGGCCGGGAACTCATGAGCGGTTACCTGTACACCGGGGTGGAAGATCCGTCGGTATTCAAGTGCGACCAGACCGTGCAGTTGCTGCGGAATTACGTCTCCGCGTACCATAAGCTGGCGTATTACTATCTCGCCAGGGGAGACGTCGACGCTGTGAAGGAAATCCTCGATGCATCCGCCAAATTGTTCGTGACTCTTCCCGATCAGTGGAAGGAGATACTTCCGGCAAGGGCCATGCTGGTGAGCAAGCTGGTGGACGGTATTTCGGGGCCCGCCGCCGCCATAGACACGATAATGGCGATAGCCGAAGACGTAATGTCGGCCGCCGATGAAAGGGACGACGAAAGGCTTCGGGACCTGGCTTCCACGCTGTACAGAATAGCGTCAGGGGGGAACGGAGGTCTCGGATACGCCCAAGAGGCCGAATACCTGTTGCTCATGGACGAATTCGATGACGGTTCGGCAGCGTTCGCTTGGCTTAGGGTGGAACTCGCCCTGATTTTCTCCAACTACGTGGGGGCATGGAAGACGGTGGAAGACATGGAGAAACTTGACGGAGAGCATTCTTCGGAAATCCACCGTCTTGCCAAGGCTTCACTGCAGGAGTTGATAAACATTTACCCGGTGGGATACAGGATGAATCCCGATGAGACCGGTCTGTGGCTGTTCTTCAGCGTCATGGACTCCTCCGATGATCCCATACTTCCCGCCGACGCCGGCTCGATCATGCTGGCCATGTTGAAATTGGCGGAGAAGGACAGGATAATGGGCGCGGTGTCGGCGGGGCTGGTGCTTTCCGGCAGATTGGACGACGATAAGGAGTCCGCCATGGTGAGGAATCTGGCGCTGAGAATGCTGCTTGATCCCGAGGAAGAAACCCGTACATGGGCGGAATGGTTCATCAGGGAACGCAACAGGGTTTCCCCGGAAGAACTGGCTTACATGTCATGCCTGGGGGGCAGGACGGACCTCATGTACACGGCTCTGGCGACGGTTCTTTCGGATCGCAGGCTGGAAGAGATACTCGACGACCTGCCCGGGTATCTGTCCGACCTCCCATCGCCTGGAAGGGCATCCGGAAGTTACGCATGGATCAACAAGTTGGCTGGTGAACCATGAACTCCGGCTTGGAACTGCATTCCACCACCGTCATAGGCATAGTTCGAAACGGCAGGGCGGCAATGGCCGCGGACGGTCAGGTGACTTTCGGTGACACGGTGCTGAAAAGTTCGGCGCGGAAGATAAGAAAACTCTACTCCAATACGGTATTGGTAGGTTTTTCCGGTACCGGGGCGGATGCGTTCGCATTGGTGGAAAGGTTGGAAGAAAAACTGGAAAGCGCCAGGGGAAACCTGCCCAGGGCGGCGGTGGATCTGGCCAGGGAATGGAGGGCGGATAAGTATCTCAGGGAACTGGAGGCCTTCCTGGCCGCGGTGGACAGGGAACACGCCCTGCTCATAGGGGGAGCCGGCGAAATAGTGGAAGCCGAGGACGGCATAGTCGCCGTGGGCTCCGGCCATCCGTACGCCATAGCGGCGGCGCGGGCATTGGACGGCCACACAAGAATGGGACCGGCCAGGATAGCTCTTGAAAGCATAAAGATAGCCTCGGGGATATGCATATACACCGGTGGCGAAATTCAGTTGGAAGTACTGGACCAATGAACGGGAGCATGACTCCGGCGGAGATCGTCGAATGGCTGGATAAGCACGTGATAGGCCAGGAAAAAGCTAAACGATCGGTGGCGATAGCCTTGAGAAACAGGTATCGCCGTAAAAAGGCTCCACCGGATATCAGGCAGGAAATATATCCCAGCAACCTCATAATGATGGGCCCGACCGGTGTCGGCAAGACCGAGATAGCCAAGCGGTTGGCATCACTCACCGGAGCTCCGTTCGTCAAGGTCGAAGCCACCAAGTACACCGAAACCGGTTACGTCGGGAGGGACGTGGAATCCATGATCAGGTCCCTCGTCCAACATGCGGTGAACATGGAAGCCGAAAGAGAGAAAGAAGTCAGAAGCGGAAAGATCTCGAAAAGAGTGAATGAAAAACTGGTCGCTGCCTTGCGGAGGGCCGGTTACGATTCCATTCCGGCGGATGAACTGGTAAGGATGGTGGAAAACGGTTCACTGGATGAAGTCCGGATAGAGATACAACTCCCCTTGGAATTTCCGGGCCTGGAGATATTTCCGATGGTACCGGGCCGCGGATTCGATGAACAGCCGATGAACAGCCTGAAAAAAGTACTGGACGGGATGTTCGGCGAGAGGCGCAAAAAAGCTGCGGTAACCGTCGAAAAGGCCAGGGAAAAACTTGTGGAGGATGAGACCAGGAGGATACTTGAAGGTGGTGATTACGTTTCCCGGGGACTGGCCCTGGCCCGGGAGGAGGGGATACTGTTCATAGACGAGATCGACAAGATAATCGGCACCGGTGAGAGCAAAGGGCCGGAGGTGTCCAGGTCGGGGGTGCAGAGGGATCTTCTTCCCATAGTTGAAGGTTGCACGGTACCCACGAAATACGGCCCGGTAAAGACGGATCATATCCTGTTCATAGCGGCCGGCGCTTTTCACGGTTCGAGCCCCTCGGACCTGATTCCCGAACTCCAGGGCAGGTTCCCCATGAGAGTAGAACTGGATCCCCTTTCGGAAGAAGACCTTTTCAGGGTATTCACGGAGCCGGAAAACTCGCTTCTCAGACAGTACACCGCGCTCCTCGCCGCTGACGGGGTAGACCTGGAACTCACCCCGGAAGCCGCACGGATATTAACCAGAACGGCAAGTCACCTGAACACGGAGACCGAGGACATAGGCGCACGGAGACTGAGGCCGGTCCTCACCTATCTTCTGGACGAACAACTGTTCGGTGCTCCGGATCTGGTCCGGGGTACGGTCAGGATAACCGGAACCATGGCGGAAAAGATACTTCTTGACCTTGACTCCAAGAGAGAAGATGGTAATTACATACTTTGATTTGTCGATAAGTCAGTAAGCAGGAAAAGGGGCCTTATGTACAGATCCGGTAAAGAGGTTGCGTACAAAATAGTCTACTATGGTCCCGGTCTCTCGGGTAAGACCACGAACCTGAGAAGAATAAGGGATATCATAGCACCGGAACACCGGGGCAGGCTTGTAACCCTTTGCACCAGGGGGGAGCGAACCGTCTTTTTCGATTTCCTGCCCATCAACTTCGCCACCATAAATAACGACAGGATAAGATTGCACCTCTATTCGGTACCAGGTCAGGCCTATTACTCCCTGAGCAGGAAAGTGATCCTTGACGGAGTGGACGGGGTTGTTTTCGTCGCCGACAGCCAGGAAGAGAGAAGAGAAGCGAATCTCGCAAGCCTGGAAGATCTCGAAAACAACCTGAAAAGTTATGGCCTGGAACTTCACGAGGTACCTTCAGTACTGCAGTTGAACAAGCGAGACCTTCCTTCCATAATTCCGGCCGATGAGATGGAAAGGACATTGAACAGGCATGGGTGGCCCTTGGTGGAATCCGTGGCCATAGGCGGGGGAGGCCCCATTGAAACCCTGAAGACAATGTCCATGATTATAGCCCGGAATCACACAGGAGCCGGTTCCTGATCGCTCCCTATCCTCCGAGAGCCGGTTCGGAATGAAATTCTCTTCCAGGATCGTATTCGGCATCGCAGTGGTGGCGTTACTGGTGTTTTCGTTCTTTTTCAGAACGTGGTTCGCATCGCACGTACTCCCTCCGCCCAAGAGAATGCAGGCGGAAACTACGCAGGCCTACAGGTACGCCCTGGCATTTTCGGAGAACGGAACGATACCGTCGGTGGATTCCTTGGTGATGTACCCGGACGGGTGGCCCACCGTACAGAATTCCATATTCGAGGAGTACCTGGCCGGGGGAATGCACAGGGTGCTGGGCGGAGATTTCAATACATTCATGAGAAGATTCTGCCTGGCATTTCCCCTGCTGGCCGCTTTTTTCCTTTATCTCTGGATGTCCGCCGCAGGCTATCGACCCGGGGATGCCGCCGTGGCTTCCGTACTCTATTCGGTGATGCTGCCGGCCATGCTGAGAGCGAGAGGGGGTTCTCTCTACAGGGAAACCGTTGCGTTCCCGCTTCTCATGGCCCTGGGATGGCTCGTGGAAGGCTTACTGGGAAAGGAACGTTCCGTGCGACGGGCCGCTGCGGCCGGGATCGTGCTGTTCATGGCCCTGGCGGCCTGGAAGGTTTCGGCATACCTGGTGTTCTTCCTGTTCGTCTACCTGCTATGGAGAAATTGGAGGCGGAACGACGTTCCGGCGTTCATCAGGTGGTGGTTGGCAGGGGCTCAATTAACTGCCTCGTTGTTGATTCCGCACATGAGACACGACGGTGCCGTTCTGAGCCCGGCTTCCGTAGCGGCTGCGGCCTTACTGCTCCCGCCCTTTAAGACATTGTGGTTCCCGCTGCTCTCAACCATCCTGGCCCTCGCCTCGGCTTTCCTGGGTAAAGAAGCGGGGGGGCATGTTTCGGCGGTAATACTGGCCAAGATTCGTTTCGCCTTCCGGCATCCCGAAGATCCGGGTATGCTCAATGAAGACGCGAGGCTTTTCTGGGTGCCCGGATACACCTCTCCCGGGCTTTCCCAGGTTTTACTTCTTTTCGGAATTCCCGTATTGGCGGCGCTTCCAGGGCTCCCGGATTTCATCAAAACGAGGCGGCACACACTCATCTTCTGGTTCTTTCCCGTCGCACTGGCAGGTTATCTTTTCTTCGACAGGCTCATGATATTCCTGGCCGCCGCACTTGTTCCGGTCATAGCTCACACTTTTCGCAGAAAGTGGACAATACCTGTAATTGCTGCGGCTTTGCTTCTTCAGTCATCCTTCCCGTCAAAGTCAGCGGAATTCGTGGACTCCCTGGGATTTCATTTCGAGAATTCCTCCTCGCTCCTGGATGACCGGGAACTGGATTCATTCCTCTCCTGGCTGAAGTCGGAAACGGAAGAAGATGAGGCCGTCCTGGCGTTCTGGCATCTATCCGGACTGATATCGGCTTATGCGGAGCGGCCGGTGGTGACTCACACCTTCTTCGAGAATTCCACCAACAGGAAAAATATCGTGCGCTTCGCCCGTGTAATGTTCATGCCCGAGGACAGCCTGGTATCTTTCATGAGGGAAAAGGATTGTGGATTAGTAGTCTACCAGGCGGATTTTCTTCTCGACGACAGCCCGACCGGATTGTCGTATCTGGCTGGTCTCACCCGGGTTCCGGAGAACGCAGCGGCGCTTTCCATGCATTTCCACCCGGAGAGACTCGACTCGCTGGACCTTGTATTTCAGGGACAATCCATCAGGGTGTTCACCCTGGATTGTCCGGTTCCTCCGAAGTTGCCCGCAGGATTCCTTTTCCGGGAAAGATACCGCCATTGCTACACGGATTACGACGGAGCGCGGGCAATGCTTTCCGACCCCAAGGGATGGTCCGGACGCCTGGCTGACATGGGTATTGAATCGAATGATCCGGACATGCTTTCGGGAGCCTTGCTCCTGGGCCTGCAGGGAGGGGGTCCGGCCGATGTTCTGAAATTCATGCTCGACGACCTGATACGTTTGTATATTCAAGGATGCTATTCCCTGGAGAATTTGGCCGAAGACATCCGGAATTATACTTGGTACCAGGGTCCGGATACGGATCTTCTTCTCTTGCTTGCCAGGTTGCAGATTGCTGAAGGTGAAACGCAAAACGCCGTGAACGTATATGAGGAAATTCTCGAGATCGACCCCGGAAACGCGAATGCGGCATTTGAGCTTAAGGTCATGAATTCATCCGCGGAGGAAAGGTTGACGAGGGAATGAAACTCGATTTCCTCAAAATGAGTGGTGCCGGCAACGATTTCATATTGCTGGATAATCTGGACGGGGATCCTTTCGAGGTGCTCTCCATCGATATGGTAGCCACCTTGTGTGCCAGGGGTACATGGATAGGAGCGGACGGCCTCCTTGACATCAGGAGTGACGTCAGTCACGCCTTCAGGATGAAGTACTACAACAGCGATGGAAAACCCGCCGAGATGTGCGGAAACGGAGCGAGGTGCGCGGTCGTTTACGCCGTAATGGCCGGACTCGCCGACCGGGACGAGGACTTCCATTTCGAGAGCGATGCCGGGGTACACAGGGCCAGAGTCACCGGGCCGGAAGAGTCCAGGGTATGGATGACACCGCCGGAGGTCCGTTTCATGGCTGAAACGATGAGCGTGGGAAAGATTGAAACCGCCGTTTCCTTCCTGGACACCGGTGTTCCCCATGCCGTACTGGTAACCGGTGGTCCCGAGGATCCTCCTTTCGAGGAAACCGCCCGATTCCTCAGGTGGAATCGGCGCTTCGGTGTCGCCGGAACCAATGTAAACTACCTTTGGAAACAAGATGGAAAGTTTTTTATGAGGACATGGGAGAGAGGTGTCGAGGGAGAAACCCTGGCCTGCGGCACCGGCGCAGTGGCCTGTGCCGTATGCGCCGTAAAGCTCTTGGGCGAAAATTTTCCGGTGGAAATCACCACCAAGAGCGGACGTACTCTCACCGTGGGAGCGGATGAGCATGGAACCTGGCTCCAGGGAGAGGCCAGACCCGTGTACCGAGGAACCCTTCATCGCTTACCCACGTGAACTTGACGGAGGCCCGATGAAAGCCTATTCATACCGCTACCCTCGTACCGGAGCGGGTATAACTCAGTTGGTAGAGTGTCAGCTTCCCAAGCTGAAGGTCGCGGGTTCGAGTCCCGTTACCCGCTCCATTTTCCTTTTTGTGATGATGCTTTTCATAATGTCCGCAGGAGCCAGGGCGTCGGAGTCGTACGATACCTGGGCGGCCGCTTCCGGCTCCGGTCGCTCCCTTCCGTCCGAATCGGCGGTACTGAGCGGAGATGTACTGGTAAAGAGTATAGAAAACGGAAACAGGATCGCTCTCGTATCACTGGTTCGGCTGCTCGTATCCCAGGGAAGAATGCGGGAAGCTGTCGCGTGGTTTCAGGGCAGGGGTCTGGACATGCCGGTGACAAGGAGGGACCTGGGCATAGCTCTTTCCTGGTACGGAAGGTTCCGGCTTTACGAGGTGCTGGGAGAAGAAATCGACGTGCCCCCGGACCTGGAGGACGATGATTACGGCAAAACCCTCGCCGCCATAGTGTCCATGGGGTGGATGGCGTGCACCGAAGACGGTCTCTTTCGACCGGACCTGCTGGTGGGCCCCGGCGAGTTGCAATTGCTCTCGGGGATATTTTTCCCCCGGTCCTGTGAATGGCATCGGGACTGGATAGGTATGAAGTCCCTGGACAGCCTTTTCGCAGAAGGCATACGTGCCGGTGTGACGAGGTGAAAATGGAACGTCCGGTGGACAGGGTACAGTTGGGTGATTTCCGGCGGAATCTCCTGGAGCGGATGCAGAACATAAATTTCAGGATTGCTCCGGGTCCGGCGGCGCTTACGTTAACCAGGTTCCTGGCCGGCATATTTTTACTGCTTCTGGTTCCCGGAAACGAAAAATCGGTCCTGATCTTCTGGGTGGTCATGTGGGGAGCGCTTTCCGATTACCTTGACGGCTGGGCGGCCCGAAGACTCGGCAAGAACAACTATCCCGGCAAGGTGATGGATTTCGTAGCGGACAAGCTCTTCATTTCCGTGGCCCTGGTCACCATTTCCTATAACCTGGGAACGTTGAACAATATCATGGCGCTGGTACTGGTTGGATATCACCTGTTGCTTCTGGCCGGACTTTCCCTGATATCCTGGAGTATTGATTTTCCCGTGGTCACGATAACCACAGGGGAGAAATTGGCGGTTCTTTTCAGCTATATCCTTCTCGTAGTTTCCAGCGGCAAGGCCGCTTTTCCCGGTAAGCGGATCTTCATATCGCTTTACACGCCCGTTCTCATATTCGCCGCGTTGTCGGCGCTGACGGGTCTTATAAGCTATTTCAGACTTTTGAGAAGAATTTTGAACAGGATATTGGAGTAGGCGAAATGCACTTTTTCCTATTGCTGGCCGCGGTCCTCTCCTCCGAAGGCTCCCGACTCGAGATGGAAGGTCGATTCATCGATGCGGGGAGAACATACTTCGAAGAAAAAGATGTCGCGGGCGAAGTACGCATCGTATCGCGATTCATAGAGGAATCGCTCTATTCGGGAGATGCTTCCCACGCCTTCACATTGATGGCCGGCCTCGAAACCTTTCCCCTCGCCGAGGGCTGCATGGATTTCTGGTACGCAAGACTGGCCTGGAGCTGCGGATTGGCGCGATATGCCATAGAATCCCTCGAATCGATATCCGGCTCTCCCTGGCTGGAAGCCAGGGCCAGGGGGATGGCATCAGCTTACAGGGGCCGCCACCGGGAGGCCCTGAATAGTTTCATCGAATCCTTGCTGCTCGCATCCTCCGTAAGACAAAAATTCTACTCCTGCCTGGACGTCTCTTTCGCCCTCCTTTCCCTTGGTCGTTACGACGAAGCTTGCGAGTTGGCTGCGAATCTCCAGCAGTCGTTCCCGGGTGAGGGACTTCCATTAATGGCCCGTGCACTGGCCCTGCACGGCAAGGGTGAATTCTCCCGGGCCATGATGATGCTTCAGGATTTATCTACTTCCGCAGATTATTCCCAAATAACGAGAAACTACGCCACCGCCCTTCTGGAGAACCTGGAATGAAAAATCCCCTGGCCCGTCTCCTGCGATTCGCAGGACTGTCGGGAAATCGAAAGGACCATTCCCTGGAATTCCCGGCGGATTTGAAGTCTCCGGGAAACATCATGGTATATTCCGGTCCCCTCGAAAGCGCCGTCTGGCCCGCGATACTGCTGGCGAACGCTTTGCAGACCACATACAAGGATGTGAGCATGACCGTGATTTGTCCTTTACGGGATGGAAAACTATTCAAAATGTTGCGACGGAAACCGGAAATTCTTTGTTATGACAACCGTCCAAAGGTTCCGAAAGAATTGTCGAAGCGGGAATCCCGTCCCGTTTCGTCGCTTCTCTTTTTCCCGTATTCCAGGATAGGTAAGGAAGAAGAACGCTTTCTTCGCCGGATTCCCTGCAAAATCAGGATAGCGCCGCTGGAGGCTCCGTCACCCCTGGTCAATATCAGGGTCAGGACGCGGACCGTGGAACTTCCCGGAATGCTGGAGGAAATGTGTGGTGCCCTGAGGCTGGCTTTCGACTCCGCATGGAAACCCGTGCTTCCCAGGAATATCGCCCTCGACGCCGATCACTTGGTGAGACGCGATGCGGGAAGGGGAGTTCCGTACATGGTGGTGTCGCCGCGGGTACCCGCATTGCTGAAGAAACTGGGCGCCGAGATACCACTCAGAAAGGTGGTTCTGGGGAAAAAGGGAACTTACGGTACCGTGGAAAGGGAATTGGCCGTGGCCCTGGTTGCAGGCTCCGAAGCCGTAGTTACGGACGATGCGACCTTATGGAGCGATGCCTGCGCCCTGGGAAGGCCGGTGGTGGGCCTGGATTCGAAGAATACCTTCATGAAGTGGCGTTGGGCGGCCCCGGTCGAAAACATGGAAGAATTCGCGAAACAGTGCAGAGAACTGGCAGCAAGGAAGTGGTAGAATAGCCTTGGTAATAAGGACTCCGAATTGGCTCGGAGACGCCGTAATGGCTCTGCCGGCCATTTCGACCATCCTGCGATGCCGGGAGACCTCGCTATGGAGCCATGACAGGGTTGCCGGGCTTTTCCCCGTTTTTTTCCCGGATATCCATGTGTACGTGGGAAATCGACATCCCAACGGAATCGGTGACTCCCTGCTCCTGATGCCCGATTCTTTCCAATCCGCGTTTCAAGGTTTTCTTTCACGTTTTACCGAAATTATAGGTCTTCCCGGTGAATGCAGGAGGATTCTTCTTACGAAGGTCGTCAGGTACCGGGATGAGAGGAGTCGTCATCATTCCATGAAGTTCATGGAACTCGCCGCCGCGGTAGGCTGTCCCGGAAAAGCATCCATGCCCGAACCGCAGGTCGAACCGAAAGGGGAATCGCACCTGGCGATATTTCCGGGCGCCAGGTTCGGACCCGCGAAAAAATGGCCTTACTTCGGGCGGTTGGCGGAGTCGCTCTCGCTTGAAACCGGATTGCCGGTGGTGATGTACGGATCGAGAGATGAACGCGAAGAACTCTCGTCGATGTTCCGGGGGGGATTCCCGATGACCATCGAGACCGGTCTGGACATTCCCGCCCTGGCTTCCAGGCTCCTTGCCGCCGTTTTGACGGTGGGAAACGATTCCGGAGGAGTTCACCTGTCAGCCGCCCTGGGAACCCCAACGATGGCGATATTCGGTTCCACCCGGCCGGCCTGGACTGCACCCATCGGAACACATACCACCGTACTCGCTTCTTCTTTGAAGTGCTCTCCGTGTTTCAAGCGGGAATGCCCCGGGAATAATACCCGCTGCCTTCGGGAAATAACGGTGGAAACCGTATTGAAAAGGGCCATGGAACTCATGAAAAAATGCGAAAGGGGCTCTGCGAACAATGGCGGTTGAAGATAAGGGGGGTAGAATATTCTTGTTGGTGGATTGTAACGCGCTGCTTTACAGGGGACATTACGCTATGTCGGGAAATCCCCTCATGACCGCCGACGGCATGAACACAAGCGGTTTATTCTTCCTTCTAAGGCAATTGCTCGACAGGAGGGATGCGAGGTCTCCACACCTTGTTGCAGCCGTTTTCGATCATCCGGGACCGTCGTTCCGAGTGGATATCTATCCCGAGTACAAATCGAATCGTCCGCCGATGCCGGAGGAATTGAGATTACAGTCCGAGTACGCCAGGAAGGTGATACCGGCCCTGGGAATCCCTCTCGTGGAAAGAAAAGGACTGGAGGCGGACGATATAATAGCCTGGTTCGCCAGGGAGGCCGAGAAGGCGGGGGACAGGGTGGAAATATTGTCTTCCGACAAGGATCTCCTGCAGCTTGTATCCGACAGGGTAACCGTAATAAGGCCCGGCGGCGGAAGAAAGAAAGAAAGTATCATCCGGCCCGAAGACGTTGAAGCCGTAATGGGAGTGAAGGCCGACCAGGTAGCGGATTTCCTGGCTCTGACCGGAGATTCCTCGGACAACGTTCCGGGCGTGGCCGGAATAGGCAGGAAGACCGCCGCGGCACTGCTGGGTGAGTATGGCGATCTGGAAGGAATATACGCGGCGCTTGATGAAATAAAGACCTCCCTGAGGAAAAAACTGGAAGCGGGAAAGGAGATGGCGATGCTGAGTCGCAGGCTCGTGTCCCTTCCTCCCCCGGTGGAACCCGGTATCAGTCTTTACAGCCTGAAGCCCTCTCCGCCGATTCAGCCCGATGCCGGCGAGCTTCTATCAAAATTGGGTATGGCGAGCATTGCGGAACGCCTGGGCGTGGATACGGTGAAAAACGACCTCTTCGGATCTGCCGGAATAATTCTTGAAGACCGGCAACCGAAGGTGAGGATCATCAGAACTTCCGGTGAACTCCGGGACGTGAATCTTGGGGAAGATCCGGTGGCTATAGATACCGAGACCACCTCGAAGGATCCCATGGAGGCATCTCCGGTAGGGCTTTCCATGGCGTCCGCCGCCGGAGTATGGTACGTTCCCCTGGGCGGCGCCTGCGCCTTGGAAGCGGGGGAAGTAGTGGAAATTCTCGGGGAAAAACTATCCGGGCGCAGAATAGTGGGGCAAAACGGCAAGTTCGACATGCACGTGTTGGAAAACCTGGGATTGAGACTCGATGAACTGGGAGGAGATCCCATGATAGCCGATTACCTCCTGAATCCGGAGATACAGTCCCATTCGCTTTCTTCCATGGCCGCGAGGTGGCTGGGAATCAGGTTGCGGGAATACAGGGAAGTGCTGGGGAATGCCTCGACGCTCCTGGAGGTGGAAACCGAGAAGGTAGCCGCATACTGCGGTTCTGACGCCGACACCACGCTGAAACTGGTACTGGTGCTGGAAAACGAACTGGAGAAAGACGCCAGGCTTGCAAAACTGTACCGGGAGCTGGAACTCCCGCTAGTAGGCGTAATAAGGGATATGGAAAGAAGGGGAATAGGCCTGGACACGGAATCCCTGCGAAGGCTTGAGAATGAGTTCATGAAGGCCATGAAGGAATTGGAGAAACGGGCTTCCGAAATCGTGGGATGGAATATCAATCTGAACAGCCCTTCCCAGGTTTCACGGGCGCTTTTCGAAACCCTCGGTCTCGAATCCGCGGGAAAGACATCTTCGGGAGCATATTCCTCCAGGATGAGCGTGCTGGAAAGACTGCGGGGCAAGCATCCCTTTGTGGACATCGTGATGGAACACAGGGAACTTGCAAAACTGCTCAACACGTACATACGGAAACTCCCGTCCTTCATCAGCGCCAGGGACGGACTCATACACACCAATTTCAGCCAGACGGTCACGGCCACCGGCAGGTTGAGTTCCAGTCGTCCGAACCTTCAGAACATTCCCGTAAGGACCAGCAGGGGGAGAAGGGTACGGGAATGCTTCGTGCCCGGAGGCAGGGGCGAGGTATTTGTCACGGCCGATTATTCCCAGATAGAATTACGCATACTGGCTCATTTCGCCGGTCCGGGAAATCTCAGGCATGCTTTCGAGGAGGGTATAGATGTTCATGCCAGGACGGCGGAAGCCTTGTTTGGTGACGCGAAACCGGAACACAGGCGTAAAGCCAAGGAAGTGAACTACTCGATTCTCTATGGTATAAGTTCCTGGGGACTGGCGGCCAGGTTGAACGTAAGCAGGGCGGAGGCGTCGGCTATAATCGAAAGGTACATGAGGGCCTATCCCGAAGTAAAAAACTTTTTCGATGCCTGCGTAAAGAAAGCGGAAACCGAAGGGGAAACGAGAACCATACTGGGCAGAAAAAGGAGCTTTCAGGGAATTAAGAATGCCAAGGGAGCCGAAAGGAATGCGATGGAACGGATGGCGGTGAACACTACCATCCAGGGTTCCGCTGCGGATATGATAAAGCTTGCGATGCTGAATGTTCACCGGCGCCTGACCCGGGTGGAGGGAGCCGGCCTCGTGCTGCAGGTTCACGACGAACTCGTCGTCACAACTCCGGAGAAGAAGGCCGGAGAAGTGGAAGTGCTGCTCAGAAAGGAAATGGTGAACGCGATTCCCCTGGATGTACCACTGAGGGTGGACACCGGTACCGGGAAAAATTGGCTGGAGGCTCTGCACTGATGCGCATTACGATTATGATACCGGCTATCTTTTTTTTCTTTCAGGCATTGTCATGCGGGCATCCCACCACCGGAAGAGGCATAAACGTTCTCCTGGTGATTATCGATACCTTACGCGCCGATCATCTGGGTCCCTGGGGTTATCCCCGGAATCTCACTCCGACCCTGGACAGTCTCGCGGAGGAGGGAACCGTGTGGATCAACGCCCAATCCCACAGTTCCTGGACCCTTCCTTCGGTGACCTCGATTCTTACGGGGCTGTATCCGAGGCAGCACGGCGCCGGGGCAGCGTCAGGCAATCTTTTCGCCATGCCGCCAACGATACGGACACTCCCGGCGTTGCTTCACTCCCGGGGTTGGAAAACGTGTGGAATATTCAATGTGGTTTTTCTGAGCGAAGACTTCGGATTCCACAGGGGCTTCGACCACTTTGACTGTAAAGGGATTACAGGTAACCGGGGAACCAGGAAAGCCGGGGAAACCGTGGACGCTTTCGTAAAATGGCTGGAGGAATACCGGGGGGACGAACCATTCATGGCGGTGCTACATTTCTACGATCCTCACATACCATACGATCCGCCTCCACCGTACGATACGATGTTCGCCGACGTGACGCCGGAAGATTTATACTCTCCGGAATACCAAACGGATATCATGTTCGCCGTGAACAGAAGCGCATCCGAAATATCCGTCGATGGTCTGGATTATCTTTCCGCCATGTATGACGGCGAAATAGCCTATACCGATTCCCAACTCGCGAGACTTTTCGCCTACATGAGAACCGATGGTTTCATGAACAACACCCTGGTCGTGGTAGTGGCCGATCACGGCGAAGAGTTCATGGAACACTCCGGCCTGGGACACGGAAGTACCCTGTACCAGGAGGTACTTCACGTTCCCGTGATTCTTTCCGGACCCGGGGTACCTGCGGGAGTCATAATAGAGGAACCTTGCGCCCTGGTGGACGTTTTCCCGACAGTGATTTCGATCCTGGGCCTCGATTGTCCCCCCGACAGGCCGGGCAGGAATCTCCTTTCGGATGACCGGGAATCCGTAGATATACCTTCCAGTAATCTGCTGTGGTCCAACGTGCTTCAAGCAGCCGTCAGAAGGGGAGAAAAAAAGATAATCTGGTACCCGGGGGGACGGGATCCGGAGATGTACGACCTGGAACTCGATCCTCTGGAGTCCGACCCGCTGGAAGAAGTGGATTCATCGCTGGTAAGGGCGGCGGAGTATTACTGGGCGACACCTTCCCTTGGCGAGCCGGTGGAAGTAAGAATGGACGATGCCGCGAAGAACCAGCTGAGGGATCTGGGTTACATCAGGTGACCCGGCATCCGGCGTACCTTCTTCTCTGCAACTCCGCTGCTATTACCGCCGCCATTCCGGAAACGTTTATGCAGGTTCTGCGTCCCGACTGTGGAAACATCACTCTAATATCCGCCATTTGCGAGAGAGCCGGGTCCAGTCCCCGGGCCTCGTTGCCGAACATGAATACCGAAGATAGCGGAAAATCCGCATCCCACAACGGTACGGAATCCTCCAGATTCTCTACGGCAACCAACAGTCTTCCGGTATTCCTGCCCCACTCCGCGGCCTCCGTGGAATCCCGGAAGTACTTCCATGGCACCAGGGCATTGGTCCCCCGGGAGGTCCGTCCCAGTTTTCTTCCACCGGGCCTGGCGCATATGCCGCAGAGAAAAACCGCTGCAGGGCTTATAGCTTCCGTCGCCCTGAAAACGGAACCGACGTTGAAGGCGCTTCTAAGATTGTCAAGGAGAAAGACAGGCATGCCGTTCGAGGAATGGAGCGCCCGGGAGTAATTTTTCATGGTTATGGAATTCAAGAAGAGCCCTTTCGTAATGATAATCCTTTTTCTGGCCGGATATTATACCCCGATGATCACGAAATATCCAGCGTGGCTCCCGTTGCTTGGGATCGGCATTCTCTTGTTGGCCGCGGGACGCAGGGTTCCGGGGGCCGTCGCTGTGTTCGCGGCCTCTTTTCTCCTGGGAACCTGGATCGCCCGAGAAGGAACCGGCGGAGAAACAGGCGATCTTCCCACGGGAGTCTGGAGCCTGGAAGTCCTTTCCGGCAACACCGGAGGGGTGCTTCTCGAAGCTCCCGACGGAGGAACGCTTTGGCTGGAAGGAAACAAAGTGGCCCGGTGCTGCAGCCGTGGGGATACTTTGCATGTTTTGGGACGGGCCTCGGGTGGTTTTATGGATGCCTGCGCATTCAGGGTATCCCGTTCCGGGAATCCCTGGGATGTCGTTCGTCGATCGCTGCACGGGACCATCACCGAAAGGATATCTTCCAGGCCGACATCATCGCTGATCTCGGCTCTGCTGACCGGGGAGCGGGGAGGACTTACCAGGGAACTCCGGGAAATCTTCCGATCAACCGGAACGAGCCATCTGCTGGCTCTTTCGGGGCTTCACGTAGGAATGCTGGCCACTGCGATTCTTATGATTCTCAGGAAATTATTCGGTAAAGGGTGGACGTCTCTCATCGGAGCCCTGTTCGTTTGCGGGGTTTACACGTTGATCTCCGGCGCCAGACCCTCTACCGTGAGGGCCTGGATAATGCTGGTCATGGCGGCGACATTCTGGTGGAAATTCGGACGGAGTCCCGGCATGTTATCGGCATGGTCCGCCGCCGTGGTGGTGATGGTGCTCGCATGGGGGAGAGGGATTCTCGAAGATCCGGGAGCCCAAATGTCCTTCGCCGCTGTTCTCAGCCTGCTGCTCCTTGGACGCTGGAAAACCGGCGGGGGAAACCTGCTGCTTTCCGCGGGACACGCCGGCCTGGTGGTGACCATCTGCCTCGCTCCCCTGATATCACACCTGTACGGGGTTTTCAATCTCCTGGCGCCTCTCGCTACGTTGGTTTCGATACCTTTCATGTTGGCGGTAATGTTCCTGGGAGTTCCAGTACTTCTGTTCCATCCGCCGGCGGCCCTGGAGAACCTGTCTGAATGGACGGTATACCTGTGGCTGGAAATTCTGAAAATGATGCGAAATCCCGGGATCGCCTACAAGGGTTGGATGGCGGCGATCACCGTCCCGATGATATTCCTATTGTGGTTTACGGGCAGGAGGATGGGTTTCTTCCGAAGGTTCAGGTAAAGCGGACGAATCCGTAACCCGGGCTGAAGTGGAATCCGTGAGTATTTCAAAGGTAACCCGTATACTTCCTTCGTTATCCATGGCGTCTTCTATCCTATCCAGACCGGTGGCCCGGATCGTCGCGCCGAGAGGGATGTTCAGTAACAGGGTGTCTCCGGGAAGCATGCCGTATGCCCTTCGCGGCCCTTTGGCTGGTTTCACTATGAGAATTACCAGTCCGTCGTATCCGGACAGATCATCAGCCGCAGAAACCGCCCTGTATGCACCGGGAGGCACATGGATCGTCCTGGCTCTTTCCAGTATCGAGAGGTGATAGGCGGCCGAGACCGATATGGAAGGAGTTACATCGGGAATTACCGGCAGGAACCTCACGGTGTCGGATACCGAAGGGGTTGTAACTACAATGGTGACGGAATCCTCCAGGTCCGGAGGAGGCCGCCAGGTCACACTCCTGCCGCCTGCCTCGCTGGTCCCGGTTTCGATGAAGGTTCCGGCGGAACATTGCCAGAGTGCCTCGTTTCCGTCTTCGAGGATGGTGGAGAACGAAGTGGTCCTGCCTCCTTCCAGGTTAACGGAGGCCACTATGTGAAGTGGTGCCGGCGCATTTTCCTCGGCGTTACATTGGGCGTGGAACCAGATGACGAATACACCCAGAGGAAGGATGAACGGTAGAAGCATTCCCAGTAGGGCCTGTAGTTTTTTCCCCGTGAATCCTTCAGCCATTTCCTTCTCCTGCGTTCTCCGTATCGATAATAAGGTCCACGGCTTCCGTTATGCTTGCCACTGTCTTCCATGGCATGGTAAGTCCTTCGAAAACAATATGATTCAGCTGACTCTCGCCTCTGCCGGTACGAACCATTATGGTTTTCAATCCCGTACGAAATCCCAGTTCCATGTCGGTTTGCGCATCTCCCACAATGTATCCTCCCGGTACAAGGGAGAGTTCCGAGCTCGCCCTTTCCACGAGGCCGGTACCCGGTTTTCTGCAGTTGCACCCCTCGTCGGGATGATGAGGGCAATAGTAGATCCCATCGATGATCCCGCCGGCAAGCGCTACAATCTTACGAAGATGCTCGTGAATTGCTCTCACATCTTCTTCACGGCAAAGTCCGCGTCCTATGCAGGACTGGTTTGTCACCACCACCACCGGGTGGCCGGCTACGGCCAGTTTTGCGATGGATTCGACCGCGCCATCTATAGGAACGAACTCATCGAGATTCTTGACGTAATCGGACCTGTTCAGGTTGATGACACCATCTCTGTCGAGAAATACCGGGGGTTTCATTCTTCTCCGGACTTCAGCTGTTGCCTGTGATATTCCACCAGGTTCCCGAGACCATCATCGAAATCCATGGTAGGTTCCCACCCGAGAATTTTCCGAGCCCTGGAGCCGTCCAGGGCTATGCGCTTTATCTCCTCGGGAAGGGCGGGCCCGAAGGTAGGTTCCAGGTCGGTTCCAACGTGTTTCCTTATTATTTTATCCAGTTCCAGTACCGATCGTCCCACCCCGAAACCGAGGTTGAATATACCCCCGGAGAGTTCCTTATGCCGGAGGTCCATGGCCAACCAGTTGGCTTTGGCGATGTCGGAAACGTGAACGTAGTCCCTTAGCTGGAGGCCGTCGCCGTTTATCCTGGGAGGTTTCCCGGTGAGATAGGCCAGGGTGAATATCGCCGTCACACCGGCTTCCCCATAAGGGTTCTGCCTGGGACCGTAGACGTTCGGATACCTGAGCACCACGTAATCCAGCCCGTAGAGATGTTTGTAGAGAAACAGGTAATGTTCTACCGTGTGTTTGCTGACACCGTAATGGCATATGGGATTCACGGGATGCTTCTCGGTAACCGGTATGAAATCCGGTTCACCGTAGACGGCGCCGCCGGTCGAGGCGTAGATAAACCTCTTTACTCCTCCGGACCTCGATGCTTCGAGGAGATTGAGGGTTCCCAGGATGTTCACATCGGCATCGAAGAGGGGTTCCCGTACCGATCTCCTGACGTCCATCTGGGCTGCGTGGTGACAAATCACGTCAAATTCGCACGACTTCACGAGAGCAAAAGCCTCGGGACTTCTTATGTCCATCTCGTGGAATGTCACATCTTTGTTCACGTTTTTCATGAATCCGGTGGACAGATCGTCCATGACGTGAACGTCGCAACCCTTTTCCAGAAGTGCATCGGCCACGTTAGAGCCTATGAACCCTGCTCCACCGGTAACAAGAATCTTCATAATGTCCCGCTTCCAGTTTCGTTTTCGATCTTACGGTGCGCGGCGCATCCCGCAATCGTATATTCGACATCAAATACCCGACTCGATACTCAGGTGGGAGGAATATTCAGAAGAAACACTGTAAAAACCAGATGGAGGATCATTGAAAGTTCTACTTCTCTACGGCGGAAGATCGGCGGAACACGATGTTTCGGTTATTTCTTCCCGTTTTGTCGGAAATCTTCTGAAAAAGACGGGACACGACGTATTCCCTGTCTTCATAGGAAAAAACGGTGGATGGAAAGTTGAAAACAGGACCGCGGCCATCATTACGGAAAAATACCCTTGGCGCATCATGCTGGGGACCGCTGAATTTACGCCGGACGTGGTTTTCCCGGTCCTGCACGGACCATACGGTGAGGATGGCACCATACAGGGACTTTGCAGAACCGCGGGATGGCCGTGCGCCGGCAGCGGCGTCGAGGCATCGGCGGTAGCGATGAACAAGGATCTCTGCAAAAGGGTGGTCGCCGCTCGTGGAATCCCCGTCCTTCCGTGGATTTCCGTATCCGGGAAAAGAATCCCCGGGAAACAGGAAGTACACGGGAAACTGGGTTACCCGGTCTTTGTGAAACCGGCCCGCCAAGGTTCCAGCGTAGGGATATCCAGAGTCACGGATTACTATGAGTTGAAACCGGCGATCATGGCCGCCTGCGAATACGATAACCTGATTCTGATCGAAAAAGGAATCGAAAATCCCAGGGAGATAGAGGTGGCGCTGGTGTCGGACGGAGGCGCAATCCGTTCCTCCATGCCCGGGGAAGTGATTCCGGGGAAAACTTGGTACGATTACGAAGCCAAGTACGACTGTCCGGAATCCGTTACAGTGATTCCGGCCGGGATTCCGGCCTCCTTGACTGCGGAGGCGAGAACCATGGCCGAGAAAGTATTTTCGATCCTTTCCTGCGCAGGTTTCGCCAGATGCGATTTTCTGCTGGATTCCGACGGTTCATTGTACTTCAACGAGTTGAATACGATTCCCGGGTTTACGTCGGTAAGCATGTTTCCTAAACTCTGGGAAGCCGGCGGCGTTCCCCCGGAAGAGATTCTGAACGGAATATTGACGGAGGCCCTGGAGAGATATTCCAGGGAGAAATCCGGAACGGGGAAGGAGCCGGTTTGAAAAAACTCAGGGTGGACCTGAGAAGCGATACCGTGAGTACGCCGACGCACGCGATGAGAAATGCGATGGCAAGAGCCCCGGTGGGAGATGATGTTTTCGGGGAGGACCCCACGGTCAACAAGCTGGAAACTACGATAGCCGAGTTGTGCGGATTTGATGCGGCCGTGTTCGTTCCTACCGGTACAATGGCCAACGGGGTTGCGATAAGGGCGATGACCAGCCCGGGTGACGAAGTGATATGCGGCAGCAACAGTCACGTGTATCTTTACGAAAATGCCCAGTATGCGGCCCTGGGTGGTATCCAGCTTCACAGGGTGGACGAAAACGGAAACGGATGCCTGCCCCGCGAAGAAGTGACGCGGCTGCTTTCCCGACCCAGGGATCTTCACTTTGCCCCAAGAACCCTGGTGACCCTGGAGAACACTCATAACATCCTGGGAGGATTGGTCATTCCCCTGGAGATGAAGGAGGAGTTGTTGGCCGTATGCGGAAAACGGGGAATTTCCACGTACCTGGACGGCGCCCGGGCCTGGCATGCCAAGATAACCCAGAACGTACCCTTGAGAGAGATCCTCTCCGGATTCAGAATGGCTTCACTCTGTTTCTCCAAGGCCCTTGGATGCCCGGCGGGATCCGTGGTTCTGTGCGGAAAGGAAGACGAGGAAAGGGTGCGTTTTCTCAGAAAGCAGCACGGAGGTGGGATGAGACAGTCCGGCATACTGGCGGCTGCGTGCCTTTATGCTTTGGATCATAACCTTCCGGATCTTGCCAGAACCCATAGATTTGCGAAAAGAATCGCCGATGGAATACTGAAATCCAAGATACTCTCTTCTCTGAATCCGGAGCCGGACAGCAACATAGTTGTAGCCGCGACGCCCCCTGGCGCGGCCGAGGCCATAGTGGCGGCCCTGGAGGGTTTGGAAATAGGTTGCCTGTCCTTGACTCCATCGAAGATAAGGTTCGTCACTCACCTGTCTCTCACGGAAAGGGACGTGAAGTACGCAGCCGACATACTATCCGCGTTTGGAGGATGAAATGCTAGCAGGTGTGATCGGAACCGGACATCTTGGTTACCACCATGCAAGGATACTCTCGGAACTCACGCGTAAAACAGTACCCGTATATGACATAGACAGAGATAAGATGGAAAGGCTCGCAGGTGACCTGGAGATAAGGCCCTGCAATGATCTCGAGTCTTTGCTGGACGCCTGCGAAGCAGTGGTCGTGGCCACGACGACATCTTCGCATCACGAGGTAGTGTTACGGGCACTGGATGCCGGGGTTCACGTCTTGGTGGAAAAGCCCTTGGCATCCTCCACCGCGGAAGGGCATGAGATGGTGGAGAAAGCGGCGGAGAAAAACCTGATTCTCGCTGTGGGGCACGTGGAAAGATTCAACCCGGCCATAATGGCCGCCGCCGGGTTGATTGAAAATCCCATGTTCGTGGAAGGACACAGGATGGCTCCCTTCACCGAGAGAGGCACCGACGTTTCCGTGGTCTTCGATCTGATGATACACGACATAGATCTGGTACTCTCCTTCATAGATTCCCCGGTGGAATCCGTGCATGCTTCCGGAACAGCGGTTTTGAGTTCCAATGCGGACATAGCCAACGCCAGGATCGGATTCAGGAATGGTTGCGTAGTGAATATGACCGCCAGCAGAATATCCAATGACAGGATTCGAAAGCTGAGATTTTTCCAACACAGGAGATATGTGTCCGTCGATTTCGCCTCCAGGACCGTAGAGGCTTTCGGACTCACCGACGGCAGAATAGAGCCCATACCCGTTGATGTTCCGGACAAAGACGCCTTGACCGAAGAACTGAAGGATTTCATTAAAGCCTGTTCCGGCGGCTCCGCTCCCACGGTTACCGGTGAAGACGGGCTGAAAGCCCTGACATCGGCACAGGTCATCTCCGGCAAGATAGAAGAAACATTCGGGAGCATGGCCGGTTCGTCGAAATGAATATGGTAATATCGGCAGGCGACCCTTCCGGGGATGCCAGGGCCGCCGAACTTCTGGGTGAGCTGGCGAAAATGACGAAGATCTCCGCAATGGGTCTGGGAGGACGGCACCTGCGGAGAGTCGGATTCGAAGCTATCCATGATCTGGAGAATTACTCCGTCATGGGTTTTACCGAGGTTCTCACCGCCCTGCCGAGGATACTGAAACTCAGATCCGCCATGAAATCCCTGATACTGGAAATCAGACCGGATGTGGTTCTGCTGGTGGATTACCCAGGGTTCAACCTCCCACTGGCTACCTGGGCCAAGGCCAGGGGATTCAGAGTGGTCTATTACGTATCCCCCCAGATCTGGGCCTGGGGAAGGAAAAGACTTAAAAAGATAAAGGATTCCGTGGACCTGATGATCACCCTGTTCGATTTCGAAGCTGACTTTTACCGGCGGCACGGAGTGAGGGCGGTATGCACCGGCCATCCTCTCGTGGATGCCATACCGCAGCCCATGGACTCCCGTCCCCTGACCGGCAGAATCGCCTTGTTGCCCGGAAGCAGACGACAGGAAATCACCATGCTGGTCGAACCCATGGCCGGAGCGCTACGCATTCTCAAGGCCGAAGGAGTGATTTCCGAGGCATCGGTATCGATGATCCCGGGTATACCGGAGAAATTGTACGCTCCCGTATCGGACATTCCCTGGGTGGAGTCGGCGCCGACCGTCGAAGCGGCCCTTCGCGGATCTTCCGCCGCCGTCGTCTGTTCCGGAACCGCAACCCTGGAAACGGCCTTGTGGGGGGTTCCCTTCCTGGTGGCGTACGTAACCTCACCGATGACCTGGCTGATTGCCAGGATGCTGGTGCGGGGCGTGGACAACATCGGAATGGCGAACCTGGTCGCGGGTTTCGAGTACGCTCCGGAACTACTCCAGCGAAGGGTGACCCCGGAAAACATGGCGGCCTTACTCGGAAAAATTGTGAAACCGGGCCCCGAACGGGATGCGATAATCGAGGGGAACAGCTTGGTCAGGAAAACCTTGGGAGCCCCCGGATCATCGCGAAGGGCCGCGGAACTCCTTCTAGAAGAAGCGGGATCGGCTGAGACATGAATCTCCTGAAACTCTCACGGACGGCGGGAAAGTTGTTCATGAGGTTGATGGGCCTGTCCTGGAGAATCACGTACACCCGTCCATGGTACGGTCGCCTTGGTAGATCCAGGGGAAGAAACGTTCTCTTTACTTTCTGGCACGGAAGGCAGCTTCCTCTCATATATACCCATAGGAACGAGGAGGTAGCCGTACTGGTCAGCATGAACACCGACGGGGAGTACGTGGCGAATGTTCTCCGTTCCATGGGATTCCGCACCGTCAGGGGTTCCAGTTCCAGGGGAGGGGGGAGAGCTTTGCGGGAAATGGTCGGGCTCCTCGCCAAGGGGGTCGACGGGGCTATCACTCCGGATGGACCCAGGGGACCGGCGGAAAAGGTAAAGCCGGGCCTGGTTCTCATGGCGAAACTGGGTGGAAGAAACCTTGTGCCCATAGGCACTTCGGCCTGGCCGGCCTTGAAATTCAATTCCTGGGACGGTTTCGTTCTTCCATTACCATTCGCCAGGGTAGTGGTGGCGGAAGGACGGGCGATAACCGGCCCGACCGGGTCCGGAAACATGAAATCATGGGTTTCCATGGTCGAACGTGCCGTTTCCGCGAGCACGAGAACGGCGGATATCCTCGCAGACCCCCGCTGTCGCCTGCAGTCTTTCGCATGCAGAATCCTGGGACACGCGGCCAGGATTCCGGCGGAAGGCGCCATGCTCTTGCGGCCTGGTGATGAAGCCCGTGAACGACGGGGATTCGCGACATCCGGAAATGACGGACCGGTATGGCTCCACGGCTCTTCCCTGGGTGAGTTGAAAGGTATACTCCCGTTCTTCGAAGTACTTCGTTCGAAAGGTGTTCCGGTACATGTTACCTGTTTTACTCCGGCTGGAAGACGATTCATGGAAAAGGAGGGTATTCCGGGGGGATTTGCTCCCCTGGACGTACCCGCATACGTGGAGAGGTTCCTGGAAAGAGTCAAACCCCGGGCACTGGTGCTGGCGGAAACGGAGATATGGCCCAATACCCTTTACCTTGTGCTCAAAAGAGGGGTTCCTTGCGTCCTTGTCAACGGAAGGTTGTCGCCCGGCAGCTTATCGGCCTACCGTCGATTCCTGCCCATAACGGGAAACATTCTTTCAGCCTTCAGGGTTGTGGCGGCCAGAACCCGGGAAGATGCGGGAAGGTTCAGGACTCTCGGTGTCGCCGAGGATGTGCTGATGACTTCGGGAGACATGAAATCCCTTTCCGACAGCGGCGATCCGCCGTCCGAATGGCGGAGACTCCTGGAAGGAATGCGACCGTTGCTGGTGGCGGGTTCCACCAGGCGGGGGGAAGAGATGATGGTGGCCAAAGCGGCTTTGGCTGCCGGGCTTTCCCCGGTACTGGCACCCAGACACCTCGAAAGGGTTCCCGAGGTGGAGTCGATTCTCAGGAAACTGGATCTTACCCCGGTCAGATGGTCCGACCTGGAGTCCGGAGACGCAAGGAAAGGCTTCCGTTCCGTCGTGGTGGACGTTCACGGTATATTAGCATCTCTCTACGGCGTCGGAGACGTGGCGTTCGTAGGTGGAACGCTGGTGCCTGCGGGTGGGCACAACGTCCTGGAACCTCTCATGAGAGGGGTTCCCCTGGTCGTCGGGCCCCATGCCTGGAATTTCCGGGAGCAGCTGGAGTTCATGGAGGCAAACGGAGTGGCCCTTACGGGCAAAAACTCCGGGGAGATCGAGGATGCATTCCGGTATTTCGTCAACCATCCCCCGGAGAAGAGATTCGTCCTGGAATGCTTCAGAAAGCTGAAGGACGGATTGGATTCGGAGGTAACGGAAATACTTTCGATGGCAGGTATACTTCCACCATGAGAAAGCTTCACGAGATTTATCGAAAGATCACGAAACGCGAGGGCGGGTACATGTGGATAGGCGCATGCCTGACTCCCCTGAGTATCCTCTACGGTTTGTCCGTTACATTGAAAAGACAATGGTACGAGTCCGAAAACCGCCGGGTCAGGCTGCCGGTACCCGTCATAAGCGTGGGGAACATAGAGGTGGGAGGGACCGGGAAGACGCCGGTCACCATCTGGCTTGCCAACAGGATACACGGAATGGGTTACAAGGTCCTGGTTGTGGCGAGGAACTTCGGAGCAGGAAAGACGCCGGGGCGCGTGCGACCCGACACCATGGATACGAGAAAGAATTACACCGACGAAGTGCTCCTTCTTGCCGAGAGTCTTCGCGGGAAGTGCACCGTATATGCGGGAAAGTCCAAAACGGAAACGGCGATAAAAGGATTAAGGGCGGAAAGACCCGACGTGATCCTGATCGACGACGGCTTCCAGCATTTCAGGTTGCACAGGGATCTCGACCTGGTGATACTCGATTTCAAAAGCCCCTTCGGAAACGGAGAGTTGCTGCCCGCGGGAACTCTTAGGGAATATCCGTCGGCGGTGTCCAGGGCGGACTACATCTGGATAAACCGCGTATCCACCGGCATGTCCGCCGAATGGACGAAACGAAAGCTTCTGGATTACAACTGGAAGGCTCCCATGCTCTTCAGTAGAATAGAACATACCGGTCTGAAGTATGTAGGAGGAGGAAGCCACAACGGAATGCCCGGGGGAATGCTGTATGCCTTCTGTGGGATAGGTAAGCCGGAGAGTTTCAGGAACTCCCTGGAGGAAGCGGGAATACTCCTTGCAGGAATGGAGATCTTCCCGGACCATTACGAGTATTCTCCCGGGGATCTCGTTCACCTCAGGAACCAGGTACGGGTTACGAGGGCGAGCGGACTCATCACCACCGAGAAGGATGCCGTGAAACTTCGGGGGATTCCGGGCACCGGAGACGTACTGGTACAAACCGTGAATCTGGAAGTGACCGGTTCCGTGGCGGAACTCATGAAACACGTACAGGAACTCGTGGAGGGCGAGGGAAAGCGGGACGACATTGACTGAAAACACTATGAGGACCGACGTTCTGGTAATCGGAGCCGGCCTGGCCGGACTTACATGTGCTCTCTCTCTTCCCGACGAAATGGACGTGGTTCTCCTGAGCAAGGTCGAAGTGCCTACGGGAAACACTTTTCTGGCACAGGGCGGACTGGCTGCCGTGGTATCGGACGAAGATGATTTCTCTCTTCACCTGGAGGACACGGTAAGAGCGGGCGGTGAACTGGTGGACAGGGAAACCGCCATGAAGATCATAACCTCGGCGCCCCTCCTGGTGAAAAGGCTACGGGAATGGGGAGTGGAACTCGAGGGTGCGGAAGGTAAGGGAGACAGCGGTATAGAAGGAGGACACAGTTACAGGAGAGTGCTTCACTACAAGGACAGGACCGGCAGGTTCATAAGTGAAATTCTCACGGAAAGATGCATCTCGAAACGAAACATAAGAATCATTCAACCCGCTTTCGCGGTCAATCTCCTTACCGCTTCTAGAGAGATGCCGGAACTGGTCGATGATGCCGCGGACAGGTGTATAGGCGCCCACGTCCTCTACGGTGGGGATATGATGACCCTGCTGGCGGGAGAAACAGTGCTGGCCACCGGCGGCGCCGGGAAAGTCTACAGGTACACGTCCAACCAGGACTCGGCCACCGGTGACGGGATAGCCATGGCCTACAGGGCCGGCCTGCCCATCAGGAACATGGAATTCTTCCAGTTTCATCCTACTTGTCTTTTTCACCCCGAGAAGAGAAATTTCCTGATCACCGAAGCTCTGAGGGGCGAGGGAGCCAGGCTTCTGAACCTGCAAGGTGACAGGTTCATGGAACGTTACGATCCCGAAAGGATGGAACTCGCCCCCAGGGACGTGGTGGCCAGGGCCATAGATTCCGAGATGAAACGCCTGGGACATGACCACGTTCTTCTGGACACCACCCATCTCGGGAAGGAAAAACTGACTGATTCCTTCCCGGAAGTAACCGAAGGAGTCATGTCGGTAGGCATAGTTCCGTGGGAGGAGCCCATACCGGTCGTTCCCGCCGCGCATTACTCGGTGGGAGGCATAGAGGCCGGGGTGGACGGAACCACGGCAATGAACGGTCTCAGAGCTGTCGGCGAAGTGTCGTGCACCGGTTTCCACGGAGCCAACAGGCTGGGAAGCAACAGTCTCCTGGAGGCGGGAGTCATGGGTATACGCACCGCTGAATCGATACCGGGGACTTTCACCGAACCTTCGGATTTCCGTGCCAGGGACTGGTCGTTCGGAAGGGCCGAACCTCTCATGGAGAGCATACTGGTCGATCATGCCTGGGCAGCGCTAAGGAGCGTGATGTGGGATTACGTCGGTATAGTCAGATCGGACAGGAGATTGCGCCGCGCGCTTCGTCTGGTGGACGTACTTTCGGAGGAAGTCGAGGAAGACTACTGGTCCCTGCTTCCCACCAGGGAACTGCTGGAATTGAGAAACATCTGTACCGTCAGCAGGATAATCGTGACTTCGGCCTTGAGAAGAAGAGAGAGCAGGGGACTTCATTACAGCCTGGATTGTCCGGAACCGGTTCATCCCCCCAGAAATACGGTTATCCGACTTACGCTATGAATACAAAACCGTCTCTTTGCTTCGCGTTTATCGTATTTCTTGCGGTAGCCTGCGGCCCGGCTCCGGTCTACAGGGGAAGCGGCGTCACCCGTCCCGGCGGGAAGTGGGCCGAAACTCCCGATTCCGGACGAGAACCCATGACTTCCCTGGAGCACCGCATGATGCGGGAGATAGAAACCTGGATCGGTACACCTTACAAGTATGGAGGCGTGAGCAGGTCCGGGGTGGATTGCTCGGGATTCACCCAAGCCGTGTTCAAAGCGGTGGGAATCGATATCCCGAGAACCGCCGGTCTTCAGGCCGCCTCCGCCGTAAAAGTGCCCGCAGGAGAGATGAGATTCGGAGACCTGGTGTTCTTCAACACTGATGGCTCCGGAATCTCCCATGTAGGCATATATGTCGGAAACGGTTTCTTCGTGCATGCTTCATGCGGCAGGGGAGTGGTGCGGGAATCCCTGAGCAAGAAATATTACGCCGACAGGATAGTATCCGTTGGAAGGTACCTGTGAACAAGGCCGGGAGTAACACCGCCTGAAAATATCCCGGATATTCAGACTCTTCGAATACGATTGTTCCAAGCCGCTTCCATGCGATCAGCGCTCTCTTTCGCGCCTTTCTTCCTGCAGCAGTGCGTATTCCACCGCCATCAATCTTATGGAAGCATCGGCTTCGGGCGCGGCCAGGATGCGTCGCCAGATGTTGGATGCCTGGTAATCGTGACCGGTCACGGTGTAGATGAGTGCTGCAGCGGCCAGAGCCTCGAAGGGCGGAGTTTCATCCATGAGACATATCTCCAGCCGGCGTATGGCTGTTTCGGTATCCCCGCGGTTCCAGGCCGCGTAGGAATGTATGAGAGCCGCGTCGTACTTGTAGGAGACCGGTTCGAGTACCTTGAGGGCGGAATCGATTCCTTCCCGTTTCATCAGCAGCAGCGAAAGATCGTAAGCCGGTACCGACCAGCTGGAATCCATGTCGATGGCTTCTTCCAGAAGTTCCATGGCTGCCAGGGTGTCGCTATTTTGCAGGGCTTGAGTGGCATCGCGGACCAGCCGTGCCGCCCGGAGTCGCCTGGTCAGAATTTCCGAAAACTTTTCACATACGGGAAGGTAGATTTTTACGCCCGGTGCCGGAACCTGGTACGGTTGATAGCCCGACTGCAGGGCCAGGATTTCCGCTCCTTCCTCTATTCCCATCGCCCATGCCAGGAAGGCCCATCCGTCATCTTCTTTCCAGATATACGCGCATTTTTCGGAATCCGCGCACATATTCTCTTCG
>Ga0256835_1000379_pt1 | contig 33976 bp, 33 predicted proteins | sample PIR30metaG_FD_185972 | JGI IMG/M metagenome (GOLD analysis project Ga0256835, IMG submission 185972) | Hydrothermal vent microbial communities from East Pacific Rise, Pacific Ocean - PIR-30 | ecosystem: Environmental > Aquatic > Marine > Hydrothermal vents | place: Pacific Ocean: East Pacific...
ATGTTAGTAGGTGCAGGGCTTGCATATATCTCTTTTCCATTATATGACCGCCTTGAGAAAAGAATAAAAAACAAGAACTATAGGGCCATCTTAGTAATGGCTTTTGTATTTGTACCAATTATTGTGATAGGATGGGTAAGTACAATTGCAATAATCGATATGGCTAGGGGAGAGATAAGTTTTGATTTGATAGCAAAGGCCGTAGATGATGTAGTGAATATTTTGTTATCTCCTTTTGGTGTAAAGGCACAAATCGGAGAAGATATTATTGTTGCTGTTTTTGGCTTTTTTGAAGGATATGCTAAAAGAGCAGTGAATCAGTCATTTAGAATCTTAGCAGAATTGAGCTTATTTGTTGCAACATATATCTATACTTTAACTCAAGCAAGAGAAGACCTACACTTAATTATAGACCAAATTCCTGAGGATACTAAGGAATTTATTCAAGACTATCACAGTCATGTAGCACAATTATTAGACGCTATGATTTTCAGTACTATCTTAACCTCAGCGATTATCGGATTTATCTCCTTTTTCTTATATTGGATCGCAGGATTCAGCATTCCGATTTCCTTTATTTTTGCAATATTAACGTTTTTAGTTGCCTTGCTTCCAGTACTTGGTTCCCCGTTTGTATTTTTACCTGCCGCTTCAATTGCATACTCATTATATGGTTTAGGCAGCGCAATGTTTCTTGTAATTAGTGGGGTTCTTTTACTTCTCCTATTACCCACATTTGTTTTAACTCCTTTAATTGCTTCTAAATATGGAGAAGTTAATTTTATCCTTCCATTAATTGCTTTTATTGCGGCACCAATCGCTTTCGGAGGAATACGAGGGTTTGTTGCAGGGCCATTAATTGTTAGTTTAGGTTTTGCTACATTAGAATTTCTTAAAGAAAATCCTCAGCTAATATGGGGGGAGATTAAGAATGATGAGAAAAAAGAGGATAGTTCTGCCGAATGAATTTAATATTTCTATATACAAGAATTATTTTAAGGGACAAAGTATTTTTTTCATATGAGAAAAAAGGGTATGCGAGATGCCTCCTAAATCAAAAGACGATAAAATAGACCAAGAGATGGAAGAAATCGATGCAAGTTACTTGTTATCGTATACCCGACACTTGGAAAGACAAAAAAAGCGTTTGGAAACAGAAAAGCAAGTAGTAGAAGGAGAAAGACTCCGTCTTCAAAGAGAATTAAATAACTTGAGAAGTGAATTAGAAAGACTAAGAGCTCCTCCGTTATTTACAGGGCATCTAATTGAGGTCTTAGATGAACAGACAGCAGTAGTAAGGTCGACTACTGGACCTACGATGGTTGTTAGCATTAGTAAGAAAGTTAATTTAAAAGATCTGCGACCAAACGTTAGAGTTGCTCTGAATCAAAGGTCTTTTGCAATTGTGGACGTTTTGCCGGAAACTCATGACCCCTTAGTAAGAGCGATGGAAATTGAACAAAGACCCAATGTTTCATATAATGACATAGGTGGTTTAAAAGAACAGATCCAAGAACTCAGAGAAATCGTTGAGTTGCCTATTAAGCGTCCAGATCTATTTGAGAAAGTAGGTATCGATCCTCCCAAGGGAGTATTACTACATGGGCCACCTGGAACTGGAAAAACACTACTTGCTAGAGCTGTGGCTCATGAAACAGATGCAAGATTTATTAGGATTATTGGAAGTGAGTTAGTCCAAAAATTTATTGGAGAAGGTGCAAGATTAGTCCGAGAGATTTTTAGGTTTGCACAAGAAGAAACACCAACCATATTGTTTATTGATGAGATCGATGCAATTGGCAGTAAAAGATTGGAAACAGCCACTAGTGGGGACAGGGAAGTACAGAGAACATTAATGCAATTGTTAAGCTGTCTAGATGGATTTGAAAACAGGGGAGATGTAAAAGTAATTGCTGCGACAAATCGTCCGGATATTTTAGATCCCGCATTAATAAGGCCAGGAAGATTCGATAGACTAATAGAAGTTCCATTGCCTAATTTAGAAGGAAGAAAAGAGATCTTCAAAGTCCATACAAGAAAAATGTCTTTATCTAAGAATGTAGATATGGATAACTTAGCATCAATAACTGAAGGTTTCAGCGGAGCAGATATAAAAAATGCTTGTATGGAAGCAGGAATGCAAGCAGTTAGGGATAGTAGAGTAAGAATACAACATAAAGACTTCCTAATTGCGATAGAGAAAGTCAAGAAACGAGCTAAAATAAAAGACAATAACGCACCAGCTCATTATTTCTCTTAAGATTAGCAATATCGTGGTATCATAACATTCCTATACACGCCTACTGAAACCTAATAACAGGTAAAATAAATTCAAGAGAAGTAATAAGTAAAAAATAATAATTAATACTTACAAATAGTTTCGAAATCAAATCAAGTGCCTCAAAATTATTATTTTTAAGCAATTTATGAACTTTTTAAAAAAGATTTAATCAGTACATAGCTGATGTCAGTTTTTTATTTAAATCCATATTTACTTTTGGTGTCCCCTCTCAGTTATTTTTTAATAAGTTACACAGAATAACTACCTAATTTTAAATTAAGAAAACATTCTCTTAAACAGATTTCATGCTATAAAATGGGTCAAGGCTGTTATTCGTATATTATTAATTATGATAGAACACGAATTCCCAGATTCCTTATATTGTCCTGAATGTAACGGAAAAGCGATAGAATCTAATGGTTATTTAGTATGTTCAAATTGTGGATTAGTTCTTGATAGAGTATATCTTACTGAGACGCCAGAAAAACAGTTAGCTTCGGTCTCATGGAAAGAGCGTGAAAAACGTAAGGGCCATTATGTTGGTGAATTAGGTAGTTTCATATTTAGTCCACATGAAAACTTTGGAAATTCTAGGTTGTCCCCCGAAGTAATTAATAAATACAAAAGATTACAGAGATTATACCATATACCCTCGAAATTGCATAAGCAACAATCACACATTAGTGCAATCAATAGTTTAAGATATGCATTCGACAAGCTGAATATCCCAAAAGATCTACAAGAACAGACTTTAACCACATATTGGAAAATAGTCAAATCTTCAAAAAGAAAATTTACAAACCATGTATTACTGGGTGCTCTATGCTTATTGTTAGTTATTAGAAACGCTAAAAATCGTGCTCCCGTTACATTAAATGAGTTAATTCAAGTATTTGCAGAAAGAGGTCATCGTGTTACTAATAAGTCTTTATTGACGTTAGCAAGAGAACTTAATATTCATCGGAAATACTCTTTTATAAGGAAAGAGACAGACTATCTTCCTAGATTAATCTCAAAGCTCCATAATTCGCAGGAAATACAAGAATTAGTGGTTAACCATTATAACATCGATTTCAACAAATATTTAACATTGCTCAATATCCTGGCTAAAAGATTGCTTTCAGAAGTTCATAAAAACAAAAAGACTAGCGTTCAGCCTTATGGTCTTGCTGCAGCTTCAATATACGGCGCAGATAGAGTCATTGCATCGGCCTTAAAAAAACAAAACATATTAACACAACAAAGATGTGCGAAAATATTAGGGATCTCTCCATTTACGATAAGAGATCATAGCTATAAGCTGTTACATCAATATTTCTCAATTATTAAAAAAGAAGCCTTGCAACTAATAGACCAGCAAAAAGCAGTTTGAATTAATAAACAAGTCGGCTCAGGACTCAAGATCTTCATCATCTTTTTTCAGCAAGGCCAGAGTCATCATCGCCAATATCCTTATGAATTAGATTCTTTTAATTTTTCTGATAAAAAATTAAATTCACCATGTAAAGTCTTTGAACAAAAATAAATACAAAATTTCTATGCTATTAATGGTTCATATCCTGAAATTTTTAAAATGATGGTCGCTCGACCTTCAGATGCATCTCTTAGCTCTGATCCTAAGCTTTTCGCATAAGTTACAGGAATTGTCCCCGTAACAACAGAATCCTTAGAATAAGATTCTACATGTTTTATTTTTGCTGAATTCCTTTCTAATACTGTTAATACTTGTCCAAGCCAGTCAGTTGGAGTGATTACTCTAAATTCAAATACAGGTTCAAAAATGGAAACATCTGCTTCTCTTAGGCCTTGATGGATGAATCCTCTAATTGAAATTAACATGTCTTCATATGAAGAATTCTCCTCAATTTCTATTGAATCAATTAATAGCGTAGTATTTCTTACTCTGTACCTTCTTAGGGGGCCGAATTGAGATGCAATTTTAAATCCATCAACAATTGCGTCCTTTAATTCTTCAGATATTTTTAATGTTTTATCTAAGTATAACTCATTGTCCCTTTTGTCTTTTACTAAGAGTTTGTAATTGTGGTTTATCTTCTTTTTATTTCCAGAAGGTATAATCTTTCCTTTAATAATAATATTTACAGGTGAGGTAAATTCGAAATTGGTTTCCTTCTGAGGAATCTCATAATAAGTTACTTGTGGATGGCTAGAATATACCGCAATTCCGTCATCATCTAGTCTTTTAAGGACTAATTCCAATTGTAATGCACCAACCCCATGCAACTGTATTTCTCCTGTTTCTTGATTTATCTCTAGATCTAAATTAGGGATCGCAAAAGTCAAATTTTCTAAATGTTTTACTAATCTATTTAGTTGTTTAAGATTTTTAGGTTCAATACTTATTGACATTATAGGTTCTTGAATGTATTCTACTCCATAGTAAAAATTGTAGTCTAGTTTTGGATCGGTGAGTGTGTCACCCGGCAAAGCTAAATTTTTCATAACTATACCAACAACCTCACCAGGATATGCTTTTTTTATGCTTATCGCTTTGTTTCCTTGGATTAGGTAAATATTGTCCGTTCTTAATTCTTGTTTTGTTCTTTGATTTTTTAATTTATCACCTACTTTCAAAGTTCCAGACATTATTCTAACAATTGAAACAAATTGTAGATAGCTAATCTCATGTATTTTTCCCGCAACTGCAATTAATGGATTAATAGAAGAACATTCTGCAACAAATTTGTCTCCTTCTGTCTGTTTCTTTTTTAATTCCACCAACGCTTTTTGTCTTTTATTTGGGGGTGGAATCTTATTTATTATCATGTCAAAAATCTTATTACTAAGAGGATATTTCGAAGATAGCTTTGAGGTAGTCCCTTTTTCATATGCATTTTTAATTTCGCTCATAACACTTTTTGATTCTAACAAATCATGATAGTTAATACCCCAACCATGTAATGCTGAAGCAAGGATAAGATTTCCTTTTGAAAAATCAATTTTGTATTTGCCCTTAAACCCTTCGTATAATATTGAATTTATTCTATCTACTATGTATTGAAGTTGTTCTTGGATTTTTTCATTAGGTAACATAAGTTCTGTAAATAGCCTATCTACTTTGTTAATAACGACAACTGGAACAATTTTTTCCTTTAATGCTTGTCTAAGAACAACTTCTGTTTGAGCCATTACCCCTTCTACAGCATCAACCACGACTAAGGCCCCATCAACAATGTATAATGCCTCTGCAACCTTTCCAGAAAAGTCTACGTGCCCTGGGGTATCTATAAGGTTCAACAAATACTCTTCTTGTTCATGTGAAATTAAAAAACTGATTATAGACGATTCAATTGTTATCCCTCTTTCTTGTTCATCTGGGAGAAAATCAAGAGTTCTTGCTTCTCCTGCAAGAGATTTTGCCATTAGACCCGCATCTGCTAAAAGATGATCGCATAGTGTTGTTTTTCCATGATCAACATGAGCAATAACTCCCACATTCCTTATTTTTTCTGGATTCTTTCTAAGAGGGGATTTTTTAATGTCTTGCATTTCACTAAAGCATTTAATCACTTTTTATTTATGTTATTAGTTTTGACTTTGATACTTTTATGACCTAGAAAAAATATTAATAACAGAGATCAAAAGAAAAAAATAATATAGTAATTATTATGTTTTTTAGCGTGGTACCCCTGTCTTTATCCATGTTTTTAGTAGATCAACTACTTCGTCCCTACTTGATAGACCTTTAGTTCTATACGAATATATCTGTGATAACCCTATAGAACCGAGTGCTTCATATGCTTCATCCATATCACATATTGCAGCGATACGTAATTGAAAGCTTTTATCGTCTTCTGCTTCTAAGATGTATTCAATAAACAATTCCAATATCTTCTTGGTTTTATCGTCGACTGCTTGTTCTGGTTCTTTTTTAACTGGTTTTTTCTTTTCTTCTTTCTTTTCAGCTTTCTTTTGTTCTTTTTCTTCTTCTTTGTCTTCTTTTGGCTTTTCTTTTGTTTCTTCCTTTTTGAATGAAGGCTTTTTACGCCATGTTGGTTTTTTCTTTTCTTCTTTTGTTTCTTCTTCCTCTTCCTCTTCGACTTCTTCTTTTTCTTCGATTACGGTCTCGGTTTTCTTTTCTAATTCTTTATTCAAAAGTTCTATTTTTTGGATTAGCTTATTTTTAAGATCATTATTTATATTCTCAGACGTAGTTGCCTCTTGTAATGTATCAAGGAGAGAAACAATTTTTTCGTTTTGAGCTTGTTTTTTAATTTCTTCAAGTAAATTGTTTAGTTTTTCTAATTTCTCATTTGAGTCTTCGTCAGAACTAGAACTCATTAATGACTCCTTAAGCAACTCTAATTGGTATTTAAGCTCTTCTCGTTCCGCATCATATAACTCTTCTTTTTGTTTATTCTCTTCTATCTTTTTCAATAAAATATTATATTCTTCTTGAAGTCTTTCTTTTTCTTCTAATAACGCTTTTTTTTCTTCTTCTAATGCGGTTTTTTCCTTTTCTAATTCCTCTCTTTCTTTTTTCAATGAAATTAGCATTTTCTCTAGTTCCATTTTCTCTTTACTTAGAACGGTAACTTCTTTTGCAGTTACGGTAGTGTCACTTAATTTTTCTTGTAGTTCTTCAAAGAGTTTTATTCTTCTAGCGGCAAGGTGAACTGAAATTCCTGCCTCGCGAAGATACTCTAGAATATATTTTAGATCATTTAAATTACTCTCAGTTTCATCAATTATTTCCGAGATCTCTTCAATCAAGTGCGTATCGTTTTCCATCTCTAATTATGTTGAACTAAATACCTTTATTAAAAAATCGGCTTAAATTTATTATTTATCTCAATACTACCATACCTAGTTTATATTTTGAAGCATTGATCTAATAAAGAAAACTTTGCAAGAACAAGAATTAATGGTGTATAAAATGATTGCATCAGAACAACCCCCTGAACTATTATTATATTTCAAAAAATCAATTCCAGAGATTAAAGACCCACTTTTTAAGGCAAATAATGTTCTGCTTCCATTCCTAAAAAAACCAAAAAATAATGCTTTTTTTAACCAGACATGGAAGAAAATTAACAAATATTCATTAAACGCTCTTAGATATGGAGGAATTCCCTTTCTTCCTCGAAAAATAATATGGTGGTATTTCCGCTCAACAATGATAAAAGAAGCAAGGAAAGATAAGACATTAATCGAAATAGAAAAATCATTAAGAAAAATTATGAGAAAAAATTTCTCAAAAGATAAAGACAAAATACCAAATCTAAATAAAAGAGCATTACGAAGCTTTAATAAAATTTATCCTTTCTTAAAAGGAGAATCTGTTTTAGATCTAGGTGCAGGAGATGGGTTATTAGGTGAGACCATACTACGAAAAACGTCGAAAAAAGTAATATTGTATGATATAATTGACTATAATTATTCTTCTTTACCAATGAATATTTATCCGGAGAATGGAACCATCGAACTCCCTGATAACTCTATAGATACCACGATTTTGTATACTGTTCTACATCATGCTTCAAATCCTCTTCATGTTCTGGATGAAGCAATAAGAGTTACTAAAAAAAGAATAATTATTGTTGAGGGGTTTGTAGATACTAAATATCATTATCTCTTTAATTCCTTTTTTGACTGGTTTTTAAACAGAGTTGCAAAAGATGAGGACGTTCCTATTCCTCTGAATTATTTATCAACAATTGGTTGGACTAATCTCTTTACCAAAAAAAGTCTCAAATTAAACAAAAAAATTTTTCTTGGGGTGGATGAACCAGTTGCACCAGAGTATCATATGTTATATGTATTAGACAAATAATAGAAATAAAATTTTAATTTTAACTCAGTTGGTGAAAAGCTCTTTCTTTCTGGAAGGATGGGGTGTTTCCAGCCGATGGAGTTAAAACCGTTTCTTGTAAGATAAGAAATGACCTAAGGATTTATTGTTTTTTTCTATAATTACTATGGGCCGTTGTTGGGAAAAATGATGGAGATGTTCTTAATTTTCTCGAATGATTTTCTTCTTTTTTCTAAGGAACGGTCTTTTTTTAACATTCAACTTTTCCAATAATTCTTAAACGGTAGATTCGTATTATTACTCGTGAAAGTAAAAGATACTAGGACAAATCAATTATTAGAATTTGAGCCTATTAATCCTCCAAAAGTAAATATGTTTGTATGTGGCCCTACTGTTTATGATCATGCTCATATTGGTCATGCTAGGACTTTTATCGCATTTGATATTATTGCAAGATATCTTAGGTACAAAGGCTATGATCTCTTTTATATCATGAATATTACTGATATTGATGATAAAATAATTAAAAGAGCAAAAGAAGAAAATTCAACTTGGCATGAGATAGCTAGAAAATATGAAAAAAGTTTTTTGGAGGATATGGAAGCATTAGGTAATAAAGAACAAATTAATTTATTTGCCAGAGCTACAGATTATATTCCTCAAATCATTGATCAGATCTCACGTTTAATTGAACGTGGATATGGATATGTTACAAAATCAGGTGTTTATTACCGTGTGAGAAAATTTGAGGATTATGGTAGACTATCTAAAATCAATCCTGATGAATTGTTGGCTGGAGCTAGAATTGAGGTCAATGAAGAGAAAGAAGATCCTCGAGATTTTGTATTATGGAAATTTAGAGATCCTTCTAATAAATTTGAACCATCTTGGGATTCTCCTTGGGGACCTGGTCGTCCAGGTTGGCATATTGAAGATACTGCAATCACAGAAGCTCATTTTGGCCCGCAATACGATGTGCATGGCGGAGCAATTGAATTAATATTTCCACATCATGAAGCAGAAATTGCCCAAATGGAAGGGGCTTCTGGTAAAAAACCTCTAGTAAAGTATTGGTTGCATACTGGTCTTCTTAATATTTCAGGCCAAAAAATGAGCAAATCACTTAAAAACTTCATAACAATTAAAGAAGCATTAAATCGTTGGGGTAAAAATTCCTTTAGAATGTTTATTGCTAGTGCTCATTATAGAAATCCAATTGATTATTCTGAAGAATTAATATTAAATGCAAAACAAAAAGTTTCTAGAATAGAACGTTTCTATTTTAGATTAAAAGAATTTATTGAAGAGAACCACAGAGATAGTATTTCATCTAAACAGGAACAAGAACTCTTATCTCTAATCGAAAATAGTAGGCAACGTTTTATTGATGCGATGGATAATGATTTTAATACACCTGAAGCTCTATCTGTTATTTTTGAATTTATAAAAGAAATTAATAAAGCATTAGACGAAAATATTATTAATCATAATATTGCAGAAAAAGCTTTAGGATTCATTGAAAAAGAGTTTTTCTATATTTTTGGTCTCGAATTTAATAATGTATTGTCAACAAATGATGACCTCGTAAAACAATTAATCGAGCTATTAATCGAAATAAGGCATGAACTAAGAAGTAAAAAGGACTATAAATTAAGCGATAAAATACGCGATCGATTGAAAGAACTGGGAATTATCCTAGAAGATAAAGCAGACAAAACAACATGGCATGCTGATTTTTAACTTTCTCGGCGGGAAATCCCCTTCCGAAAGGGAGGGGATTAAATGAAAGCCGAAAACATCATATGTTTTTTTGTATATGTTTTTCTTGCAGGGCTGGGACGGCCCGTAGCGCCTGTGGAGAATATTCTAAAAAAACTCCGAACCATTTCTTACAATAAATAAAGGAAGGGGTATTGAGTATAATCCTCTCTAAGAAGCAGAAAGCCCCTTACCAAAGCAAAGTTTAGTTCACGAAATTCAAAATTATTTTTGTAGGACAAAATAGTTCTCATTTTTCCAGCTTTTTATAAAATTCATCAAAATTAGGGTTAATTTTGAGTGAGTATTTAATGCAAATATCCTTATTCTACCGTATTTTTTTTCTACTAAGATACCATATTTGACTAGGGATTGTAAATGTGTTAGTACAGTATTGTGGTTTAGGCGTGTACGATTTGTTATTTGAGTAACGCTCATTTCTTTATGTTTACATAGTAATTTTAAGATTTTTATTCTACCTTTCGAAGAAAATACCTCTTCTAAAGGAACGTATTGAGAATTAATTTTTTCTTCTGTTTTTATAATTGAGCTTTCCATTTTTATCCACCTTTAAAATTATTTAGGGGTCGTTTGTATGAGCATTAGAAGCTCTTTTTCTAATTGGCGGGTAGAAACATCAGGAAGACTAATGAGCGTCGTTTTTCCTCTTTGACCCTTTCCAGAAGGCTTAATTTGGATAAGGTCAAACATTGCCAGTTCTTTTAGATATTGCCATAATTGTGTGTGTTTTCTTGCTTCTAGATTAAACTCTTCACATGCCATTCGATATTCTTCTATAGCTTCGCTTGTTTTGATGTATGCCATTTTTGAATGCTTAAATCTACGGACAATACCTAATAAAAGCATTAATTTATGTAGAGATAAGGAGTAAATTGTTTCTCTACGGACAACAGGATGAATTGAAGATTTTGCTTGACGTACATGATCAGGGAATACAAATGGACTTTGTTCTTCATCAGCGTATTTTCCAGCATACCATATTAGTTCTAATGCATGACGAGCATCACCTAATTCTGAAGCAATATCTGCTGCAAGCCAAATTGCCTCGTCAGTGACTGCTCCTTCTTTGAATGATAATTCTACTCTCTGACGAATAATTTCAGCTAATTGAGACTGATTATATTTCCTTAGCCTAAGAATGCTATGACCGAAAGAGCTAGCGGTGCTTTCGTCTAATCTTTTTAGAAAAGAAGAGCTTCTAGCAATCAATACTAACGAGACTTGTGAACTTGTATCCTGATTTTTATTTATATCATTCATTCTTGTCAAAGCATAAATAATCTCTGTTCCACTTTTCATAGCAATAAAGTCAAATTCATCAAGGACAAGGAAAATGCGGTAATTATTGAGCTTTAGGAGATCATTTATAACACTAATTATCTCTTCAGTAGAATATCCTCTTGCTGGGACATGATGGCTTAGTTCTTGAGCTATTGATTGGAATATAAGATAAGAGCTATTGTTCGTTCTACAATTAATATGAATGTATTTGACTGGTAATTGGCGTTTTTTAGCACTTTCAACTAGCATATTACCAAAACTTTTTGCTAAAGATGTTTTTCCAATACCGACCCCACCAACGATTAAGAGATTACTTGTTTTAGGAGATGTTTTATTTAACATTCCTAAAAAATGTCTTGCCATAAATCTAAGTTCTACATCCCTGAATAGTAGTTTTGATGGTAAATAATCAATAGATAATTTACTTTCGTCTTTGAACACGGAAGGTCGTGATAATTCTTCTTCGAGGATGTTAAACCTATTCATATACATGAAATAGTTACTATGTCCAGATTAATAAAAAAAGACGGGGTTAATTGAAAGTGAAAAAGTGAAATAGAAAAAAAATTAAGAAAGTAATTTGTGTGCAAAAACATAGAAAATTGAAACAGTAATAATAAAAGCAACAGTGACTTTAACCAAGAATTTAAAGATAGTTCTGTATCAAAAAAAAATAGTGTGAGTGAAAATGAGTAGTTCAGAAAAAGTAGTTGTTCAATTATTAGTTGATGCTGGAAAAGCCACCCCGGCCGGTCCAATGGCTCAGCAAGTAGGGCCTACCGGTGCAAATTTAGGAAAAGTAGTTGCTGAGATTAATGCTAAAACTGCACAATTCAAAGGAATGAAAGTCCCTGTAAAAGTAATCGTTGATAAAAAAACAAGAGAATTTGAAATTGAAGTTGGTCTTCCACCAGCAAGTTCTCTTATACTTAAAGAAGCCGGTGTTGAAAAAGGAAGTGGAGAAACAGGACATAAATGGGTTGGAGACATTACTTTCGAACAAGTCTTAAAAGTAGCTCAGATTAAGAGAGAGGACATGTTAGCCTCAACACTTAAAGCCGCTGCAAGCCAGATTCTAGGTACAATGGTATCAACTGGTGTGAAATGTGAAGGATTACATCCAAAAGATGCAACTAAGAAATTAGAAGCAGGAGAATATGACGATATCATTGAAAAATTTGAAAAACAAAACTAAAAAACATAAAACTAAAGATTTTATCTGGCTTTTTTACGATTGATATGCCCACAATTAGGGCAAGTTAAAACAAGAGATTTTCTCTTAATTCTAGGAGGGGTCTCAAATAAAGCACCACATTTATTACAAAAAACCATTTTTTTTAGTTTATTTGGTCTTATCTTTGTTTTTTTAGTAATTGATTTTATTTCTTGAAAAATAATTGAAGAAAATTCTTTTTCTTTGTTAGCTAAAATAAACAAATCATCATAAGTCGATAATATGACCTGTTTAGGAACAGAAACAAATTTTTTAAATTTTTTTACCAATCCCAACACCTTTTAATTTCTTGTTAGCTATCCCCTCGCTTTCGCAAGTGGCATCATCTCTCATTCCTTACCTCCCCCGAAGATGAGGGATTTGCCGAGAGAGTTAAAGATTAAATATATTGTTATCACTACCTTTTTCAATCCTCCTTACAAAATCCCCATGTAATTCAATAGGGATAGCCATTCCTCCACCTAATAGTTCTACAGTTACTTTTTCACGGGACTGATCAATTCTAATTATTCTTGCTCTACTTCCTTTAAATGGCCCATCAATTACTTCAACTAAATCTCCTTCGTCTAGCCCTTCTATTGCCGGTTTCGGAATCAAAACATTTGAAAGCTCATCAATTGGGACTTCTTGTCCTCTAACTGCCCTTGTCCTAATGTGCCGAAGATTTTGAGTTGCTTTTTCAACGGTTAGTTGATCTGGGCCCTCGACAAAAATATAACCCCTAAGGCTGTCAGTAACCAAGATCGCAGATACCGGTAGGTTTCTTGACTTTACTCTATGTTCAACCATCTTAGCAACTGTTTTTTCCTGACTTACCGTTGTTTTTAAGGCATATATTGGCATTTTAATCACATCTAAAATGATGCTTATTTATCTAAGAGTAGATAGATAATGCAAACTTATAAGCTAATGCTTTACGAAAATGTCTGAACTATAAAGTTCATGATAGTATGAACTAAATAACCTATTAGCCCCATGGCTAAAATTCCAATTGCTGTTATTTGAGATGTAGTAATTATTTCTTTTCTGCTAGGTAATTTAGTTGATCTAAACAGTATTCTTTTACTTTGGGTGATATACCGGTCAATTGTTTTGATAACAGACATTTTTCTTCAATAAAGTTTTTTCCAATAGGAATTTAAAAGAAATTTGCTTCTGAACTTTTCACTTTTTTTGAGTTAACGAAAATACTTTTTAAGTAGGAAAAAGCCAGAAAATATGGCGATAGAAAAAAATGTGCGGGATAATTGGAATTGTTCAGCAGAATAAAAATAAGCAACTAGTAGAAAAATTATTCCAATCGCTAAAAAGACTTGAATATAGAGGCTATGATTCTGTTGGTTTTGCTATAATTAATAATAATCGGGTTGAAGTTGGGAAGGATAAAGGAACAGTAGATGAAGTAATTAGCAAAATTAGTTTTGAAGAAATTGAAAGTAATATTGGGATCGGCCATTCAAGATGGGCCACACATGGGCCTCCAAGTAAAAATAATGCACATCCGCATACTGATTGTACCGGCAAAATTGCAGTGATTCATAATGGCATTATTAGTAATTTTTTACAATTAAGAAAAGAATTAACTGAAAAAGGTCATGTCTTTAAATCAGAAACTGATACAGAAGTAATACCTCATTTATTAGAAGAAGAATTAAAAAAAGGAAAAACAATTAAAGAAGCTCTTTTTAATATTGGTAAGATCTTAGGAGGAGCCTATGCAGTAGTGGTTCTTTTTGCAGATGAACCAAATAGGCTGTATGCTATGAAAAAAGAAAATCCATTAATAATTGGTGTTGATGAAGAAGCGACTTATGCGGCATCGGATATCCCCGCATTTTTGCCATACACCCGAGAAGTTGTAACAATCAAAGATGATGAATTAGTAATATTATCACCTGGGAAATATGAGATTTATGATGTTAAGACTAAAAAAAAGATAGAAAGAAAACCACATACTATTACATGGACACCTGATGCTGCACAGAAGGGAGGATATCCTCACTTCATGTTGAAGGAGATACATGAAAGTGGAAATGCTCTAAGAACCCAATTAAAAGCAAATTCTTTGGAAAGCATGCAAAATGCAATAGAGCTAATAAATAATGCAAAAAAAATCTTTGTTGTTGCTGCTGGGAGTGCATATTATGCAGGACTTACAGCTTATTATTTGTTTACATCTAAATTGAAAAAGATAGTAATTCCAGTTATTGCATCAGAATATGAAAACGCTATCCCATTAATTGACAATAATTCATTAGTAATTGCAGTTAGCCAATCTGGAGAAACCATAGATACAATTAAAGCAGTAAAAGCCGCAAAAAAGAAAGGAGCAAAAATATTGTCTGTAGTAAATGTGGTAGGTAGTTCTATAACAAGAATTTCTGATGAAATAATTTATATTCACGCGGGACCAGAGATCGGAGTTGCTGCTACAAAAACGTTCTTAGCCCAAGCATATGCGATCTGGAGATTATATTATGCAATAAGCAAGAAGGATAGTAAAAAGTACAGTATTAGTGAAGAAGAAATCGAAAAATTAGGGATGGCAATTGAAAGCATGCCAAATGAGATCGAGGCAATAATAACTAAATATGAAGCAAAAGCTAAAGAGGTTGCAAATAAAATTAAAAATAAAGCTAGTGCTTTTTATCTTGGCAGAGGTTTAAACGTAGTAACTGCATTAGAAGGCGCATTAAAATTAAAAGAAATTAGCTATATCCATGCAGAAGCATATCCGGCGGGAGAAAGCAAGCATGGACCGATAGCTCTGATTGAGGAAGACTATCCTGTAGTAGTAATTGCACCAAATGACAATACACGAGAAAAAATAATTGGAAACATTATGGAGATGAAAGCAAGAGGAGCTACTATCATTGCAATTACAGAAGAAGGAGACGAGGAAATAAAGCAAATAACGAATTATACTTTTGAAATAAACAAACAATATTCCCATTATCTCCAAAATATTGCATATCAGATCCCATTGCATCTAATTGCATATTATACCGCAACATTAAAGGGTTATAACCCTGATTATCCACGTAATTTAGCAAAAAGCGTAACAGTAGAATAAAATTTAGATAGATTATAGACTAACATATTCCTACGACTGCAGTCGTGGGGTTCGGCGTATAGACATGCGTGTTTAGGTGTCATGCCATTTTGCGCCTGTACTCGCCGTGTCCCGACGAGGGAGTGTTGGTTAGTGACTCCAATCCTCTGTTCAGTATGTTTATTGAAGCGTTTTGGTCTCTGTCTATTTCTAGTCCGCATACTGGGCTGAGCTGGGCTGGGCATTTGAGCACTCTATCGCCTAATTTCAATTTGCGGTTTGCGTGTCCGCATTTAGAGCATGTTTTGCTGGTGTTTTTAGGAGTTATTCTTATTGTTTCCCGTATAGCTCTTTCCATTCCAGCACGCCAGCACACAGAAAAGCTCTCCTAAAGAAACTCTATGACACATTTATTTGGTTTTTATGATGGGCATTCCTCCTACCACTTCTATTGGTGGGCTTCATGCCCAAACTTATAGTGAACTAACCCTTTCTTTAGCAGGGGGCTTCCTGCTTCATCAAAAAGACTTGCCCCAAAACCATTTCCATGCAAGATATTGACAGAATAAAATTTTATGGGGCTTCTTTTCACAGGCACCACAAGATAGACTGCTCAAATCTGTATCAATATTATCATAAAAATACGATCTACCTTAATAACGGCTCTTATTCAATGTCCCATTTTCCAGAAGAAAAGGGATTTCTTGGTGACAAAGTTAGATAAGTTAGAATTATCACTACAGGAAAGTCCCTATCCCGTAATAGGAACCTATTATCGTTATTATATGAGTGAGTTAGTAACTAACTTTTACAATTCATCTTCAAACCATTTTTTTCCTCGTTGTTTTCTTGTCCGGTGTATCCGTCGAGTCTCTTTCCTAAAGGCCTTAGCCACTTTTTCTTCAATGTTGTCCCAATCCAGATCATCTTCAAAGCCATAATTCTTATTTTTCGAGAATTTCTTCGAATTAAATCTTTTAGTAGAATAGTTCTTCATCTGAATTCCTCAAGATAAAGTGGTTTAAACATAGATCAAATCAATTATATCAAAAAAATTTTTTAGCTTTTTCATATTAAATTAAAAACTTGATTTAAAAACACTATTTCTTTTGGATAATTTTAAGTTCTTCAAGATATTTAAATGCGTTTTCTTTATTCATTAAAAAATATTGAACTTCTTTTTCAGATATCTTTTTTACATCAATAAATCTTAATCGTTGAAGGTTTTCAAGACATATTAATACTTGTTCAGGAGAAATACCAGATGCTAAGACAATTTCTGGAAATGTTAACGTATCATGCATTAAAAATAAGATTAGGATGATTGACAATGAAAGACGCTCTTTTGGAATATTCTTGTAATTTATTTCATAATCCTGTTCTTCAATCATCTTATCATTCTTTATCATTTTTCATAAATCCTTAATAAACTAATGAAATTGTGTATCTTAATGAGTATTACATTAACTTTTTTTAACTCAAAGCAAGCAGTTTTTATGAAAAAGCAAAATAAATCTATTAAGTCGCAACATCATTATCGATAAATATGGGTGAACGACCTATCGCTTTCACATGGGGCTTCTCCGACCGTGCTTTCATGATGTTGGGAGACTCCAGCACGGAACAATTTCACGGAGACCTCCTCCCAGGTGCATCCCCAACAAAAGCATGGATATCAGAAGGGTATGTAATATTATTGGCTTTCATTCCCTGTTCTGCCTCGTGGAAGGGGATTTGTCGCCAATAGAGTTAAAAAATAAGAAAAGGACAACATATATATAAACTAAATGGTGAAAAACAATGAAAGCACTTATATTAGCAGGCGGAAAAGGAGAAGAACTATTTCCTATCGCTGTAGGAAAACCTAAGGGGCTAGTAAAAATTGTGGGAAAACCAGTTTTGCAAAGAATAATAGAAGCTCTATCATCAAATGGAGTAAATGATGTTACAATTGTAGTAGACAAGGATGATACACAAATCCAAGATTTTTTTGGAAATGGAAACAATTTTGGTATAAGAATAAAATATGTTAAACAGGTTGAATACGGTATTGAAAAAGCAATTTTGTCTGCTGAAAAAGAAATGAGCAATGAAAATAATTTTTTGTTATTGCATAGTGACATAATTTTTGAAGACACTTTTATTACAAAAGTTCTTAATACCTTTGAAAATACCAGTAGTGAAATAGTTTTAGGGCTGGCTCTTCAGGGAGAAGTTCAAGAATTTGGAGTCGCAAAAATTAATTCCCAAGGTTTTGTTGATAAAATTATTACTGGAGAAAAAGGACTTGGTAACTATGTTATTGCAGGTATTTCTTTAATGACAAGTGAAATCTTTGATTACTTAAAAAAAACAAGCTCCTTTATTGATGCACTAAACAAGACCATTTCAGATGGAAAAAAGATTGCTGCTGCTGTTTGGCCATATACATGGATTGATATTGGAAGACCATGGGACATTATAAATGCAAATAAATTCATTTTATCTAAATTGGATAAACAGATTATTTCTTCCAAAGCAGAGATATCTAACTCAAAAATAATTGGCCCAGTAATTATTGAAGAGGACGTTACTATTAAAGAAGGAGCAGTTATAAGAGGACCTGCCTATATCGGAAAAAACGCATATATTGGAAATAATACATTAATAAGAGAATTTTCAACTTTAGAAAATAATTCTGTTGTTGGTATGGGTGTTGAATTAAAGAACTCTGTAATAATGCCTCATGGAACAATACACCGATTAAGCTATGTAGGTGATAGTGTAATTGATGAATATGCGGTATTATCCTCAGGAACAATTACAGTAAATTATATACCTGGGCAACAAGAGATCATAGTTAAAGTAAAAGATAAACAAGTAAATACCGGTTTAATGAAGTTAGGTGCATTTATAGGACATCATGCTAGAATTGGTGTGCATTCCACGATTTACCCTGGAATAAAAATCAGTCCCAATAAAACGATTCCACATGGCTCAGTAGTAAAGAAAGACATCTGAAATTTTTCCCCATTGAAATACTGTAGTTTTGTCAATATATCTTGGATTTTGAATTTGATTCATTTTCTTCATTTTTTAACACCGCCCTGCATTATCTGTTTGTCACAACATTCTTAATAAAATACTTACATCCACTTCTGGATGTTTATCTTGCCAAGCTTTTTAGCACTCATTGGTCGGTACGTTGAAACTTATAATTATTATCATTATTAAGCATGGATATCCAGTTTTAGCTAAATATCTATGCACATTATCTTGACACCCCAAAAAACGAGACTTTCACGCAGCAATTCGATAGAATACACGGACATGTTTTTCTCGTATTACCTTACTTGACAATCATTTTCAGATCTATATTTATTATGTATATTAGGAGACTCACTAAGAGGTATAAAAATAAAGATGGTCAAATTGTGGAGAGGACATATTATTATAAATATAAAAGTATAAGACGGGGTAATAAAATAATTAGCGTATATCTTGGGAAGGCTACAGAAGAAGAATTCTTAAAACAGTATGAAAGAGAGATAAGAGCGAATAATATTTAGTTGGGAGGTAGAATTAATGAAATTAAACATTGTAAAAATTAAGCACCCCTCCTTATTTTAGTAGAATAGTTTTTGTTTTTGCTTTTTTTTAGAGAACACACTGGTGAATAAAATGAGACTAGTGGAATGCGTACCTAATTTTTCGGAAGGACGTAATATCGAGATAATCGATAAAATTGTTAATGAGATGATTTCTGTCCCAGGAGTATACCTCTTAGATCGTGAATCAGATAAAGACCATAATCGAAGCGTAATTACAATTGTCGGTACTCCTGAAGCTGTAGCAGAAGCTGCATTCAGAGGGACAAAAAAAGCGATGGAATTGATAGATCTAAATAAGCATCAAGGAGAGCATCCAAGAATTGGTGCTACGGATGTAATTCCATTTATTCCTATTTCAAACGTGTCAATGGAAGAATGTATAGAACTCGCTAAAAAATTAGCTAAAAGGATCAGTGACGAGCTAAAAATACCCACATATTTGTATGAGGAAGCTGCTACGCGTGAAGACCGGCGTAATTTAGCAAATATTAGGAAAGGCCAGTTTGAGGGGTTAAAAGAAGCAATAAAAACCGACCCCGATCGAGCTCCAGATTTTGGTCCTCGAGAACTGCACCCCACCGCGGGAGCAACGGTTGTAGGGGCAAGATACCCCCTAATTGCATTTAATGTTTACTTAGGAACGAATGATATAGAAATTGCAAAACAAATTGCTAGAAATGTAAGATATAGTTCAGGTGGCTTACGCTATGTAAAAGCAATGGGATTTGAAATTAAGGAGAGAAATTTAGTTCAGGTTTCAATGAATATGGTTAATTATAAAGGAACACCATTATACAGAGTTTTTGAGTTAATCAGAGCGGAAGCAAGGAGGTATGGTGTATCAATTGTTGAAGGAGAAATTGTTGGATTAGTACCTCAAGAAGCCCTTTATGATACAAGTGAATTTTACCTACAATTAAACAATTTCTCTAAGGATCAAATATTGGAAGTAAGGCTCCAAAAAGTGTTAGAAGAAAATAAACAAAAACTTGTTTCACAAGAGATAGGAGAATTTTTAGAAAACCTTAGCAGTGATGCTCCGGTACCCGGTGGAGGTTCTGCAGCGGCATTGACTGCTGCAATGGGAGCTTCACTTGGCTCGATGGTCTTGAGAATTACGCTGAAAAAAGAGGAGCTAAAAGACGTCCATAATGATGCAAATAAGCTTTTAATGAAAATTGAGGGGGCTAGAAAAAGATTAATTGAATTAATAGATGAGGACTCAAATGCATTTAATTCAGTAATGAAAGCTTTTCGATTACCAAAAACAACGGATGAGGAAAAAGAAAAAAGAAAACAAGAGATTCAAAATGCCTTTAAATATGCATCTCAAGTACCTCTAGAAACAGCAAAAACTGCATTAATAGTATTAAAGGAAATGGAACATATTGCGAAAATTGGATATGTTGACGCTATTTCCGATTGTGGGAGTGGAGTAAAAATGTTAGAAGCAGGAATTGAAAGCGCATTATTAAACGTAAAAATTAATCTTAATTACATTAAAGACGAAGAATTTGTTACAAATATGAAAAAAGAGATTCAAGAAATAGAAAAAGAGACAAAAGAATATTCAATAAAAATTTTTAATACTGTTTTAAGTAAAATTGAGGGTCAATAAATTGGGAATGTAAAAATAATTTAAGAAATTTTTGAGAAAAAAGGATTGAAATGTTAAAACTTTTTTCAATAAACTTTTTACTTATTAATTCACTATATCCCTTGTGCAAGTCCAAGCCTACTGTCCAGTTTGTAAAAAGACATTTTCGTATGATGTTGAGATTGAATTACAACTAAGAAATAGTAATGGTGAGCAATCAGCAGATTTAATGGGGATTCCTTTACCACGTCAGAACTTTACTGCCTCTAGCGGACTTTATTCATATAGCGTAATACATGATGATCACATTCTTGTGCTAGAAATTGACCGGAATGGAACCGTAAGAAAAACTGAAACAGTTAGTTTAATTCAAACAAGCTCACAAAAAATTATCGCAGGACTTACTGCTACATTATGGGATGTGTCTTCAAAATCAAAGAAATTGTTAATTGTTAGTGAGAGAGATATATGGAGAAGAGTATTGGAATTAGTAGCAAGTCAATTATTTATTGACAAGGTAAATCATGAGCCTACAGAGTTATTAGGATCCTTTAGTAAAGATGGAGGAGTACTTAAAGTTGGAAAAGTCCAGCTAAAAGTAATAAACGATTTTAAGAGAATTTCAAAAGAAAAGGGGTCATATACTGATTTGGTAGTAGATATCACATCAATTATAGATAAAAATCCGTCAAAATATGTAGGTGATTTTAAAGCAACAGGACTAATCGCTATGACCTTTAGTGAAAAGAATGTTCAGCAAAATAAAGAATTCCTAAACAAATGGTTTGATGCATTTTTAGATAAGGCAAGGGGAGAAGATGTTTTAATCTATGACTCTTCAGATATGAGAAACACTGTTAAGATTTTGAATTCATTGCTACAAAATTAGAGATTGATTTTAAATTTTTTAGTTTTTTATTAATCATTTAGTAATTAATAAGTACTTTTGCCATTTTAGTAAGAATCGTTTCTGGATCTTTTGATTTTGTTATTCCAGATGCTAATAATACACCATGGCTACCCATTCTTAAAGCTTCTTCAAGATGAGCTGGAGACTTAACACCGGCACCGACTAACGGGATAACCTTTTTAGAAGCTTCTTTTATTCGATTAATCGTTTCTTCAACTATTTCTGGTTTGGTTGTTACTGAAACATCTCCGCCGATTAGTTCAGGTGGCTCCATTGCAACTGCCCAAGGTTCTAAAGAGGCTACTGCTTTACTTATAAGAGGGTCTGCAGCACAAACTACAGAATAAAGGGTGTTATGGTTTAATTGCTCAATTGCTTGTTTGATATGGTCTATTTTTATTCTTCTTTCAGAATGATTTAGAAGCGAGCCAGAAACACCTATTTCTTTTAGGTGAAACGCAGATATGTGACCCGTATTTGCCCCTAATTCAATAGGATCTGTGTGCTGAGAAAAAACAGGAATATCAACATTCTCTGAGATTATTGCTAGATCTGGTAAGCTAGGTACTGCTATTAACGAAGCACTAAATTCATTGGAAACTTTCTCCATAATTTTTGCTAATTTTAAAGCATTGTTTCCTATTGATTGCGGATAAATTTTGAAATTAACAATTAATACTGGGAGTTCAATTTTAGGCATCTTTAAAAATAAAAAATAATAATTACAAATTTTTTATGGTTCTTGTTTTATTGAAAAGTAACTGTTGCTGGTGTTTATATACAGTTCTCGAGATAAAATATTATGTTTAGTAGAAAAAAATCAGGCGGAATAAAAATTACTGATCTTAATCCGACTGAAAAAAAATTCCTTGTTTTGTTTAGTATAAGTAAATTATATTTTGTTACTTCAATAATTATCATTTATTTATTATCAAAAGGATTTTCTTTTGTTGAAATAGCGATTTTAGACGCTACTTTTTGGGGAGCAATTTTCATATTTGAAATTCCAACAGGATGGGTTGCAGATAAATATGGTAGAAAAGTGTCGTTGTTTTTTTCATATTTATTTCAGGCATTTTCATTATTGCTATTATTTTTTGAAGAAGTGTTTTACCTATTGTTATTATCTTTTTTAATTTGGGGAATTGCAACAACATTACGATCAGGAGCCGAACAAGCATGGATCTATGATCAAATAATATTTGAGACTACAAACGAAAAACAAGAGCTAAGTTCAATTGATTATAGGTTCCATGGAGTATTTAGCTTATTAATGGCAACTGGACTAATAGCAAAAGGTTTAGGAGATATAATTGGTGGCATTATTGCTTCAATAAATCTTTCATTACCGATTCTACTTACAGCACTTACATCTTTAATCTCAGCACTATTTCTATTGATCATACCTGAGAAACGTCCTAAAACAATAAATACTGCACATAGGAACAAATACAAAAATTCTATTTTGAAAGCTTTAAATGAATTAATTTCAAATGAAGCGATTTTTTTATTCACATCAATAATATTAATTGCCACAATAAACAGTTCATTATTAACATGGTCTCAAGCATTTTTTAAAAATGAGCTTGGAATTGACATTATATTAATTGGTGGGATATATGGAGCAACTACTTTTTTAAGCGCATTAGGAAGTAGTAAATCCCAATTTTTTAACAATAAATTAGGAGAAAAATTTAATTTGCTATTACCTTCTATCTTAGGAATTATTTTTTTCATAATCGGGATGGGAATCAAAATACTATCAATAAGTCTTTATGTGTTCGGCGCATTCTTTGCGGGGCTATTAAATCCCTTTTTAATAGCTAAAATTAATGGGTATTTATCTTCTGAGACAAGAGCCACTGCACTTTCGATAATATCCTCAATAACGACAGTTGGAGTAATTATCATCGAAATAATAACAGCACTAATTATTAATCAATTAGGTTTTTCGTGGTTTTATTATTTTGTAGCAATGTTTTATATGGCAATAATTGGCCCTCTACTAATACTATGGAAGAAAAAAAGAGATTTGAGATTAGAAAAAGAGAACCAAGAGAAAAAGAATGAAACAACAGAACGACAGAACATGCAAAATAACCGTCTAGATGAAAAAGAAAAACAAACATTGATTGTTACTTTATAATTAATTAATCATACGTAACAAAATAATATATGGTGCGGGGGGCGAGATTTGAACTCGCGAACTCCTAAGAGAACAGGACCTAAACCTGCCGCCTTTGACCGGGCTTGGCGACCCCCGCAATGTTTCTATTTTCTTTTTCATACAATGGTATTTTTATCAATTTCGCTGTAATCAAGTTATTTCTTAATTTCATTCATAAGACAGAAGGCACAGATATGAAAATATTGCGACAAAATATCATGGGAATTCTTGTTTGAAAAATGATTTCAGTAGTATATATACTAAACACGATACTTACTATTGAGCTTCGGCTCACAAACAAGGAGTGATTGAGAAATGAAAGGCAAGAAAACATTATTCTACGTACCCCCACCATACCCCGGAAGATGGTGGTAAGTAAAATAAGATAATAAAAAATTCCCCTCCTTTTTTTATTTTTTTAATCCTATCTGACTAAAACCCCTTTTCTTCTGGAAAGGTAAAGGATAAAAACTGTTGTGAAGGTAGATCGTATCTTATAGATTGATACAAAATTTGGCAGTCTCTAGCGCCCGTAGAGAGGTCTTCATAAGATTCCTCTCTTATCAAGTCATTTCCTTACAAAGAAGTGATTTAATGACACGCTTCTTTAAGGTGTAGCAACTCCCTTGCGAAACAAGTAGTAGCTTACAACATTTCACTTATAATTAATATTTGAAATAAAAAAGGAGAAAAAACTAAAAAGAGCCCCTAATATGAGGGAATAATTGATTTACAAGCTTGATTTTATTACTCCACTTTAAATTTACTCTGTGTTTATATTAAAAAACAAAATTTGAATAATAATAGATAGATAAAGATGAGTATGGCAGACGAGAATACTAAATCCAAGCGTAGTAAAAGAAAGAAAATTTCAGAAAAAGAAGAAGAAAACTTAATTACAGAGGAAATAAAAATAGAAGATAAAAACGAGATTAAAAAAGAAGTTGATAAAGAAAATTTACCAGAATTAAAATTAGAAGAGGTCCCAGGTATTGGGCCAACAACTGCACAAAAACTTAGAGCTGGCAATATTAATTCTCCACATGAGATAATGAAAGCAAAGCTTTCAGAATTAGAAGAATTAGGAATAAAAAGACCGTTAGCTAAAAGAATAAGGGCCAGTATTAAACAACTATTTCCTGAAATTTATAAAGACTTTGAAGAAGAATTATCGTTAGAAGATATCGAAGGTATTGGGCCGACAACAGCAAAAGCTCTAAGAGAAAAAGGGTTAACAATACAGATCTTAGAGACAACACCAATAAGGGAATTAGAAGAAAAATATGGGCTTTCTCAGACTCTTGCCCAGAAATATCAGACATATATAAGACAATATATTAGGGGAGACATATTTGTAGATGGCCTAACAATTTTAAGACAGCAAGAAGTGGCACCTACATTTACTTTTGGAGCAAAATCCTTAGATCAATTAACCACTATTCCAGATGTGAGCAGGGGAGGAATAAGATTAGGAGAGACCTATGAGTTCTTTGGTGCATTTAGATCAGGTAAATCCCAGATCTCTCATCAATTATGCGTAACAGTACAATTACCACCAGAGTTAGGGGGAGTCGGAAAAAAAGCTGTATTCATAGACACTGAAGGAACGTTTAGCCCTACAAGAATCAAGCAGATGGCCGAACGATTTCAAAGAGAATTAGGATGGGAGAAAAGCTATGAAGATGTTTTAAAAGATATTTTATATGCAAGGGCATATACTAGTGATCATCAGCAAGCAATAGTATCAAAACTATTTGAAGTATTTACTGAACATCCTAATGAGTTTGGATTAGTAGTTGTTGATTCTGTATCCGCTCATTTTAGAGCTGAATTTGCAGGAAGAGGAACACTTGCTGAGAGACAACAAATATTGAATTATCATTTAAGCGTGTTGCATAGATTAGCAGACACTTTCGGGGTGGCAATTGTAGTAACAAACCAGGTACAAGCAAATCCAGGTCAATTTTTCGGGGATCCTACACAAGCAATTGGAGGTAATATTATTGGTCATTGGGCAAGAACAAGGATTTATTTGAGAAAATCAAAAGGAGAAAAAAGGATTGCAAGAATATTTGATTCTCCAGTATTACCTGAAAACGAGACTGTGTTCGCTATAACCCCTGATGGTGTTGTAGATCCTGACGAGTAGAAAATAAATTAATCCGTTTTTTTTAGCTCTTTTAAAATCAAGTTTCTTAATCCCACAACACTAGTAGTTTTGGAAACCCCAGATTCTTCTTCAATTTTTTCTAATAATTTATCATCTACTTGTTCTTTTTGCATTGAAGCAATTTTCTCTTCGTAATCCTTTAATTTCTCGCGGTATTCCTCCTCAGTAATTATTCCTTGTTTATATTTTTCGTATTCACTTAATATCCACCTATAAAGTTTCTCTGCTTCTTCCATGTCATTTTCACTCCAAAAACTAGATGCTTTAGGGTATAAAAATCTATGTTCATCTACTCTTTAGTGCATTTTATTTTTTCTGATATTTCGAAGAGACACATCCAGACCAATTTAACGCCTATTTATAACTAAATCAGAACACAATATAGGAGGTAACAAAAATGCTTCAAAATCAAATATACATACTAATGAGTGAAGAGTTTTTAGCTACAATTGAAGGAATAATACTATTATTTATTATCTCAAGGAAAATAATTCCAAAAATAGTAAATAAGAAAAACCAGGGATCTGTTTTATATCTCATATTAGGATATCTTGCTATCCTAAGCACTACTTTTTCACGAGCAGTGGGAATTTATCTAAATAATTCTGAATTAAGATTATGGGGCGCATTAGTCGCAGGATCAATTGGTATAATCTTATTCAATATTTGGGGAACAATTCAGATAAAAATGAAGAGAAAAACTCAGAAAACAATAATATTCTCTACGAGCATAGGATTAATCCTATTTGCAATAGGTGCAATCTTAAATTATGAACTTTTAAAAGGAATAGGACTAATAATTTTCGCATTTATTAGTATTATTACCTTATTAGTTCTATTGAATTATGTTCTAACACATAGCCCATACTTAAAAGCCCAACAAAAAGTAAAGATCATTACTATCGGATTTACTTTAATGGTTATTTTTGAGATGACAGGAGTATTCTTAATGCAAATAAATCAATGGCTAAATTCAACAATCCTTTTTTTGTTAAGAGACCTAAGTTGGTTAATTGTAACAATGGGGATAATATTTCCTAAAAGACTTCAAATAGTATTAGCAAAACGCTATTACATCCCTAAACCAAAAAAAAGCAATACTCAGAAGGCAACAACCGCATCTTAAGTGAACTATCCCCTGTGCTTTTTTCGCGAGAGGTCCGTTTCATCAAGAGCATGTGCCTTGTAACCACTTCCTTTATTATAAGAAATGGTCTGGTGTAAATTTTTATGGTGCTCTCCCACAAGTGCTATGGGCCATTCTGGCCCTACGAATATGTCCTCTCTCATTAATGCTATAAAAAATCAGTTTACATTGTCTCTCTTATCCCTTATCTCTCAGAAAGAAAGGGCTTCTCGCTGATGTGATTGATCAATTTTATTTTCCTAAAAATATTCTCTAGAAAATTACTTGGAATATCCTAAGTGTTTCGGGACCAGTTGTGCTAGAACCAACTACTGCACCACTAGTGTTTGCAATAATCCCACTATGAGGATAAGGAACACCCCGATTAACAGTAGTAATATCGGCATCTGTTTTTAAAGTTTCCTTAATAAATTGTAAATCTTCTTCAGAAGCAAGAGGGTGTAGCAAAGTTCCTTTTCCATTAGTAAATGCAACAGAGCCCACTAACGGAGAATCAACAAGGTTATGAGGAATAACTTCAACATCTAATGTTTCTTCAATTTGTTTAATCGCATTTACTTCAAACTCAGGACTGATAATAGCGATTTTATCTGTTGCCAATATTGTGTTACCCAGAGCAGTAATTTTACTGTCAATAATCTCAACATTAATACCTAATTCATCCGTAATTTCAGAAAAAACTTTTCTCTCGATTGAAGATGTAACTTTAGGTAAAACAAGGCCATTACGGTTAATAACAGAGAACATTCCAATTAAACTCGTGTCTGCAATAGAAACTTCAAAAATTTTTGAGATGTTTAATACGTTTCTAATAGTATCCAAAATATTTGGTTTTACACCATGAGGCAAAAACAAAATTGAATCTTTACATACTGCGAAAAGCCCAATGTTTTCATTACCTAAAATATCAATTTTAACAATATCTGGCACAATCAGCGCCTCTCATAATTTTTAATTTTAGAAGTAGGGAGTTTAAAAATTAAGGAAAAGGGGATACAGGAACTAATCTTCCTCTTCCTCTTCTTCTTCCTCCTCTTCAGGTTCAATTGGAGCTTCAGGACCCAATGGGGATTCCACTTCTTCCACTTCCACTTTTTCGACGGGCTTAGTTCCAGCTAGATAAATTTCAACATAGCCCTCATCGTCTTTTGTCATGTCAACAATAATTTTACGTGGAGGCTTTTCAATCCCTCTATTCCAAATGTATTCATTCACAGATTCATGGATAAGGATTTTATCAATATCAGCTTTCATATGTCGTTGAGCATATTCCTTTAACATTCTAACAGCTCTGGGGGCACGTCTAGTTCTTGGAATATGGTTTAATTTGGGGTAGAAAGGAACTACCACTCCTTCTTTTTTTAACACAATTTCAACCATTTATATCACCTTTAAAATTAGTAATAAACGACTAGACAAATTATTTATCGTTTAATTTTTGAAGAACGCCAGTGACGACGATAAAGCTTTGAACGAACTTTACGATTAGTCTTCATAATTACCCATGTGGGAATAGAAGAAGACTTTTTCATTTCATGAGCATATCTCTTTTTTCTATGATATAGTTTATAAGTTGCCATTTTTACTACACCCTCTTAAAACGTATCTTTGTATCTCGTTTTCTCCCTTGAATTTGAGCTAATAAGTTTTTCAATTGTTCATCAGTAATTTTAGTTCTTAATTGACCAGATTGAGCTAAAGACACCAACTGGTATTCTACTGCTTGAGCCAATTCAGGTTTAACTAACTTAATATTTTGTAACCTGGCACGTGCATCTTCAGTTAAAACTGAACGCAAAATTGATTGGATTTTCATCTCTGTCTGGCGACGTTGTTCTTCTTCATGTTGTCTTCTTAAAGCTTCTTGTTGTAATTCAGCAAGCTTTCGCTGTCGAATCGCCTCAAGCTCATCATCACTCATTTTAACCACACATGAGTAAGTAATGTACTAATAATCATATTTCTTTTTATTGAGAACAAAATTACGCCGTTGCTTCATTAACTATACTGTGTGCAACATGGTCTATGAAAGCCGTTCCTTTTGGAGTAATTTTACGGCCTTTATTAGATTGATCTTTTTCAACTAATTCAGCCTTTTCTAACTGCTGGAGGATCTTTCGGATAATATTACCGCTACCTCTAAAGAAATGTTCTGGTTTAACTCCTCTGTTTCTTAAACCACCATATTCCAGTCTAAGCCTTTGAACTCCAATAGGACCATTTAAATAAATTTTTCTTAGGACAGAAGCGGCCCGAACATACCACCAGTCAGGATTTTCAGGGGGATATTCTTTATGAACACCTAACTTAACGAATTTGGCCCATTCTGGTGGTTGGATCTCCGGAATTTCTTTTAATTCATTGGATAATCTTTTTATTAATACATCTGGGGGGACATCTCTACCACTAGTCATATCTATATCACCAACTAAACCAACTAATGATTTCTGTAAAAAATGTGGTTAAATAAGTAGCGTTAAAGGACTATTTTTCAAAACAATAAATTAGGAGATCAATTAATATTTTTCGTGAACAACCTTGCTTTCACAAGGGCTTGTTCACCTTGATTGCATAAGATTTTTAGCAAATACAAAAAAGAGGGAAAATGACATGGTTAAAAATTCGATTATTGGAATTATTGGAGTTCCCCAAGATCTTGGTGCGTCTAGAAGAGGCGTTGACATGGGACCAAGCGCAATAAGAATTGCTGGATTGAAAAAGAAAATAGAAACATTAGGATATAATGTAGTAGATTTTGGAAATATCGCGTGTCATGATATTGATACTGATATTCCTGAAAAAGAAAAAGGAGAAAAAAATCTTCGCTTTTTAACGCAAATTGTAGATATGAGCTATAATTTAAAAGCAACTGTTGAAAAGGTGGTCCATAATAACTTCTTTCCATTAATTTTAGGAGGAGACCATAGCATAAACATAGGGACCATGGCAGGAATGAAGGCATTACATAATGGCAAGACAGGAATAATATGGATTGATGCCCATGGAGATTTTAACACCCATGAAACAACACCATCTGGGAACATACATGGAATGCCTTTTGCAGTAATAACTGGTAGAGGTCATCCAGATCTCCTTAAAATTGGCCCATCTCCTACAGTAATAGAAGAAAACGCAGTATTAATTGCTGCAAGAGATATTGATAAAGAAGAAGCTAAATTGCTAAAGCAATCAAAAGTAACGGTATTCACAATGCGAGAAATTGATGAATATGGAATGGCAGAAATTGCTAGGAAAGCAATAAAAATCGCTACAAAAGACACGTCTCATCTTCATGTTTCTTTCGATATTGACGCTGTGGACCCTTCAATAGCACCGGGAACTGGAACAGCTGTAGATGGAGGAATAACATATAGAGAAGCACATTTGTTAATGGAACTAATTCATGAGAGTAGTAAACTTTCGTCATTAGAAATGGTAGAAGTAAATCCTACTTTAGATGTAAGAAATAAAACTGCAAAATTAGCAGTAGAACTAATTGGTTCCGCATTAGGTGAAAAAATAATACCTTAAACAAAAATTGGTGGGCCAGGGCGGAATCGAACCGCCGACCTCACGGTTATCAGCCGTGCGCTCTAACCGACTGAGCTACTGGCCCGCAAATTAAAATTCATGCGTTGCCGTGAAATGATAAATATTTGTTCCTTTTAGGTTTTTTGCTTGTGTAGTGCTTTTACTGTAAAACGATAGAAAAGTCATTAGGAAATAAATGCGCGATTATGCGGAGTTTATAAATATCAAAAAACAGAGTTTTTCATATTTTCATAATGCGTGAAAAGATCATCATATCTTAAGATACCTGCTGGAGTTATAAATCCTGTAATATGTTCTACAGGAGTCCAGTCGAAAGCAGGATTAACAATCATACTACGGGGGTCTAAAAGGTAATGCCCTTGAGGACAAAAAAGTAATTCAGAAGGACTACGCTCTTCAATTTTAGCATCATTACGTGACATATTAGGAATAAAAGTAGACCAAGGGATTGCTACGTAGAAAGGGATACTAAAATGCTTAGCTAAAACGGACAATGTAAAGGTTCCAATTTTATTTGCTACCCATCCATCTCCAGTCACCCTATCCGCCCCTACAATAATAAGATCAACTAACCCTTTGCTCATTAAATAGCCTGCAGCATTGTCACTAATAACATGAAAAGAAATACTTTCGTTAGCGAGTTCCCAACTAGTCAATCTTCCCCCTTGCAAACGAGGCCTGGTTTCATCAACCCATACATGAAAGTCAATGCTTTTCTGTTTTGCAATTCTTATAGGAGCAAGAGCAGTACCATAATCAGCAGTTGCTAAAGCACCAGCATTGCAATGAGTCAAAATATTCATCCCTGTTTTTATAAGGTCGGAACCATAAACACCAATATTATAGCACTCATTTTTATTTTGATCAAAAATTTCTAATGCTAATTTTTCAGCATCTTCATACTGAAGATTCTCAGTAATTACCTTATCAACAAAATAAGATGTCATATTAAATAAATCAACAGCCGTTGGACGACTTTCTAATAAATAGTTATATCCTTTTTTTAGTTTTGTAATTATGTAATTATCTGGAAAAATAAGGTTCTTAGTATTCAATAGATCAAAATAATACCTAAGTAAACCAAAAACACCTGTAAGCCCAATTGCAGGAGCTCCTCTAACTGCCATCTGTTTAATTGCATTAAAAGTATCTTCTAATGAATTAATCCTTAAAAAAACCGTTTTTTCAGGTAATAATCTCTGATCAATTAAGACAAGTTCTTTAGAAGAGATATCCCAAGATACAGCGGTACCTTCAATAATCTCATCATTATCCAGCCGAACTTTCATATTTTAACCACCTGTTAAATTTGAACAAAATTTTATCTCTAAATTAAATATTTATTTAGATTTATACTTGGAAATGACTGAAAATAAGTAATTTCGTACGGCTGTAGCATTTTTTTTATCACCAAAAGATCCTAAAAATACTATGCCTTTAGTTCTTGGTAGTACCGATTCAGCGCAGATTATACCCACTCGATAGCCTAAGCTTTTTGCTTCAAACACTTCGACATTCTTGATTGATGAATAAGGCACTTTTAAGGGGTGAAAACGAACGATCTCAGGAAAAACTTGTTCAATTACTAAATAGTCGTTATAGAAAAAGAGCCTAACATAAGGCCTCAAGGCTTTTCTTGCGGGCTTCACAACATAGAAATGTAAAATAAGTGACAACGTAAGCATCAAAATGAAAAAGAAGACAGATACCAACGAGAAATTTTCAGATATTAACGCCCCGATCCCTACGAGAATGAGTACAAATATCCCTAATATGCCGAAAATAAGCCCTGTTAAGACATACCCTGATAACAAGGCAGTAATGGGAACATAAGGAGCTAGTACTATGACTCTATAATCTTCCGTTTGCTCATCTTTAGCAATACCTAATGGTATAGGATCTTTATTCCTACGAGACATTTTTATCACTTCCAATAAATCTCAGATGATAAATAAAAAATAAAACATCATGCTGCATGTACAATTTTCACCACATCAAAGGGTTGCAACTCGTAGTCCTCACCCACACGTCTACCAGAAGGCAGGATAATAGCATGAATGAATTTTTTTGCTAAATCACTATGAACCATACCTGCAAGTTCTCTAGGAGTAGTGCCTTTAGGAACTAGAAACACATCTGGGAGTACACGCCCATCTTTATCAGAATAATGTGTCGCATCTTCAACAGGATATACAGGTATAAGCCCCATAATATCAAATAATGCATGATGTAACAACTTCTGTACACCTGTAGAACCATATTTCTTCAAGATTTTTTCCTTGATTTGTTCTAAAGTAGCCATTTCCCGGGAATTTAATAAAGTTGAATCAATAATTTCAAAAGAAGCATTACCTGGTATATAACTAATAGCTCCTTTTTCATCAAGTTTTCTAAGATAAAATTCTGCTAGGCCAGAGCATGGGATAATATCAAAGCCTTCTTCTTTTAGGCGCGCATAATTTTTTTCAGAACCTTCTCGGTCAATTTTATTACCGGCTATAACAATTGGAAATAGTTCTTTTCTTAATTTAGAAGCAAATAAGAACAAGTCATTTTCATTCCATTTTGTAGGCTTATTAGCATCTAAACCACTATTTTTCAACGCATTTCTAACTTTTTCTTTATTAGCCTTTAGTCCACTTAATCTGTCAGTAATAACATCTACTAAAGACAATTTTTCGGCTTCAATTCTTCTAGAGATCCTGTCCCAGTCATTTTCTAATATTCCTAACAACCAATAATCAATTTCTTTTTCTAAAAAAATAATGTCTTGTTTAGGATCCCAAGAGCCTTTTTCAACAATATTACCTTCAGCATCTAAACTTCCTGAAAGATCAACTACATGGATCAAAATATCAGCTTGCCTTAGATCATCTAAAAACTTGTTACCCATACCTCTACCTTCATGTGCACCCGGCACTAAACCCGCCACATCTAATAGTTTAATTGGAACAAAACGCTTTCCATTTTTGCAAAAACCATGTCGAGGCTCACATTTAACACCTAGTTTCTGACAAACGCAATCGATCACTACATATCCAACACCTTTGTTAGGATCAATTGTAGTAAAAGGATAATCTCCAGTTTTTGCGTCAGATAAGCAAATTGCGTTTAATAATGTAGATTTACCTGCCGAAGGTTTTCCAACTAACCCAACAAGCATGTGTTTGATTATAAAAACAACATTCTTGGATATTTTGGTTGACGCATTTAACTAAATTAGCGGGGATTCTCCTAAGTGAGTGGGGAAATGAGATTCGACTAATTTAGATTATTGCATTGTATTAGGAAATATTGAATAAAGACAAGAATGAGACATTCTTTTTTTATGTTCAGTTCTTCCACTTAATTCGTATTTGTTCCATGGTATCTTGGATTCTTCCTTACGTACTCGTTCATGGGTAATTATAGGTAATGAAGGGGGCTTCTCTTCGACAGAGTTA
>Ga0256835_1000380_pt1 | contig 33968 bp, 30 predicted proteins | sample PIR30metaG_FD_185972 | JGI IMG/M metagenome (GOLD analysis project Ga0256835, IMG submission 185972) | Hydrothermal vent microbial communities from East Pacific Rise, Pacific Ocean - PIR-30 | ecosystem: Environmental > Aquatic > Marine > Hydrothermal vents | place: Pacific Ocean: East Pacific...
GGCAATCCAGATTTCACGATCGTATAATCCGAAATGAAAACGAATTGAATCGCATTCGTAAATATATAATATTAAATCCCCGAAGGTGGCAAAAAGACCGCAATAATGATGAGGATTGGTAAATGCGATTAATCTGATTGTGGATACGCGATTGATGATTGTGGATACGCGATTGATGATTGTGGATACGCGATTAATCGCGTATCTACCAATAATACCAATAATACCATTTTATTTTTATTAATTTTGACAATATAATAAAACCGCAAATAATAATGTCCGATTTACAAAATACCGACCAACAAAAACGCAAACGTTTATTTTTACTCGATGCCTACGCCTTAATTTTCAGGGCTTTTTATGCATTTATAAAAAATCCCCGCATCAATTCAAAAGGTTTGGATACCTCGGCGACATTTGGGTTTCTCAACACTTTAATGGATTTGATTCGACGGGAAAACCCCGATCATTTGGCAGTGGTTTTTGATTTGGGCGGCTCCAAGGAACGCAGTGAAATTTATGAACAATACAAAGCCAATCGCCTGGAAACTCCCGAAGGCATTCAGGTAGCGGTGCCTTATATCAAAAAGATTTTGGAGGCGATGCATATTCCCATAATCGAACTCGAAGGCTGGGAAGCCGACGATTTGATAGGCACTTTGGCCAAACAAGCCGAGAAACAAGGCTATGATGTGTTTATGGTTACGGCCGATAAAGATTTTGCCCAATTGGTCGATGAACATATTTTCCTGTATAAGCCGTCGCGAATGGGCAACGGAATTGAAATTTGGGATGTGGAAAAAGTCAAAGAAAAATTCGGAGTGGAACGCCCCGAACAAGTGATCGATTTTTTGGGAATGATGGGCGACAGCGTAGATAATATTCCCGGATTGCCCGGAGTGGGAGAGAAGACCGCAAAAAAATTCCTGGCGGAATTTGGCAGTATGGAAAACCTTTTTGCCAATACCAATAGGCTCAAAGGAAAAATGAAAGAAAAGGTGGAAGCCAATAAAGAATTGGGCTTATTGTCAAAAAAATTGGCTACTATCAATACCCATGCACCCATTGAATTCGATGAAAAACAATTTGAATTGAACACCCCCGATTTTGAGAAAACCCAGGAGATTTTCAAAGAATTGGAATTCCGCCGTATTGCCGAGCAATTCAATCGTTTGTTTAGAAAACCCGGAGAAATAAATCAAGCGGAAACAAAAACTGTTTCCGGAAATAAACAGTACTCGTTGTTTGGAGAAGAAACCGGCGAAACCGCCGTAAATTCTTCCTTTTATACTTTTGAAACCTGGGATAAATTTTATCAAGCACTGGAAACTCCGAAAGCCAAAGAGCTCTTGAAAGAAAAATTACTTCAAGCAAAAGAAGCGGCATTGAGCCACTACCCCGACCGTTTTGCCTTTGAACAAAGCAAGTACCATTTGGCTACGGCTATCAATCCGGGAAAAGTCTATCATTTTCCGCTCGAAAAAGAAATACAGCAAGAATTATTCAGATTAAAAGAATTTGTATCCAATGAAGAAAAGGCCAAAACGGGTTATGATTTAAAAGAATTTTACAAACTATTGACATACAATAACTTGGATTTAAAAGGCGAGTTATATGATATCCTATTGATTCATTACTTGCTCAATCCCGAGATGCGTAACCAACTGGAAATTCTGGCCGAAAATTATTTGAATTTAAAAATAGAAAAGCCGGGGAAAAAATCCACCGGAGAGGATTGGATCAATTATGCCGCCCTTAAAGCCGATGTGAGTTTGCGGCTAAAAGATGTGATGTTGGAAAAATTGTCTCAATCCGAGGCAAAAGATTTATACTTTAATTTGGAAATGCCTTTGATGAAGGTATTGGGTGATATGGAGCTTGCAGGGATTAAGCTCGATATCAATGTTTTGAAAGAAATTGACGAGAAACTTCAAAAGGAAATTACCCGTTTGGAAAAAGAAATATTCGAATTGGCAGGAGAGGAATTCAATATCGGCTCCCCCAAACAATTGGGGTTGATTTTGTTTGAAAAAATGAAATTGGACAGCAAAGCAAAGAAAACCAAAACGGGACAATATTCCACTTCCGAAGAAGTTTTGAAAAAATATTTGGACAAACATGAAATCATCAAAAAAATACTGGATTGGCGCAGTTTGACCAAGCTCAAATCCACTTATATCGATTCTTTGCCCAAGCAAATAAATCCGGTTACGGGGCGCATCCACACTCATTTCAATCAGGCGGTTACCTCTACGGGACGTTTGAGCTCTACCGATCCCAATTTGCAAAACATTCCCATACGCACCAAATGGGGACAAGAAATCCGTAAAGCTTTTGTAGCCGAAAAAGGAAACAAGCTCATCTCCGCCGATTATTCACAAATCGAATTGCGGTTGATTGCCACTTTCAGTGGAGATGCCGAGATGCTCGAAGCCTTTAAAAAAGGAGAAGACATTCACCGGGCTACCGCCGCCAAGGTATTTGGCATTCCCATCGAAGAAGTTACCAAGGAACAACGTTCGCATGCCAAAAGCGTCAATTACGGGATTATTTACGGTTTGTCGGCACACGGATTGAGCCAGCAAACGGGATTGAGCCGCAGCGAGTCAAAAAAATTAATCGATACCTATTTTGAGACTTATCCCACCCTCAAAAAATACATTGCCGGTCAAGTAGATAAAGTTCGTGAAAAAGGTTATGCCGAAACGATTTTGGGACGTCGCCGGTATTTGCGTGATATCGATTCGCGGAATGCCATAGTGCGTGCCGCCGCCGAACGCAATGCCGTGAATGCCCCCTTACAAGGAAGTGCCGCCGATATCATAAAAAAAGCCATGATTGAAATACAAGAAGAATTGAAAAAAGCTTTTCAAACCAAAATGTTATTGCAGGTGCACGACGAATTGGTTTTTGAAGCTCCAAATGAAGAAGTGGAAAAGGTTACAGGCTTAATCAAAGAGAAAATGGAAAATGTGGTAAAACTGGATGTGCCGTTAACCGTGGATATCGGAATAGGGGAGAACTGGTATGAAGCGCATTGATATTTTCCCATTTAAAATATATATTTTTTAAATAAAATAGATTCTTAAATTATGTTGTTTAATTATATACATTGGAACATCAATCCCGAAATATTTAATTATCATGGTTTTGCAATTAGATATTATGGCTTACTATTTGTAATAGGACTCCTTCTCAGTCTTTATGTGCTTAGATGGATTTTTAATAAAGAAAATATAGCACAAAAGAATTTAGATAAGCTTGCGATTTATAGTATGATTGGAGTACTTGCAGGTGCAAGATTAGGTCATTGTTTATTTTATGAATCTACTTATTATCTTTCAAATCCTTTGGAAATGTTTTTACCTATAAGAATTTTAAATGAAGGAGATATTGAATTTATAGGTTATCAAGGATTGGCAAGTCATGGTGGGGCACTTGGATTAATACTTGCTTTAATATTTTATTCTATAAAAACAAAACAATCTATAATTAAAACAGCAGACTTAATTTCCATTGTTGCTCCATTAGGTGGTGCATTTATAAGGCTTGGAAATTTTATGAATTCTGAAATAATTGGAAAACCAACCACAAAACCATGGGCTATTATTTTTGAACGTATTGATAATTTACCAAGACATCCCGCCCAATTATATGAAGCATTTTCATACTTTTTAATTTTTATTATTATGATCCTACTTTATAAAACAAAAAGAGAAACTTTAAAAAATGGTTTCTTCTTTGGATTTACGCTTGTGTTAATTTTTTCTGCGAGATTTTTAATTGAATTTATAAAAGAAAGACAAGTTGCTTTTGAAGAAAACTTAAAATTAGATATGGGACAACTTTTAAGTATTCCTTATATACTTATAGGAATTGGTTTTATGATTTATACAATACGAAAAATACACAGAACAGCAAGTATATAATAACAAATAATAAACGCATTTATAAATATATCATTATCTTATCTATGAGATTTAAACTTTTCTTTATATTATTTTTCACTATTTTAATTATAAAAGCTCAAATCATAAGAGGTAAAATCATTGATAGTGTTTTTAATAAACCGATAGTTTATGTAAATATCAGCCTTATAAATACTCATTTGGGAACCATAACCGATGAAGAAGGCTATTTTGAATTGGAAATTCCCGAGAAACAAAAAAGCGGTTTTTTACGTATTGGAGCTATCGGATATGAAGAAAAGATTATCAAAATTACGGATTTTACAAATAACCCGGAAACCATACGATTAAATCCCAAGCCTATTCAATTGGAAGAAGTGGTGCTTGATACGCCGGCGAGGAATAAAAGAAAAGTGGGCACTCTCAAAAAGGATAAAAAAAATATTTGCGGGTGGGGAGGAAATCAATTTGGAAAAGGACATGAAATAGGACTTCAAATAGATTTGGGCGAAGAATTTGTGAATGTAACTTCAATCCATCTTTATTTGTATAAACTATCCTTTAAAACGAGTTTGTTTAGGCTGCATATCAGGGATTTGGATCAAAACGGCATGCCCGGAAAAGAATTGTTAAAAGAAAATATTTTATTGAATTTTGATAAAAAATCCGGCTGGTTAAATTTTGATTTAAAGCCCTATCATATTTTTTTAAAAGGTAAAGTGGCAGTGAGTATTGAATGGTTGAAAGCTTCCCAACCCCAAGAAAAAAAATTTACGGCTGTAAACGGAAAAAAATATTTGCCCAATATATTGCTGGCTGCCAAAAATAATAAAGGAATTTTTTATATTAGGAAAGGAATTGAACTTCCTTGGAAAAAAATTGTAAACAAAACTCCGGTTATAAATTTGAGCGTTCAATAGCTTCACAAAGTTTTAAATATAAAATTACTCATCATGAAAAAAACATTTTATTCGGTATTATTAGCTTTAATAGTGGTTTTTGCTTTCATTTTTTCCGTGCAAAATACCGCTCAAGTAGATGTTCGTTTCATCACTTGGGATTTAAAAATGGCATTGGCTTATATCATCTTTTTGTCTATCCTTACGGGGATTATCATTGCCGGCTTGTGGTTCTTTATCAAAGCATTCAAATATAAAAAAGAAATTAAACGCTTGAATAAGCAATGCAAATCCTATGAAGACCAATTGGCGGTGTCAAAAAAAGGAAATGAAAATTAACTTGTAAAAAAAATCCCGGCAAGCGGGATTTTCTTGCCGGGATTATATTTATCTGTAAGCGGATTTTAATCATTGGGATAAGCTTCGGGCGGTACCGGCATTGGAGCGGGAACTCCGTTAACGAGTCCATTATTTTTCTTGGCTTCTTCTTCGATATACCATTGTGCTTCTTCGGTACTTCTGTGAATAATATGTATTTTTTGAAGTCCGGTATTTTTCATTCCGCGTTTAATCAAAAACAATAAGAGCCATAACAATAACACCCACCATAAAGCGAGAATAAACTGTTGAACATGAATATTATCCGAGAATAATTCATAAACCTTGTATTTGTCTGTCCAGGTTCCGTTTTTTCCTGCCAATACCGTTGAAGACAAGAAATGTTTATGTTCTTTATAATATAAGGTAAAGGGTAGATAACCCAAAGCAAAGCCAATAAAACCTATCCAAGTATTGAGATAACCCATACCGATTCTCATATAGGAACGGATTTCACATCCGATAAGCAATACGGCTCCAAGACCTAATAACAATCCCCCTATAAAACTGCCGTAAGTAAGTGAATATTTTACTTTTCCGGCAAATGCAGGCGGAACATCCATTAAAACCCATGCCAAAATGATAAAAGCAAGCATCACTACCCAGTGAGTAGCAATTCCGATTATAGGTAAGTAACCACGCATAAGGGTTCTCGTGATTTTAGGAACTCCCAACCAAGCATATTTTTTATCGTTTTTACGTATGCTTTCAGCAGTTTCTGCCGATACCAAGGCACATTCGGTACCGAATCCGCTTTTTGCCAATCCGATTCCGGCCAAAATCCCTCCTAATAAGGTCAATACTACATAAAACAAACCTTTGTGAGCAATGGATTTGTTAAAGGGAACAATTTTATCCCCACTGATATGCGAGGCACTTTCCGGAGCAAAAATTCCTTCATAAATAGTGACAAATACAAAAAGAGTAACAAAGATAAATCCAATCCAGTAGATAAGCCTTTTTTTCGGATTGTATCCAGGTTTATAGGTGGCTTGCTCTCCTTTATCGGCATTTTTCACATACTCCAAAGTCTCCTGATGTTTAAAATATCCTGCCAAACGCATTTTTCCCATAATTATAAAACCGAGCATTCCTCCTATTGCCATAAATATTACGGTAGTGAGGGAATGGATATTCATCATGGGAACTCCTCCCATCAAATGATTTAAGGTACAACCACCTGCGAGACGTGTTCCATAGCTAAAAAGCATCCCTCCCAAGAAAGAAATGAAAAGCAATTTTTTACCATAATATGCCCAGGTTCTAAATTCTTTTTCCATAATAGCTACAAGGAAACCTCCAATGATCATTCCTACAATAGGCCAACCTATTCCCGGTACAAAAGCACCGCCGGTAGCAGGAAGTACCGTTTGCACACCATCTACTGTAATGGTCGCATATTTTCCGTATAATTCCGAATGAAATCCGAATAAATTATTGATCCAAACTTCCAAAGCTCGAAACATTTTCCCTAAATCTGTTGTTACCGTGATGGGTTTAAGGCTGGGAGATTTACCATGTTGTACCGCATTAACCCAAAGTCCTATCATATAGACTATCTGGGCTATACCGGCCAAGAGTCCTGCATATACAAAGGACCATTGGTGTGTAATTAATTTTTTAATATTCATATTTTTTTATTTATAGTTATTAGAAATCGATTTGCATACGGATCAAATGTCCCTTTAATTTTCCTAAAATATCATTATGATCATCCGTAATTACGTAATTATACATAATACGAGCATGAGAAGTGAGATACCAATTTAAGCCGAAAGTGATATTTTTTATTTGATCGGGTTGGGTAGGATTCACAAGAATGAGATCTTCAGAAGGTGTAAAATCAGAGAACCTCAATAGCACTTCAAAAGCTCCGTAACCGCCGTTAGAAATATCTTTTTTAGGTTTTACACGGCCAAAAGCCCCTTTTTTGTAAGGACGATGTTCTCCTGTAAGGAAATAACTTCCCATTACATAATAACTGCTGGCCGAATAGTCCAAGCCTAAATCATTATTTCCCTCTTCTGTTTTATATTCTGTTTGCAATGAAAAAGATTGATAATTTGCAGCCAATTCAAAACCTACAAATGTCCGGTTATCCGCTCCGGGCATAAGATATGTATATTTGTTTCCCATATGGTTTTCGGGTCTGAATTTCAAATTATTATAGGGGCGATGCGCATAATTTATACCCAGATGAAGCAAAGTATTATTTTCTTTATTTTGGAGAGGGACTCCTGTAAAGCGGGCGACAAAGTTCATTCCTTTTTCAAGTTCGGTATCTTTGAATCCGGAAAGATGGCTACCGTTATCGGTCAATGCCAATTGTACTCCGGCCTTCCCGTCAAACAGATGGAAGTTATCATAATGCAAACCGGATCCCCAACGAAAATTTTGCATGGCTGTAAGCATAGCTCTTTCGGCAAAAGGACTATATTTACTACTGGTGGCCATATCCAAACCTGTGGGTTCTGTCATGCTGCCGATACCAAAATTTCCATATTTTCCGGCTAAATACTGTACATACATATCCCTGAAACTGATTTCTCCCGTGGAAATGTCTGTTTCTACTTTATATTTGATTTTAGGGGCAATTTTACCGGAAAAAGAAATATATACGCGGCGGAATTCATTTCCATTAAACCAATCGGAAGATTTTTCCCGTTTTAGGAATTCATAATCATAATGGATACGTCCGTTTACTTGTAAAGTTTTTTGGAAATTTTCCTGGGCCAAACCGGAAAAGGAAAAGAAACCCAAAACAAGAAGAATAAGAAGAGCAAATTTGTTCATAGTGGTTATTTTTGCTCCCAAATATAAATCTAAAAAACCGGAATTAAAATGATTAGGTATTAAAAAATTATTAATTTAATAGCGTTGAAAATGTACAAATTTCCACCGGTTTGTATTCTTTTCTTTTTCCAGCTTGTTTTCGATTGAGTCGGGGAGGGCAGGAAAAAAATCAATTCCGGTTATTTTTTCTATACTGTCCACGGGGACTGCAAATATTTTGGGACTGACTAAACTATCATGATGAGGTATAATAAAGCCTATCATTTTAGGATGTTTGGGATCGTTATAATCCAAAATTATTTTATAAAATTGATCGGGAACGGCGACATCTTCACGACCTATTCTTTCCAGTCCGGGTTTAAGTATTCCTCCGGTTACGATATATAATTTGCCATAGCGTTTTGCCCAGTAGCGCACTTGCTTTTCCAGATTGTTCCATATTCCGGAATTAAAATAATGATCCATAGGAGCTACATTGGAGGTATAAAAAGTTTCGTCAAAAGCTTCTTCGCTGAAACGCCGGTCGGCAGCCGGAACCAAATGTCCTTTTTCATATCCGTTAGGGTAATAATTTTTATAATGTGCCGAACGGGTTTTTACTTTGGGGTCACGAATAAAATAGGGTCTTTTTCTTTGTGCTTTACTGATTTGTTTAGGAGAAAGAGAATAAGCGACCCACTCCGGATTTTCATAGTCTTCATTATAAGATAAGCTATAATACTTGTGAAAAACCACTTGTCCGGTTGTGGAGGCGGGAAGATAATTAAAAGTATCTTTTACCGCTTTTTTTAGGTCTTCTTCATTTTTTATATCTTCAATTGCATTTTTATTTTCACAAGATATAAATGTAATAAACAGTAGGGCAAAAAGCCCGATTTTATATAATTTCATTGAGATCACGAATTTCGGAGATTCCTTTTATTTCTATTTTAAAATCAGCGGGATTAATTTTATTATGTGCGGATATAAATATTTTTTCAAAACCCAACTTTTCTGCTTCCCCGATACGTTGCTCGATCCGGGTAACTGGTCGCACTTCTCCGGTCAATCCCACTTCTCCTGCAAAAGCCCAAGAAGAAGGAATAGGGAGATCATTATTTGAAGAAAGAATAGCGGCAGCCACAGCCAGATCTATTGCAGGATCATCTATTTTAATCCCTCCCGTAATGTTTAAAAAAACATCTTTGGCTGCCAATTTAAAACCCATACGTTTTTCCAAAACGGCCAGAATCATATGCAATCGTTTGATATCATAGCCTGTGGTGGAACGTTGAGGAGTTCCGTAAACAGCACTGCTTACCAAAGCTTGAACTTCGACCAAAATAGGACGAATACCTTCTGTGGCTACGGCAATAGCTGTTCCGCTTAAATCTTCGGAATGTGTACTTAGCAAAATATTGGAGGGATTGCTTACTTCTCTCAATCCTTTATTATACATTTCGAAAATTCCTATTTCGGAAGTAGCTCCAAATCGATTTTTTGAGGCGCGTAATATCCGGAAGAGATGATTTCTGTCGCCTTCAAATTGCAAAACGGTGTCCACCATATGTTCCAAAACCTTTGGCCCGGCAATTTGTCCTTCCTTATTAATATGCCCGATAATAAAAACCGGAGTACCTGTGCTTTTGGCATATTGAATGATTTCCGAAGCACTTTCGCGGATTTGAGAAACACTTCCGGGAGATGATTCAATATAATCGGTATGTAAAGTTTGTATGGAATCTATCACTAGAATATCCGGTTGAAATTTTTCCAGCTGATGAAATATTTTTTGGGTATTGGTTTCAAATAATAATTTCATATTCGGATTTTCATATCCGATTCGCTCTGCCCGCATCCGTATTTGTTTCGGACTTTCCTCTCCTGAAACATATAGAGTATGAAAGGGTAAATGCAATGCAATTTGTAACATTAAGGTCGATTTTCCTATTCCCGGTTCTCCTCCCAAAAGAATGACACTTCCCGGTACAATTCCCCCTCCCAAAACCCGATCCAATTCGGTATTATTTGTTGGAATGCGATATTCTTCTTTGGTATCTATTTCGGATAAATCCCAAATTTTTTTTGAAATCTTTCCCGCCGGAATTCCTCCTTTTTTTTGTTCTTTTTTGCTTACCACTTCTTCCACCACCGTATTCCATTCTTTACATACTTGGCACTGTCCGACCCATTTGGAATACTGCGTGCCGCAATTCTGGCAATAATATGTAGTTTTGGTTTTGGCCATATTAGTCTTCTTCCTCTTCTTTGGTAAGGATTACTTTAAGAATTTGATTCGGGCTGGTCTTGTTTATTTTGATATGGAAGTGGTCGATATCAAATTCGTCACCTTCCTCGGGAATTTCTCCAATTTTATCGAGAATATATCCTCCCAGCGTTTCATAGCTTTCATCTTCGGGAATATCCAAATTGTATTTTTCATTTAGATCTTCGATCTCGTGTCTTCCCGAAAGAATGAATGTATGTTCGTCAAGTTGTTTTTCAAACAATTCGTTTTTATCATGTTCATCTTCAATTTCCCCAAATATTTCTTCGATAATATCTTCCAATGTAATCAAACCGGATGTACCTCCGTATTCATCCAAAACAATAGCGATGTTTTTTTTCTTTTTGGTCATTTCGTTCAATAAATCGTTGATGGGAATGGTTTCGGGAACAAAGAGCACATCCCGTAATACTTCCGCAATATTTTTGGGGTTTTTAAACATATCAAAACTATGCACATATCCAATGATATTATCGATATTGTCGTCATAAATAATAATTTTGGACATCCCGGTTTCAATGAATTTTTTACGTAATTCATCGATATTGGTATTTATATCCACCGCTTCGATTTCAATTCGCGGCACCATTACCTCGCGTGCTTTTACATCGGCAAAGTCCAAGGCGTTATTGAGAATTTTCAATTCATTATATGTATCGTCTTCTTCTTTATTGTCTTTGAGTTGTTCGGAAATAAATTTTCCCAGTTCCATTTTTGAAATGGCTTGTTGCACTTCATTATTTTCGGTTTTGAAAATCAATTTTAAGATTAAATTGGAAATCCACAGGATAAAACGTGTAACTGGCCAAAAGAGTAAATAAATAAGATAAGCGGGAATGGCAAAAAATTTCAATAATTTATTGGAATACAGTTGGAAAACCACTTTCGGTAGAAATTCTGCGGTAAAAAGAATCACCAATGTAGTAATTACAGTCTGAATGAGCAGCTCATTAAAAGAATTGAGTTTTCCGATATGTTTGAGAAGAAGTTCCGTGACCAGATCTCCCATAAAGAGTCCGTAAACCACCAATGCCACATTGTTCCCTACAAGCATAGTAGTGATAAAATCAGAAGGGCTTTGAGTTAGTTTACGCAATATTTTCCCGGTAATGCCTTTTTCTTTTTTATCCAGCTCCAAACGTATTCTGTCCGAACTTACAAAAGCGATTTCCATCCCCGAAAAAAAGGCGGATAGCAATAAAAATACTATAATAATCAGAATTTGATATTCCATTAATAATTAAACTTTCATACAAAGATAATTCATTTTAAAGATTTAAAAATTTTAATTTAGTTATTTAAGACATGATACGGCATAATTTTTGCTTATTTTCCTTTACGCAAAAAATGAAATATGAAAAAAAACGGATGGATTATCCTGTTGGTGTTTAGTTTGGCTTGGATGCAAAGTTGTAAGAAAACGGAATTGTCTATTGAAAAGATGGAGGTGACCACCGATGATGCAGAATTTATAATCGAAACAGAGAAAATTACAGATGATTTTTATGAATTTATAGATGTCAATGCTTTTGAAGAAAAAACTATCTTTTCCCGAAAAAATTTTGTTGAATTACCTTCCTGTGCCGAAAAATCTATTGTTATTCATTCCCCCACACATTACACAATTACTTTAAAATTTGAGAATACCGGTTGCGAATTACCAAATGGGGATACCTATTTGGGAACCCTGATCATTGAAAGAAATTTTAATGGAAATGACAAAACCTATTCCGGAGAAATTATTTTTGATAACTTTTCAATCAACGGAATAAAAATCGAAGGAAAAGTATCTTTTATTCATTTATTGGTTAACCAATCGGGTGTTCCGGAGTCCGATTACGAATATGAGTTGACTTTCCATTTTGCCAATGGAGACATTGCTAAGCAAACCGGAAACAAAATAAGAATTTGGATAGAAGGTTTCTCCACAGTATCTCTTACTGATAATATTTTTTTAATTACAGGTAAGGCCTATATTTTGAAGAGAAATGGGGTTGAAATACATACTAATATTACTTTACCGCTTAAAAAAATAGCGACTTGTCCATTTTATGTAAGCGGACGGATGGCGATTGAAAAAGAAAATCAACAAGCCGTTTTGGATTTCGGAGACGGAAGTTGCAACAATACCGCTACTTTAATTTTTCCGGATGGACATACAGTTTCATTACGCCTCATACACTGATTTTAATCAAAATATATTTAAACAGACTTCCCGAGGAGGTCTGTTTTTTATTTTTAAATTTTTAAAAAATAACAAAATACATTTTTTATTAAATAATAGGACGTAAATTTGTATCATAATTCATCATTTATAATGATAAAAAAATAATTATGAAAGAAAAAAGATTAAGAAGGGAGGCGCTCAAATATCATATGGAGCCTCGTCCCGGAAAAATTGAAGTAATACCGACCAAAAAACATAGTACACAAAGAGACTTGTCCTTAGCTTATTCTCCCGGTGTAGCGATTCCTTGTATGGAAATACATGAAAATCCGGAGGATGTTTATAAATATACCAACAAAGGAAATTTGGTAGCGGTGATATCAAACGGAACTGCTGTATTGGGATTGGGAAATATAGGTGCCGAAGCCGGAAAACCGGTAATGGAAGGCAAAGCTTTACTTTTCAAAATTTTTGCAGATATCGACGTCTTTGACATAGAAATAGATACCGAGAATATCGATGAGTTTATAGAAACCGTAAAAAATATTGCTCCTACCTTCGGAGGTATTAACTTGGAGGATATCAAAGCCCCGGAAGCTTTTGAAATAGAAGAACGTTTAAAAAACGAATTGGATATTCCCGTTATGCATGACGATCAACATGGCACGGCTATTATTTCCGCAGCCGCTTTGCTGAATGCTGCTGAATTGGCGGGAAAAAAATTGGAAGATTTAAAAATTGTCGTAAACGGTGCCGGTGCGGCAGCAGTTTCCTGTACCAAACTTTATCAAGCTTTGGGGGTGAAAAAAGAAAATATCATAATGCTCGACAGCAAAGGAGTAATTAAAGCAGACCGCCCCAACCTGAGTCCGGAAAAAAAATTATTTGCCACGGAACGTGATGTGAATACATTGGAAGAAGCTATGAAAGGAGCCGATGTATTTGTGGGCTTATCCGTTGGAAATGTATTAAATGGAGAACATTTAAAATCAATGGCAGAAAACCCTATTGTTTTTGCCCTTGCCAATCCGACTCCCGAAATCGACTACAAAGAAGCATTGGCAGCTCGTAAAGATGTAATCATGGCTACGGGACGATCGGATTATCCTAATCAGGTCAATAATGTATTGGGATTCCCTTATATTTTTAGAGGCGCCTTAGATGTAAGAGCCACCAAAATCAATGAAGAAATGAAACTGGCTGCGGTAAAAGCCTTGGCAGAATTGGCAAAAGAAAGTGTACCTGAACAGGTCAATGCCGTGTATCATGAAAAACACCTTTCTTTCGGGAAAGAATATATTATTCCGAAACCTTTTGATCCTCGTTTGATTTACAAAATTCCTCCCGCAGTAGCAAAAGCCGCTATGGAAAGCGGAGTGGCACGTAAGCCCATTGAAGACTTTGCAAAATATGAAGAGGAATTAATGGATCGATTGGATGCCGAATCCAAACAAATCCGGTATATTACCAATCAAGCCAAGAAAAACCCCAAAGTGGTTGTCTATCCCGAAGGTGATTTGCCCGAAGTTTTAAAAGCTGCCTATATAGCCCATGAAGAAGGAATCGCCCATCCCGTTCTTTTGGGAAACAGAGAGGCCATTGAAGAAGTAAAAAAAGAATTGGAGTATGCTGATGACCTTCCGATTATTGATACGAACTCTCCCGAAGTAAATGATAAGATAGAACATTTTGCTCAGCTTTTCTGGGAAAAACATCAACGCAAAGGGATTACTTTGCTCGAGGCCAGAAAATTAATGCGTAATCGTAATTATTTTGGGGCGATGATGGTAGAAACCGGCGAGGCTGATGCCGTGATATCCGGTTATTCCAGAAGTTTCAGAACTATTTTTAAACCGATGATAGAGGTAATCGGCAAAGCGCCGATGGTAGAAAAAGTATTTGCAACTACACTTTTGATCACCAAAAAAGGTCCTTTATTTTTCACGGATTCATCAATTGTGGTAAATCCCGATGTCAATGATATTGTGCGTATGACAGCTATGATGGGAAATGTGGTAAAAATGTTCAGAATCAAACCTAATATCGCTTTACTTTCTTTTTCAAATTTCGGATCTTCCAAACATCCCGAAGCACAAAAAATGAAAAAAGCAGCTCTGATTTTACGCAATAAATATCCCGAATTAAATGTGGACGGTGAAATGCAAGCCGATTTTGCTTTAAATAAAACCCTTTTGAAAGAGAAATTCCCTTTCTCAAAATTGGTAAATAAAAAAGTAAATACTTTGATTTTCCCTAATTTGGATGCCGCTAATATTTCCTATCGTATGGTAAAAGAATTGACCAAAGCACCTATGGTAGGGCCGATTATGATGGGTATGAACAAACCGGTACATATCTTGCAAATAGGTTCTACTGCCGATGAGATTGTGAATATGACCGTTGTGGCGGTAATAGATGCACAAATGCGTGAAAAACAAGTAAAAGAAGAAAAAAGGAAACAACGTGCCGAAGAAAAGGCGGAAGCCGGGCAATAATTTTCCTTTTGTTAAACATATACACATTCGGGCGGCCAATTTTGGCCGCCCGAATGTATATGATGAGAAAAAAATTACTTGTTCACTTCTACTGCTTCACCGTTTTTTAAACGTTTACTGAGTAGATTATAAGGACCTGTAATGATTTCATCTCCTTCATTCAGTCCTTTTTTAATTTCTATATTCGTATCATCTTGAATTCCTGTTTCCACTACTTTTATTTTGGCTTTCCCGTTTTCAACAACAAAAACGACTTCAAAAGGTTTGGCATTTTCGTCCTTTTTTTTGTTTGTTTTCTTGTGTTTAGACGCCACAGCCGCAGTATCTTTTCTTATGGTTACAGCACTGATTGGTACACCGATTACATCCCGTTTTACATTGGTAATAATATCAACCGCTGCAGTCATTCCAGGGCGGAAAGGTGAATAATATGCAGGCTTATCTTTCATCAAGTGCTTGTAAGAATCTTCCAATAATCGTATTTTCACTTTGAAATTGGTAATTTCATCTCCACTAGACAATTTATTTTGGGCAGAGTTGGCAATTTCCGTAATGACACCTTTGAATTTATCATTCATATAGGCATCGACTTCTACATTAGCAGAGTCTCCCACCTTTATTTTTACTATATCATTTTCATTGATATCCACTACAGCTTCCATATTATTGAGATTGGCAATACGCATAATTTCCGTTCCGGTCATTTGCTTTGTTCCCACAACTCGTTCTCCGGTTTCTACATTCAGAGCTGAAATGGTTCCCGATATTGGTGAATAAATAGTGGTGCGTTGTAAATTGTCTTTAGCTTCTTTGAGGTTAGCATAGGCACTTTGCAAAGAATATTTGGCCGAATTATAAGTAGCTTGTGCCACTTTGTAGTTGGTTTCCGCTTTTTGATAATCGGCTTTGGAGATAATTCCTTTTTCATATAATTGTTTGCTACGCTTAAATTCTTCATCGGCAGAGACCAACCGGGCTTTGGCTTGTTCCAAACTCGCCTTGGCATTATTTACGGAAGCTTTGGCGCGTTCTAATCCCGATTGATATAGGTCGGGGTTTATTTTTACCAATAGATCTCCTTTTTTTACCTGTTGACCTTCTTTTACCGGAAGTTCGATAATTTCTCCGGACACATCCGATGAAATTTTTACTTCTTTCTCGGGTTGTATTTTACCGGAACCGGTCACTGTTTCGATTATATCCACCCGTTTTACTTTTTCGGTAAATACTTTTTTGGCATTTCCTTTTTGTCCGAACCATCCTTTGGCAGCTCCGAAACTAACAATTATAAGCAAAAGGACGCCTATGATTACAGTATATTTTAATGTTTTGTTCATAGAAAATTATTTTATATTATATTCTAAAACTTTTGATTTTAAAAAGTATTGATATTTTGCATTAATGTATTGATATTGAGCGTTTTCATATTTTAGTTTGACATTGTTCAAATCAAAAATATTAATAACGCCCACTTTAAATTTTTCCATTGCATATTCATAGGCTTTTTGTTGGGCTTTTACGCTGGCTTCTGCGGCTTTCAAACTTTGGTATGCCGCTTTCAAATCCATATGCATTTTATATATATCGTTTTGTAATTGTTTATGACTGTTGATGACTTGGTATTCACTCCTTGTTTCATTTATCTTGGATAATTTCACTTGATTTCTGGCTGATAATCCGTTGAAAACCGGAATATTTAGACTGATTCCATAAGTTTTTCCTTTATTGTTTTTCAGTTGTGTCCATAATGGATCTGCGGGAGTAATCACCCCCCCGAAACCGATATTTTCCCTGTCTGAATACCGCGTATTGTAATTGAAAAAGCCACTTAAACTCGGGTATAAACGGGATTTTGCCAATTTGGTTTGGAATTGTGCAATTTTTTCGCTTGTTTCTGCCGTTTTGATTTTATAATTGTGTTGTTTTGCCATAGAAAACAATTCGGAAGAAGGTAAAATCAAAAGACTCTCATCAATAGCCAATTCTTTTTCGGTCTCGTCTATTTCAAAATTTTCAGGATCTGGGAGTTCCAAAATTTGTGCAAGATTTAACTTGGCCAATTGATAGGAATTGAGTGCTTGAATCACTTTTAATTGATCATTTTTCACTTGCGCTTCGGCATCAATCAAATCTCCTTTGGGAGAAACACCGGCTTTGATTAATTCTTTGATTTTTTCTTTTTGTTGCAAACTGTTTTCATACTGTTGTTTGCTGTTTTCCAAGTTTTCTTTTGCCAAAAGAATTTGTACATAAGCTGAAGCAATCTGTGTTTGAATATTTTTTACGGCATCTTTGTATTGGTATTGGGCAGATAATTCTTCAAGCAAAGATTTTTTATAGTTATAATGATTTTGAAAACCTCTAAACAAATTTAAATTAGAAGAAAGAGAGCCGCTTCCCCCGAAAGTAGTTTGATTTTCGAGAATTCCCGTAGTGAAATTTTGAGTTAGTCCGCTGTTCCATGAAATCGAGCTATTGGCATTGATATTGGGTAAATAGGCCATTTTACTTCCTTGGATATTGACCTTGGCTTGATCGATTTGCAAATGGGTTTGTTTAAGACTGATATTATTTTTTTCGGCGTAGCTTAAACATTCTTGCAAGTTCCATTGTTTTTGTTGGGCTTGCAAGGAAAAGGTCATAAAAAGAATAAAAAAGGGAAAAATATTTTTCATAGGTAAAGTTTTGTATTAAAACTACTTTATTTCTAACGAGTCAATAATATAATTGTTACAGTGTCAACCGGTAAATTGTCCTTTTTCAATAGCAGTTCCGATAACTACAATATCAGCACCTGCCTCAAAGGCTTTTTTCATCTGTTTTTTATTTCTTATACCGCCACCTACAATAAGCGGGATATGAAGGTTTTTGGAGACCTTTTTAATGAGTTTGGCAGGCACAGGTTTTGCGGCTCCGCTTCCTGCTTCCAGATAAATCATTTTCATTCCCAACATTTCTCCTGCCAAAGCTGTGGCCAAAGCAATGTCGGCTTTATCGCGAGGAATGGGTTTGGTCTGGCTGATATATTCTACACTGGTGGTTTTTCCGTTTTCTACAAGTATATAGCCGGTGGGGATAATTTCCAACTTGCTTTTTGCTAAAATAGGGGCAGCAATGACATGCTGACCTATAAGAAATTCGGGATTTCTTCCGGATATCAAGCTCAGAAATAACAGGGCATCAGCATTTATTGATATTTGTGTATTATTTCCTGGAAAAAGGAAAATGGGAATGTTACATTTTTTTTTGATTTGCAGAATCATTTTATCCAAATGATTATTCTGCACCATACTTCCTCCTGCAAATAGCCAATCGGGCTGGATTTTTTTAATTTGATAAATAATTTGAGGAAGTTTATCATACATATCCGGGTCGAGCAATACGGCCAATGATTTTTTTCCTTGTTTTTTATTTTTTATTATTTGTGAATAAATGTTTTTCATTGTTTTATTTTTTCATAATGGCGCGATACCAATCAGTTCCCAATTTAAAGTATTTTTCGTCAATCGCTTCAAAGCCATTATTTTTTAATATTTCATCTTGCCTTCGGGTGAGATTACAGCCGTCGGCAATGGGTTTCCAAACCGGATTAACAAGTTTTTGCAATTTTCCGTAAAAGTTTTCGCCGGAATGAATATGTTCCAATACAAGAAGTTTTCCGTCATTTTTTAATAAATGATGATACCGGGCGGCTCCTTTTTCCGGGTCTTTAATTGTACATAAGACAAGAGTAGATAAAATATATTGAAAGGATTCAGGAATTTCAGGATGCCCGCTTACTTCTTCCAATCCGATATTAAAAAGATGAATATTAGGTTTATTCTTTGCTTTTTTCAAAGCCTTTTTATACATCGGCATCGAGGGTTCAATGGCATAGATTTCGAGATGATCCGGATATAAATCAAAATTCACACCGGTACCCGCCCCTACTTCCAAGACGGGACCTTTATCTATTTTTCCGATTAAAAAGCGGCGGTGTTTGATTAATTCCTTTTCCAATGAATCCATAAAAGGATCATAGAACAGAGCCATTAATTTTTGATATTGACGTCGTATCAATACTTTGTGATTTTGTCTTGAAATGTTTTAATTGCCTTTTCCAATCGTTTTTTAATCTCTTCCATATTTTCAGGATATTGCGGATAAGCCGGCTTTTTCTCCGGGAAAAGTTCCATAAATAATGTTTGAGAAGGAAAGGCAAATTCCACTCCCAGACTATTGGCTAACTCTAATATACCGAGCAAAAGAATATGCCTTGCATGCATCTCTTCTCCATAATCTTTGGTCATAAAATAGACATTAAGTAAAATATTTAAAGAAGAGTCACCGTACTCTATAAATTCCACATTATAAGGGGCGGAGTTATAGGGAGTATAATTGGAATAGTTTCGGGTCAAGGGATGAAGCTCAATGACTTTTTTGATTCCTTCGACGAATTCTTCAATCAAAGCCGGTGGGGTATCATAACGTATTCCCAATGTAGTATTATATCTTCGGTAAACTCTGCGGGCCATATTATTTACTACGGATTCGGACATTTTACTATTTGGAATTTTATAAATAGTTGTATCTGCAGCACGGATAATAGAAGATCTAAAACCTACCTCTTCTACACTTCCTTCTACATTGTCCACTTTGATCCAATCACCGATTTTAAAGGGTTTATCGATAAAAATCATAATTGAGCCTATCAAGTTTTTAACTGTATCCTGAGCTGCCAAACCTACCGCTAATCCACCGATAGAGGCACCGGCGATCAAAGCCCGGGGATCAGCTCCCATTATTACCAGCATTTTAAAGACTCCTACTACTATTACTAGGGTTTTCAAGGTGTTTTTTATGATAGGAATAAATTGGTCATCGAGTAAGTTTGCGGTTTTTTCTACTTTCTTTTTATAGATAGTAATAAAAACATCAATTAATTTCAAAAAGACAAAAATCCAGAAAACGATTTCAGCAAATTGCAGAGATGCGATTAAAAATTTGCCTATTTTTTGTCCCAATAACAAATAAGGAATCATCATCTGCATCAGATAAATCCCAAATATATATGAAAGTGGATGAGAGAATTTTTTGAGCTGCTCATCGAGATTATCCACAGGTATCTTAATGAGTAGATTCTTGGCTTTTTTTAAGATATAGTAAAGTATTTTTTTGAGCAATATATGCACAAAATACACAATGAAAATAATGACCAGTAATCCGATCCATTGCCATAATTCCAATCCGAAAAATTTGGCATGCAAAGGTCCGGGAACATATTTCACAATAAGATCTGCTCCAAACTTGTAGATATCTTTATAGAGAATATCAATTTCTGCCACCGTTTCTTTGGAATAATACCAGTTTTTTCCATATTTTTCCAGATAAACTTGCGGAAGTTTATAAGGGAAAGGCTTGTAAGCATGCCGGGGTAGCGGGAAATGGATTGAATCTATATAATTGGGATCTGCAGGAATGTTATTGTAATCTATAAATACTCCTTTTGCATCATAGATATATTTTAATTTAATAGCTTTATCTAGGGCCGCTTCCAAATCCAGTCCATATATAGTCTTAGCCGATATTTCGGGATGATAGTTGTCGGGTTTTAGATTTTCCAAATGGGTATAAATCGTTGCTCTGGGGGAAGAAAGGTCTGCTTGTTGTGAAATTGAATTCCAGATTGAAAACAAGAAAACGAAAATAAAATATACCCTTTTGTTCATATTTTACTTTTTAGTAATCGCTATTTGTTTTTCCTCCTTCGGCTATTGCTTTTGCAGAAGAAGTACCGATTCTTTTTACTCCTAGATTAATCATTTCGACAGCTTCGTCATAACTTCTCACGCCTCCTGCCGCTTTTACAGGTAAAGGATCTGCATTTTCAATCATAATTTTGATGGCTTCGGGAGTGGCTCCATTGGGTTTTCCGTCTTGGGTTTTATAAAATCCGGTAGATGATTTTACAAATACTTTGTCGGCGTGTTCCAAACCGATAGATTGTAATACCACATCGCGTATCAATTGAGATAAACCGGCAATTTCTTCGGGGGTGAGTGCAGCCACCTCAATGATCCATTTTACTACTTTTCCGTTTTTGATTCCTAATAGAGTGCCTTCAAACACTTCTTTTTTTACTTTATCAATCTCTCCCTTTTTAAAAAGGGGATAATTGACGACAAAATCCAATTCATCTGCACCGTCATTGATGGCCTGTTGTGCTTCGGCAAGTTTGAGTTTGTAATTTAATGTTCCTTCGGGAAACCCAATTACTGTTCCGACTTTTACATCAGCTCCTGCCTCATCGATCATTTTCCTGGCAAGTTTTACATATTTAGGACGTATCATAACCAAGTAAAATCCATTGTCAATCGCCTCTTGAATGGTTTTTTTTACTATTTCTTCATTTTCTTTTTCACTGATACCGGCTTGTTCTGCGGTTTTTAAATAGGTGCTGTCCAAATACTTCTTGATATCCATTTTCAATAATTTTATACAAAAATACAAAATAAATAGTGAAAGTTTGGAAAATAAAAAAGCCGGATGAAATTCCGGCTTTGAAAGATATATAAAACATGGGTTTAATCTTCGACTTTAAATATAATCGGTAAAGTATAAGTTACTTTTACAGGTCTGTTTCTTTGTTGACCGGGTTTCATTTTAGGAAGTTTAGCAATAACGCGACGTGCTTCTTTTTCTAGATCTTTATATTTTGAACGGGCACGAATATTTGTTACACGTCCATCTTTTCCTATGGTAAATTGAGTGAGAATTTTCACTCTTTCTCCTGAAAGTCCGAGGTCAGATGCGATAGAAGTATTAAAATTGCGATTCACGAATTTAGCAATTTTCTTACTCATACAATCTTTTAATTTTTGTCCTTTTTTTCCTTCACAACCGGGATAAATAGGAGGGTTTTGGATAAACTGGAAAGCTACTTCCACATCCGGTTCTTCTACATCTTCGGTTTCGATGTCTTCAATTTCTTGGATTTCTTCTTTATCGTCGGTTTCGGAAGATTGAACAATATCTTCTTTTACATCCTCTTCATCTTCTACTACTTTGATTTCTTCTGGCGGAGCTACGGGGGCAGGTGGTGGAGGTAATTTGAGATCTTCCACATTTACTTCCAAAGTTTCATCTTCTTCTGTTCCGGTCAAGTCTAATTTATCAATGGAAATTTCTTTTTCATAGGTTTTTAATTCAATGATTTTCCATGTTAAAAAAGTGACTAAAACCAAGCCTAATAAGATAAAAGTCGAACTGTAATTATTTAAATTGGCTTCCGGTGATTTCTTTGGCTTCATATTTTAAAATATTTAATTTATTGATAGACAGTGTGTTATGAAATTTATATTATTCAAAACTTTCCAAAGTCAGCTTGAAAAAGTTTCATTTTGCTAATATATAAATAATTTTTTTATGCACCTATAACAAAAAACAACAAAAATTGTTCCGTAAATTAAGGGATACCGAGATATTTATGTGTTTGTAAAGATATTTTCCACCTTGGATTTTGTTGAATATAATCAATAATCAAAGGGATCATTTTTTCTCGTTGACTCCATTCGGGTTGCAAATACAGACGGACTTTTCTAGGAAGTCGATTGGCTTGTTCTTCAGCAAATTTGAAATCGGTTTTATTTTGTATGATTACTTTTAACTCATCAGCTATCTCATAAAATTCTTTTTTCGGAAGTTCGTTTTTTTTAGGAGATAAGCATACCCAATCAAAATTACCTGTCAAATTACCTGTTCCGGAGGTTTCAAGATGGATCTTTTTTCCTTTCTTTTTAAGAAGGTTTGTAATGGTTTCTAAATTATATAAACTCGGCTCACCTCCCGTTAGGACTACGGTGGGTATATTCTGTGGTATTTTTTCTGTCACTTCTTTTACAGAAATTAAGGGATGTATCTCGGGATTCCAACTTTCTTTGACATCACACCAATGACAACCTACATCACAACCTCCGATGCGAATAAAAAATGATGCGGTACCGGTATAAAAACCTTCTCCTTGAATGGAAAGGAAATGTTCCATTACAGGTAAATAAAGTCCTTCATTATCGAGTTTAATTATTTTCATAAGCAAATTGAATGACTGCAAAAATACTTATAATTTCTTGATTAATAATTGCTTTCCGAAAGCTAACATTTCTTTTTTTAAGAAGATTTTATCGATAATAAATAGCTATTACGTGTTTTTTTATTAATTTTGTAAATAGCGATTGGCAAAAATTACAATATTTGTTTCTTTGCCTGTTAAAAATTTGTTAATATGAAAAAATTACTATTGATCATTATTTTAGGAGGTCTTTTTATGACTAGTTGCGGATCAAAGAAAAAGGTAACCGAAAAGACTTACAGTGATGAAGAAATCAGTATTATTAAAAATGATAAACAAGGAACCGGTGTGAAATATACCAATAGAGATATTGATATTCTTAAATATATTGCAAAATATAAATCGATAGCTCAACGTGAAATGAAGGAATATGGTATCCCTGCAAGTATTACCATTGCGCAAGGAATATTGGAATCGCAAGCTGGAAAAAGCGAATTGGCCACACGTGCCAATAATCATTTTGGTGTAAAATGTCATAAAGATTGGTCGGGCCCCCGATATCTATATGATGATGATGATATACAAGAATGTTTTAGAAAGTATGAAAATCCTGAACGTTCCTATGTAGATCATTCAAAATTTTTGGCGCATAGAAAACGTTATGCATTTTTATTTCGTTTACCTAAAACAGATTTTGAAGCTTGGGCAAAAGGACTAAAAAAGGCCGGCTATGCCACAGATCCCAGCTATCCTGATAAGTTAATTTATTTAATCAATAAATACAGATTGAATGAATTGGATAAAGAAGTATTAAAGGGAATGAGTATCAAAGTAAATGATACTGCTGAAAATATGAGCCACGAGAATAAGAAATTCATTTATGAAGTCAAAAAAGGAGAAACTATTTTTACTGTATCAAACAAATTTAATATCCCTGTTAAGAAAATTCAAAAAATCAATAATCTGAATGATTTTGATATTTATGAAGGCCAAATTCTTGTTTTGACTCTTGGAGATGAAGAAATAAATAATGATTCGCAAAATACTGCCCAGAAACAAGAGGAAGAAGCTCAAAAAACGGAAAAAGAGGTGGAAATAAAAAATGAACAAGCTAATGAAGCGGTTGAAGTTCTGGAAACAGATGAAACACAGATTCCCGAAGATGAAAAATATGTGGTGAAAGAAGGACAGACTCTTTTTTCCATTGCAAAAGAAAACAATATAAAAATAGATGATTTATTAACTGCTAATCATTTTGATAAATCTACTGAGATTAAAGTGGGACAAGTAATCCGGATTCCCAAAAATAAAATTATTCGTTCCGAAGAAGAAAAAAAGGATGTTGAAGTTCAGCCTGAGGTCTCTCAATCTGCGATTTCAAAAGGAGAAGCCTATAAATATACCGTCAAGCAAGGTGAAACTATTTACTCAATTGCACGAGATCATGCCATTGAAGTATCAGCTATAATGGAAGCCAATGATTTTGATAATTCATCTATTATAAAGGTAGGACAGGTAATTTTAATCCCCGGTAATCAGGAAGCTGATGCAAATACAAAGCAAGAAAAATCCACCACCATAAATAATGATATGGAGAATAAACCGGTTTATCATATAGTTAAACAAGGAGAAACTTTATATAGAATTCATGTCAAGTATGGAGTTCCGGTTGAAACCTTGCGTAAATTAAATCATCTGAAAGGGAACAATATTAAAGTGGGACAAAAATTGCGTGTGAAATAATCTTTTAACGCTTCATATATTCTTTGCTCCGGATTTTTCCGGGGCTTTTTTAATGCATCAAAGCAAGCGTATATCCGATAATAAAAGCAGAAAGTAACGCGGTTAATTCTTTCCGGTTAAAAGGTAAAATCTTTGATAAAACAAATATTAACAACAATATAACCGAGGAAGCAATGATTTGACCGGTTTCTATTCCTATGGTAAATTCAATTAAAGGAGCAATCATATTTTTTTGTCCGGATACCATCATTTTGAAATCTCTGGCAAAGCCCAAGCCATGAATTAACCCGAAGAAGAAAGCAAAAAAGTAATGTGCTTTAGTTAACCATTTTATGTTGGTAATCAATAGATTAGATAAAGCAGTGATCAGAATGGTATAAAGGATGGCTTTTTCTACAAGAACTCCATTTATCCGGATAATTCCTTTGGCAGAGAAAAATAAGCTGAATGTATGTGCCAATGCAAACAAACTGATAACTCCTATTATCTTTTTGTATTCTTTAAGTTCAAAAACAACAATTAAACCGGTTAAAAACAAAAGATGATCCCATGAAGAGAAGCTTAATATATGTTCTAATCCAAGTCTAAAGTATAGTTGAAATTCATTCATAATTTATTCGTTTTCATCGTTGTCTTCAGGGAATATTACCAATTCGGGTTTTTCATAATCTTCTTTGGTTTTGAAGAAGCGATCCAAGAATAATACCAGCGCGGGAAGTAATAACAGGTTTGAAAACATTGCCACAAGCAAGGTAAATGAAATTAAGCCTCCCAAAGCTTTGGTTCCTCCATAGCTGGACCCCAAGAAGACCAAAAAGCCAAAAAACAGCACAATTGACGTATAAAACATACTGAGGCCGGTTTCCCGTAAAGCTTTGTACACGGAACGTTTTACTTGACCGTGATGATGCCTTAATTCTTGTCGTAATTTTGCCAAATAATGAATGGTATCATCTACCGATATTCCAAAAGCAATACTGAATATAAGTATGGTGGAGGGTTTAAGGGGAATACCTAAATACCCCATTAGTCCTGCGGTAATAAGAAGAGGTAAAAGATTTGGAATGAGTGATATAACAGCCATCTTTAAAGACCAATTAAACATCCAAGCGATAAAAATAAATATTAATAAAATGGCCAAACCTAGAGATAATACCAAGTTATTCATCAAATAATGTGTCCCTTTTAAGAAGAGCTTGGCCTTACCTGTCATAATTACCTCAAATTTATTTTTTGGGAATAATTTATTGGTTTTTAACGCCAGGTAATCTTCTATTTTTTCCATTTTATCCGTTTCGATATCTTTCATAAATGTTGTTATACGCAAATATCTTTGAGTGGAATCTGTATAGGATCTAAGAAAACCGGGATTGTCTTTTGTTTTTTTCAAATAGGATAAAATAAAAGCCCGTTCATTCCTTGAAGGCAATTGGTAGTATTGGGGATCGTTATTATAAAAAGCTTGTTTGAGGTATTTAACAAAATTAACAAGTGAAACGGGTTTGGATAATTCCGGAAGATCTTCGATTGTTTTTTGTAATTCATCGGTTTTTTTCAATACCACCGGCTTAAAAGCTCCCTTTTTTCTTTTGGTATCAATCATAATTTCTAAAGGGAGAATGCCTCCGAATTCCTTTTCAAAGAATTTGATGTCATGATAAAAATCGGTGTTTTTTGGTAAATCTGCGAGGATACTGCCGGATATTTTAATTTTATACACACCAATCATACTGATAATAATCAATAGTACTACAATTGCAAAAATAAATTGGTATTTGTATCGTACTGTTTTGATCAGCCAATTGATGAAATTTTTTGCCCATTTTTTATTTAAGTGTTTTAAATGTTTGTCTTTGGGAATTTTTTTATAGCTGTAAAAAATGGGAATTATTAAAATAGAAAGAATAAAGATAGATAAAACGGAAAGTGATGCGACCACTCCAAATTCTCTTAAAAGTTTATTATTGACTACAATAAAGGTTCCGAAACCTATGGCAGTTGTTAAATTAGTCATTAAAATAGCATTTCCCGTTTTACTGATAACACGTTGCAAGGACTTGGCTTGATTGCCGTGTTTCATAATCTCTTGCTGGTATTTATTGATCAAGAAAATGGCATTCGGCACACCTATTACAATTACCAGTGGCGGAATAATGGCCGTTAATATACTGATTTGGTAATGCAGTAATCCCATAATACCAAAAGACCACATTACGGCGATCGAAACAATCAAAAGCGAAATCACTATGGGAGATGGGGTTCTAAAAAAGAAAAAGAGAATAATGGCTGCTACCAATAAAGTAAGTCCGATAAAAAAGGGTATTTCTTTTTTTATGATTTCGGCATCGAGGGTTTTTATATAAATGAGCCCGGAGATATGCATTTCCGGAAAATGGCTTTTTTTATATTTGTCTAATAAAGGTTTTAATTTCTTTGTTATAAAACCTGCTCTTTTTTCACTATTGACTATTTCCTTTTTCAAGGTAATCAATCCTTGTATGGCCCCTGTTTTTTTATTGTAAATTATTCCTTCATAAAAAGGAAGGGAATCAAAAAGTTTGGCTTGAATCGCGCGTGCTTCTTTATCCGATTTAATTTTACCGTTTATAAGATTTTGGTAGGTAAATTCTTTTTTGGTTGTATCTTTTATTAAAACTTTTAGGTTTGACAATGATACGACACTTTCTATTTCATCAAATTTCGAGATACTATCAAATAAGCTATTCCATTGATTCAGTTTCTTTTGAGTAAACAGAGTGCTATCTTTAATTCCAACAAGGATCAAGCTGTTATCATTGGGAAATTTCGATTTGAATTTTTTATATTCGATTACATAGGGGTTGGTATCGGGCAGAATACTTTTTTGTTCATAGGAAATCTTGACATACTTCCATTGGCTGGCCATAAATAGCGTAGTAGCTATAATCAAGAGGATGAAAACTATTTTATTTCGCAGAATGACCCCTGCTACTTTTGACCAAAAATCCATATTGACAGATATATTTCTTGCAAAGATATGGCTTTTCCTATAATTTTTCTATAAAGGCTGACGGGTTTACTAAGAACAAAAAAGTCGCCTGTGAGCACAGGCGACTTAAATAATGTATAAAAAGCTTTTCTTATGCTTCTGTTACAGGTATAACAGAGATATAAGATTTTCCGCCTTTTTTCTTTTCAAATTTCACAATACCGTCTATTGCTGCGTGTATTGTGTGGTCTTTTCCCATGAAAGTATTTTTTCCGGGATGATGTTTTGTTCCTCTTTGTCTAACGATAATATTACCGGCAATAGCAGTTTGACCGCCAAATATTTTGACGCCCAATCGTTTACTTTCCGATTCTCTACCGTTTTTGGAACTACCTACACCTTTCTTATGTGCCATAATAATTAAATTTTATTGTTTACTGATTGAATGATTGATTTATGAACGTCCTCCGTCCAATTCATCTTGCCATTTTTTTAGCTCGTCCCATTTTCCTTCGGCAGCCAATTCAGCTTGCTTAGGCCATGTTTCGGGATCGTGCATTGCATAACGTTTTCCTCCTTTTTCTACTAAAAGTTCACGTATCTTTTCAGGATCTGCTTTGGCTAATTTTGCAAATGTTTCATATCCGTTTTCTGCCAAAATAGAAGCGATTTTAGGTCCGATTCCTTCTATTTTTTTCAAATCATCGGCTTTACTTGCTTTTTTAGCGGGCGCTTTTTTAGCAGTGGTTTTCTTTGCGGTTTCAGCTTTTTTGGGAGCAGCAGCTTTCTTTTCTCCTTTTACTCCTTGGGCTAAAATGTCTTCTACAACGATTTCAGTCAAATATTGACGGTGTCCGTTTTTCTTTTTGTAACCTTTTCTTCTTTTCTTTTTGAAAACGATTACCTTGTCACCTTTAAGGTGGCGTAAAATTTTGGCAGTTACACCTGCTCCTTCTATAACCGGGGCGCCAATTGTTACTTGACCATCGTTATCCAAAAGCAAAACTTTGTCAAAAGTGACATTGTCTCCTTCCGCTCCGGGTAAACGATGAACAAATACCTTTTGGTCTTTATTCACTTTGAATTGTTGCCCTGCTATCTCTACAATTGCATACATAATTCTGTTGGTTTTAAATTTTTTGAGTTTGCAAATATACGAAAAATAATTTTCAATATAAAATTATAACTCGTTATTTTTTATATGTTTATCAAGGCAATAAAATGGAATAGTAGTGAAAATGATAGTCTGGTGTTTCTTCGGGATAGAAAATATGATATAAATCTCGAAGCACTTTATCCGGGCGTGCGGCAGATTCTTCAAAATAAATTAATCCGCCGTTTTTTCCTTTCATTAAGGCATAGGTATATATTTGATCCTTGCGGTAACTTTTCATTTTTATTACTTCGGGAAAAGCTTGTTTTAGAGCGGTTTTTGATAAGATGCTCCCGGGATTTAACCATATATCTGCTTGTGGTAATTTTATCAACACATTTTCATAACTGACGGGAATGCTCCCATTATGCGTATCTTCTTCCCAAATATATCTTCCACCGGCATCTTTTATCAATTGTACGGCATAACTTTTTCCTCCCGGCACATACCATTTTCCGGCAAAAAATCCTCCCTGAAAAACAAGGGGTTTTTCTTTTATGGATTGTATTTTTTCTTTTATAAGATTATAATTTTCGGCAATTTCATCAAATTTTTGTTGTGCTTTTTTCTCTTTTCCGAATAATACTCCGAACAATTTAATCCATTCGGCACGTCCCAAAGGAGAACTTTCCATCCAGTCGGCGTTATAAAGTACGGGAATTCCGTGTTTTTCGAAAAACTCGTATTGTTTTTGGTCTCTTCCACTGGAAAAAGCGACAATCACATCGGGTTTGAGCAATAAAGTTTCTTCTGTATTTAATCCGGCTCCGTTCCCAATTTCTTTGATTTGATTTTTTCGCAGCTTTTCCATAAATGTATCTGAGGAGATATATTTGGTATTCGGAAAACCTTTTAATTTATCTTCTTCTCCCAAAAGGGAAAGAGCGGGAAGGTGTGTAGTAGAGGTAACCACCAGATTGTTCACCGGCACTTGTATAAACGGATATTGTTTTAAAGAATCGGGGAGTTTTTTTTTGTTTTTTCCCGCAACATATTTATAATTTCCGGCTTTTGCCCAAGGTTCCATTACTTCAATAATGGTATAATCCCCGGCTTTATCCAACTTTAAATGAGAAGCATATTCTATTCCGTTGCTTTTGCCGGTTACAGCCTCCCGGGTGGAATTTTTACAAGAAAATAAAAAAATAAAAATCAAAAAAACGGTACCAAATAATATTTTCCATTTTTTCATCGGACGATTATTTTTTGGGGAATTTCATCCTGTAATGCACATTTACTTTCCCTTTGCTGATGTTTTCCAATTTTCTTTTTAACAGGCGTTTTTTCAGCGGGCTGAGATAATCGGTAAACAAAACACCTTCGATATGATCGTATTCATGTTGGATTACACGCGCCAAGAGCCCGTCTATTTCTTCCGTATGTTTATTGAAATCCCGGTCGTAATATTCTATTTTAATTTTGGATTTTCTCTTTACGTCTTCATTGATTCCGGGAATACTCAAACAGCCTTCGGTAAAATTCCATTCTTCACCGCTTTCTTCCAAAATAATAGGGTTGATAAATACGCGTTGCCCTTTTAATTTTTCCTTTTCTTCCTCTTTTACTTCGTCTACTTGGGCAAAAGGTTCGGCATCAATCACAAAAAGGCGAATGGAACGGTCTATCTGCGGAGCGGCCAATCCCACGCCATCCGAGGCATACATGGTCTCAAACATATTGTCTATGAGTTCTTGCAATCCGGGATAATCAGGGGTGATTTCTTTTCCTTTTTTTCTCAAAACGGGCATGCCGTATGCTACTACCGGTAATATCATTTTTTCTTATTTTTTATATAAATAGGATTGTAAAATCAAAGCTGCACTTACTTGATCGAGCATGGCTTTGTTTCTGCGTTTTTTCTTTTTCAGCCCTCCTTTGATCATCGTTTCCATGGCCATTTTTGAAGTATATCTCTCGTCTTCCCTTACCACTTCTATCTCAGGAAATTTTTTCTTAAATTTTTCTATGAATTTCAAGATTTCTTTTTCAATGGCATTGGGATTTCCTTCCAGGTCTAAAGATTCTCCGATAACTATTTTTTCCACTTCATTATTTTCCATATATTTTTCAAGAAATTGCCATAATTTATCCGTTTCAACAGTGGTCAAACCGCTTGCAACAATCTGTAAATCATCGGTTTCGGCAATGCCGGTTCTTTTTTTTCCGTAATCTATTCCGAGTAATTTGGGCATGCTGCAAAGATAAAGAGAATTAATAAGATAAAAAATCTGTTTTTTCGGAGTTTTTGATTCCCGGAATGCGTTTATATTTTTGAAAGTTTTTAATTTTTATCCGGTTTAATTGATTATTCCAATTTTTGAATAAGCCGCCCTAATTTGGCCGCCTTATGAAAGACAACGGAGTGCGGGATGGCGAAGGCAACAAACGCTTATCTTATGATGCATGGAAATTATGGCTGAAAAAAGAAAAAGAGAACGGATCAATCCGTTCTCTTTTTCTCTAAAAATTATTTAATCCCCAATTTCTTTTTCAAGTCTTTCGGTAAGGCATCTTTATGTACAAAGATAGCGATGGTTTTATAACGAAAATAAGGATAGGAAGCGAGAAAATATCCGTTTAGTTCGTTTGATTTTCCCCAGGAATTTTTAATGATAAAATATTTTTTTCCGTTTTGGTCCTGTACAATCCCTACGGCATGCATTCCGTGATCATCGGTAGTGGAGCGGTTTTCAAAAGCTTCCTGACGCAGTTGCGGCGTGATTTTTTTCTCGGGAACGGGAATATAAAAGGCATTGGGCACTTTTTCTCCGTCTATTTCCTCGTATTTTTTGTCGCTTCTTCGTTGTGCGGTTCTTTCGTCTTCGGGAACGATGGCCAATCCTTTTTTATGTGAAAAACCTTTTTCCGAAACATCGGCGGCCCATGCAAAAGTATAACCTTTATCGATTGCTTTTTCGGCTACATCTTGTAATTCGTCCAGCGGGATATTATAGGCTTGTGCCATTTGCCAGTTATCGGGCAATTCAAGCACGAATTTTGAATAATAAGGATGATGAGTGAAAGAGGTCAACTCCACATAATCGTCCATATTCAAATCCAGGTATTTTGCAAAAGATTTTGGAGTGTATTTTTTTCCTTTGTATTCAAAAGTAAAATCTTCGGTATTTTCGGGTACATCGCCGAGATAGCTATCCACTACGCGCATAAGTGCTTTTTCCCATACCGGAGAAAGTTTTCCTCCCATGGGTTTTTTATTTAAGGCTTTTACCATTCCGTCCAATACGGCTTGCATTTCGGCATGATTATATTTTTCACTTCCGTAGGCAATGCCGGGATAAGCATATTGCGGGACTATTCCGTATCTTTTTACCACCCAGGGAATATCATGAAATTCTCCTCCTTCTCCAAAATTGAAATGGCCGTCCATCAATAGATAATTTTTTGCTTTCCCGCGGTAGGCGTTTCTTGCTACCCACATTTCGGCCAAGTCGTGTTGGCCTTTCCCTTTTCTCAACAATTCGGATTCCAGAAAAGACATGGTGGAAAAACTCCAACAAGTACCGGTTCGATCTTGACTTTTTACGGGAGTATCGTCAAGGTGCTTTAATACTTTGAATTGATATTCACTTCCTTTTGTATTGGTAAAAGTTTCGTTATTTTTTAATTGGGCCGGCATTTTTTGAATAAAAATTACCGCCATCAAAACATACAAATATTTTTTCATGGGATTTTGTTTTTATAGAAACATAAATTTAAGCCATTTTTATGAAATCGTCCAAAATTTCTTTGCCGGTAATTGATTTAAGCCAGCTTTTTATTTCTTTTTCTTCTTTCCGGGGATACAGGATATGCACGTTGGCTCCCGCATCCAAAGTAAAACAGGCTTTGCTCCCCGTTGCTTCTCGATATTCTCTGAGTTTATGGATGATATGCAGCGTTTCGGGTTGCATCAAAAGATAATTGGGGCTGGAAGTCATCATCATGGCATGCAGCGTTAAAGCCTCGGCTTCCACCAGTTCTATAAATTTGTCCAAATCTCCGTTTTCAAGAATGGAGAGCATTTCCGTTGTATTGTCAAAGGCTTGATTTTTACGGATTTCTTTAAAAATATGGTTTTCCATTAAAGCATGTCCGGCTGTGCTGGATACTTTTTTTTGTCCTTTTTCCACCAATACGATGCTGTCCCTGAAATTTTTGAAATTCTCATGAAGCTCAAAACCGGGTTTGACGGCATAAATGTTGGAACTTCTTTCGATTTCCGGGTGTTCTCCCCAGAGGCTTACCGGTCCTTCAATGCTTCGTGCGGCACTTCCGGAGCCGATTCGGGCCAAGAAAGAAGCTTTTTTAAGGTAATATTCCTCTTCTTTCGGAGATTTTGCTAACTTTTTTTCCAGTTCGATTATGATTTTGGACAAAGCGGCAAAAGCACTTGCCGATGAAGCGATTCCCGAAGAATGCGGGAAAGTGTTCCGGCTGTCAAAAATCAGATGATAAGCGGTTAAAAATGGTGCATAGGGCAGTATGTTTTCCAGAAAAGTCTGGATTTTTGGTTCAAAGCCGGGCTTGGGTTTTCCTTCAAATAAAAATTCGAATGATAGCCGGTTGTCTTTTTCTTTTTTGGGGATAAATTGGCCTTTTGTAATGCTTTTGCTGTTGGTTAATGTAAAACTCACCGAAGGATTCATGGGGATTTGTCCGGGGAATTTTCCCCAATATTTCACAAGGGCAATATTCGAAGGAGCTTCTTTTGTAATGCTTATTTTGTGAGGGAAAGAAGAAGTTATTTCTTGTGCGATAAAGTCTTTTTCTATAAATTTCATTTAGAACATCGGTTTAATATCTTTTACTAGTAGTTGTAAGCTTCGTCTGTTATTCCATACATTTTCTTCGATTGTATAAACGATAGACAACGGTTTGCCCGATTTCACCATATCGATTTTATCTCCCATTCCAAAAGCGATTCCGTTCATAATTTTTCCCGATTTCAATTCTCTTAACGAGAGTTTCAAATGGCTGTTGTCTTTTCCTACGTTTTTACTGTAACCGTTATCATTGACACTTTCCGTGAGAAAAACGGGATGCATATTTCCGGGCCCAAAGGGCGCCATTTGTTTAATCAATCGATAAAGTTTATCATTAATATCACTGATTTTTATTTTAGCGTCGATTTCTATTTCGGGTTCTTTTTGA
>Ga0256835_1000381_pt1 | contig 33945 bp, 26 predicted proteins | sample PIR30metaG_FD_185972 | JGI IMG/M metagenome (GOLD analysis project Ga0256835, IMG submission 185972) | Hydrothermal vent microbial communities from East Pacific Rise, Pacific Ocean - PIR-30 | ecosystem: Environmental > Aquatic > Marine > Hydrothermal vents | place: Pacific Ocean: East Pacific...
GCTGCTCCTGGCCGCCTTCTACGCCCGGGCCGGGCGCGGCGGCGAGTTTTGCGGCCGGCTTCCCGACCACCGGGCCATAGCCGGGCTGCTGTCGGAGCGCTCCTTTTGGATCATGTGTATTCTCTTCAGCCTGGGGGTGGGGGCCTCCATAGGAGTGTTTTCCATGTTGCCCCTGTACCTGGTGCACCAGCACGGCTACAGCCAGCAGGGGGCCAACTTCCTGGTGGCCATGACCCGGGTCTCGGGCCTGTTCATGGGCTTCGTGGGCGGGCTCACCGCCGACCGGCTGGGGGCCCGTCGCGCCCTGGGCTATTTTATGGCCGCCACCGGGGTGCTTACCCTGGGCCTGGGCTTTGCGCGGGGGTCCTGGCTCATGGCGCTCATCTTTTTACAGCCGGCGGTGGCCGTGTGTTTCTTTGCCCCGGCCTTTACGGCCATCAGCCAGTTGTTCGCGCCGGGGGTGCGCAACCTGGCCGTGAGCCTGGTGGTGAGCGTGGCCATCGTGGTCGGCGGCGGCTTGCTGCCGGCCCTCACCGGTTACCTGGCCGAGATGGACTATTTCGGCCTGGGCTTCGCCCTGGCCGGGGTGCTGGAGCTGGCCGCCCTGCTGCCCCTGGCCGCCCTGCCGGGGGACCGGCCGCCGGGCAATCCGCCGGACCGGTAAGAGCCCTCTCCCCGCGCCGTCTTGTCTGCTAAACTATAGTTTCTACCCAGCGGTGGAAGGTTTATGAAACGTTGGCTGCTCGTTTTAGCGCTGCTGCCCCTGGCGGGCTGGGCCCTGCTGTACCTCTGGCCGGCAGAGCCGCCGGCGGCGGGCTACGGCCGGGCCGCCAGCCGGGTGGTGCTGGCCGCCGACGGCACGGAGCTGGCCACGGCCGAGCACCCCGCCCGGGTGGCTGGTCCCTGGCTGGAGGTGCGGGAGATACCCCGGCTGCTGGCCGCTGCCGCCCTGGCCGCCGAGGACCGCTGGTTCCACTGGCATCCCGGGGTGAACCCCCTGGCCCTTCTGCGGGCGGCGGCCCAGGACCTGGTCGCCGGCCGGGTGGTATCGGGCGGCTCCACCATCACCATGCAACTGGCCCGGCTGCTGCGGCCGGCCAAGCGGGGCCTGGCGGCCAAGCTGCGCGAGGCGGTGGTGGCCCTGTGGCTGGAGCGGCGGTTATCCAAGGACGAGATTCTTTGCCAATACTTGAACCGCGCGCCCTTTGGCGGCCCCCTGGTGGGGGTGGCGGCGGCGGCGCGGGTGCTGTGGGGCAAGCATCCGGCACGCCTGGGCCCGGCCGAGGCGGCGCTGCTCATGAGCCTGCCCAAGGACCCCTCGCGCCTGCTCAAGCCGGCGGCGCGGCCGCGCCTGCGGCGGCGCCGCAACCGCATCTTGCGGGCCATGGCCGCCGCCGGGGACTTGAGCGGCGACGAGCTGGCCCGCGCCCTGGCCGCGCCCATCGAGCTCAAGCCTCCCCCCCGGCCGGCCACGGTGGCCCCTCATTTCGTGCGCCGGGTGCTGTCTGTTACCCGCGCCGCGGGCGTCAGCCGGGTGGCCACCTACCTGGACCCGGAGCTGCAGCGGGCCGTCAGCGCCCTGGCCGCCGACCTGCGCCGCCGCCGCTCCGGGCTGGGGCTGCGCCAGGCGGCGGTGGTGGTTTTACGCAACCGCGACCGGGCGGTACTGGCCTGGGTGGGTTCGGCCGATTTTCACGACCCGGCCTCGGGCCAGGTGGACGGGGTCATTGCCCGCCGCCAGCCGGGCAGCGCGCTCAAACCGTTTATCTACGCCATGGCCCTGCAAAGGGGACGCACCCTGGCTGACCCCATCGAGGACTCGCCCCTGGCCCTGGCCGTGGCCGGCGGGGCCTTCCGCCCCAGCGACTACGACGGGGTCTTTCGGGGCACCGTGAGCCTGCGCACCGCCCTGGCCAGCTCGCTGAACCTGCCGGCCCTGCGCCTGGCGGTGGAACTCACCCCGGCGGCGGTGCTGCGGGGGTTGCGCCGGCTGGGCTTTCACCTGCCGCTGAGCGCCAACCACTACGGGGTGGGTCTGGCCCTGGGCGACGGAGAGGTGAGCCTGTTGGAGATGGCCCAGGCCTACGCCGCCCTGGCCGACGGCGGCCGCTGGCGGCCGGCGGTGCTGTGGCGGGGGCAAAAGCCGGCCGCCGCCCGCCGGGTCCTGGACCCCTACGCCTGCCGCCTGGTGACCGACGCCCTGGCCGACGACCGGGCCCGGGCCCTGGGCTTCGGCCGCCACGGGGTGCTGGAGCTGCCCTTCCCGGCGGCGGTGAAGACCGGCACCAGCCAGCAGCACCGCGACAACTGGTGCGTGGGTTTCACCCGCGACTACACGGTGGCCGTGTGGGTGGGTAACTTCGAGGGCCGGCCCATGGCCGGGGTGTCCGGGGTGAGCGGGGCCGGCCCCCTGTGGCGCCAGGTGATGCTGCTGTTGCACCGCCACCGGCCCGGCGAGCTGCCGCCCTGGCCGCCGGGCATAACCTGGGCCCGGGCCTGCATCGACTACCAGGCCGCCACCCACGGCGGGTGCCGGGCCTGGCGCAGCGAGGCCTTCATGCCCGGCACCGGCCCGGCCCCGGTGGGGGAGAGCGCCGACCCCGGCCCCCGGCCCCTGGAGGTCTCGCTGCTCACCCCGGTGCCCGGGGCCATCTACGCCCTGGACCCGGACTTGGACCCCAAGCTGCGGGTGCTGCACTGCCGGGTGGCGGTGAGCCGGCCGGTGGAGGCGGTGACCTGGCGGCTCGACGGCCGGCCGGTCGCGCCGGGGGACGATCCCCTCACCCTGCGCCTGCGGCTGGAGCCGGGACGGCACCGCCTGGTGGTGCGGGCCCGCCGCGGCCGGGAGACGGCCGAGGCCGCGGTGCGCTTTACTGTCTTGCCGCCGGCCCCGCCGCTGCGGGCGGCCCGGCGCTAACCCAACCTTCGGTTGGCCGGCCCGGGCCGGCGACCACGCGAGGGACAAAATGAAACGAAGCCTTATCGCCGTGTTGTTGTTGGTGGCGCTGGCCATGCCGGCCGCCGTAGCCGGGGCCCAGGCCCCGGACCCGGACGTGCTGGCCGTGGCCGAGGCCGACGCCGCCCTGGCCCTGAAGCTGCACCGCCAGCTCGGCCGCCGGCCGGGCAACCTGTTGTTTTCGCCCTACAGTATCGCCAGCGCCCTGGCCATGGCCTACGCCGGGGCCCACGGGACCACCGCCGAGCAGATGGCCCGGGTGCTGGGCTTCACCCTGGACCAGGCCCGCCTGCACCCCGCGGTGGCCGGGCTCAGCCGCCAGATGGCTGCCGCGGCCAGCGGCCCGGGCCAGCAGCTCAGCATCGCCAACGCCCTGTGGCTGCAAAAGGGCAGCCGGCTCGAGCCGGGGTTCATCGCCCTGGTGAACCAGAACTACGGCGCCTCCCTGGCCCGGGTGGACTTCACCCGGCCGGCCGCCGCGGCCGCGGCCATCAATAAATGGGTGGACAAGCACACCGACGGCATGATCCCCGAGCTGGTCAACTCCGGTGACGTGGAGGGCGCCCAACTGGTGCTGACCAACGCCATCTATTTTCAAGGCAAGTGGGTCAAGCCCTTTGACAAGAAGAACACCCGGCCCCAAACCTTTTGGCTGGAGCCGAAGAAGGGCAAGCCGGTGCCCACCATGCACTGCACCGGCCGCTTCGACTATGGCCAGGACGCCGTCTGCCAGGTACTGGCTCTGCCCTACCGCGGCCGCGCCCTGGAGATGGTGATCATCCTGCCGCGGCGCAGGGACGGCCTGGCCGCCCTGGAGGCCGGGCTCAATAGCGCCTGGCTCAAGGCCAAGCTGGCCGCCATGACCCGGCAAAAGGTGATGGTGAGCCTGCCCCGGCTCAAGCTCAAGACCGCCTACCGGCTGTCGCACGCCCTGCAGGCCCTGGGCATGGTCGACGCCTTCAGCTCCCGCCGGGCCGATTTCTCGGGCATCACCGGCGGCCGCGACTTTTACATCGGCCAGGTGGTCCACAAGGCCCGGCTGGAGCTGGAGGAGACCGGTACCCGGGCGGCGGCGGCCACCGCGGTGGTGATGCGGTCCGTGGCCATGGCCAAGCCGGAGCCGCCCAAGATTTTCAACGCTGACCACCCCTTTGTCTTTTTGATCCGCCACCGCCCCAGCGGGGCCATCTTGTTCATGGGCCGGGTGGTGGAGCCCGGCTAGGGGCCTTGGGCCGGGGGCGGTCTTGACCCCGCTTGGGACTGCGGGCTATCGTGAGTCCATGGGGATCACGGGGCGCAGAAGGCGGCAAAGGGGGAGCCGGTGGCCATGGCCATAGCCGGTTGGCCCATGACCCTGGCCGGGACCCTGGGCCGTTGGGTCATGACCAGGCTGCGGCGTCCCGGCGAGCTGGCCGGTTTCGCCTGGGTTTGCCTCAAGGCCATGGGGGGCTGGGGCTCCCGGGGGCGGCGTCTGCTGTGGCGCAATTTCGTCAGCCAACTCTACTTCACCGCGGTGCAATCGTTCTGGATCGTGCTGGTGCTGGCCCTGCTGGTGGGGGCGGTGGTGGTGATCCAGGGCTACACCCAGCTCTCCAAGGTCGGCGGCCAGTTCGCCCTGACCCAACTGCTCATCGTGGTGATCATCCGCGAGCTGGGCCCCATCCTCACCGGCTTGGTGATCATCCTGCGTTCCGGTTCGGCCATCACCATCGAGATGGGCTACATGACCGTGCTGCGCGAGATGGAGGGGATCGAGATGCTGGGTATTGATCCCCTGCGCTTGTTGGCCGTGCCCCGCCTGGCGGCCATGGTCCTGTCTTCGGTGATGCTCCTGATCGTCTTCGTGGTGGTGGCCGTCTTCGGCGGGTTCGCCGGGGCCCGCATGCTGGCCAACGTCTCTTTCTGGGCCCTGTGGCACGACCTGGCCGCCGGGCTCAGCGGTTGGGACCTGGTGGTGGGGCTGGCCAAGGTGATGATCTTCGGGCTGGTCACCTGCGTGGTCTGCCTGTACCAGGGGTTCACCGTGCGTGGCGCGGTGACCGCCATCCCGCCCCAGGTGTCACGCGCCCTGTTGGAGTGCTTTATCTACAGCTTCACGGCCAACCTGGTCATCAGCGTTTTCTTTTACCTGTGAGGCCGGCCATGAGCTCGACTGCCTTGATACTGGAGAGGGTGAGCCTGGGGCCGCGGCAGGGGCCGGCCCTGCTGGAGGAGGTGAGCCTGTCCCTGGAGCCGGGGCAAAGCTGCCTGGTGTTGGCCGAGCCACACCAGTCGCTCACCGCCTTGATCAAGGTGGCCGCCGGCTTGAGCGCGCCGCGGGCCGGCCGGGTGAGCTGGTTCGGCCACGACGCCACCGCCTTGGCCCCGCGCCGCTTGGCCCTGCTGCGGTGCCGCATCGGCCTGGTGCGCCAGGCCAGCGCCCTGGTGAGCAACCTCACCATCGGCGGCAACCTCACCCTGGGCCCCATGTACCACCATGGCCTGGGCTGGGACCAAGCCAACCGGCGGGCCCTGGCGGTGGCGGGCCCCTTGGGGCTGGAGCCGGTGTGGGACTTGCGGCCGGTGGACCTGCCGGTGTGGCAGCGGCGTATGGCCCTTTACGCCCGCGAGCTGATCATGGAGCCGGAGCTGCTGCTGCTGGAGCTGCCGGAGCTGGACTTGGGGGGGGAGGAATACGATATGATGATGAGCGCCGTGGCCGATACCGTGCGGCGCGGCCGGGCCGCGCTGCTCATGGGCGCGCTGCAGCCCCAAGTCCGGGGCCTGTCCTGCGACCTGGTGCTCCGGTTGAGCCAGGGGCGCGGCCGGGTGGCCCCGGGCGCGGGGGGCGGGGGTGAGCCATGACCCTGGAATTCAGTGTTCAGGAAAAACTGGTGGGCGCCCTGGTGCTGTTGGTGCTGGTGGTGTCGCTGGCCGTATTGGGCATGATCAGCCAGGGCAAGAACTGGTTCCGGCCGCACCACAGCTACTACGTCACCTTTGACGACGGCTACAACCTGGCCGTGGGCAGCAAGGTGCGGCTGCTGGGCCACGACATCGGCGAGGTGCGGGGGGTGGTGCTCACCGAGGACAACCGGGTGCGCATCCGGCTGCGGGTGCTGGCCGACCAGGCCGGCCGTATCCGCGCCGACTCCTGGGCCACGGTGCGGGCGGCTATCTTGGTGGGCGGCGAGTACGTGGCCATCGCCCCGGGCAGCCCCTGGGCCCGGCCCATCGCCCCCGGCGGCGAGATACCGGCCCGCCGGCCCCACCTGCTGGCCGACCTGTTGGAGCAATCGGCCAGTAACATCGATTTCCGCCGGCTGGGCCAGGCCATCGACCACCTGGCCGCCCTGGCCAACCGCCTGGGCGATCCCCAGGGCGAGTTGTTCAAGACCCTGGCCGACGCCCGCGGTGTCATGGCCGAGGTGCGGCAACTGCTGGCCTCCCTGCGCCGGGGGGAGGGCACGGTGGGCCGGCTGCTCACCAGCGACCAGCTTTACCGGGCGGCCCAGGCCCAGATGGCCAAGCTCGACGGGGTGATGGGCCGGCTGCAGAAGATCATGGACCGCGCCTCGGCCAAGTCCCTGGCCAAGGTCGAGGTTATCTTGGAGCGCCTGGAGAAAGCCACCGGCCTGCTGAACCAGGCCATGGGCCAGGCGCCCACCCTGGCCCGCCAGGCCGGCGAGGTCTTGGCCAAGCTCAACCAGATCCTGGGGGCGCTCAAGGCCAACTTCCTCATCCGGCCCAACCTGCCGCAGACCCCGGCGCCCCAGAGCCACGGCAGCGAGATAAGGGGGGAGTGATGCGACGCTGGGCTTGGCTGATAGCGGCAGTGATGCTCGGGAGCCTGGCCGCCTCTTGCGGCCCGCCGCCTCCCCCGCCCCGGCCGGCGCTGGTCTCGGCCGCCGAGAGCCTGGCCGCCCAGGGCAGCCGGTGGTACCGGCGGGGGTGCCTGGTCAAGGCCCGGGCCCTCTTTGGCGAGGCCCTGGCCGCCGCCCGCCTCACCGACGACGTGGCCGCCATGGCCCGGGCCCGCAACAACCTGGCCGCCGTGGCCATAGCCGCCGGCGACAGCGCCGCCGCCGCCCGGCACCTGGACCGGGCCGAGGCCCTAAACCGCAGCGCCCGCGTGCCGGGGCTGGCCGCGCTCATCCTGGGCAACCGGGCCGCGGTGGCCTATCGCCGCCACCGGCTGGAGCGGGCCGAAAAGCTTTGGCTCCAGGCGGCCCGGGCCGCCGGCCAAGACCCGGCCCGCACCGGCCTGGCCCTGCACTTGGTGAACCTGGCCATGGTCCAGCGCAAGGCCGGCCGGCCGCGGCAGGCCGCGGCCTGGCTGGCCCGGGCCCGGGCGGCCGGGGCCGAGGACCGGGCCGACTACTGGGTGCAGTTGGGACTGGTGCAACAGGCCCTGGGCCGGCGCCCGGCGGCGCGGGCGCACCTGCTGCGGGCCCTGGCCCTGGACAAGGCCCGGACCAACCCGGCCGGCATCGCCGAGGACCTCACCCTGTTGGGGCGCCTGGAGCTGGCTATGGGCAGCCGCCGCCAGGGGCTGGACCACCTGGACCGGGCCATTCGACTGTGGGCCGAGTTGGGACGCACCGACAAGGCCGTGGCGGTGCTGGGGACCATCAACCAGGCCCGGGCCGCCGCGGGGCAGCCGCCGGAGACGGCGCGCTACCGGAAGCTCATCGAGGATTCCCGGCGCGGACCCAGCCCCCTGCTGTGCCGCTGAGCCGGCGCGCGCCGGCCGGGGTAAGGCTCAATACACCCACCCCGGTGGTGACTATAAAAAAAGCCGCGAGCACCCAGAGCGCTCGCGGCCGGGATGTTTTTTGGCGGAGAGAGAGGGATTCGAACCCTCGGTACACCTTGTGAGCGTACACGCGATTTCCAGTCGCGCCCCTTCGGCCAACTCGGGCATCTCTCCGGGGCGGGGTTTCCCCACGCTGACCCCCACGCCTTGTACCTGATGGCGGCCCACCTGTCAACCTGGCGCAGGCCCGACCGGCGGGCATACCCGCCGACACGGCGTGCACCCCCCTGGCCATGAGGGGCTTCCCCGGTGTCTACCGCTCGTTAAATGATGATCTTGGGTAGGTCGACCCCCACGGCGGGGGCCGGGGGACGCGCGGCTCCGGCGCTGTCTTGTTTTAGGTATTCTTGGTGATAGGCAAAGCGCAGGCGCTGGGGCAGAGTATCCACCGCCTCAGGTGGCAAAACGCCCATTTGTATGGATTCCCTGATCAACTTGACGCCGGCCAAGGGGTCGTCGCCGTAGATGTCCTCGGCCATGGCCAGAATCTCGGCCACCTGGTCGGCCAGGGGCTCGTCAGGAGCCGGCTCCGCGGCCGAGGTGGGCTCATCGGGCGGGGCGTACTTGGAATAGGCCCGGATGGCCGCCTCGCCGTGCAGGCGAGAGGGGGAGACGTCTTGACCGGGCATGGACTTGAAGACCGCCCGAATCCACGGCTCGTAGCGGACACCGTGGGCGTCGGCCTGGCGGCGTCCCTGGTTGAAGTCGTCCCAGGACGGGTCTTTCCAGCGGGGACGAAGCTGGTCGAAAGAGCTGCTGAGCAGGGCCAGGCGCCGGCGCCGCACGTGGTCCCATACCTGGCTGAATTCCCAGGTCCGTTCCCACCACCCCATGTCGGTGTATTCCCGGTGCATCTGGCGGGTCAGGTTTTTTTCCAAAACCTCCTCCGCCCCTTCCAGGCCCGGCGGTTGGCTGAGCTTGAGACGCACGTCACGCAGGGGCATACCCTCAAAAGAGGCTTTGGGACGGCGGACCAGCAAACGGCGGGTCCGGGTATTTTCAATCAACTCGTCTACCGGAACCGCAGGGCCGTGGTTTTTGCGGGTGTCTTGGGATTTCATTATCCCTTGCTCCCTGTTAGAATGCTGATCTTACTGAAATTTAACACGTTTTGCCCCGTTTCGGCAAATTGTTTTGTCTTGCTAACCGTATTTGGTCTGGCCGCGGGTTGCCGCCGCCGGCCTGGCGCGAAAAAAACCGCGCACCTGCGGGACAACAGAGATGGTCAGTTTTTTCATGGCCGGCCAATTACTTAACAGGGCAGGGCGGCGCATGCTAGGATTAAACAAATAGTTGGGGAGGTATTTTTGTGCCCCTTACCGGGAGGGGAGGGGCCGGCGGGAGTCTGTAGTTATGTCGCCAGAGACCAAGAAGGACCTGGAAAAAGAGTTGGACGGCCAGGAGCTGCGGTATCGTTTGCTGGCCGATAACGTCACCGACGTGATCTGGATGCTGGACATGGACTACCTGGCCTATGCCTATGTCAGCCCGTCGATCGAGCAACTCACCGGGTATACGCCCCAGGAGCTGTTGCGGCAGACCCTCAAGGATACCCTGGAGCCACAGTCTTACCAGAGGGTCCTGGAGAAGTTACGCCAGAGCCACCAGCGTTACCTCCAGGGTGAGGACCCCCGGGAGGTGATTGAGCTGCAGCTCAAACGCAAGGACGGCTCCACCGTGTGGGTGGAGACGGCCTCGCGGTTCTACCGCGACCGCGACGGCAAGGTATACATCATAGGTATAACCCGCGATATCAGCGACCGCCGCCAATGGGACGATGAGCGCGAAGAGCTGATCAAGCGCCTGGAAGAGGCGGTGGCCGAGCGCGACCGCCTGTTGCGCGAAAACAAGATACTCATGGGCCTCTTGCCCATCTGTGCGGTGTGCAAGCGCATCCGGGACGAAAACGGACAATGGCACGACCTGGAGACCTATTTCTCCGAGCGCACCGGGGCCGAGTTCACTCATACCATCTGTCCCATCTGCGCCGAGGACGCCTTCCCCGGCCTGGGGAGCCATCCCGATTCCGACTGACGTTCGCCGCCGGTCCCGGCCATGGGAGAGCCCTTGGCGCAAGCGCTACTTTTTGATATCCAGCGATTTTCTTTGCACGACGGGCCCGGCATCCGCACTTCCCTGTTTTTCAAGGGGTGCAGCCTGGCCTGCCGGTGGTGCCAAAACCCGGAGAGTCCCACCGCTGGACCCCGGAGATGGCCTTTTACCAGGATACCTGCCGCGGCTGCCTGGCTGCGGCCGGCGCGCCCCTGCCGGCCCGGATGCCGCTGATCCCCGGGGTGAACGACGACCCGGAAAACATCGCGGCCACGGCCGAGTTTTTACGACAAAACGGGCAGGAGTCCATCCACTGCCTGCCCTACCACAACCTGGGCGAGGCCAAGCTCTCCCGCATCGACACCTCGCTCAAGCCCCTGGGCCTGGCTCGCCGGGAACCGCGGGAATTGTCGGCGGTGGTTAATCTCTCCAAGGGGCGAGGAATCCATGCCGTACGCTGGAGATGAAAGACAAGCTGATACGCCGCACCAGCCTGGCGGCGTGAGGGACACGCCAGACCGATAGCGTAATCAAGCTCCGTTTGGCACTCGGGGGCGGGCCCGGTTACTGCGCCTGCTCGGTGGCCGCCCGTTGTTGGGCCGCCTTCTTGGCGCGGCGGCGGGCGGCGCCGCTGCGGGAGCGCCGCCGGCGGCTGCGCCGGGCCGGCGGCTTGGCTTCCGAGGATGCGGCGTCCTTCTTACCCTCGGTCTTGGCCGGCTCCGGCTCGGCGGCCGGTTTGCTCTTGGCCGCCGCCGGCCGCCGCCGGCGCTTGCGCGACGACGCGGGCTTGGCCGGTTCGGAGGATTTGTCCTGCGACGCGCCCTGGTTCGGGGCTACCAGGGGCGCGGCGGCCGGGCACGGCGCCTCGGCCGGGGACACGCTCCACGGCTCCTCCAAACGCTCGAACACCATCTCTTCCAGCAAGAGCCCGGCGTCGGTGGCGATCTCCAGGCAAGCGCCCTTGACCTGCTCCAGCTTGGCCAGGGCGGCGCGCTTGTTGTTTTGCAGGTGCGCGGCCACCTCGGGCGAGAGCCGCACCCGCAGGCCGTCTTTGAAGTCATGGCCCAGGCGGCGTCCCAGGCTGCGTAGGACGGTGCGCCCCACCGCCTCGGGGGTGCGCACCGTGCCGCGGCCCTGGCAATGGGGGCAGGGCCGGGTGTCGCCAAAATCAATGGGCGGACGGATGCGCTGGCGGCTCAGCTCCAACAGACCGAAACGGCTGATGTTGCCCACGTCGGACTTGGCCTTGTCCTTCTTCAGCTCGGCCTTCATCTTGTTGCGCACCTGGTTGCGGTGCTTGCGGTCGCGCATGTCGATGAAGTCCACCACCACCAAGCCGCCCAGGTCGCGCAGGCGCAACTGCCGCGCCACCTCGGCCGCGGCCTCCAGGTTGACCGCCAGGGCGGTCTCCTCGATCTCCTTGCCCTTGTGCGCCTTGTGCGAGTTGACATCCACCGCCACCAGGGCCTCGGTGGGGTTGATGACGATGGACCCGCCCGAAGGCAGGTGCACCGTGGGCTGGTAGATGCTCTCGATCTGCTGCTCGATCTGGTACTTGTGGAAAATGGGCTTGCCGCGGTGCAGCTTCACGTCCTTCTTGCGCCGCGGGCTCACCAGGCCGATGAAGTGCTGCACCCGCTCAAAGACCGCCGGGTCGTCCACCAGTACCTCGCTCACCTCGGCGGTGAACAGGTCGCGCACCGTACGCACCGCCAGCTCTTCCTCCTTGTTGATGAGCTTGGGCGCGCTGGCCTGCTTGGCCCGCCGCTGGATGTCCTGCCACACCCGCTTGAGCAGGGCGAAGTTGGCCTTGATCTCTTTCTTGGAACGCCCCCCGGCCGCGGTGCGGGCGATCACCCCGGTGTTGGGCGGCCGCTTCAGCTCGTCCAATACCTGCTTGAGCCGCTTGCGTTCGGACTCGTCGGCGATCTGGCGGGAAACCCCGCTGGCCTCGTGGCCCGGGGTGAGCACCAGGTACTGGCCGGGAATGGAAAGATAGGTGGTGAGGCTGGCCCCCTTGTTGCCGGTGGGCTCCTTGGCCACCTGCACCAGGAGCTTGTCGCCCCGTTTGAGCTTGGACGTCTTGCCGCCCTTGCCCGAGAAATCGTCCAGGGCGTCGGGTCGTAGGTCGGCCAACTGCAAAAACCCGTGGCGCGGCGCGCCATAGTCCAAAAAGGCGGCGTCCAGGCTCGGCTCCACGTTGACCACCACGGCCTTGTAGATGTTTCCCCGGGTCTGCTCGCTGGCCGCGGCCTCCACGTAAAAGGCCTCCAGCCTGCCATCCTCCACCACCGCTACCCGGAGTTCCTCCGGGTCCTGGGCGTCTATCAACATTTTTTTATTCGTACTCATGCCCGAATCATATGACCCTGCCCCCTCCACGGCAAGAGGCAAAAAGAAATAGTTTGACCGCCATGTCGGGCAATTGAGGCAATTAACGCCTCACGGCCATGGCGCCAAAACGGAGATGATTCGCAGGGGTTGCACCCCAAAAGGGAGATGTAATATGGCAGCCTGCCACGCCGAGTGCCTCGGCACCCGTATAGGTCCGGTGGCGAGACGCTACAGGCTCGTCCCCCGCTATCCTTCGCTCGGGGCCGACTTTAAGGCCGTGGCGGCGTGCCGCCGCTCCCGTATAGGCCCGGTGGCGAACCGCTGGGGGCTCGTCACCCCACCTGCTCCGCTCGGGGCCGACTTTAAGGTCGTAGCGCTTTTACAAAATAGACGTCATTGCGAGGAGCCGGCAGGCGACGAAGCAATCTTCCTTTTCCACTCTTGGCTCGCCTTTAACGACATCCTTGGGAATTACCAGCAATCTCTTGCCGGTGGCAATTGAATGATGTGGTCGGCTCTTGCCCTAAACTCCCCGGCCCATATGGCCGCGGCAGCCCGCCGCGCCGAGTGCCTCGGCACCCGTATAGGTCCGGTGGCGAGACGCTACAGGCTCGTCCCCCGCTATCCTTCGCTCGCACGTTTTTTAAGGCCGTGTCGGTTTTACTTGTAAGAATATAGACGTCATTGCGAGGAGCCGGCAGGCGACGAAGCAATCTTCCTTTTCCACTCTTGGCCGGCCTTTAACGATATCCTTGGCTAACCAGCTCTATACTCTAACGGTGGCAATTGAATGATAACGGCCGCCCGAAGAATAACGCCTCGGCCCATATGGGTGCAGCGGCACGCTGCCGCAGGCCTAAACCTTATCGTTGGCCCGCCGCTTGGAACTGCTTTACCTGGTGCATGAAGGCTTCAAGCCGTATGCGGCTACCGGCCTGCTCCTGGCCGTCCATGGTCATGGGCAGGAAGGGCAGGTTGCCCTTGTCCTCGCGGAAGCGCTTCATCAGGGCGGTGACCACGGTGCCGGGCATGCAGGTGAAGGGGATGACGTTGATCACCCCGCTGGCCCCCCGGTTGAACATGTCGGCGCTCTTGCCCAGGCTGAGGATGGCCTCGCCCTCGTAGGTATGGTGCAGGTAGGGCGCGGCCAGGCGCAGCACCTCGCGGGTCTTGGGCTCGTGCAGGGTGCGCAAGACCCCCTGCCAAGGCCGGCCCAGGCTTTTTTCGTCCTTGTGCTGGAAGAAGTTTTCCAGCATCACCGAGCCCAGCTCCCGCCACAGCCCCAGCACGCGGGCCCGGCGGGCGCTGCACCAGTTGGTGTAGAGCACCCACTCCACCAACCCAGGCATCCAGGCCTCGCCGCCGAGCTCCTCCACCTGCCGGATCACCTCCTCGTTGGCAAAGCGGTTTAGCCGGGTGTAAATCTCGCCCACGATGCCCACCAGGGGCCGGTGGTTCTGGTCGCTGGTGGGTATGGCCGCCATCTCCTTGGCCGCCGCGGCCAGGGTGGCCGTCAGGTCGCCGCGGGTTTCGATGGTGTGGCAGACCTCCCGGAGCCAGTGTTGGTAGAGCTGGTCGGTCTCGCCGGGGTTGGCCTCGTAGGGTCGGGTCTCGTGCAGGGCCTTTTGCAGCAGGTCCACCGCCACCACCCCCTGCCAGCCCAGACGGGTGAAGTCGCCGCCGCCGGCGAGGTTCAGCTCTTTATAAAAGGCCTCGGACTGGTTGGGGGAGTAGATGGGCACGTCCTGGTAGCCCAGCTCGTCGAGCACCATGCGGTGGTAACGGTGGTACTGGCCGAAACGGCAGGGGCCGGTGCCGCCGGGCATGAAGAAGGCCACGTTGTTGCGGTCCACCCCGCTGTCGGTGAGCACCTTGAGCATATCGCCGGTGGTGAGGGCGCAGGGGTAACATTCCTTGCCCGAGGTGTGACGGCGGCCCAGTTCCTGGGTGCGGGCGTCGGACTGCGGCATGACCGCGGCCTCCACCCCGTTGGCCCGCAGGGCGGCGGCCACCGCCTCGGCGTTGTCGGCCATCGGCGGGATGAAGACCGCCCGGCCGTTGGTGTGCACGTTGCGCTTGGGTGGGCGGGTCTTGGGCGGCGGGGTATGGGCCACGTTGCCCTGGGAGTCCAGGAATGCCTCCAGCCGGGTGATGGCCCCCACGTCGGCGGAGTGCTCGTCGATCTCGATCTCCAGGTAGGGCTTGCCGGCCATCACCTGGCCGAAGAAGTGGTGGATGAAGCTGTCGGGGCCGCAGCCGAAGTTGCTGATGACCACCGCGTGCAAGCGGGGATCGGAGCGCACCAGCCGGCCGGCGGCCAGGATGCGCTGGCCGTAGCGCCAGTACATCTCGGCCAGCTCCGGCGAGTCCATCAGGGCGTCGGTGTCCAGGAAGTCCATGGGTATGGCCCAGACCCCCAACTGGCGCATCTTGCGCGGCAGGCCCAGGTTGATGCCAGGGTCGGCCCCGTTGTAGGGCCGGCTGATGACCACCATGGCCCGGTCATCAGGGGCCATGGCCGCCAGCACCTCGCGGCCGGCGGCCAGCAGCCGGGCGTTGAAGTCGTCCTGGGCCGCCCGACCGGCGGCGATGGCCGCGTCCAGGTCGCGCCGCCGGCCGCCCAGGCGCCGGGCCAGCTCGGCCAGGTCCCGGCGCATGACCTTGGGACCGTAGCCCATGCGCAGCGGCGCGCTCACCAGCTCCACCCCGGCGGCCGCGAAGTCCAGGGCGGCCGGCGCGGTGTAGGGCAGGGTTTGGGCATAGGGACAGACCAGGCCGTGGCCCGTCTCGTGGTGGGGCGCCTCCACGTTAACCAGGGCCGGCAGCAGGATGCGCCGCACCCCGGAATCCATCAGCTCGGCCAGGTGACCGTGGGCCACCTTGAGCGGAAAGCAGGGCTCGTTGACCATCACCTCCACCCCGCGGTGGATGAGCCGCTTGTTGGTGGGGCCGCTCACCACCACCTCCAGTCCCAGGCGCTGGCAAAAGGCGCTGAAGAAGGGCAGCCACTCCCGGAAGAACATGGCCCGGGGGATGCCCACCCGGCCGCGCGGACTGGCCGGGGGCTCCAGGTAGCTAAGCAGCATCTCCTCGCGCCGGGCAAAGAGGTCGGGCAGGTCGCGGGCGTCGGACTGGTTTTCCACCACGTCGTACTTGTCGCAGCGCGAGCCGTAAAAGAGCGGCCGGCGGTTGCCCTCGATCTTCACCTTGCGGATGGCGCAGGCGTTGGGACAGCCGGAGCACTCGAAGGTGGATATCTGGTAACCGGCCTGGGAGAGCTCGAAGCCCTTGAAGCGGCTGGTCTCCCAGGTGCGCTCGCGCATGGCCAGGATAGCCGCGCCGATGGCCCCGGTGACCTCGTGGTTGGGGGGCACGGTGATGGGCCGGCCCAGGACCGCTTCAAAGGCGGCCACGATGCCCTGGTTGGCCGCCGTGGCCCCCTGGTAGAATATCTTGCGGCCCACCGGACGGTCCTCCACCACCTTGTTGAGGTAGTTGTGCACGATGGAGTAGGACAGGCCGGCCACCAGCTCGGGGGTCTCGGCCCCGGCCGCCTGCAGGGCCACCAGGTCCGACTCCATGAACACGGTGCAGCGCTCGCCCATGCGCACCGGGCGCTCGGCCGACAGGGCCAGTTGGCCGAACTGCCCCCGGATGTTGATGCCCAGTTTTTCGGCCTGTTCCTCTAAGAAGGAGCCGGTGCCGGCGGCGCAGACCTTGTTCATGGTGAAGTCCACGATGGCGCCCTCGGCCAGCGAGATGTACTTGGAGTCCTGGCCGCCGATCTCGAAGATGGTGTCCACCGCCGGATCGATGGCCGCGGCCGCCGTGGCCTGGGCGGTGATCTCGTTGCGCACGATGTCGGCCCCGATGAAGTCGGCGGTGAGGTAACGGCCGCTGCCGGTGGTGCCGGCCCCCAGGATGGTGAGGCGCTCGCCGATCTCCCGGCCCACCCGCCGCAGCCCCTCCTTCACCGCGTCCAGGGGCCGGCCGGCGGTCATGAGGTACTGCTTGGACAGGACGTTCATCTGGGGGTCGATCACCACCACGTTGGTGGAGATGGAGCCCACGTCCACCCCCAGGTATCCTTGCAAGGAACCCTCCGGCGGCGCGGGGGGCGGCGCGGCTCCGGCGTGATGGTCTCCCCACACCAGCCGCGGCAGGCGCTCGGCCGTGGCGGCGCTCTCCTCGGCCCGCCGGGCCAGGGCCTCCAGGCCGTCCAGGGAGCTTTGCCATCCCTGGTCGCGGGCGGTGAGCGCCGCCCCCAGGGCGGTCATGCAGGCGAAGTGCTCCGGCACGATGAGCTGCTCCGGGGCCAGGTCCATGATGTCGATCATGGCCCGGTGCACCCCGGCGTTGGCCGCCACCCCGCCGGTGAAGCAGACCGGCGGGGTCACTTTTTTGCCCTTGGCGATGTTGGACTTGAGGTTGCGGGCCATGGCGAAGCACAGGCCGGCCACGATGTCGTAGTCCAGGGTGGCCTCCTGCTGCAGGTGGATCATGTCGGTCTTGGCAAAGACGCTGCAGCGCCCGGCCAGCCGGGGTGGGTGGGTGCTCTTGAGGGCCAGTTGGCTGAACTGCTCGATGGTGTAGCCCAGGCGGTGGGACTGCTGGTCCAGGAAAGAGCCGGTGCCGGCGGCGCACATGGTGTTCATGGCGAAGTCGTCGATCTTCAGGCCACCGCGGCCGTCGGGCGACACCAGGATCATCTTGGCGTCCTCGCCGCCCATGTCGATGATGGTGCGGGTCTCGGGGTGCAGGGCCCCCACCCCGCGGGCCGAGGCGATGATCTCGTTGACCACCAGGCCGCCGAGCACCGCGGCCAGGGCGGCGGCGCCCCCGCCGGTGAGGGCCAAGCCCTGGAAGCGCTCGGCCCCGTGGGCCGCCAGGATGTCTTGCAGCACCTGGTGGGCCACCTGCAGGGGACGGCCGCGGGTGCGGGTGTAGTCGGCCGCCAGGATGCGCCCGGCAGCGTCGATCACCACCGTGTCGACGCTCACCGAGCCCACGTCCAGCCCCAGGTACAATTGCTCGCTATCTCGCCGCGGTTCGCTCATAGATTCCCCCAAACCGTTTCGCGCCTCCGCGCGGCCCCCTCTACTAAATCGTGTCGGCCGCCTTGGGCGGCCTCGGTCCTGCCCGGACCTGGTCAAACTCCCCGGTAAAAGATTTGCTGGCCGTGTAGCTCGGTTTTGAGCCGGCCGGCCTTAAGCAGCCGGCGCACCAGCTCCTTGGTCCGCCGGCGGTCCAGGCCGGCCATGTTGGCCAAATCGTCGATGGTGCAGGGACGCCGCCGGGTCATCTCCACCACCTCGGCGGCCAACTCTCCCCGCTCGGGCCGGGCCCGCACCGTGGGCTCGGCGATGACCTCGCAATCCAGGTTGAAGCGCTCGGCGATCTCGGCCAGCCGCCGGCCGCCCACCGCCTTGACCCCGCTCACCGCCGGCGGGCGGACCACGGTGTTTAGCTGCACCCTATCGGGCCCGATGCGCTCGGCCGCGGCGATGATGCGCGCCAACTCGGCCTCGCGGTCGTTGATGCCGGCCACCAGGAGCACCTCCAGCCATAGCCGGCCGCGCACGGCCTCCCGCAGGGCGATGAGCCCCTCGACGATCTCCTCGGGATGCACCCCGGCGGCCGGGCGGTTGATGCGGGCGAAGACGTCCGGGCTCACCGCGTCCAGGCTCGGCACCACCACGTCGGCCAGGGCCAGGGCCCGGCGTACTTCAGGGTCCGGGGTGAGGGTGCCGTTGGTGAGCACGGCCAGCTTGGCCCGGCCCAGGGATTTGAGGTCTTGCAGGACCCGGCCCAGGTCCTGGTGCAGGGTCGGTTCGCCCGAACCGGCCAGGGTGATGAAGTCCGGCGGGCGCTCCAGTTGGTCCAGGCGCTCGGCCACCTGGGCCAGTACCTCGTCGGGGTCACGGAAGACTCCCCGGCGGGCGGTGAGTTGGTTGGTGGGTCCCAGCTCGCAGTAGACGCAATCCAGGGTGCAGGTCTTGGGCCACAGGAGGTCCACTCCCAGGCTCAAACCCAGACGGCGGCTGGGTACCGGGCCGAACACCGCCTGGTCCGCGGAGCCGCCGCCGCTCACCCTGTCATTCCTGTAATTGTCACGCTGCCACTCCCCACGGATATAAGCATGGGCCGTGGCGCCGCCGGTGTCAAGGCGCCTGGTTTACACTACTGCGACCCTGGGGTAGACTCGGCCTTATGCGCTACGCCGACCTTGAGATCAGCTCGCCCTTTGTGGCCGCGCCCATGGCCGGGGTGTCCAGCCCGGCCTTTCGTATCATGGCCCGGGAGGGGGGAGCGTCGCTGGTTTACACCGAGATGGTCTCGGCCGCCGGACTGGTGCGGGAGCTGCCTCGCACCATGGTGCTCACCCGGGTGCTGCCCCAGGAACACCCGGTGGGTTTGCAGCTCTTTGGGGCCGATCCCGAGGTGATGGGCGCCGCGGCGGCCAAGGCCTGCCGGCTGCTGGCCGGGCAGGTGGCGCTGATCGATATCAACATGGGCTGTCCGGTGCGCAAGGTGCGCCGCCAGGGGGCCGGCTCGGCCCTGCTGGACGACCCGGTGCGCGCCGGCGAGGTGGCCGCCGCGGTGGTGGAAAACTCCACCCTGCCGGTGACCGTGAAGCTGCGGCTGGGTTGGCGCGGCGACGAGTTGACCAAGGTCCTGCCGCCGGTGCTGGCCGCCGGGGTGCGCGGGGTGACCCTGCACGCCCGCAGCGCCAAGCAGGCCTACGCCGGGGAGGCCGACTGGTCGGCCATCGCCCGGCTCAAGTCCTGGTGCCCGGTGCCGGTGATCGGCAACGGCGACGTGACCGACCACGAGAAGGCGGTGGCCATGCTGGAGCAGACCGGCTGCGACCTGGTGATGATCGGCCGGGCGGCCCGGGGCGACCCCTGGATTTTCGGGCGGGCCGCGGCCCGGTGGCGGGGGGAGCCGGTGGCCCGGGTGAGCCTGGAGCAGCGCCGCCAAGCCCTGTGGCGGCACGTGGAGCTGGCCCGGCGCACCGGCGGCCGGGGGCACGCCTTGCACTTCGTGCGCCAGTTCATGATGTACTACACCAAGGGCCTGCCCGGGGCGGTGGTTTTTCGCCGGGCGGCCGGGGCGGCCCGCGACCTGGAGGAGATCACCGCCATCACCGAGCGTTACTTCCAGAGCTTGCTGGAGCGGGCGGCATGAAGGTACGCCTGGCCCGCACCGCCGGCTTTTGCATGGGAGTGCGCCGGGTGATGGAGCTGGCCCTGTCGGCCGTGCGGCACCACCCCGGCCCCCTGTACACCTACGGCCCCCTGATCCACAACCCCCAGGTGCTGGAGCTGCTGCGCTCCAAGGGCATCGAGGTGCTGCGCGAGCTGCCGGCCCCGGGCAGTCGGCGGGGGGGCACGGTGATCATCCGGGCCCACGGAGTGCCGCCGCACGACAAGGCCGCCCTGAAGCGGGCCGGCTTCGACCAGGTGCTGGAAGGCACCTGCCCCCGGGTGCTCAAGGTGCAGGCCATCATCGCCAAGGCGGCCCGCCACGGCAAGCACGTGGTCATCGTGGGCGACGCCGGCCACCCCGAGGTGAAGGGGCTCAAGGGCCACGCCGGCGACATGGGCTGGGTGGTCTCCACCCCCGGCGAGGTGGAGCTTTTGCCGGAGCTCTCGCAGGTGGTGGTGGTGGCCCAGACCACCCAGCACGAGGAGGTCTTCCAGCAGGTGGTCGCCGCCCTGCAGCGCCGCTTCGGCGACCTGGAGGTGCACGACACCATCTGCGAGGCCACCCACCGCCGGCAGGACGAGGTGCGCCGCCTGGCCGGCGAGGTGGACGCCGTGGTGGTGGTGGGCGGCCGGGAAAGCGGCAACACCCGCCGCCTGGCCACGGTGGCCGCCGAGAGCGGCAAGGTGGTCCAGGCGGTGGAAACCGAGGCCGAGATCGACGCCGAGAGCCTGCACCGCCTGGGATCGGTGGGCGTAACCGCCGGGGCCTCCACCCCCAACTGGGTGATCAAGCGGGTGGTGCGCGAGGTGGCCGCCATCCGCTCCGACGGCGAGGTGGCCGTCAACTACATCTGCCGCCGGGCCTTCCGTTTCCTGGTGCGCAGCCAGTTCATGGTGGCCCTGGGCGCGGCCGGCATGAGCATCGCCGCCAGCCTGCTGCAAGGCATCACCCCCACCGTCACCTTGACCGCGGTGGCCTTTTTCTATATCTACGCCATGCACCTGCTCAACCACTTCCTGGACAAGGAAGCCGGGCAATACAACGACCCGGACCGGGCGGTGTTTTTGGCCAAGCACCAGCGGTTCCTGGTGGGCGCCGGGGTGGCGGCCGGCGCGGCCGGGTTGGGGCTCTGCTGGGCCCTGGGGCCGCTGCCCTTCTTGATCGTAAGCCTGATGAGCGTCCTGGGACTGCTTTACTCGGTTCCCTTTTTCCCGCAACGGCTGGAACGCGTCATCCGCATACACCGGCTCAAGGACATCCCCGGTTCCAAGACGGTATCGGCCGCCCTGGCCTGGTCGGTGGTGGCCGCGGTGTTGCCGGCGGTGGCCGTGGGCCGCTTCGACTGGCCCGGGCTGGTCATCGCCGCCGGCTACGTTTTGGTGATGGTCTTTCTGCGCTGCGCCCTGTTTGATATCCTGGACGTGCAGGGCGATCTCATCGTGGGCAAGGAGACCCTGCCCATCTTCCTGGGGCCGGCCAAGGCCCATCGCCTGCTGCGCCGGCTCTCGCTGGTGCTGGCGCTGGTGCTGGTGGCGGCCCCCCTGGCCGGTTGGACCTCCCCGGTGGCCTGGGTGCTGCTGTTGCCCCTGGCCGGGCTGAACCTGATGCAGAGCATGCTGGGTCGCACCTGGATGATGCCCGGCACCCTCAGCGAGGGGTTGGTGGAGTTTAATTTTTGCCTGGCCGGCGCGGCGGCCTGGTTGTACTCCGCCTGGGCTTGAGCCGGCGGGGATTACCGGTGGCCCGCGAGGCCCTGGAGAAGCAAATGGTAAAAGTGGCCCCTTCCATCTTGTCGGCCGACTTCGCCCACCTGGGCCGGGACGTTAAACGCCTGGCCCAGGCCGGGGCGGACATGATCCACGTGGACGTCATGGACGGGCACTTCGTGCCCAACCTCACCATCGGCCCGCCGGTGGTGGCGGCCATCCGGCCGGAGACCGAGCTGCCCCTGGACGTCCATCTGATGATCTCCAACCCCGATGACTTCCTGGCCGACTTCGCCGCCGCCGGGGCCGACTACATCACGGTGCACGCCGAGGCCTGCCCCCACCTGCACCGCACCCTCACGGCCATCAGCGAGCTGGGCAAAAAGGCCGGCGTGGCCCTGAACCCGGCCACCCCCCTGGTGGCGGTGCAGGAGGTGCTGGACTACGTGGACATGGTGTTGATCATGAGCGTCAACCCGGGCTTCGGCGGCCAGAGCTTCATCCCCAACGCCCCGGGGCGCATCAACGCCCTGACCCGCCTGCGCGGGGGGCACAACCAGGACTTCATCATCAGCGTCGACGGCGGGGTGAACCGGGAGACCGCGCCCCTGGTGGCCGCCGCCGGGGCCGACCTGTTGGTGGCCGGCTCGGCCGTCTTCGGCCACCAGGACGGGCTGGCCGCGGCCATCGACGGGCTCAAGTCGGCCGGGTAGCCCGGTGGCGCTGAACCTGGCCGCCCTGGTCCTCTGGACGGCCCTCATCGCCCTTTGCCTGCATTTCGGACGGGAGGCGGCCCCCTGGATCGAGGGGGCCGGCCGCTGGTGGGTGACCGCCGCCTTGGCCGCGGCCGGCGCCCTGGGCCTGGCCGGCGGGGCCTGGGCCCTGCGGCGCCTGCCCCCCGGCCGGCGGCTACGGGCCGGGCTGGTTCTGCTGGCCGCCGGGGCGGGCCTGGGCCTGGTGGCCTGGTGGCAGGCGGCCTTTATCGAGCGCATCCACCTGCTGCTCTACGGGGTGGCCGGCCTGCTGGCCTTGCGCCTCACCCGCCCCCTGGCCCCCGGCGCCTGGGCCCTGTACTGGGCGGTTCTGCTGGCCGCCGGGGTGGGCCTGGCCGACGAACTGGTCCAGTACGTCCACCCCCGGCGGGTGGGCGACCCGGCCGACGCCTTGAGCAACGCCGCGGCCGCCGGCCTGTGCGCCTGGGCCGCCTGGGCCCTGGGGCCGCCGGGGCAAGAAAAGGCCCAGGGGCCGCGCGCGACCACCTGGGCCATTATGGGCTTGTTGGGCTGGACGGCCGGGCTGGCCGTCCTGTGGGGGGTGAGCCCCTAGCGCACCACCCCCTTGAGCAGCACGGCGATCGACTCGCCGTTGGCGTGCACCGAGAGCTTGGCCTCAAAGGGCCCCTTGCCCAGGACCTCCGCCCGAGGGGTGACGATGAGGGCCAGGCGGCGGGCCGGGACCTCCCAGCGCTGCTCCACCTTGAACTTCTTGTCGTCGTAGACGATGCTGTCGATCTTCAGCTCGTCGGCGCAGGCGGCCTCCACCACGATGGGCCGCTGCATGCCGCCTTGCATGCCCGGGCTAACCGTGCCGAAGTGCACCTCGTGGGGCATGACCTTGAACTTGCCGTTGACCTCGCAGTAGATGAAGATGGTCACCTTGCCGCTGCCGGCCACGTGCAAGAACAACGGGCCGGCGAACTCGATCGGCTTGGTGGCCACCGCCTTGAGGTGCAGGCGGTACTGCTTGCCGCCGGGCAGCGGCTCCAGGGTGGCCTTGAGGTAGTCCTTCATGGGGTTTTCCAGCCGGGTGATGAGCACCGGCCGGCCGTCGGGATCGCTGAGGGTGGCCACGGTGCTGATGTCGCTGCCCAGGCAACCGATGAGGTCGATACGCCGGCCCTTGTCCACCTTGAGACGGCTCAAGGTCTCACCCAGTATCACCAGGGTGGCGTTGGGCTTGCTGGGGTCGTTGGAGGCCACCACGGCGGTCTTGCGAAAGGCCCCGGTGATGCCGGTGGTGTCCAGCTCCAGGGTTATGACGCCCGATTCACCCGGTTTGACCACCTTGTCGAAGGTGGCCACCGTGCAGCCGCAGGAGGGGGCCACCCGGTCGATGATGAGGTTCTGGTCGCCGGTGTTGCGGAAGGTGAACTTGGCGGTGCGGGTCTCTCCCTCCTTGACAAAGGGGAAGATGATCTCGGTCTTGTCAAAGGCGATGCGGGGCCCCCGGGCCAGGGCGGCGCTGGGCAACGCCACGGCCATAAGGGCCATGATAAACACGGCGTAAAAAAGCGGCCTGGACATGAGTGCTCCCTTGGGGCATGTTTTAATTGGGCTTTGGCCAGCGCCGCGGGCGGCTGGCCGCGGAAATTTTCATCGAAAGATACCACAGCCCCCCGGAACAGTCCATATGGTCCATATGGCGCCGGCGGGGCCAACTTGGGAGATCGCCACCATATGCACGGCCACCAGGATGTAACCCGCCTGTTCCTCTGGCGACACCCGCAGGTGCGCGGCTTCGAGGCCGGCAAGTTTTTTGGCCACACCGACGTGAGCCTCACCCGCACCGGCCAGAAGCAGGCCCGCCTCATGGGCGAGGTGATGGCCGACCACCGCCTGGCGGCCATTTATTGCAGCGACTTAAAGCGCAGCCGTATGACCGCCGAGGTTATCGCCCGGCGCCAGGGACGCCGCATCAAGCCCAAGGCCCTGCGCGAATTACGCGAGCTCAACCTCGGGGTATGGGAGGGGCTGAGCTACAACGAGATCGATAAACGCTATCCCCATGAACTACAGGCCCGCTACGCCGACCTGGCCAACTACCGGGTGCAGGGCGGTGAATCACTCACCGACCTGGCCATGCGGGTTATGCCCGTCATCGAGGACATCCGTAAGCACCACCCCGGGGCCGAGGTCTGCCTGGTGGGCCACGGCGGACTCAACCGGGTGGTGTTGGCCATGATCATCGGGTTGCCCCTGGACCGGGTCTTTCGCCTGGAGCAGACCTACGGCTGCCTCAACATCATCGAGTTCCACGCCGACGGCCTGCCGGTGCTCACCTTGATGAACCAGCCCCTGGCCGAAGATTAACCGTCGTTCCCGCCGGAGGTCCGCCAGTCCTAGTCCCCCAGCTTCACCGCTCCCTCGGTGGCCAGTCGCTCTATCTCGGCCGGGTCGTAGCCCAGCCCATCCAGGATGGGGCGGGTGTGCTGGCCCAGGCCGGGAGGGGGACGGTGCCGGCCATGGGCCAGGTTGCGCAGCAGGGGGGCGCCCTGGCGCAGCGCTCCCCGGCGCGGGTCAGGCAGGGACCATACCAACTGGTGGGCGCGGGCCTGGTCCCCGGCCTCGGCCTCGGCCGGGGTGAGCACCGGGTCTAAGCAGCAGTCCACCCGCTGGCCGAAGTCGTCCCAATAGGTCAGATCGCGGCCGGCGATGATCCGGGCCACCTCGGCGGCGGCCGCGGGGTCGAATTGGCGCTCGGCCAGCTCGGGACGCCCCACTTCCTGGATAAAGGCCCGCCAAAACTTGGGCTCCAGGGCGGCCAGCACCACGTGGCGGCCATCGGCGGTGCGGTACAGGCGGTAGCAGGGATAGCGGCCGCCGAGCCCCAGGCCGCCGGGCTCGGGGTCCTCGCGGCCGGCCGCCGCCGCCGACAGGGCAAAGGCCCCCAGGCTAAACAGGGAATCGGCCATGGCCACGTCCACCAGGCGGCCTTGGCCGGTGCGCTGCCGCTGGATAAGCGCCGCCAGGATACCCACCGCCGCCGGCAGGGCCCCGCCAGCCAGGTCGGCCACCTGCAGCGCCGGCAGGGCCGGGTCGCCGCCGGGGTCGCCGGTGGGGTACAACAGGCCGGAGCGGGCCAGGTAGCCGGCGTCGTGCCCGGCGGACCCGGCCCGCGGACCCTCCTGGCCATAGCCGCTGATGGAGGCCTGGATCAGGGCCGGGAAACGCCGGCTCATGTCTTGGTAGCCCAGGCCCAGGCGGGCCATCACCCCGGGACGGAACCCCTCCAGCCAGACGTCGTAGCCGGCGGCCACCAGGCGCTCGATCACCCGGCGGGCCTCCGGGTGTTTGAGGTTCAGGGCCAGGGAACGCTTGGAGCGGTTCACGGCCAGGAAATAGGGCGAGTCGTCTTGCTGGTCCTGCAAAAACCCCCGGGAAGGGTCCCCGCCGGCCGGGTTTTCTATCTTGATGATCTCGGCTCCCAGGTCGGCCAGGAGCATGGAACAATAGGGCCCCGGGAGATTGTAAGTAAAGTCCAAAACCTTGACTGAACTAAGCGGCATACTAGACCCTCCGGCAGTCGGTGCGGCTGCCCCAACATAGCCCTGGCAGCCCCTGGGGGTCAAATTGCGGTACACAAAAAACGGCCAAATGAATGCCTTGAATAAACAAGATATTAACCGCCGGGGCCTGGGCCGGGTCGGCGGGGCGTATACCGTGGACCAACCCGGGCGGGGAGCTTGTGACGAAGGGAGCATTTTTACTTGACAAGGCAGGTGGGACTAAGTTAGAAAGGCATGAATTTTCCAAATCTGGCAAAGGATGTGGGCACCTGAACCCGCCGGGATACAACAGAACGCGGGCGCGGACGGTAGCCGAGTAAAGTAGCTTAAGGCTACAATGCCAGGGCCCGATGTGAATTCGGGCACAAAATGAGACCAGCGGCTCGCGGCGCGGAGCGCGCCCGGGCCTGGACTGTCGAAGGTACGGGCAAGAAGGAGGTGCTTAAGGGAGCAGAAGACGAGCAAGCCTTTTTTGGTACGGCGAGTCTTTCTGGCTTAAAGACGGGCAAGTCTTTCTTGCTTAAAAAGTTGACCCCGGGTCTCCGGGGGAAAATTGGTTAGGTATTTGGTAACCGGTTGGAATAGAAACAACCATACTTCGAGACGGAGGAACTTAATGCCAAGTTTCGTAATCGTTGAAAAGTGCGATGGATGCAAAGGTCAAGATAAGACCGCTTGCATGTACATCTGCCCCAACGACCTTATGCTGCTGGACAAGGACGGCTCCATGGGTTACGGGGAGATGAAGGCTTTTAACCAGGATCCTTCCATGTGCTGGGAGTGCTACAACTGCGTGAAGATCTGCCCCCAGCAGGCCATTGACTGCCGCGGCTACGCCGACTTCGTGCCCATGGGCGCCAGCGTGGTGCCGCTGCGCGGCTCTTCTGACATTATGTGGACCGTTAAGTTCCGCGACGGTTCCGTGAAGCGGTTCAAGTTCCCCATCCGGACCACGGCTGAGGGCGCTGCCGAGCCTCTTGGCGGCTACGATGAGGGTAGCGGCGACATCAACTCCATGGAGCTGATGACCGAGCCCAAATCTTGTGGTCAGGACACGCTGCCCACCATCTAGGGTTGGTGCGCGACCATCTCACCTCGATTCGGAGGAGGAAATAAAACATGGAAAATTGGGAAACCGTACAGGTTACCACCGACGTGCTGATCTGCGGCGGCGGTATGTCCGCTTGCGGCGCCGCCGTTGAGGCTGCTTACTGGGCCAAGAAAAACGGCCTGAAGGTCACCCTGGTCGACAAGGCCACCCCGGTGCGTTCCGGCGCCGTGGCCATGGGTCTTTCGGCCATCAACGAGTACATCGGCTATGCCGCCGGTGAGAACACCCTCGAGGACTACGTCCGCTACGTCCGCCAGGACCTGATGGGCATCAGCCGCGAGGACCTGGTCTACAACATCGCCCGTCACGTTGACAGCTCGGTGCATCTGTTCGAGAAGTGGGGTCTGCCCATCTGGACCGATGAGAACGGCAAGTACGTCCGTGAGGGTCGTTGGCAGGTCATGATCAACGGCGAGTCCTACAAGGTCATCGTGGCTGAGGCCGCCCTCAACGCCATGGCCGAGGCCGGCTTCGAGGTCTACGAGCGTGTGTTCATCGTCGGTCCGATCATGGACGGCGACCGCATCGCCGGGGCCTACGGCTTCAGCACCCGCGAGAACAAGTTCTACGTATTCAACGCCAAGGCCGTCTACGCCGGCATGGGCGGCGCGGTGCACGTGTTCCGTCCGCGGTCCACCGGTGAAGGTCTGGGCCGTAGCTGGTATCCGCCCTTCAACAGCGGCGCCACCACCTACTTCACCCTCACCGCCGGCGCCGAGCAGACCTGCCAGGAGATTCGCTTTATCCCGGTGCGCTTCAAGGATGCCTATGGTCCGGTGGGCGCCTGGTTCCTGCTGTTCAAGTCCCGCGCCACCAGCGCGGTGGGCGGCGAGTACATGGCGGTGCGCAAGGACGAGCTCAACAACTGGGCTCCCTACGGCCTGGCCAAGCCGATCCCGGCCAACCTGCGTAACTACCTGGGTATGCTCGACACCGACGAGGGCCTGGGGCCGCTATACATGGAGACCGCCGAGGCCATCCAGAACCTGGCCGAAGCCTACAAGGACGACCAGAAGGCCTTCAAGAAGAAGATGAAGGAGCTCGAGAGCGAGGCTTGGGAAGACTTCCTGGACATGACCGTGAGCCAGGCCATCCTCTGGGCCGCCAACAACATCTACCCCGAGCAGAGCCGCTCGGAGATCGCCGCTTGCGAGCCCTACTTCATCGGCTCCCACTCCGGCGGTTCCGGTGCCTGGGTTTCGGGTCCCGAAGACCTCGACACCCCCTACAAGTGGGGTTACGGCAACATGACCACGGTCAAGGGCCTGTTCACCGCGGGTGACGGTTCCGGCGCCTCCAGCCACAAGTTCTCCTCCGGCTCCCACGCCGAGGGTCGTTGGGCTGGCAAAAACGCCGTGAAGTTCGCCCTGGAAAACGCCGACCTGCCGAGCATCGGTGACGTCGAGGCCCTCAAGGAGGCGACCTTCGCCCCCATGAAGCGCTTCGAGGAGAACAAGGGCTACACCACCGATCCCAACATCAACCCCAACTACATCCGTCCCATGCAGTTCATGTTCCGCCTGCAGAAGCTGATGGACGAGTACGCCGGTGGCGTGTCCAGCGCCTTCAAGACCTCCATCGCCCTGTTGGAGCGTGGCCTGGAGCTGCTGGAAATGCTCAAGGAAGACTCCGAGAAGCTGGGCGCCGAGACCGCCTACGAACTGGAGCGTTGTTGGGAGAACATCCACCGCATGTGGCAGGCCGAGGTTCACATCCGGACCATCATCTTCCGCGAGGAGACCCGTTGGCCGGGCTACTACTTCCGGGCCGACACTCCCAAGATGGACGAGGAGAACTGGAAGGTCTTTGCCAACTGCGTGTACAAAGACGGCAACTGGGAATTCTTCAAGCGCGAGATTCACGCTCTGTGCGACTAGTTTCCATGCCATGACCTGAAAAACTCCAGGCGCCTTACGTGGGCGCCTGGAGTTTTTTGAAATCTCCCGGAGCGCTGGGTCGCCCCGGGAGGGGACCAAGCCCTGAACCTGGCAGGACCGCGGGCCGCCAGCCAACCTAAAAGGCAAGGCGGCGGCAGGCCTACTCTTTGCTGGACTAGCGGCGCTCTTAAAGGTATGTTGAGAGGCGCGCCGCCGGACCCGAACAAGGGGCGGGGCCGGGCCTGCCGAGATCATTAAAGCTGTTTACGCGTCGGGACAGGGCCTTGTGGCAAGGCGTTGCCCCGACCGGTGAAATGAAGGGCGGGCGACCGGGTGCGAAAGTAATACCCGTTGGAGGTGTCAAAAATGACGGATCAGGACCAAGCGAGCCGACCGATTGTCGTGGTTGGCGGGGGCATGAGCGGTCTTACCGCTGCCCTGGAGGCTGCGGAGGCTGGTCAAGAGGTGGTATTGGTTGAGAAGAATCCCTACCTGGGTGGCCGCGTGGCCCAACTCAACCAGTATTTTCCCAAGCTCTGTCCGCCCTACTGCGGCCTGGAGATTAACTTCAGGCGGATTCGCGCCAATGAGCTGATTACCATCTATACCTTGGCCGAGGTCACCTCGGTTCAGGGCGCGGCCGGCGACTACCAGGTGACCATCAAGCAGTCACCGCGCTATGTCAACGACAAGTGCACGGCCTGCGGCAAATGCAGCGAGGCGGTTGAGGCCACTATCCCCAATCCCTTTAATTACGGGATGGACCAGATCAAGGCGGCCTACTTGCCCCACGACCTGGCCTTCCCCCAGCAGTATGTCATCGATCCTTCCATCGCCGCCGGCCAAGAGGGCAAGAAGGCCGCCGAGGCCTGCCCCTACGGCGCGGTGGACCTGGACGATCAAGGCCAGGAGCTCACGGTGCAGGCCGCGGCGGTGGTATGGGCCGCGGGGTGGACCCCTTACGACGCCAGCAAGCTGGAGACCTACGATTTCGACCAGCATCCCAACCTGGTGAGCAACGTGCAGATGGAGCGCCTGGCGGCCTTCAACGGCCCCACCGGCGGCAAGATACTGCGTCCCAGCGACGGCCAGGCCCCGTCCAAGGTGGCCTTTATCCAGTGCGCCGGCAGCCGGGACGAAAACCACCTGGCTTTCTGCTCCACCGTCTGCTGCCTGGCCAGCCTCAAGCAGTGCACCTACGTGCGCGAGCAACTGCCCGAGGCCACGGCCACCGTCTACTTCATCGATATCCGGGCCATGGACCGCTACGAGGATTTCTACAGCAAGGTGAAGCAGGACGAAGGCGTTAAATTTGTCAAGTCCAAGATCGCCCGCATCGAGGCCGGCGAAAACGGGAACTTGATTCTGGAAGGCGAAAACACCGCCACCGGCGAAAAATTCAAGGCCGAGCACGACCTGGTGGTCTTGGCCACCGGCATGCAGCCCAACACCGACCTGGCCAAGGTGCCCGGCGGCGAAGTGGTCTATGACGATTATGGCTTCATGCAGGCGGCCTCCGGCGTGATCGGGGCGGGCTGCGTGAAGTCGGCCTCCAACGTGGCCACCTGCGTACAGGAGGGCACGGCGGCCGCGCTTAAAGCCATTCAGGCGGCGAGGAGGTAGCGATCATGGATAAGAACATCGCGAGCTATCTGTGTAAGGGTTGCGGCCTCGGCGAGGCCCTGGACTTTGAGTCGCTGGCCGAGGTGATCGACGAGGCCGGTCTCGGCGAGACCAAGGAGCACGAGGCCCTGTGCTCGCCCGAGGGCCTGGAGTTGATCAAGGCCGATATCGCCGGCGGCGTGAACACGGTTTGCATCGGCGCCTGCTCCTCGCGGGTCAAGACCGATGAGTTCAATTTTGGACGCGAGGTGTTGGTGGAGCGCATCTCCCTGCGCGAGCAGGTTCTCTACTGCACCGAGGTGCCCCCGGCCGAGGGCGATGACGTGGAAGAGGGCCAGCTCGACGCCGAGGCCCTGGAAAACCGCCAGATGCTGGCCGAGGACTACTTCCGCATGGCCGGCGCCAAGGTGGCGGCCAGCGAGTTGCCCGAGCCCTTCCAACTGGAAGAGGAGATGGCCACCGATATCATGGTGGTCGGCGGCGGCATCGCCGGCATGACCGCGGCCAAGGAGGCGGCGGCGGCCGGGTCCCGGGTGATCCTGGTGGAGAAAGAGGCCCAACTGGGCGGCTTCCTCGGCAAGATGGCCAAGCTCAGCCCCCAGAAGCCGCCCTACGCGGAGCTGGAGGACACCGGGGTGGCCGAGCTGGTGGCCGAGCTGGAGGCCGACGACCAGGTGACCATCTACACCGGCGTGACCGTGGATAAGACCGAGGGCGCGCCCGGCAACTTCGATGTCACCCTCTCCGGCGGCCAGAGCTTTCGGGCCGGCGCCATCATCCAGGCCACCGGCTGGATTCCCTATGATCCCGAGAACCTCAAGGAAGACCTGGCCTGGGGCACCAGCGACAAGATCATTACCAACGTGATGATGGAAGAGAAGGCCAAGAGCGGCGACCTGGCCGGCCTGGACGCGGTGGCCTTTATCCAGTGCGCCGGCAGCCGCGACGAGAACCACCTGCCCTACTGCTCGGCCTTCTGCTGTCTGGCCAGCATCAAGCAGGCCATCTACGTCAAGGAGCAGAATCCCGAGGCCGCGGTATTCGTGGTCTACAAGGACGTGCGCACCACCGGCCAGACCGAAGACGTCTACCGGGCGGCCCAGCGGGCCGGGGTGGTCTTCATCCGGCGCGACGAGGATTATCCCTCCATCACCGAGGAGGGCGGCAAGCTGGTGGTGGAGACCACCGACATGCTGATAAACGACACCGTGCGCCTGGAGGAGCTGGACCTGGTGGTCCTGGCCACCGGTATGGTGCCCAACAATCCCAGGGTGGTCGATCCTCCGCTGATCCCCTTCGAGGTGCCCGAGGAAGAGGGCAAGAAGATGATCGCCGAGGCCAAGGCGCAGTGCGAGGACTGGTCGGTGCTCAACCTGCAGTACCGCCAGGGGCCCAACCTGCCCACCATCAAGTACAAGATGCCCGACAGCCACTTTGTCTGCTTCCCCTACGAGACCCGCCGTACCGGCATCTACAGCGCTGGTTGCGTGCGGCGTCCCATGCGGGTGGGCCAGGTGGTGGAAGACGCCACCGGCGCGGCGCTCAAGGCCATCCAGGCCATCTACGCCACCAGTAAGGGCCGGGCGGTGCATCCCCGCTCCGGCGACGAGACCTTCCCCGAGTTCCAGATGACCCGCTGCACCCAGTGTAAGCGCTGTACCGAGGAATGTCCCTTTGGCGCCATCAACGAAGACGCTGACGCCAACCCGCTGCCCAACCCCACCCGCTGTCGTCGTTGCGGCGTGTGCATGGGCGCCTGCCCCGAGCGCATCATCAGCTTCAAGAACTACTCGGTGGGCCAGATCGGCGACATGATCAAGGGCATGGACATCCCCGACGAGGACGAGGAGAAACCCCGGGTGGCGGTGCTGGTCTGCGAGAACGACGCGCTGCCGGCCATCGACATGGCCGCCCGCCAGGGCGCCAAGTGGAGCCCCTTCGTCCGCTTCATCCCGGTGCGTTGCCTGGGTTCGGTGAACCTGGTGTGGATCGCCGACGCCCTGTCGGCCGGTGTGGACGGCGTGATCCTCTTCGGCTGTCGCCGGGGCGAGGATTACCAGTGCCACTTCGTGCGCGGCTCGGAGCTGGCCAACGTGCGTATGTCCAAGATCGCTGAAACCCTGCAGCGCCTGGCCCTGGAAGAGGAGCGGGTGCTGGTGGAGGAGATCAGCATCAACGACCTGGAGAAGATACCCACAGTCATCAACGACTTTGTGGAGACCATCGTGGACGACATCGGCATGAACCCCTTCAAGGGATTCTAGGCCGGAGCGCTACAACCAAACCAACCAGGGGTCCGCCCAACACGGGCGGGCCCCTGTCAATATCGGTGGTGGCGCTTGGCGACACGGTTGGGTCCGCCCGCCGCGGCGGACCCCGGCCATGTTGCGGCCGGCGGCCACCGGCCGCGGGCACGGGAGAGAACCGGCCCAGGGTTGCGCTGGTCCCGCCGGTGGTTACTATTATTATATATAGGCTCGTAGCCACCGGCCCCGGTGGCCAAGGCCGCGGGAACCGGCGCCGATCTGAAACGGCCCGAGGAGGATTTCATGGAAGAGCGCGACAAGACCGTCTGCCCTCACTGCGGACAGAAGCTGTCGAGGTGGGAGTCTCCGGCCACCTATAGCTGGGGCAGCGGATACCAGCTTATCTGCTTCAACGACGAATGCGGCTATTACCAGCGGGGCTGGGACCACACCTACAAACGGGTGGGGGTCAAGGCCAGCTACCGCTTCCGTTACGACCCCAACACCGGCCAGGAAGGCCCCTTCCCGGTCAACTCGCCCGACGCCGGCAAGGACGATATCGTAGTGGATTAACCCTCCGCCCCGGCTGGCCGACCACCGCGTGTGGGCGGGACAGCCGCCGGCCATGGGCCAGGAGCGAATATTGATGGACCTTAAGAACCTGGGACGCAACGATCCCTGCCCCTGCGGTTCCGGTAAAAAGTTCAAACATTGCCACCTGGGGCGCGAGGACGAGCTGATCCAGGAGCACTTGGCCCCCGACCCCCGCGAGTTGGCCGAGCGCATCGCCAAGCTGCCGCCGAGCCGCCACCCCAAGGTGGCCCAGTGGGTTCAGGAGCTGGAGCTCACCTCCAAGGGCGGCCGTGAGTACCAGCTAAAGGTGGTGGACCTGCACGCCTACCACCAGCTTAACCTCACGGGGCGCGAGCAGGAGCAGGCCGGCGAGGGCGGGGTGTTCATCAACCCCACCAAGACGCGGGCCCTGGACCCTTACAGCTTCTACCTGGCCCTGAGCCGCAAGGCCGGCGACTCCACCGTGGTGCACCAGCTGGCCCACGCGGTGGACCTGGTGCGCGGCTCGCGCCTGCCCCACGGCCGGGCGGCCGAGGTGGCGGCCGAGACCGGGGTGCCGGCCGAGTTCCTGGAGCACCCCCAGGAGTATGGCGACATCCTGCTGGAGTTGGCCGAGCGCTGGGGGGTGACCCTGGACGCCGAGGACGAGATCGTGGCCTACCTGGCCCGGCGCAAACTGCTGCTGCCGGCCGAGGTCATCGCCCGGGCCGAGCGCTCGGAACTGGTGCGGGAGGTGCAGAAGGTCATGGCCTTTATGCGGGATAACCAGGCCGAGATTAACGCCCGCATCCGCAACCGCGAGGGCTACCTGGGCGCTGAAGACTAGCCGACGATAATCTTAGTAAAAACAGATTAGTCCGCGCATAAGCCACCCCCGCGCATAAGACAAGCCGCCCCAGTGATGGCGGCTTGGGCGTGGACCACTACGGGCGCTGGGGCGGGGTCGCCGTAGGGTGCCGGCCGAGCGGGTCGCGCTCGATCACCCAAGACTGCCGGCCCTCCCCGCAAAAGCAGGCCTACCTACCCTGGAAGCCAGGCCCCAATAACCAACAACCTTTGTGCTGCAAATAAAAAGGCGACCCACCGGGCTACCTCCCCGGGAAGCCGCGCGCAAGCTCCCAACAGCGCTGGATATTACCCCAACAAAAGGGCGGCCCACTTGGGCCGCCCGCTTGATA
>Ga0256835_1000382_pt1 | contig 33922 bp, 31 predicted proteins | sample PIR30metaG_FD_185972 | JGI IMG/M metagenome (GOLD analysis project Ga0256835, IMG submission 185972) | Hydrothermal vent microbial communities from East Pacific Rise, Pacific Ocean - PIR-30 | ecosystem: Environmental > Aquatic > Marine > Hydrothermal vents | place: Pacific Ocean: East Pacific...
CGGGGGCGGTCCCGGGGTGCGAGACTCGCGGCCCCGTTCATCCAAAGTCGATGACCCGAACGCCCTCCAACGAAGCCCAGGCGGCCGGCAGCGACGCCGCAGGCGGCGCCAGCGCGTCGCACGGGCGGCCCGGGGGGAGCTCGCTCCCACCGGGACGCGCGGGCGAGGCGCGCAGCCCGCGCGAAGCGCGGGGGCCGGCCGCCGGTTCGCCCCCCGGCCGAGCCGTACGCACGCGGTCGAGACGCTCGCCGGGCTGGGAGGCAGAGAAAAAGAGTGTCCCTTTTTCCGAGCGATCGAGGACGCCAGGAGAAATGGGCCGGCGTGGGGGCGGCTTGCCGGGTGGGGTCGCTTCTGCCCGTGGCCCTCTCGTGTACCATGCGGGGGTGCTGTCCGCCGCCCTCCTCCTCGGCGCTCTTCTCACCGGCCCGCCCGCCGTCGGGTGGCACCGGTGCGAGCTCGAGGCTCACAGGCTCTTCCTGAAGGCCACGGCGTCGATCACCGTGGAGCGCTGCCCGCTCGGCGCCGTGGCGGCGGATCTGAGGACGCCACCGCTCGGTGAGGGCGTGTTGCCCACCGGCCGCATGGTGGATGTGATCCGTGTTGAAGCATCACTCCCCTTCGGCCGCCGCGAGCGGATCACCGTCTGGATCGACCCGGCGACCGGCGCCGTCCTCCAGAACGAGAAACGCCGGTTCGGGAAGGGCGCCTACTGGAAGGTGCGCCGCGCAACCGACGACGGCTACTACGAGTGGCGCACGGAACCCGATCTACCGGGAGACCACATCCTCCCGCCCCCGCAGTGGTCGGATCGCGCCGAACACCAGGTCGTCTTCGACCCTCCCCCCCCACCGGGAACCGTGGTCACCGATCCCTACGCGCTCCTGGCCGCTCTCCCCGCACTCGAACGGTCTGACCGCCCGGTTGCAGTTGTCAGCGGACGGCTCGCCGTCCCGGTGCGGATCCACAGAGCCGAGCCGGAGACGGCGCGTGCCGACGTCCTCCTCCGCTGGCCCGGCGGAGCCCGGACGGCCCGCCGTCTCCCGGTCCGTCCGGTCCAGATCCGTGTCGCGCCACCCCCGGGTGTCGAGCGCGGAAAGGTGCGGACCGGCGTGTTCGGGATGCGGGGCGACCTGGAGATCCTTGTGGCCGAGGGTACCGGCCTGCCCGTGGCGATCCGCGGCAGGGCGCCGGGCGTTGGCCGCGTCACCGTCAGGCTTCGCCGTGCCGAGCTCGACGGCCCACCCCCGGAGGGGTCCCCATGACCGGTACCGAGCCCGTCGTCGTCTTCGTCGCCCAGGGCGACCTTGAGGCGTTGCAGGTCCGCGCGTTCCTGGAGGCCAACGGCGTTCCCGTGGCGATCCGGGGCGAGAGCCTGCGCGTCACCCACGGCCTGACGCTGGACGGCCTGGGCCGGACGGAGCTCCTCGTCACGGCCGGGGACGCCGCCCGTGCCCGGGAGCTCCTCCGGAGGGTCGAGGACGGGGAGCTCGCCCTGGGCGGGGAGCTCCCCGCAGAGGACGGCCTCACGCCTCCCGGATCCAGCGGATCATGTCCTTGAGCGTCGGCTTGGAGCCGCTCATCAGGATCCCGACCCGGTAGATCTTCGCGGCGATCCAGCTGACGGCAAGGATGGCGGCCACGAGCAGTCCGACGCTCGCGGCGACCTGGACCGGCGGAACGGCGGTCAGCGTCATCCTGAGGAACATGATGATCGGCGAGAAGAACGGGATCAGCGACATCGCGATGGACATAGTTCCGTCCGGCTGGTTCACGATCAAGATCATCAGGACGATCGGCACCACCAGGAGCATGTTCACCATCGCGCCGAACTGCTGGGCGTCCTGGTCCGTGTCGAACGCCGCCCCGATCGCCGCGAACAGCGTCCCGTAGAGCAGGAACCCCAGGACGAAGAAGACGACGAAGAAGACCATCAGCGACACGGGGATCGAGGGCAGGTCCATCCCGGCGAGTCCCACCGTGGCCAGCACGCCGGGCGCCGCCAGGGCGAACCCGACCACCGACCAGATGAGGAACTGGGTCAGGCCCACCGATCCGATGCCGAGGACCTTGCCGAGCATCAGCTCGAACGGGCGGACCGACCCCAGGATCACCTCGACGATCCGGGATTGTTTCTCCTCGAGTACGCCCCGCATGACGTGCCCCCCATACGCGAGGAGACTCATGAAGATAAGGAACATCAGCACGTAGGAGAGAAGGAACGCCTGGCCTTCGTCCCGTGTCTCACCCCCCGTCTTCCCGAGCTTGAACGTCTTCAGGTCCACCCGCTTCGTCAGCCGTTCCACGAGCTCCGGATCGAGCCCCTGGGCCGTCAGCCGCCGGGAGACGAGAACGTCGTTGACGGCCCGTTCGAGCACCGACAGGAGCCGGAACGCCGCGACGTTGGGGGCCGTGTAGGTCGGCTCCCCCTCGGCCGGGAGCCCCTTCGGGAGGACGAGCAGCCCGTCGTACCGCTTCTCGAGGATCTCCCGCTTGATCCGGGCGCGGGTGGCCTCGGGGTCGGGACCCGGGTCGATGGGAACGAGCTCGATCTCGAGGTTCTTCTCGTCCTCGAGGATCGAGGCGAGGCGCTCCTTCACCGGCCCGGCCAGGTCACCCGACAGGTCGAGCACGGCGATGGTGAACGATCCCGCCCCCTTCTCGGCGAGCCATGCCGGGACGATCATGACGCCGGCCATGAACACCGGCACGAGCAGCGTGGAGAACCAGAAGGTGCGGGTCCGGACCCGTTCCAGGTACTCCCGGCGGATGACGGCCTTCAGTCTAGGCAGCATGGGTGCGCTCCTCCTCCACGGCACGGATGAAGATGTTCTCGAGGTCGGGCTCGAACCGGGTGAACGCCTCGACCTCCCCCCGTTCCACGAGGGCGGCGACCAGCGCCCCGCCCGGCGCGTCCGGCTCGAGCTCCACCAGGAGGTCCTCCCCGAGCGCCGTCACCGACCGCACGCCGGGGAGCGCCGCGATCTCGCCACGGTCCACCGACGTCCGGACACGCCAGACGTTCCCGCCGAACTGCCGGCGGATCGCGTCGAGCGCTCCGCCGAGGATCGTCCGGCCCCGGTCGATCAGGCAGATGTGGTCGCACAGCTCGTCCACCTGGGACAACACGTGGGTGGAGAGGACGATGGAAATGCCCTCCTCCCGCATGGAGCGGAGCAGGGCCTTCATCTCCCGGGTCACGAGCGGGTCCAGCCCGGAGAACGGCTCGTCGAGGATCAGCAGCCTGGGCCTGTGGAGCAGCGTCCCGATCAGCTGGACCTTCTGCTGCATCCCCTTGGACAGCGTCTCGACCTTGGCCTGGGCGCGGTCGGCGAGCCCGAACCGTTCCAGCCACGCCAGCGCCCGGCGACGGGCCTCCGCCGGCGCCACGCCCCGGATCGTCCCGAGGAACACGAGGTGGTCGAGCACCTTCATCTTGCGGTACAGACCGCGTTCTTCCGGCAGATACCCGATCGCCGTGCGGCGCTCGTCGTCCACCGGTTCACCGTCCAGCAGGACCCGCCCGCCGTCGGGCAGGATGATCCGCATGATCATGCGGATCGTCGTTGTCTTCCCCGCGCCGTTGGGCCCCAGCAGGCCGAAGATCGACGCTCCCGGCACGGTGAACGACACTCCGTCCACCGCCACCCGCTCACCGAACCGTTTGGTCACGTTCTCCAGTCGAAGGATCATTCCCACGGTCACCTCCGTCTCGTATCCCGAGGTACGAGCCGCCACGCTCCGGGTTTCGCACACGGTTCCGGTGATCCTTCTTGCCCCCGGTTCCGAGGTTTCGCCGGCCTTCAGGGCCGGGGGACGTCCTGTCCCACGGCGAGGGGAATGGTCAGCCGGGCGGTGGTCCCACGGCCTGGGCCCTCGCTCTCGAGGACGAGCTCGCCGTGCATCATCCGGGCCAGCCGTCGTGAGATGGTCAGTCCGAGCCCGGTCCCGCCTGCATGCCGGCTGGTGCCGCCGTCGACCTGGTGGAACGACTCGAACACCTTCTCCAACTCGTCCACCGGGATCCCGGTCCCCGTGTCCTGGACTTCCACGATCGCCCGTTCCCCGTCCCGGAGCACCCGCACCTCGATCCGTCCGCCCGCCGGGGTGAACTTGAGGGCGTTCGACAGGAGGTTCGTCAGGATCTGAAGCAACCGTTGCGGGTCCGTTCGCACCATGAGATCCCGGTGGGCCGTACTCATCACCAGATCGACGCCCTTGTCCCGCATCTGGTGCTGGAAGAGCCGCTCCACCTCCTGAAGCACATCCCCGAGACAGGTCGTCTCGAGCCGGATCTCCAGCCGGCCGGCCTCGATCTTGGCGAGATCGAGCACGTCATTGATGATTTCGAGCAGCCGCTCGGCCGACTGATGGGCGATCTCGAGGAACTCGGCCTGCTTCTCCCGATCGGTCACGGCCCCATCGAGCACGAGCCTGAGGAACCCCAGGATCGAGGTCAGGGGCGTCCGGAGCTCGTGGGAGGTGTTCGCCAGGAACTGCGACTTCATGCGGGAGGCCTGGAGCGCGATCCCGCGCTGTTCCTCGAGCTCGGTGATCAGCGCCGCGAGCTGGAACGCCCCACCCAGCAGGACGCCGAGCTGGGTCAGAAGGTTCAGCTCCTCGTGTCCCGGACGGACTGGCTGAGCGACCAAGAGGGAGAGAACTCCGAGTGTGCGGCCTGCCGAGGCCAGCGGAAGGTGAAGGCGGTATCCGGAGCGGCCGTCGCCCGCGGGTACGGCATCCAGCTCTGCAACGGGGATCGACTGTTGCAGCGCCCGGACCGCGGCATTCTCCGCGTCGCCGATCGAACGGGGCCATTCGATCCCACCCTCTCCGGTCTCGAGGACGGCCGACAGCGTCGCACCGTCGCGGCCGGTCCGGTAGAGGCACGCGCCAAGCACCGGAATCCACACGCCGACCCTCCTGACGAACCGCTCGAGAATCCGCTCCGCCGCAGGCTCCCCGGCGACGAGCTGGGCGACGTCGGACAGGAGGGCGAGCCGTTCCTGCCGCTGTTCCGCGGCCCTCCGGGCCAGGAGGAGGTCGGTCACATCGCTTCCGACGATCTCGACGAGCCAGCGGTCCTCCACGGGATCGTCGAAGGCGTGAACCTCGACCTGGAGCCAGTGGATCGCGTCTCCGCCCGCATCCACGGTCAACGTTCCGCTCCAGGATGGGATCTCTCGGGAAGCGATGCCGGCGATCCGCTCGAGCAGCAACCTCCGTTCGCCCGGAGGAATGCGGTCGAGCCACGCACGGTTCCCCGCCGACTCCATCGGCCCCGAGGGGATGCCGAACACATCCCCTGCCGCCCGGTTGGCGTACGAGATCGTCCCATCGCTCTCGGCCGTCAGGACGATGACCGGCAACGACTCCAGGAGACTCTGAAGCCGGCGGCCCAGCCGCCGGACGCGCCGGTTGAGGGCAACCTGTTCGCCCAGGAGGATCAGGCTCTCGCGCATCGCCCCGACCAGTGGGAAGGTGAATCCGACGGCCAGCAGCACGTGCCCCCACATGAACGGCGGATCGTAGGCCCGGACATGCCAGCTGAGATCGGCGTGGGCCGCCGCGATCAGCAGCAGTGCGCTGCCCAGCCAGAGGTCCCGCCGCCGGTTCGACCGGAGAGAGGAGAGGAGAAGACCCATCCCCGGTCCGAGGAACATCATGGTGAGGGCCGCGCTGCTCGGCTGGATCATCCGGTTCGGAAGGACGAGTGTCTGCCAGTGCTCGAGCACGACGTTCGCAGCGACCGCCAGTGCGAGGCCCCCTCCGAGAAATGACCAGCGGACGGCTGGATGCCCCTCACCGAGCTCCTTCGCCGCCACCCACAGAAAGATCAATCCGGCAACACCGTGGCAGCCAAGCCAGACGGTGATGAGGAGCGGCATCAGCTTCATGGGGGGGATTCCCCCGGCGGCAGCGAAGATCCGGAGCGAGAAGTACGACGCCAGGATCACGAAGGCGATCCCCACCAGCCGGTCGTCCGTCTCCTTGAGGATCCTTCCGTGCAGCAGGAAGAACCATCCGCTCAGAAGCGCGAAGGCACCGCAGAGCGCGCCAATCAGCAGGAGCTGGGTCGCGTCTCCCTGCCACGGGTACCGTACCTGGAGCGTCACGATGGCCAGGGCCAGAACCACAACGCTCCCGAGGGTGACCGCCGCCTCCCGCACGCCCCTGATCCGGCCCTTGAGAAGAATCTTCGTCGACGTCATACGACCGTCAGGATACCCGATCATTCCCGCACCGTGACCCAGCCCGGAACAGGAATCGTTCCGTCCGGAACAGCACGAACCGCCAGTGTGCCGGTGGATACCTCCCCGTTTTGGTGCGATACTTGCTCCTGGACAGGACCGTGAGGCTCGACATCCGCCCCCGCTCCCTCCTGACGAGGGTTCTCGCCGCGTTCGCCATCGTGGCGCTCGTCCCCGTGGCCGTCCTGGCCCCCTCCCTGATCCGGCTCGACCGGGAGGCGATGACCACCCAGGTCCTCAGGACCCACTCCGTGGCCGCACGGGCCACGGCAGAACGGATTGCGGCGCGGCTTCAGGGTATCGAGGCCATCATGGCCGACATCGCGGAGAACCCTGAGCTCGCCCGGAAGGGCGGGCCGGAGCGCCTGCTGCGGGGGCTCTTGCGGAGACGTCCCGAGATCGCTGCCGTCGTGTTGACCGATCCGGCGGGCGAGACGGTGCTCGGCGTCCAGCGAAAGGGACTGAGGTCTGTGGTCTCCACGGTCCTCCGGACGCCACCGGCACCGGTTCCCGAGGTGGTTCCGGCGAAACAGGGCCGATGGATCGTCCTCTCCACGCCGCTGGCCGGAGATGCCGGGTGGCTCCGCCTGATCATCGATTCGGGTTGGGTCTCCAGGATCCTCCGCCCCGAGGAGATCGGCGAGGAGGCCGAGCTCGCCGTGATCGGGCGGGATGGCTCGATCCAGCTCGTCTCTGGAGACCAACTCCTCGAGCTTCCCGCCGGTCTCCTGGCCGCGGCCCGTGGCGGGCGGACCTCGGGAGCCAGCGCGTTCCCGGCTGGTGGCGGCGCCATCCTCGGGGCATGGGCCCCCGTTCCGGGGACGGCGTGGACCGTGGTTTCGTTGCAACCCCGGGCGATCGCCGAAGCCGTGGCAGTCCGGATGCGCCGGCGGGCCGCACTCGCCGTGGCGCTCGGTCTGATCCTGGCTGCCGCCCTCGCCGGGGGCGCATACCGTTCGGTCGTGCGCCCCCTCCGGCGGCTGCTCGCGACACAGCGGAAGCTCGAGGGACTGACCGAACGCCCGCACACCGGGGACGAGCTGGCGCTCCTCGAGGAATCGCTCTCGGTGCTCGCACGGCGCCTCGCCGATCGCGAAGATCTGGGGAGCGTGTTTCTCGGACGGTACCAGGTGCTCGGCGTCCTGGGAGAGGGGTCGATGGGGACGGTGTTCCGCGGGTGGGATCCCAAGCTACGGCGTCCGGTGGCGTTGAAGACGGTCCGTCCCGAACGGTCCGGGAGCGAGCGGAGATCCAACCTGCTCGACGAGGCCGCCGCGGCGGCCCAGCTCGTCCACCCCAACGTGGTGGCCGTGTACGACGTCGTGGAGCGGGACGGGGTGGGGTTCATCGCCATGGAGCTGATCGACGGCATCGGGCTCGACCGGCTCCTGGCCGTCAGGGGAACCCTCGCCCCCGGAAACGTGGCCGTGCTCGGTCACGCAATGGCCGAGGGACTGGCGGCCGCCCACGGGGTGGGGCTCGTCCATCACGACGTCAAGCCCGGCAACGTCCTCCTCGGGTTCGACGGTTCGATCAAGCTCGGGGACTTCGGCGTGGCCCGTTTCGCGGGCACCGGAGATGACGAACGCTCCGTGGTCTATGGCACACCGGGATACATCCCGCCGGAAGCGCTCGAGGGGCGCGGATACGGGCAGGTCGGGGATCTGTTCGCCCTGGGAGCGGTCCTCTACCGCTGTCTGACCGGTCGGCTGCCGTTCAGGGGGAAGAATCTGGGCGAGATGATCGTTCGAACCATCGAGGGGGATCCTGTCCCGGTGGAGACGATCCGCCCGGGTGTTCCCGCCGAGCTCGCCACCCTCGTCATGCAGCTCCTCGAGAGGGATCCTGCCCGTCGGGGAGGGAACGCGGCCGTCGTGGCGGAGCGGCTGGAGCGACTCGTCACGCTCAACGGCTGGTCATGGGATCCGCCGGAACGGGTAGAGTGTGCGGGATTGGAAGGAGTGACACGTGACCGGATCGAACGTTCACAGTGCGTGCCGACTGGCCGGATTCCTGGCACTGGCAACGGTGTCGGCAGCAGCAGCCGGACCGGCTGAGCCGACCGCCGTGGTGGCGCCTCCTGGCGGGACGCTCACGCTCGAGGTCCCGACACCCGGCACCACGGTGGAGGCAGCGCTCGATGGTGGCGTCATGACACCGGTACCGGACCGACAGCTCGTCACACCCCCGGAGGGGGTCCACTGGCTCGCCGTCCGCTCGCGTTCTCCTCTCGGGATCGGATCCGCCGTTCGGTGGACGCTCCTCGTGGTCGACGGGACACCACCCGAGCTCGAACTGACGGTGGCCCCCGACCCCGTCGAGGCCGGGGGCCATCGGTGGGTCCCGAGAGGGGCGGCGGTTCACCTCACGGCCTCGGACGCGACGGCGGGAGTCGCGGAGACGGCACTGTTCGTCGACGGCGTCCCCGTCTCCGGCCCGGACAGCACCACACTCGACGATGAGGGGCCGGTCGTGATCACCGCCCGTGCCGAGGATCGCGTCGGGAACCACTCCGAACGGCGCCTCGAGCTCGTCGTGGACGGAACACCCCCGGCCGTGCGGCTCGAAACCGGGCAGCCGGCCGTCCGCGGAGACGCCGGGCTCGTGGTGGCTGCCGCCACGCCGTTTCACCTCTCGGCGGAGGACTCCGGTTCCGGTGTCGCCTCGACGTTCCTCGAACTGGACGGACAGACCGTGGCACCCGACCGTCTCCAGGAACCGTGGCCCGCCGGTGAACACACACTCTCCGCGACCGCCGAGGATGGGGTCGGAAACCGTACCCAGCCCGTGGAGCTCCGGTTCATCGTCGACACGGAGCCACCGTCGATCCTGTGCAAGGCCCGAGGCGCAGCGGAGGCCACGATCAAAGGCCATCGGTGGTTCCGCACTCCTCTCCAGGTGACCTGCACCGTGGACGACGATCTCGCCGGGGTGGCCTCCGTGGTCCGCCGTGACGCCGATCTCTGGACCACTGGAGCAACCTTCGTTCTCTCGGACCGTGACACCGTGACGGTCCGCGGAACGGACCGCGTCGGGAATACGGTGGAACGGACGTTCCGATGGGCGGTGGACAACGATCCGCCGGAACCGATCCTCCGGTCAGTGGAGGGGCAGCCCGTTGGACCGGCCGTGACGCTCGCCACCGGCGAGGCGCTCGTCCCCGGGGCGGTGGACCGAGACTCCGGAACGGCCACCATCGCTTACCGGATCGGTGGTGGCGCATGGATCCCGATCGCGGGCCCCATCCGGTTCCGGCACGCCGGGCGGTACGACCTCGAGCTGAGAGCGTGCGACGCCTTGGGTAACTGCACGAAACGTTCGTGGATCATCGAGGTGATCAGAAGGGAAAGCCGATGAACGGACGCCGCAACCTCACCGTTGCCGTCATCGTGCTGCTCGGTCTCGCGGCGGCCGCAACGGCGCAGACGCCGACCCCGGCACCACGGCCCGGAGACACCCTCGGATGGTACGTCGTCCGGCCCGGTGACACCCTCGAGGGGATCACGGAACGGTTCCTCGGCACCCCGAAGTTGTGGCGCGAGAACTGGCGCCTCAACCCGTGGCTCAAGGATCCCCATACGCTCCACGCAGGCGATCGGCTCCGTGTGATCGTCTCCCGGCAGCTCCCCCCGCGGAGCGCGGAGCTGGAGAAAGTCGCGCGGCGGGTCGAGGAGAAGCCGCACCCCAACCCGTGGATTCCCGCCCGGGAAGGCGATCTCCTCCGGGAGAACGACGGATGCAGGACGTACCGTGACTCCTCCGCCCGGCTCCGGTTCGACGACGGAACCCGCGTGACGCTGACGGAGGAGTCGCTCGTGTTCCTGCGCCGCGTGGAACGGACACTCGAGGGCGTCGACCACGACACTGTGGAGGTCGTGCGGGGACAAGCCGACCTCCAGCTCGAGCCGGAACGTCCCACGTCTCTGGACGTCGAGGTGGTCGTCGGCCCGGCCGTGGCGCGTCCCCGGCCCGGCCGGACCGGGCGCGGAACCGCCCGCCTCCGTCGCGAAGGGAACCACGGGGCGAGCGTCATGGTGTACGAGGGCGCCGGCGCCGTGGAGGCTGCGGGAACGGCCGTGGAGGTCCCCGAGGGGATGGGGACGGCCGTTCCGGAGAACGGCCCGCCCTCTCCCCCGGAGCCGTTGCTTCCCGCCCCCCGGCCAATCGGGCCCGAACCTGGAGCGGTTGTCGGCTGGAACAACCCGAGGCTCTCGTGGACCGCCGTTCCCGGCGCCGCCTCCTACACCGTGGAGGTCTGCCGGGACACGGCGTGCGCCGAGCTCGTCGCCCGGGCGACCGGGATCCGCGACACGGCGATCCGGATGGACCCGCTTCCGGCCGGTGCCCTCTTCTGGCGGGTCCGCGCGGTGGCCACGTCGGGCCTCGACGGCTACCCCTCGGCGCCGCGCCGGTTGGAGATCGATGGGGAGTCGCCGGACCGTCTTTCCCCGGTGGTGGCCATCGCCGCCGGACCTGGAACCGCCGTGGGCGACGGCGGCTCGCTCGTGGCCATGCCCGGTGGCACGATCATTCTCGCAACCACCGACGACGTCTCCGGGACCGCGACCGTACGGTACCGCTGGGACGGCGGCGCATGGCGGACATGGAAAGGCAAGCCGATCTCCGTTCCGGAAGGAACGGGTCCGCGAACCCTCGAGGTCGAGGCGTTCGACCGGGCCGGCCGGCACGGAGGACCGTGGCGTGCCACCGTGGACGGAGCCGATGCACCACCGGAGCCTCCGGTAATCCACGGCGGCGTGGAAACGGGAGGGAGGATCGATGGGTAGGGCGAAGGTACTCGTGGTTGATGACGATCCGGCGATCCGGCAGCTCCTGGCCGCGACCCTCGCAGGAAACGGATTCGAGCCGATCCTCTGCGAGGATCCGCAGCGCGCCGTGGAGCGCGCCCGGAGCTCCGGCGTCGAGGCCGTCGTGCTCGATCTGATGATGCCTGGCATGTCGGGGTTCGAGGTGCTCGACCAGCTGCGCCGAGATCCGCTGGTGGCGCACATCCCCGTCCTGATTCTCTCGGCGAAGTCGGCTGGATCCGATCGCGTCGAGGGGCTCCGGGCCGGCGCCGACGACTACCTTGCCAAGCCGTTCGATCCCGCAGAGCTGGTCATTCGCATCGGCCGTCTTGTCAGCGGACACGGCCGGGAACGTGACGTCATCCTCAGCGGTGAACTGGGAGGGCTCTCCGCGGGCGACATCCTCCAGCAGGTGCTCGCATCGGGAATCGACGGGGTGCTCCACGTGGGCGGGGCCCCTCCGGGGGCGGTGGTCGTCCACGAGGGCCAGATCCGGGCGGTCCGGTGCGGCGAGCTCGAGGGCGAATCGGCTCTCCTGGTCCTGCTGGAGCGGCGCTCCGGACGGTTCCGGTTCCTGCGAAGCGACGTCGGTTCCAACCAGCCCGAGGACGAGGCCATCGGGCTTCAGGGCGCTTTGATGCAGCTCGCCTGGCTCGAGGACGAGCTCGAACGAAACCGCCAGCACCTGCCCCCTCCTGGTGCACCCCTTCACCCGGCTCGGCCGGACGAGGAACCGGAGGAGTCGGAATGCTCCGCCATCGGAACGGTCCTCGCGTGGTTTCGCGACCATCCAGGAAGCTCCCTTGCAGATCTCGAGTCCGCGGCGCTCCTGGCCCCGGCCGAGGCCCGTCTTGCCGTCGCCATCCTGTGCAGGGACGGGTTCCTGGAGGCCCTGAACACGGCCGAAGAGGAGAGCCCGGCCCCCGACATCTCCGAATCGATCGAGGCGCTGTGCGTCCGGCTCGAGGCCCGCGCCGTCGTCCTGGGAAAGGCACCCGGCGTGGTGCACCTGCTCCTCGCCGTCGCTCCGGAACGGTGGGAGGGGTTTGTCGGAGAGTTCACCGCCACGTTCCCGAGCGAGCTGCTCGGCCGGCCAACGGAGCACGTCGTCGAGGAGCTTCGGGGAAACGGATCGGCAAGCCTCCGAATCTCCTGCACGGACCGGACCTTGCTCCTCCACGCGCACCGGCTGGGCGGCCTCTCCGGACTCCGGGCCAAGGCGTTCCTGTCCCTGGCGTCCTTCATCGTCCTCGTGCCGTCCGGAGCACCGTCCCGTGAGGAGATCGAGTTCATCGACGCCCTCGAGAAGTCGGCTGGATCGGGTGAACGGAGCCTCGTCGTCGTCCCCCCCGACGAAGGTCGAGGGGAGGGCCTGAGAATCCCCTCCGGCGCACGGATCGCCGACCGCATTCCGGCAACTCTGGAGGAGCTTCTCGAGGTGGTTCTCGGTTGAATCGACGGTTCCCGCGGTGTGCGGGAACCGTCCCGGCTCGGCCTCAGCTCCCGGCGCTGCCGACGCCCACCCGGATCAGGCGCTCGATGAGAGCCTCGGGCATCCCCGTGACCTGATGGATCAGCTGCAGTCGGTGCTCGTTGTAGGCGAAGTTGATCACCATCAGCGCGAGATCCATCACCTTGACGAGGCTTCCGTAGACGGCGAGCGCCTCCGCCTCCTCCACGGCGACGTCGAGAATCGCTGCAAGGAGATCCCTGCGGAGAACGTTCATCACCGCATCAACCCAGAGAGAATCCAGAGCGATCCGGACATGGACCTGTCCCACGACGAGCTGCCGCTCGAAGAACGGCTCGCCGTATTCACCCGAGAACAGGGCACGGAGCCACTCCAGGTGGGTCCGTTTGAGCGTCTCGAGCCGGCCCTCGAGAAAGTGGGCCAGCTGCTCCTCGCGGCCGAGAAGCGCGTAGAACCGGTCCGTGATCTTGGGCAGACGGTCTTCGATGCGGGGCAGAAAGCCTGTCAGCCTTTCCTCGTCCTCCGGCCCGAGGCCGAGGAACTCACGCATGCTCAGGAACGCCTGTCTGGAGGAGGTGTGCGACACGGCTCAGCTCTCCCCGGCACCGGCTCCGGTGATCTGCCGTAGCTGCTCCTGAACGGTCTCGGCGACGACCCGGACCTCCTCGATCGAGGGAACCCGTCCGCCGATCGATCCGATGAGAATCTCCTCATTCGCCCATTCGAACGTCATCAACGCGACCTCGGGCTCTCCCTCGGCCATCACCACGACCCTGCGGACCGGCCGCTTGGGACCGAGGTAGGTCTCGAGAAGCTGCGAGATCGAGGTGAACGCGGCGAGCAACACTTCGGACGGAACGGTCCCCGGCTCCCCCGCCCGTGCAATGGGGAATCCGCGCTCGTCCATGGCGAACGTCCCCATCGCCCCGAGGCCCTCCCGGAGCCAGACGAGGAGCGCCTGCCACAGCTCCTCCGTGTAGCGAACAGCGGGGGCCACGAACGGAGGAAGGGTAGAGACAGCGGGTTCGGCCGGCGCCGTCTCGACGGGTTGCAGAGCAAGCGGCCGGACCGCCGATTCCCTGCGGCGGAGCGCCCTCGAGAGGCTGGACGCGGCGGACAGCTCAAAGAAGTGTCTGGACTGGCCCGGCATGGGTCTCCTCCTTGACGGCAAGCCGGTCGAGGATCTCGCCGGCGAGCATCTGGAACCGCCTCCCCTCGGGATGGATCCCGGCGGCCATGAACCCCACGGGAACGCCGTGGAGGCTGGCCTCGAGGTAGACGGGGTTCCTCGGGACGATGGTCTCGAACAGCACGTCGGGATCCAGGTCCCGCCAGGCCGAACGGACCACCTCCAGGGAGGCCTCGGCATCCCTGTCGAACATCATCAGGACCAGCCCGAGCAAAGATAGTCCGGGGTTCTGGTGTTCCCTGACACGGGCCATGGCCTCCAGAACCAGATGCACCGACCGCAGGGAGAGCGGTTCGGCCTGGACGGGGATCAGCGCATGGGTCGATGTCCCGAGGGCCCCCAGTGTCGCCCCGGTGATTCCCGAGGGACAGTCGAGCAGGACGATCTCCGCATCCAGTCCGTCGAGGACGGGCCCCAGGACCTCCGGGTTCGAGAGAAGCGTGTGGAAGTCCGGAGCCTCCAGCGGATCCACGTCGCCGACCGGCAGGAGGGAGAGCCCCGACACCTTCGTATGTACGAGGGCGTCCTCGAGGGTCGTGCCGCCCCGCACCACCTCGTGGAGACCCGCCATGGACCGGTTGGGCCGCAGCAGAGACGCCGCGAGGGATTCCTGGGGATCGAGCTCGACGATGGTGGTTGCATGGCCGAGCTGGGAGAGGGCAAGCCCCAGATTGAGGGCCAGAGTCGTCTTGCCCACACCGCCCTTCTGACTACAGATGGCAATCCTCGGTCCGTTCATGAAGACCTCACAGGATCTCGGCCAGCACGCTCTCGATATTGCTGGCCGGGTAGAGCAGGTCAAGGCCACAGGGCAGGGCGGCAAGGCTCTCGATCGCACGTTCCACGTGTTCTTTCGGGATGATCGAACCGTGCTGAGGGCAGATTGCCTCGATCGGGAACGGATCGAGCTTCTTCAGAAACCCCTTGAGCGCCTTGTTCGAGGCCATGTAGAAGATATGGAACGGAATCATTGTCTGCCAGTGCCGTTCCCATTCCGTGACCACGAGCGACCATTCCTTCTCGATCGCCGCACCGATGTCACCGGAGAACAGGAAACCGCTGACCTCGTCGTACGTGACGAACGCCTCCGGGAAGTGGAGGAACGGCGCGGTGATGAAGACGAGGGATCCGTTCGTGAGATCCAGGGTCGTGGAATCCTCCGGAGAGACGTCGAGCCACGAGACCTCGGCGGGGAACCCGTAGTACGGCAACAGCACCCGAACACGGGGAGTGGTGACGATGGTCAGATCCGGCGCCAGCTCCAGCCAGGAAGGGAGCGAATCGCAGAGATCGGGATCCTGGTGGTGGACCACGACGTGGGTCAGCGAGGAGGCGGGAACGATCCGTTCCACACGCTCCCGAACCTGGGGGAAGTGGTGCAGGGTCGAACCCGGATCGATCAGGATCCGGTTCCCTCCATCGACGATCAGATAGGCGTTGCAGCGAAACGGAGACGGTTCCTCCGAACCGACCCAGTAGATCGCATGGTCGCCTTCGAAGAGGCAGACCGGCGAACCAAGGTCCACCGGGCCGCGCGCAAGCTCGGGTATCCGGTTCATCGTCCTCTCCTCATCCTCGGATGATCTCGTCGAGGTACCGCTTCATCTTCAGTCGCAGATACCCGATGTTCCCGGACGACGCGATGGCCACTGCCAGGAAGACCCTCTTCCCGTGATGGGGACGGATCAGGATGTAGTGCTTCGTCGTCGTAATCAGGATCTCGTCGTTGCCACCCATGGAGATGATCCCGCCGAGCGCCTCGTACGCCTCGTGGTGGGCGCGGACCAGGGCGGCGTACTGTTCGAGCCGGCCGCCGAGATCGAGGGAACCCTCGGTCTCCACGCCGAGCAACTCCCCGTCGAAGGTCGCCGCCAGCGATGCCTCGTGACCCGGAATCTCCGCCGGAATGCGTGCAAGTACTGTCTCGTGTGCCATGGCGCCTCCTACAGGATCTCCCGGACGTTGCTGACCAGCCGTCCCACGTCGAGGAAGATCAGGCCGAGCTTTGCCTTCTTTGTGGTCAGGACGAGGACCAGCGTCTCGTCCGTGGCCCGCCGCAGGAGCACGTACCCATCCGCTCCCTGGACGTACACCTGATCGAGGGTTCCCCGGGCGAGCTCACTGGACGTCCGGTCACCCAGGGAGAGCATCGCCGCAGCCATGGCGGCGACCCGCTCCTCCTCCATCGTGGCCGGCAGATGGGCCGTGATGATCAACCCGTCGTTGGTGATGACCGCGCTCCCCTCGATGTCCGGCGTGGCCGTGTGGAACGAGCGCAAGAGCCCGTTCAGCTTCTCCATCCTGTTCATCGTCGCCTCCTTACGATCGTTCTCCCACCGGTGATCCACCTCTCGTGACCGCGTGAGCGGTACGGCATCCATTGTACTGGACCTCGTCAGGGTTCCTCGGGGTACCGCCTCACTACGCCGTGTCGAGACCGACCGAGTGCCTCAACCACGCGTGGACCCAGGGAACGAGCTCGCCAGCCGGTGCGAGGCACTGCTCGCTCTCCGGAGGACGTCGTGTGCCTTCCACAACCCGGACCTTTGCCCTCCGGATCGCCCCATCTCGCCCATCAGGCCGCGATCCGCATTCCTCGAAGACGATGGGAGCCCCTGCCGACTCATCCGGTCCGATGACCAGCTCGATCACCCCGGCCTCCACCAGTGGGAAGAGGTTCAGCATCAGCTCGTCGAGAACGATCCCGGGCCCCATCCTGACCATCACCTGCCGCGGCCCGTCGATCTGTCGTGCTGTCCCGTCTCCTGGCTCCATGCTCTCCTCCCGGGTGGAACGTTGCAAGCACCGTGCCCAATGTTCCCGGGAACCGTTCTGGGTGGACCGTCTCAAACTGTCCCGTTCCCTGACACGACATGCTCCGGGCCGGTCCGATCCGAAGCATTCGTGTCACGCCCCCTCCCCCTGGCGCCGCTCCTCGAGGATCTGCTCAACTCGACGAAGGTTGTGGAGCGCCGTCCGCTCCCCAGGGCTGTGTTCCAGAGCCCGGCGGAACGCCTCACGGGCCCGCTCGTAATCACCCGCCAGCGAGGCCTCGATCCCCTCCGTCATGGCCTCGAGATATCCGGCCTCGTCACGCTTCTCCCGGACTCCCCTCCTCCCGGCGCCTGCCGACGCCGTGTCCTCCGCCACCGCAAGGTCAAGGAGCGCCTGGGCCACGGACAGGTTCAGCTCGCCGTCCTCGATCGCCGACCGCACCCCCTGGACACGGAACGACCGCAGGCCGCACCCGAGGAGCCTCCCGAGCGCCTCCATCCCGGTCACGTCACCGCACCGCGCCTGCCGGAGCACACCCCGTTCCAGGGCGACGGAGCCAGAATCGCCCTCGTCGGTGATCACGAGGAACCGGATCGTGTGCTGTCCAAGCGCCGCCAGCTGAAGGTAGTCAGCGAGGTTGAACGGCGGAGCCCCACGGCGACGTTCGGACCCTGGTGATCTGGAGGACTCCACGAATCGCCGGACCTGTTCGGGGGAAATCGGCTTCGGCAGGACGGTGATCTCCAGCTCTGGCGGCTCCTCCATGAGGGTTCCGAGCACCAGGACGGGCACCTCCACGTGCATCCGGGCGAGCCCTGCAATGACCGATGTGGCCTCTGGATGATCGCCGTCCACGATGAGGAACGCCGGATTCCCGGAGAGCACCGCGGCCAGGGTGGATTCGGCCGTCTCGTGCGCCGCCGTCGTCACCGGTCCTTCCTTGTCGAGGATACGGCTCAGGGCCAGCACGAGAGGCGTGTCCTGGGTCAGGAGAACGGCGAACGGCGTTGCGGCCCGGGTCATCGCTCTCTCAGCCCTCCACCCCGTCCACGGACAGGGACCGCACGGCGCGGAAGCCAGGTCCGCAACCCATCATCGGCCGTGTGCGAGCCATCGCATCTCTCTCCAGCCCGTTCACCTCCCGGACTCGTCCTCTCCGGTCAACTCCGCCTTGAGACTTCGAAGCGTCATCGCCTCGAGCCGCTCGGCGAGCTCCCACGTGAACCCGGTGGCCTCGAGGAGGCTTCTCCGGTACCCCTCGTCCACCACGGTGGTGGTCAGGGCGACGACCGAGTCCAGCATCCGCTGGAAGGCCAGGTAGAGCTCCACCCCCTCCTCCACGCCGAGATCCTCGATCGCAAGCTTCAGCACCACCTCGCGGATCCTCGTGGCGAGCCCCACCATTTGACGGTTCGGAATCCTCCGCTGGATGTGTTCCAGGCCGATCACGAGCTGGCGCGTCCAGAACTGCTCCGTGGCGTGGGCCTCGAGAATCTCACCGAGCCAGACACCGAGCCGCCGCTTGAGGGATTCGAGATCCCCCCGGCCCTCTTCGAAGACTCTGGCGCTCTCCGGATGCCCCGAGACAACACCGGCGATGAAATCGATCAACGCTCCTCCGTGCCGCTGGAAGAACTCCCGGTGCTTCCGGAAGAGCTCGAGGTCCGCCTCGCCGAGACCGATCATCCCCCGGATGTCCTCGACGTGAGCCTTCTGGCCGATTGGTAACTCCATCACTTCCCCCTTCACCGCCACGTGTCCCGTCGAGACCAGGGACCCAGTGGTGCCCACTGGCAGCTGTCTCGAGCATACGCAGTTTCCGCATCCGATTCAAGATCCATCCTTTCACGAACCTTCGAGCCACGGACGGTGACCTCACACCGTTGGGTCGGCGATCCTCCGGGGCCTCCGTCCACCCCGTTTCGCCCCTGGGGTCATCACGAGGACCGGCCTGCGGCCCGAGATCCAGGCCGCCAACATTCGCGCGCACACTGGCATGGACACGGACAGCCGCAACGCGCTCCACTCCCCAGGAGCCCAGGGACGAGCGAAGCGACGTCCCGGCTGGCGCCTCAGAGAACCAGGTCCTCCACGATCGGGACTGTCCCCACAACGAAGCCCTCCGCCATCCAGCGATCGAGCGCCCCACGAGGAACGGGCCGGCGTGGGGGCGGGGGCGGTCCGGCGACGGAGGCGAGGACAAGCCCCGGGACGGCCGTCGGGACGCCGAACGCAGGCGGCTTGGCCCGACGGGGCGGGCGGGTTGGGGGAAGGGTAAGTCGCCGAGTACGGCGTATCCGGCGAGCCGTCCCGGGGTGCAGCCCGAGCCGCAGGAGCCGGGGCGCACACGCCCCCACGGCCCCGGGGAGCGCAGCGACCCGGGGTGCGCCGCGAACGCGGCGCCCGGCCGCGACCGCGCCCCAACGAAGCGAAGAGGGGCCGCGCAGGCTCGTCCTCCGGTGCCGCCGCGGCGAGGGGGCAAGGAGGAGCTGACCTCCTGGTCGCGACGACGCCGCCCCCGAAGCCGCGGTGGTGCCGGAGGGCGAGTATCGCGGCCCCGTTCATTCAAAGTCGATGACTCGAAGCCCTCCAACGAAGCCCAGGCGGCCGGCAGCGACGCCGCAGGCGGCGCCAGCGCGTCGCACGGGCGAACCGGGGGGAGCTCGCTCCCACCGGGACGCGCGGGCGAGGCGCGCAGCCCGCGCGAAGCGCGGGGGCCGGCCGCCGGTTCGCCCCACGCCATATCATCCGCAACGAGCCGCCGAGCCGCAGGACACGTCTGCCTGAGAGACCTTCGCGATGAAAGGGTGCTGAGCACGGGTCCGGACCCCGTTCCATCGAGTCATGCGGTCGCGGACCACCGGTCCGAGGCCCGATCCCGATGAACGGCCGCCAACCATCGGAGGAGACCCGGGGGAATGGTTCCGCCCGGCGATCTTGTCCTGGAACGGCTCAGCGGTGGACGAGGTGCTTGATCTCCGCGGGACCGATGTCGGAGTCCGCGGTGATCACGAGGGCGGACGTTCCGCCGTTGAACGGTGGCAACGCCACCGTCGTGCTGAAGCAGCCCTCTCCGTCCGTAGTGCCCTCGGCAAGGATGAGGCGATGGGGTTCTCCCGTCGACTTGAAGACGATCTGGACCCTGACGCCGGTGATCGGCTCCTCGCTTCGGGACCGGGCGGCACAGATTTCGACGGGCACCTCACTGCCGTAGACGAACTCCCTTTCGGCCCTCGCCTTGAGCACGAGGTGATCCTGGCTCTTCTGCGCCTCCAGGTAGTCCAGAATCACCTGATCGAGACTCCGCTCGGCCGGCGGAGGTTCCGCTGCTCCAGCCTCGGCCTTGCGCGAAACGACGGTCTCGTCGTCCTCCTCCGCCGTCTCCTCCCCGCCGATCAGACGGTTGAGAAGCCCACGGCGGATCGCCTCGACCAGGGTGCGGTGCTGCCGTTCCATCATGGCGGCCACGGCCTCCAGATCGCCACCCTCCTCGAGCACCTCTGCGTACGGCGTCCTGCGGCTGTAGAGGATCTCGCCGGCCGAGTAGACCAGCGATTCCACGAATCCGCTCTCCCGCCCCTTGTCCTCGGTCTGGACGTGGTAGACGGTCCCGCCGTACTCGATGTCGGTGTTGTACCCCGTCAGCACCCTGTCATTCCCCCGTCGTCCACCCGATCAGGCTACAGTCTCTTCTGTCTCCGGTCAATCGGCTACCGGGCTCCGTCCAAAGGCGTCCGACGTCAGTCATCGGCCGGTTCGAACCGCGCCGTGAAATGTCGGAGCACCGGCGCCTCGTACACCATCCGGAGGCCGCGGACGCCCTCGCGGTTCTGGTGGAGCCGCTCGATCACCTCGGCGACGTATTCGAGATGCGTGTTGGTGTAGACCCTCCTCGGGATGGCGAGCCGGACCAGCTCGAGGTCCGGCCAGCGCGGCTGCCCGGTCTCCGGGTCCGTGGTACCGAACATGACTCCACCGATCTCCACACCGCGGATCCCCCCCTCGAGGTACAGAGCGACCGTCAACGCCTGGGCCGGGTACCGTTCCTGCGGGATGTGGGGCAGGAAACGGAGCGCATCGAGGTACACGGCGTGACCACCTGCGGGCCGTAGCAGTGGGATCCCTGCCCCGTCGAGCCGCTCCCAGAGCGCCTGAACCTGACCGACGCGAAACTCGAGGTACCGCTCGTCCAGGGCTTCCACGAGGCCCCGGGCCACGGCCTCGAGGTCGCGTCCGGCAAGCCCCCCGTAGGTCGGGAAACCCTCGATGACGACGAGCATGTTCTTGAGCTGTTCGAACAGCCCCTTGTCCCGCATGGCGACGAAGCCGCCGATGTTGGCCAGCCCGTCCTTCTTGGCGCTCATGGTGCAGCCGTCCGCGCAGGCGAACATGTCGGCGGCGATCTCCCGAACCGACCGGTGCCCCTGCCCGGGTTCGCGCTGCTTGATGAACCAGGCGTTCTCGGCGAACCGGCAGGCGTCGAGGAAGAACGGGACGCCGTGGCGGTGGCAGATCTCCGAGGCCCCGCGAATGTTCTCCAGGCTGACCGGCTGCCCGCCGCCGGAGTTGTTCGTGACGGTCAGCATGGCGATGGGAACGTTCTCCCGTCCGTTTTCCGCAAGAAACCGGTCGAGCCGCTCGAGGTCGATGTTTCCCTTGAACGGGTGTTCGGATGCGGGATCTCGTCCCTCGGCGATCACGAGATCGGCGGCCTCACCGCCGTGGACCTCGATGTTGGCCCGCGTCGTGTCGAAATGGTTGTTGGACGGGACCTTCATCCCCGGCCGGACGAGAGTCGAGAAGAGCAGATTTTCCGCCACCCGTCCCTGATGGGTCGGAATGATGAATGGGAGCCCGGTGATCTCCTGGATCGTCCGCTGGAAGTTGTAGAAGTTCCGGGCCCCGGCGTACGACTCGTCGCCGAGCATCAACCCGGCCCACTGGTTGTCCGACATGGCCGACGTCCCGGAGTCCGTCAGGAGGTCGATGTAGACGTCCGAGGCCGGAATGGCAAAGACGTTGAACCCGGCCTCCTCGAGCCGCCGCCGGCGGAGGTCCCGGTCGGGAAGATGGATCGGCTCGACGACCTTGACACGCCACGGTTCCGGTCCGTGCTTCATGAAGCCTCCTTCTGCCAGCGCCACCCGTGGTTCGCCGGCGCCCGATTCTACCCGCCTGTCTTGTGGAGGACAACGGCGAGCAAAGCTGTACCGGGACGGTACGGTACCGGACTGGAGTGGGGCAGTCCGAAGCGCTGCACAACGCCAGGCCGTGGCATCCTTCTTGCTCTGCTCTTCGACGGGGATACCCGATGACGATGGGAGTTGGGAAGGACATGAAGACCGCTGAGGAATCGGCGCCGACCCAGGATGTCATCGTTGCCACGGCAGACGTCGGTCTCCGGCGGGAGATACGCCGGTGGATCCGGCAGGTCACCGGGCTCGAGGCTGCGGCCGTCGGTTCATCCACCGAGCTCCTGGGCCTACCGCACCTGGAGCGTGCACGGCTCGTGGTCATCGACGAGGCCCTCCCGGGCACCGGAGGACTGGTGACCGGCGCCATGATCCGAGAGCTCCATCCCTCGGCCCGTCTGATCCTGGCAGTCTCCGAGACCCACCCAAAGACGTGCCACATGGCCGAGGAGATCGGATTCTCCATGGTGATGGAACGGCATCGCGGCGGGTTCGTTCTCGGCGGTCTCGACCACTGAGCGGGGGACACCGGCGCGCCGTTACGCCGGGACGACGCAAGAGGGATCCAGCAGCTGCCGGCCACGGTACCATGGCCGTGGGATGACGATGGGCACGATGGAGTTCGAGAGCGGCTGGCGCGAGGTACAGCTCGAGGCGCTGCTCGACCTCTCGCTCGATCTCGTCGGCATCCGTTCCGAGGAGGAGCTGGCCCGCGAGCTGCTGCACCGCGCCGTGGGAACCCTGGACGCCAGGGCCGGATTCGTCTCGACGGGCTGGACCGGAACGGACCGTGGCGTCATCACAACCTTCGGCCTGTCCGGAGAGGGCGAAAGCATCCTCCAGATAGTGTCCCTGCCGGTCCGGGAGCAGCTCGAACAGGGGGAGACGGTCCGGGGTGTTCCGGCCGCGGGGACGGCGGAGATCGGGGAGCTCCTGCTCGCCCCGATGCGGTGGCAGGGACGGACCATCGGCGTCGTGGCCCTTGCGGACAAGGAGGGGCGAGGCGGCGCACGGCCGTTCGACGAGGCGGACGCCCGGTTCCTGACGACCCTCGCGACCCTCGGAGCGGCCGGGCTGATGAACCTCCGGACCTTCCTCGAGATGGAGCGGGAACGCCAGCGCCTGGAAGAGGAAAACCGTTCTCTTCGGGAGGCCGCCGGTGAGGAAGGGTTCATCGGGACCGCACCGTCGATCCGGCGCGTCCTCGAGCTGGCGCGCCGTGCAGCAGTGACGGACGTCGGCGTGATGATCCGCGGGGAGTCCGGCGTCGGCAAGGAACGGCTGGCCCGGCTGATCCACGGACTCTCGCCCAGAGCCAGCGGACCGTTCGTGCCGCTCGACTGCGCCGCCATGCCCGAGAGCCTGCTCGAGGCGGAGCTGTTCGGAATCGAGGAGGGTGTGGCCACCGGCGTTCACCGGAGGCTCGGGAAACTCGAGCTGGCGTCCGGCGGCACACTGTTCCTCGACGAGATCGGTGACCTTCCCCTCGCCCTCCAGGCGAAGCTCCTACGGGTCGTCCAGGAACACGAACTGGAGCGGGTGGGCGGACGGGAACGGATCCCCCTCGACCTGCGGATCCTCAGCGCGACCAACCGCCCCCTGGAGGAGATGGTCGAGTCGGGCACGTTCCGGCGGGATCTGTACTACCGGCTGCGCGTCGTCGTCATCGAGCTGCCGCCGCTCAGGGAACGTCGCGAGGATATCCCGCTCCTGGCGCGCCACTTTCTGGCGCTCCACGGCGCCCGCATGGGCCGGCCCGACGCCCGGCTCCGGCCGGAGGCGATGGCCTGGCTCCTCCAGAGACGGTTCCCCGGCAACATCCGCGAGCTGGAGAACCTGATCCAGGCCGCCGTGGCCCTGGCCGAAGAAGAGGAGATCTCGCGCGAGGATCTCGAGCTCGCCTCCGGCGACGGTCCCAGCGAGAGGACCACCCGAGGGATGACGCTCCGCGAGGTGGAACGCCGGCACATCCTGGCCGTGCTGGAGTCGGTCGGGGGGAAACGGGGCGAGGCCGCCCGGATCCTCGGGATCGACCGGACGACCCTGTACCGGAAACTGAGGCATATTGCAACGCACGATGCAACCTGCATCACATCCTGATCTCGCCTTGAATCTCCGAAGGATTCCGATGGCAGGACCGTCCACACCCCGGCGGATGATGGACTTTGCAACACACAGCTCCTGGCGAACCGCGGGTGAAACTGGCACGGCGCTTGCGAATCTCCCACCCGAAGGAGGCGAGAATGCGGGGTGCAACACTGGTCAGGATCGCGGCGGCTTCCACTGTCGTCCTCGGGTGCACGGCAGCGATCGCGATCCAGCTCGTCCACTTCCAGCTCGTGGTGCCCGTCCACCATCTCCGGATCGCGTGGACCGTGATGCGCCTGCTCGTCCAGCTGTGAGACGAGACCTCTGTCCCCTCCGGCTCCCGGGGCACCATCCGCCCGGAGAACCATGGTGAGCGAACGCGAACCGTTCGTCGCCGAGGTCCGGCTTCTCCTGCCTCCACTCGAGGGCGCGGAGCTCGTGGCCGTCCGGGCCGCCGAGGTCGTGGGCCGCAATGCTGGCTTCCGGACGGAGACCCTGGACGCCGTGGGAATCGCTCTGGCCGAGGCCTGTCTGAACGGGTTCGAGCACGGGCGGAACGAAGGCGGTATCATGGTGCGGCTCGCCCTGGAGGAGGGCGAGGGGCGCCCAACGGCGATCCTGGCCGAGGTGGAGGACCATGGCGTCGGATTCGGCGCGAGACGGTCACGACGCACCGGCCGGGGAGGGGGGCGCCTGAAGAAGCGTGGCTGGGGTCTGGTCCTGATGCGCGAGCTGATGGACGAGGTGGACGTAGAGTCCGTGCCCGGTCACACCGTCGTGCGGATGCGGAAGTATCGGGAGGACCGTGGATGACCGCCGAGAAACCCACTCCGAGGGCCGAGGTCGTGCCCGGCGGAATCACCGTCGTCGAGGCCACCGACTACATCAACAACGAGGCCGGTCAGCTGCTCGCTGATGCCGCGAAGGCGCATTTCGGACGGGAACGGCCCGTGCTTCTCTTCGACCTCTCGGCAACCAGGATCATCAACTCCATCGGCGTCTCGATCCTGCTCGAGCTGCTCGAGGACATCCTCGACCGCAAGGGGACGATGGCGTTCTGCAACGTCTCACCCACCATCGCCCGGACCTTCGACATCATGGGGGTCGCCCAGTACGCTCGGATCTTCCCCGACCGCGCCACCGCGCTCGAGGCGCTGGGGGGTCATGACGGGTGACACCCTCCGGCGCCTCGGGGAGCTCGCCCTCGAGGGACTGCCGGGCCCTCGTCTGCCCGGTATCGTGCTCGACATCCTGGTGAGGGAGTCCCACGCGGCGGGCGGGCTCCTCCTTCGCGCCGGAACCGTCGTGGCGCGCCAGGGGACCGCCGGGACGGAACCGGCCGGAGACGAGGGCGCCATCGAACTCCTCCCCGGGCCCGAACCGTGGCATCTGCGCCTGGTCGGCGGTCCGGCGCCGGAGGACGGCGCGCTTGCCGCGGCCCGCCTGGCACTTCGGATGTGGGAGCTGGGCACGGCACTCCGAGAGGCCCGCTTGGGCGAACGGCTCCGGCTGTGGGAGCTCGATGCGATCCGGACGCTGGCCTCGTCCATCGTGGGGATCCTCGACCCGGAAACCCTCGGGACCGAGCTGACGACGAGCCTCGTCATGCTGATGGGTGTCCGCCGCGCCGAGCTTCTCGTGGGCGGCACACCGGAGGGCGCCCGGCGGGTGGCCGTCTTCGGCCGCCCTCCGAGCGACGGGACCGACGCCGCGGCGGCGTGGCGCGAGGGGATCACCACCGATCGGCTGCTGGCGAGACCCCTCGCCACCTCGTCCGAGACCCTGGGGCTCGTCCTCGTGGCGGACAAGGAAGCGCGGACGGGGAGCCAGCCGTTCTCCGAGGACGACCAGCGGTTGCTGGAGCTGTTCGCAGTTCAGGCGGCGGTGGCCCTGGAGAACGCCCGCCTGTACCGCGCCTCCCTGGAGAAGGAACGGCTCGACCGCGAGCTGGCAGTGGCCGCGGAGGTCCAGGCGTACCTCCAGCCGCCGGAGTTCCCCGAAATGGCCGGGTACCGGATCGCCACCTTCCGCCGGCCCGCGCGGTTCGTCGCCGGCGACTGCTTCACCGTCAGCCCCCGCGCCGGCGGGGTGGAGGTCATGCTGGCCGACGTCTCGGGCAAGGGTGTCGGCGCGGGCCTGCTCGCCGCGAGCCTCCAATCCGGCGCGCGGCTCCTCGCCGGCCTCGACGAGCCGCTCGCCGAGACGGCGGGCCGCCTCGGCCGCACCCTCCACGAGACCACCGAGCCCCACCAGTTCGCCACCGCCGTCCTCGTCCGGTGCGGCGAGGACGGACGCGTCACGTTCGTCAACGCAGGCCACCCCCCGGCGTTCGTCCTCCGGGGGGACCTGCGGATCGAGCAGGTGGACAGCACCGGCCTTCCACTCGGCCTTCTCCCGGAGTCGGCCTGGACCGAGCGGACCCTCATCCTGCGGCCCGGCGACCGGATCGTGCTGTATACCGACGGGCTGACGGAGGCGGAGGACGCCTCCGGCGAGGAGCTCGGCATCGGGAACCTCGCCCAGATCGTCGCGGCCGCCGCCCGGGAGGAGGGTGAGGTCCTCTGCGCCGCCGTCGTCGAGCGGGTCGAGCGACACACGGGCGGCCGGCCGTTCACGGACGACGTCACCGTGGTCGTGATCGAACGAACCCCGGCCGGGTGAGCCGGGTCACAGACGGCAAAGGGGACCGGTGCGAGAATCTTCGTGGGATGCGACCCAACGCGCTCCCATGACCTCCTCCCGACGCCACCCCAGGGTGGCGTCCCCTTTGTTTCCTCCCGTCCCTCACGGGGGCCACGTCACGGCCACGGTGTCAGCAAGAAAATGAAACACGAGACGCTCCGCCCCGGAGCGAATCGCCCTCGGCCTATGGCGACTCTTGTGTCGAGGGGATGCCCTGGGCCCGCTCGTTGACCACGAGTTCGAACACCCGCTCCGAGGTGAGCCTCCCCCGGTCCAAGGCTTCCACCGTGAAGAGGGCCCGACACGGCTCCTCCGGTACGCCCTCGATGACTCCGGACGACGCGTGGAGCACCAGACCTTTCGGAAGGGTGCCATCGATTACATGCACGATGTATGGCGTCGTTCCGCCCTCGACCTCGAGGGTTGCGGTGTACTCCGATCCGGCCACGGCTGCCGGCAGGGTTTCCGTCATGATCTCGAGCGGCGATGCGGCCACGGTGATCCGGATCCCGGTGGTCGCTTCCTTCCCGCCAGAATCGCGGACGCGGACCACCCCGACCCAGGTGCCCGTCCGGGAGGGTGTCCCCTGAAGGGTTCCCCCGGTGGGGTCGAGGGAAAGCCCCGGCGGCAGCTCGCCGTACACGAGTTTCCAGGAATACGGTGCCGAACCTCCAACAACCCCCAACGTCCGTTTGTACGGCCGGCCCACCACACCACCGTCGATCACGCCTTCCGCCGTGATCCGGAGCCGTTCGGTGGCGCCATCGAACGCCGTAACCGCCCGAGGCTCCGTTCCTCCAGCCGTAATCCTCCCCTGCTCCGTGTGCTCAGTCCTGGCTGCCGGCCCGGGTGGTACGCCCACGCTTTCCACCCCTGACGGCGTCACCGTCCCCTGATGGCCCATACTCTCGTCGGAACGAACGGTGGGACCGCCCATTCCCGATCCGCCCATCGATTTCCTCGCCGTCACCGCCCCCCCGGTGGAGCGAGGCGGCCGGCCGTTCGAAATCCCCGGAACCGCCGTGCCGCCCATGTCGAAGAACGCCTGCGCCATGGCAAGTGTCCGTTTCGCCGGATCCACGGCTTCCATTTGCACCCCACTCACCCGCCCACCCAGGGACCAGCGAAGCGATGTCCCGCTTGGCGCCTCAGAGAACCAGGCCCTTCACGATCGGGACTGCCCCCACAACGGAGTCCTCGGCCATCCAGCGGTCGAGCGCTCCACGAGGAACGGGCCGGCGTGGGGGCGGGGGCGGTCCGGGGGGAGCTCGCTCCCACCGGGGCGCACGGGCGAGGCGCGCAGCCCGCGCGAAGCGCGGGGGCCGGCCGCCGGTTCGCCCCACGGTTGCGTCCCCGCTGGCCACGGCCACGGTCGCGGGACATGGTGCCCGGGGGCGTTCCTTCGAGCTCCGAGAAGGGCGGGGAGCCACCCTCAGGCGCGGTCTCCGTCCTCCGCAGCGCGGTACGCGCCCGAGCTCGCGAAGAGCGCGACCAGGTCGGCGTCGAGCATCCCTCCCCGGGCCTCGTCCCGGAGGATCTCCAGCGCCCGTTCCACGGGCAGCGCCGGCTTGTACGGCCGGTCCCCGGCGGTCAGCGCATCGTAGACGTCCGCGATCGCCAGGATCCGTGCCTCCAGGGGGATCGACTCCGCCGTCACCCCCTCCGGGTACCCGCTCCCGTCGAGCTTCTCGTGGTGGCGGGCGACGATCTCGGGGATCCGCGCGAGGTCGGGGGGCCACGGGAGGGTGGTCAGAAACCGGTGGGAGTGGACCACGTGGGACTCGATCTCGCGGCGCTCGGTCTCGTCGAGATTCCCCGACGGCACGGTGAGGTGCCGGAGCTCCTCCGGCTCGAGCAGCGGCCGGCGGGACCCGTCGAACGCCTCGAACACGGTGCCCGCCAGCGTCCCCAGCGGACCAGTGAGACCGGCCGGAAGGGGCACCTCGCGGTTGGCCCGCTCCACCGCCCGGATCCAGCCGAGGGTCCGTTCCCGGACGCGCTCCCGGGCGTCCGCGATCGCCTCGATCGTCTCCTCCCCCGGGGGGCGCCCCCCGGCCACGAGTCCCGCCACGACCTCCTCCGCGGCCCGGAGCGTCTCCGCGACGGCGGCATGGCCGAGCCGCTCCACGATGGTGGCCTCGCGGTCCGGCCCCAGCCGTGTCCGCTTGGTCAGGACCGCCTCCCGGACCCCGACCTTCCCGATGTCGTGGAGGAGCGCCGCGTACCGGAGCTGCCGGAGGTCCGCCGGGGAGAACGCGACCTCCGCGAAACGGCCGGTCCGCTCGCGGTCCACGGCCCGGGCGAGGGCCGTCGCCAGCCGCGCCACCCGGAGGCTGTGCCCCGATGTGGGCGGGTCCCGCTGTTCGATCGCCGTGATGGAGGCCGTGACGAACGACTCGAACAGGGTCTCGATCCGCTCGAGCAGCCGGCTGTTCTCCAGCACCACGGCGGCCTGGGCGGCCAGCGACCGCAGCAGCTCCAGGTCCCCGTCGTCGAACGGGACCACCTCCCGGGCCACCGCCTCCGGCGTGTGGAGCCAGACCCCCGGCCGGCGCTTCCGGTTGATCAGCTGGATGACGCCCACCGTCTCCCTGGAACGGGTGATCATCGGAACGGCCAGCACGCTCCGCGACCGGTAGCCGGAGCGCTCGTCGAAGGAACCGTTGAACGTGAACGGCGCATCGGGCGGCAGTGTGTAGGCATCCGCGACCACCACCGGCTCGCCGGTCACCGCCGCCATTCCCGCCATGCTCGTCCGGTCCAGCGGGATCACCGCCCCGCCATCGGGCGGTTCGCGGCTCTCGTTCTGGGCGCGGACGAACCGGAGCGTCGCGGCCCCGTCTCGGCCCTTCTCCACCAGGTAGATCGAGCCCGCGTCGGCCGAGACCAGCCGCCGGGCGGAGCGGAGGATCCGTTCGAGTAGCGCCCCGAGGTCCCGCTCCTCCGCGAGTGCCGTACCGATCTCGAGCAGTTCCTGTTCGAGATCGGCCCTCCGCTCGCGGATGGCCCGGTCCCGGGCCTCCCGCCACTCGGCGAGCGCCAGTTGCCGGGCCATCTCCAGGACGGCCTCCCTGACGTCCGGCGGCGCCTCCGCCGGCACCGTCACTCGTGCGCCGGAAACGCCGGAAGAGAGCGCCACGACCACCACGCCGGGCCGCGGGCCGGACGGAACCGGCGCTCCTCCGCCTTCCCCGACGACGACCACGACGGGCGGTTCCGGAAGCACCGGAGGACCCTTCCGTCCATCCACCGTCCCGACGTGCACGACCGGGACCGAGTCGGCATGCATGGCCTCACTATAGCAGCCGATCGTCCTGCGGCCCGGGCGCCCTCTCCTCCGATGATCCGTGCCGTATCGGCGGCCGTACCGGATCAGACCCAACCGCGGAGCCGGCACGCCGTCGCCACCCGCTGGATGGCGATCATGTACGCCGCGTCGCGCATGTACTCGCCCGTCTCAGACGCGAGGTCGGCCACGGCGTGGAACGCCGCCGTCATCTTCTCGTCCAGACGCTCGAGAACCTCCTCCTTGGGCCAGAAGAAGTTCTGGTTCGACTGGACCTGCTCGAAGTAGGAGCAGGTGACCCCGCCGGCGTTGCAGAGGAAGTCCGGGATGACGAAGATCCCCCGTTCGGCGAGCACGGCGTCGGCCTCCGGCGTGGTCGGCCCGTTGGCACCCTCGGCGAGGATCCTGACGGTGGGCGCGATCCGGCCCACGTTCTCCGCCGTCACCTGGTTCTCCAGCGCCGCGGGGATCAGGATCTCCACCTCTTGCTCGATCCACGCGTCCCCGTCCAGGACCTCGTACCCGACCTGGCGCGCGCGCTCCCTGTCGATGGTGCCGAACCGGTCCGTGAAGGAGAGCAGCTCGTCCACGTCGATCCCGTCCGCCTTGCGGAACGTGTAGGCGCAGTGATCGTCGTTGTCCCAGCACGACACCGCCACGACCCGCCCACCGAGCTCGATCAGCTTCTTTGCCGCGTACTGCGCGACGTTGCCGAACCCCTGGATGGCCGCACGGGCGCCCTCGATGGGCACGTCGAGCCGCCGGCACGCCTCGCGCACCGTGTAGACGACGCCGTACCCGGTGGCCTCGGTCCGTCCGAGGGAGCCGCCGACCTCAACCGGCTTGCCCGTGATGAAGCCGGGGAAGTGCCCGCCGCGGATCCGCTCGAACTCGTCGAGCATCCAGACCATGTGCTGCGGGTTGGTCATCACGTCGGGCGCGGGAACGTCCTGGACCGGCCCGACGTTCCGGACGACCTGGCGGACCCAGCCGCGGCAGAGCTGCTCCTGCTCACGGGCGGACAGGTTGTGGGGATCGCAGATGACCCCGCCCTTGCCGCCGCCGAGTGGAATGTCGACCACGGCGCACTTCCACGTCATCCACATGGCCAGCGCCCGGACGGTGTCCACCGTTTCCTGGGGGTGGAACCGGATGCCGCCCTTGGCCGGTCCCCGGGCGTCGTTGTGCTGCACGCGGTAGCCGTGGAACACCTGCACCGACCCGTCGTCCATCCGGACGGGAATCAGGAAGTGGTACTCCCGGAGCGGCCACCGCAGCAGCTCGCGGGAGCTCTCGTCCAGCTGAAGCTTCTCGGCCACGGCGTCGAACTGGCGCTGGGCCATCTCGAATGCGTTGAACTGCTTCGTCATCTCGACCTCCCTGCCTCCTTCGGCCCGCGCCTTATACCGCGTGTCGTCCCGGGGGTCAACACTCCGGCGCGGCCGTTTTCCCGTTCCTCATGACGGGACCCTCGCCGCCGTCCAGCAGCCTGCCCGCGAACGGTCCGGCGTTGCGGACGAGAACGGTGGTGGGCAGCCCCTCGACGAGCGTCCCGAGCCGCTCCGCGTATGCGCCCTCCTCGCCGGGCGCCGGTTCGGCCAGACCGAGGAACACCACGTCGGCGTCAGCAGAGAGCTCGTGGATGACCTCGGTGACGGACCGATCCTCCGGCCGCAGCGTCACCTCGATTCGGGCGGGGATCCGGCTCTCGGTCAGCATCCGGTCGAGCGCCCCGCGCGTGTTCTCGAGCATGGCAGGGTCGTTGGCGAGGGAGTGCACGACGATCCCGGAGCCCCGCCACTCCGGGTTCATGGAGAGAAGGTAGGCCAGGAGCAGCATCAGGTCGCCGTTCTGCTCGAGACCACCCCACCAGACGTCGATCCTGCGCCGCCGCTCACCCCACCCCCGGGGCACCGTCCGGCAGATCAGGGTCGATTTCTCCAGCAGCGAGAGCCGCCGCATGATCCGCAGCATCCCGGCCAGCCGTTCGGGCTTGCGGCTCCATCCGAACATCACCGTGTTCGACGCGATCCCGGCGATCCCGTTGGCCTGGGCCGTGGCCACGGCCCCTGTCTCGAACCCCTGGACGACCTCCACCTCGGCGAACGCCGTGATCCCGCTCGCCTCGAGCTCCCGCTCGAGCCGTTCGAGCTCCAGACGGACCCGTGGCGCCAGCTCCTCCAGCTCGCCGACCAGGAGCCGGTTCACCGTGACGATCCCCCGTCCCTGGTTGAGCCACGCGGCGAACTGGACCAGGTCCCGCCGCCGGTGGACGTCGCCCGCGAACAGGAGGATGTGCGGGCGCCAGTTGCGCGGCGCCACGGGGAGCCGGTGGAGCTGGAGGAGCGTCGCCCGGGCGAGGGACATCAACGCGCCGTACCGCAGGTCCCCCCACGACGCCCGCAGCGCCCGCCGCCGCAGCACCAGGTAGATCACGAGCTCGGCGAGGAACGCCAGGATGCCCGCCACGTGGTTGATCAGGAACATCACCCCGAAGCAGGCCGCCGCACCGGCCAGGGAGACGGGCCAGGGCACCCGGAGCGTCGGGCGGTACCAGGGGTTCCTGGCCAGACGTTCGAGCCCGGCCACGAGGTTGACCATCCCGTACGTCGTCAGGAAGAACATGGTCAGCACCGGGGCCACGGCGTCGAGACCGCCGAGCGCCACGGGCGCCAGCGCCACGGCGGTGGAGAGCAGGTGGGCCCGCCCCACGCCGAGGATCGTGCCCGTGCCCACGGCGGCGGGCGCCACACCGTCCCGGGCCAGCGCCTCCAGGGTGCGCGGCGCGCCGAGGATGCTGCCCGCCGCCGACGAAAGGATCGCCCCCCACAGGCCGGGCAGCACCAGCGCAGGGACGGCCGCCACCTCGAGCCAGATCAGCGGGTTCCCGGCCAGCGCTGCCGTGTCCGCCGAGAACGCCAGCGCCACCGGGACCACCAGATAGACCACGAGCCCCGTCAGCACTGCGGCGAGGGTGCCCCGGGGGATGGCACGGTGAGGATCCCGCAGTTCTCCCGACAGACTGATCCCTGCCATGATCCCCGTCACCGCCGGGAAGAACACGGCGAAGACGGTCCAGAACGGCGGCGAGCCCGGCGCCCCGCCCACGGCGGCCGCCCGGAGCATGAACGGTCTGGGAACGCCGAGGAGCAGGGAGAGCAGGGCGAGGCCGACGAGCGCCATGATCGGAAGCTGGAGCTTGAGGGCGAGGCCGGCGCTGCGCGCCGACAGCGCCGAGACCGCAAGGACGGTCACGGCGGCCACCGCCTGCACCGGCACGCCGGGCCACGCGAACCGCAGGCTCTCGGCGAGGCCGAAGGCGTACAGCGTCACCGAGAACGTCTGCGCCAGGAACAGGGGGATGCCGATGGCGCCCCCGATCTCCAGCCCGAGGGACCGGGACAGGATGTAGTATGCGCCTCCTGCGCCCACCGGCATGTTGGTGGCGATGGCGGAGACCGAGAGCGCCGTCACCAGCGTGACGGCGTTGGCCAGCAGCACGATCACCAGCGCCGGGAGGAGTCCGACGGAGCCCACCACCCATCCGGTCCTGAGAAACAGGATGACGCCGAGGATCGTCAGGATCGACGGCGTGAAAACACCGAGGAACGTGCCGAGGCCCTCTCCTTGCTCCGAGGTCCCGGTGACGTGGTCCGTGACGGCCATCCTCCCGATTGTAAGGGAACCCGCACGCCCCCCAGCGGACGAGCGCAGCAATGTCCCGGCAGGCGCTCGGTATTCCACCGACCTTCACGATTGGAACGGTCCCCTCGATCAGCCCGATGCGGGCTGAAGCCCGCGCTCCCCCGCGGCCACGCACCGATCAACTGAAAAACAATGTCCCCTACTCCCTACTCATCGCGCCTGGTGCCCCATCCCTCGCCCGTCCAGGGACGAGCGAAGCGACGTTCCGACTGGCGCTCCAGAGGACCTGAGCCCGTCACGATTGGGACTGTCCTTTCAACGAGTCCAACCCGCCGGTCGAAACGAAGGACCTCCCACGTGGTACCCCACTCACCCACCGCCCCAGGGACCAGCGAAGCGACGTCCCAGCTGGCGCCTCGGAGAACCAGGCCCTTTACGATCGGGACTGTCCCCAACCCGACCGACCCGTTGGCCGAAACGAGACCGCCCCGCCTGGTACCCCATTCACCCACCCGCCCAGGGACGAGCGCAGCGACGT
>Ga0256835_1000383_pt1 | contig 33871 bp, 29 predicted proteins | sample PIR30metaG_FD_185972 | JGI IMG/M metagenome (GOLD analysis project Ga0256835, IMG submission 185972) | Hydrothermal vent microbial communities from East Pacific Rise, Pacific Ocean - PIR-30 | ecosystem: Environmental > Aquatic > Marine > Hydrothermal vents | place: Pacific Ocean: East Pacific...
AAAAATAATTGCAAATAAAAGGATATGCCCATATAAGTGATGGTTTATTCCAAACCATCCTCCAAAATCTATAAAGAAGTTCTTAAAACCTTCACTTTTTTCTTTCATCGGCACAACGATTGCATTAAGTATTCCTAATAAAATTACTGATAAACTTGTAGAAACTACCCATCTATCCATTGTTGCATTTTCACTCATTTTATGTTCCTCCATTTATGTTGGGCTCCCTAAACCCATTCTTACACCTGTTGCAATTAAAGCGCCTGCACCTTCAAGAAGTAATACACCTAAAATGAAGATGATTAATAGTCCAATTGTAAATGTCTTCGCTTTTGGATTGGCTAATAGGTCAACTCTCCAGACTAAAAGCAAGACAATAATCATCATATAAAGTCCCATTATAGCAAAGTGTTCCTTAGTCTCCATGAAAAATGAATGTGTCCACCACCAGGGTCCATTAATGATAACTTGTTTGTCTGCACTATAGTCTTCCAAATAATAACTCAAACCAAATATTTCTCCTAAATAAGCACTAATTACTGCAAGCGTTGTTGACCATTTTGCTCTTTCAATATTCTTCTCAGATAGGTTTAGCAATTCTACTAATGCCCATACAAAAAGAAAACCAGATAACACGCCAAAAAACGCGTGTAATAATACTTCAACATACTCCGTCATATTAGATCACCATACTAGATAACTAGTTGATCACTAACTAATCTTTTTGTAAGTTATAAATTTTTTCGTATGAAATTTATAAAAGTATATGTAATATAGAAAAAAGTACCTATGGTCATAGTTTATACTAATTTTATTTTAAAAGGTAGCTATTATTTCACCCAAATAAAAATAAACAAAGAAATAACCCTAAAAAGTATTTTTAAAACATAATATGTTTTTATAAGCACATTCGCTATATCTGAAACAATAATTTTTTAGGGGTTAAGAGATAATTTTTAATGAAAACATAAAAAAACAAGAAAGAGAAAAACGGAATATTTAGATAAAAGTATTTTCACGTATTAATTGTAGAATGTCCGATCCTGAAGATAAAAGTTTTTTCCCTCCAATGAGGAGGGGCAGAGGCAGAAGAAAAGGCTGGCGTCGTTGGGAAGAAACTCAGCCAGAAATAGGAAAAGAAGGATTTCCTAGAAGAAAAAGAATAGGTCGACCTAGAAGTAATCCATTGATTCATTTTCCATGGGAAAATGTTTCTGGACATGTGACGCTTTTTCTTAATCCTCAAGAAGTAGAGGTTCTTCGATTTTTAGATGACGAAGAACTTACTCAGCAGCAAACAGCTGAAAAAATGGGTGTATCAAGAGCTACTGTGTGGAGACTTGCTCAATCGGCTCGTAAAAAGATAATTCAAGCATTATTATCTGGAGACGTTATTCATGTAGTGCTTACCCCCTACGAAAGTCAAAAAACAAATGAAGAAAAAAAAGACGAAAAAAGAGACAAAAAAGAATTAGATTATTAACTTACTTTAAGCTTAATTTTAATATTTACATTATTTATTCTATAGAATAATCTGGTTTTAGTGCACCATTAGGATCGAACACTATTTTAATGATATAATAAGAAACAATTATATCTGCGATAAATCCAGATGATATAATCATTAGAAAAATGATTATTTGGTAAATGGCTGCGATGATTGGATTCATTCCCCCAATAATCATTCCAGACATTAACCCAGGAATTGAAACGATGCCAAGAATCGCCATTCTATTGGTAGAAGGTAACAAACTAGCTCGAATTGCGTCTCTTATTATTGAATTCATTGCTTTTCTTGGTGTTGCCCCTAAAGCAATTGCTGCCTCCACCATGCCTTTTTTATGTTCTAAGTCTGAATAAATTCTTTCCATTGCAATTAGAGAAAGTGCCATAGAGTTCGAGATCACCATTCCCCCTAATGGGATGACATACTCTCCTTTTACAGGAATAATACCAAGAACAATGACTATTGTCATTATTGTATAGCTAGCTACTGCAATTCCTGCTAATTCTATTTCAAACACTTTAGGGTATTTATGGGTTCTTCTAGTAGAAGCCGCAGCAAATACGATCATTAATGATAAAATTATGTATAAAAGTAATAAACTTTGAAGACTAAAAATAATTACTAAAATAAATCCTAATAGAACTATTTGAACAAGTCCTCTTATAAATCCATATATAAAACTTCCCTCAAGATCGGTATGTTGCCATCTTGAAAGGCCAAGCATTATTGCTAATAAGATAAGGGAAAGGATAATTCTTCTTCCAGCATCAATTAATAATGCAGAATCAATAAAATTATTTAACCAATCAATCATTCTGATTTCCTCCATTAGAACTTTGTTTTTTGAAGTATAGTCTAATTTCTTCATCACTTCGCGAATGTAAAAATTCATCAATACTGATATGGTCAAGAATTCGTCCTGCATTCAAAACAAGTACTTCATCACTTATTCTCTTTGTTTGTTCAAGATTATGTGTTACAACAATTATCTTTAGGTCTTGTTTTTTAAGTTTTAAAATTAAATTTTCAATGATTTCAGTTGATAAAAGATCTAACGCACTTGTAGGCTCGTCTAATAATAACACTTCAGGCTTGTTTGCGAGGCTTCTTGCAATGTTTATCCGTTGCTTTTCTCCTTCTGATAAATTAATTACCTCTCGATCCAAAAACACGGGATCAAGATTTACAAGATCTAATAGAGCGTAAAGTTCTTCTTCATTGTATTTTATTCCCCAAAGTTTAGGGCCGTACAATAAGTTATCTCTTACTGTTTTTGGAAAAAGATATGGTCTTTGTTGCACATAACTAACTGTTTTACGGTATTTCTGAGGATTGTAATCCTTTAATGCAATTCCCTTATATGTTATTTCTCCTGAATATGGGGTTAATAAAAAGCTAAGTACTTTTAATAAAGTAGATTTTCCAGATCCTGAAGGGCCAATGACTCCAGTAATGTTATTTTTTTTCAAGTTAATACTTATATTATCAAGTATTATTCGATTTTTTATTTTTACTTTAATATTTTTAAGGATAAAAAGAGACTTTTCTTCCATGACATCAAGAAATTTTTGATTACGAGATTAAAGATTTTTTATTAAAAAGGAAATTGGGGGTTATTATTTATTAGGAATAACGCTTTATTCTTTATTCTTTTTTGCTTTTACTTTTGTTTTTAGCTGTATTTGTCATTTTTCAGAAGGGGCTACAGAATTGAAGACTTCAATTTCCTTATTTTTTGTTGTTTCGTTTTTGTTTATATCTGTGTTTTTTTCATTTTTAACAAGAGACTTAGAAATTACTGTTGACGAGTTGTTATTCTTTGAATGGAGTTTCATTTTATTCATTAAGTCTGTTATATCTAAGCCAAAATGTTTAGCGATGCCGAGAATTTCAAGCATATTTTTAGGTATTAAGCCTAATGGGGAACCATTACCATTACTATTTCCATTAGCAAGATTGAACCAAGATATTTCTCCAACTTTAATGCTTTTTGCTATTTCTGGTAATTGTTTAATCAATTCGTGTAACAGCATTGCTTCGTTGATTTGTTGTTGTGCTCTTACTTTTTCTCTTAAACCTTCGGCTTCTGCTAACAATAATGCTTTACGGCCTTCAGCTTCAGCTAATAGTCTTTTCCTTGTTGCTTCTGCTAATTTGAGTTCTTTCATTGCTTCTGCTTCCGCTAATTGTAATTTACTTTGTGCTTCTGCTTCTGCAATTCTCCTTATTCTTTCAGCTTCTGCTTCTGCTTCTAGTTTTTTTGCTTCTGCTATAGCTGCGGCCTGAAGTTTTTTCTTTTCGGCTTCCACTTCTACTTGTGTCTTAATAATTTCTATTTTCTTTGCTTCTGCTGTTTTTGTTCTTCTAAGTAAATCTGTTTGAACTTGAATTTCTGTTCTTTGTTTTTCATATTTTGCTTGTGTAACTTCTCTTTCTTTTTCTAATCGTGCAAATTCAATTTCTTTTTGTTTTTCGATTTCACCAACTTGCTTTTGTTTTTCCTGTTCTAACTTATCAACTTCTAATTCTTTGTTTTTCTGCGCTAATGCAACTGCTTTTTGCATTTCTACTACTTTCCGGTCTCTTTCGAGCTCTTTTGCTTTTGCTTTTTCATCGAGCTGCGCTTTGTAAATTCTTAGCTCTTGTTCTTTGTCTGCCTTTTTCTTTTCAACTTCGTACATTAATTCTATTCTTTTTTGTTCAATTTCCATCTCAGAATATATAGTAATTTCTTGAGCCTTCTTTTTAGCTTCTTGTTCGAACTTTGCTTGAAGATTTTGAAAAAGCTCAGAATTTGTTAGTTCAACTTGCACTACTTCTACTGTTTCAATACTAATACCCCAGTCATTAACTACGGAGATTAATTCTTTCATGATAGCTTCCACGATTAATTGTCTTTCTCTTAAAACCTCGTCCATAGAAAGCTGAGCTACGGTTGTTCTAATGATTGATTCCACTATTTGTTCAAGAGTCTGATTCAATCTTTTCATTGCATCTACGCCATATTGCGAGCCAATAGCACGATATGCGGCTTCAGGGTCAGTAATACGCCAGACCAATAAACCCTTTACAATTACAGGTTGGTTTTCTCGAGTAATTACCTTGTCTTGAGCATGGATCTCTACTTGTTGAATTGCAGTACTCAATACAACATATCTATCAAATACAGGAATTAAGAAAAATGAACCACCATAACTCTTATTTTTTAGTTTACCTGCACGGAAATGAAGAACAAAGTTACTGGTATCAAATACTTTATATCTTGATTTTATAATTAGTCCCATTAATATTACCAATAATGCGAAAGTGATGCCTAATACAGCCCATAATGAATAATTTTCCAATAATATCAAATAGTATACCTCAATATATATCATATAACACATAAAAATAAAGTAAATCTATATATGGAATATAGAATATATATCATCATACTTTAAAAAATAAAAGCAAAGAAATAAACCTAAAACTTAATTTTTTTTAGCTTACGTTTCTTATCTTTTTTAATTACTTCAGTATTTATATCTATAGATGCGGGACTAGAAGAAGTTATATTCTTAGTTATTTTAATTATTGATCCATTGCCATCCCAAACAAGCGCATTGTCACCTTTATTAAAGTAATCATGAGGAAAAGCACCAATAGCAATAGCTTTCCTAGACGTACCGTCAGATTGCTTTACACTAACCAAACCACTTTTTGTAGGGGTTACTTCAAAAAGTACAGTGGCAACGTTACCCCTTTTAATACCACTGACCGGATGCATATATCCCCTAGTGAGTTTTTGCATAGTTACGCTCATACCATACCCACTAACAAAACCAATTATTAACGAGAAAAGTACAGTCCCATCGGTAGGTGGATCTTTAAACCAAAGATATGTTCCACTTATTCCATATAGCATAAACCCTACACTTATAGAAAGCAATACTATCCTCCCGCCTTCAACTATTACGGTGTCAGGCGTGTTTATTGGTTCAATATAACCAGGGAAATCTTGTACATCGTGTGCAACTGAATATTCATGTTCAAAATCAGGTAATGTGTGTGAAACGTGAATGTCATGCTCATTAAAAATATAAACATCTTGATCAGCAACGTCATTCAAGTTAATACTGTTATTAGAGAAACCATTATTATGATTTATTAAACCATGATCATGATCTGATCCAATCACATCATGAGAATTAATACTCTCTACTTCTGAAGTATTTGCTTCTATATTTGATGATAATGCTGAGTAAAAATAGAAGAATAATAAAATCCCTCCAAAAAAAAGCGCAAAAATTGCTGTACCTATCCAGATCTCGGCAGATATAAAATCCACTAACATAATTATATAACACCTCAACTTAGATTATATATAATAAATTATTAAGTGAATACTATATATTATATATAGGGAATATAGATCATAATGGGATAAAAATGAGTATATCAACAGATACGAATGATAATGAAATTATTCGAAAAGTACAAATTGTTGGTAAAGGAACAATTGTTATTTCACTTCCCAAAAAATGGGCTGAAAGATTTAATGTCGGAAAAGGAAAAGGAAAACATGATCGAGTAAAATTAGAAATATTAGATAGTGGAGATATAATTATTAAACCTCCCAAAGCCGATGAAAAAATTGGGATAACTCCTTCAAAAGCGATAATAGCTTGTGAACAAGTTAAATCTAATCAACATCTTGCGCAGTTAATTGTAGCGGCTTATTTAAATGGTTATGAACAGATAAGAATCATTTCTAAAAAGTCAATAAAAATAGAGACAAGAAATTTCGTTGAAAGGCTTACTTCTGCAGTACTTAATGGTTACGAAGTTCTAGAAGAGACTGAAAAAACCATCACAATACAAGGGATAATGCATTTACAAGCATTTAATTTTCCAAATTTCTTTAAGAGTTATCAAACAAGGATAGAAGTTATGATCAAAGACTTAATTACGTTTATAAGTTCTGAAAAAAAAGAAAACAGAGAAGAAATATTTCAGAGGATAAAACATTATAATGTTGTTCTAAATAGAAATTATTTTCTTTTATTAAGAGCATTATATGGGGGAATAAATGATTTATCAGTAGCAAGAACAATTGGGATTGAAGCATGGGAGATACTCGATTATTATTCAGTGATTTTTGTAGCTAAAAGAATTGGAGAAATAATCTATGATATTGCGACAGCATTAAAAAATGAATTTTTTGATGAAAGTAAGAATACCGTTAAAATCAATCTTATTGAGAATTTAGAAGTAGGAAAAGAAAGGTTTGTTCAACTAATGAAAGCATTTCAAAATAAAAATCACTCGTTGGCTTCTAAAATATATTCTGAATATTCTTCATACAAAATTGAAAGCATGAATAAATGGAAAAGATTAATTCAAATTTCAGACTTGAAACCTGAGGAAATAGAAGCTTTACAATTAGTTAGAAAACTTAGAGGTTATATTTATCAAATTGCGTTATTTGCAATTAATAGAAGTAGAAAAAAATTAGATAGTAGGCAACAATAAAAGAATAAATCTTAGAATTAATATCTCAAACAAAATAATTGTTGACAATATAACTATTTAGTAAAGCCTAATTAGGAGTAGAAAATAGGTACAAATGCCCCTGTGATCCTACTGGTACCAGCCTGAAAGATGATGACTGAGGTTTCAAGGTGAGGGGCGCTAAATTTAATTCTCCTTGGAACTTGAAAAATATAAATAAATACATCGTTATGGACTGCTTGTCAAAAACACCTCACTTATAAACTACCCAAAATCATTCTTTACATGAATGTGATTTCAGGGCAAGTATTCTTTAAGAAGCAGGAAGCAACTTATGAAAGCAAGGGATAGTTTACTATCCTTAAAACAACCCAATGATGAACATGCACCAGTCTGAATAAATGATGACGTTCACGGTCTGAGGGTGAAACGCTACGGAATCATATGTGAGAAGTAATTAGTAAATCTTAGGTCAATAATTTGAGAAGAGTTATTTTCATTTTATTATTTATTGAGAAAACAAAAGTTAATTAGAACTGACGCACTTTAAAACAAAATAGGAAGAAGGATTCGAAAGGTAGGCTCTAATGCCAGGAGAATATAAGCGGTTTTTATGTATAGGTTTAGATGACTCTACTGTTAATGATGTATTCCCCAGCTTAAAAGGTGTTGTAGAAAAATATGATCTGGGAGTTGAAGCCTTAGATATACATGTAAGAACCAGAACTGGTGCTCACTTATTTACATTGGAATATATGACACTTCAAAGATTTGAAAAAATGAAAAACACTCTTGTATTCACTAAAAAAAACATATGGGATGGAGTACTTGTATGGATGACTCCCGATATGAGAGAATTTGCAGACTCTGTTAAACAAATTTTTGAATGGCACCAGTTGTATCATGGGGATTATCCATTAATGATGGTCTGGTATGAAAACGATTTAGAGGCGTTTGGTATAGATTTTCCTTCTCAAGGATTAGTTTCTGTTTTTGGTCCTGTTAAAGGTTTAGGGAATTTTTTTTTAATAATCATGCCACCAGAAGCAAAACCCGACGATTTGTGGTATAGAATTGCTGAATTATCAACAGACATGCCAATGATCGTAAAAGGGGCGCATGTAGAAAAAAGAGAAATGTCTTTTACTAGACGAATATTTGTTAGAGCCCAAGGATTATTGGCTTCTGTATACATGCCAAAGTTTGTAAGCAAAAGATTACCCCCACTTCCACCTCACCCAATAACGGTAGAAAAAATAATTGAGAGAATAAAAGAGCCTAAAAAAAAGAAAAAAAATGTTAATAGCAAACAAAAACAATTAATCAAATACCCTCAATTAAGAAAACCAGTCGTTAGTAAAAGAAGACCAAGAATCCCTAAAAAAGAAAGAATCGAAAATTTCAACATTATTGCAGATCTGTTCTCTTCGCTTGGGAGAACTGTTTATCAAGCTCAATATGTCAAACAGAAATTTATTAATGACTTAGAGAAAAAAGAGATCCCTTTTGAAATAAGGGGAAACTATGTTTTTGTGAAAATTCCTTTTGAAGAATGGGCCATAAATATGGTAACTGGAGAAGGATATTTAGCGTCAAATGTTAGAAAGAGAATATGGCGACTCCCATGGCAAATAAGAAAGAATTTCAAAGCAACTCAAAGTGACAATGAAAAATTACCTTTTGATGAATTACCATCCCGTTCTCAAGTTTGGAAGTCAATTACTCCAATTAGGTTAGATTTTATAGCGTATAATTGTATTCCCTACTGGAGGAAAATAGTTCAGACTGTGAAGAAAGGGCTTTCAATAATAAAAGAGTCAAGAATTATTGTAAACCCAGAAATAACAGATTTTGAAGAATTAGTTGGAATTAAAGACCAGGAATGTTATGCAAAATTTCCTGAGATGAAGTTTTTTGTAAAGATGTACTACTCAGAAATAATTAATGATGCTGCAAAGGGAGAATTAGAAAGCAGTATTCATGCTAAAGTATGGGAGCATGTCGCAAAAGACTATGTGAACATGATTTTGAATGAATTTAATTTAAAACATTCTTTTAAGGGAAGAAGAGTCATAATAAAAGGAAAATACCACGAATACGAAATCGACGTTATTTCTGGTTCCGCCTATATTAAAGGAGCTAAAGAGCCTTTGTGTATTGTTCCACATTCTTCAATGGATAGGCAAGCCATATTAAAAGATCCACTGATTGAAAAGCTAACAGGACTTCCGGTTCTTATTTTAACGGACAAACCAGCAATGGTACTGCCAACAATCTTTACACTCATTAATGATGATGAAATTACAGATCAAGTTTTATTATCTCAAATAATTTGGTAACCCCTAAAAAAGTCGATGAAGGAAATTTAATTTATAGAAAGGAAAATAAATTTAAAACACGAGATTTAGTGTTTAAATCCTCTGATTCTTGAAAAAATCAAGGCAATACCATGTTCGTTAGCTGCTTGAATAGATTCTGGATCACGAATACTTCCTTTTGGAGCCATTATCGCCGTAATTCCTCTACTTGCAGCATGATCAACAGAATCTCGGAACGGGAAAAACGCATCTGATGCCAAAACTGCTCCTTGACAACGGTCTCCTGCTTTTAGACATGCTTGTCTGACAGCATCTATTCTGGAAGTAGCACCTCCAGCAATACCATAAGCCCGTGTCCCTTTAGCTACTACAGCAGCATTGGATTTAACTACTTTGCATATCTTCCAAGCGAAGAATAAATCTTTAAGCTCTTCTTCCGTTGGCTTTCTTTCACTAACTATTTCTATATCTTCCAGTTTAAGTTCATATTTATCTGCTTCTTGAATAATAAAACCGTTAGGTACTGTACTAACTTCATAATCAGGTAGATTAAATGGATAAGAAATCTCACATAACATTATTTTCTTCTTTTTTGCCAATAATTCAAATGCTTCTCTCTCAAATCTTGGAGCTAAAATCCCATCAACAAACATTGCATGAAGTTTTTCTGCCAAAGAATAAGTAATTGGATGAGAAAAAACCATGATACTACCATAAGCACTTAGCTGATCTGTTGCGAATGCCCAGTTAAAAGCGGTCTCAATATCATCTGCTACTGCAAAACCACAAGGATTAGTATGCTTCATAATTGCGCATGCTGGCTTATCAAACTGGTTTATCAACCGCAATCCTTGTGTAAAATCTAGTAAATTATTATATGAAACTTGTTTCCCATGTAATTGTTTAAAGAAACTGTTTTTTCCGGGATGTAGATAATACCATCCCTTCTGATGAGGGTTCTCCCCATACCTTAGTTTGCTTTCTAAAATCCCAGGAATTGAGAGTTTATCATTTTCACGCAAGCCACTCTTTTTAATAAAATCAGATGCAATTATAGAATCGTACCATGAAACATACTGAAAAGCCTTCGCTGCAAGCGATAAACGATACTCTATACTTATAGAATCCGTTTCAAGATTTTCAATAAATTCATCATAATCATCCGGATCCACTAAAATACTTACACGCTTAAAATTTTTTGCGGCAGCTCTTATTAAAGCACTGCCACCAATATCTATGAAGTCAGTAGCGATCTCTTTTCCAGAATTTTCACGATAATCCCAGTAAGGATAAAGATTACAAGCAACTATGTCAATCAGAGGAATTGTTTCTTTTTCGTCTTCAGTTAAAGACTCTTCTGATGGCGCCAATATCCCTGAAAAAACCTTTGGATGAAGAGTTTTTACTCTTCCATTTAATAATTCCTTAAAACCAGTTATGCTTTCTAATCTAGTTATTGGTAGTCCGTATTTTTCCAGATAATTTGCTGTTCCACCAGTTGCTAAAATACTATATCCTTTCTTTAAAAGAGCATTCGCAAGGGTTTCTAGTTTTTCTTTATCCCAAGTACTCAATAGTGCTGTTTTTTTCAACTTAAACCCCGCCATTCATCTAATATACAATCCTATTAATAGAGTTTCTGGACAGCGATTGGAGAAAAAGAAATCCCCCACAATACTCTTTTCAACGAATCTCGTATGTAAAAAATGGATTCTTGTCGAACTATTTTTTGCGCTTTAAATAAAAAAACGTTTTATAAACATCTTAACCCAAAAATTTTTCTCATCAAAATGTTTCGGCATACGTTACTTTCTTAAATCCTTATTTGAACAAACAAACAATGAAAATAGACCGCTCTATTTTAAGCGAAGAGGACTACCAGAAACTGGTAGCCCTGAACAATCCCAAAGTAATGGAGATTGTAGAGACTTATGCAAATTTATGTGAACCAGCGAAAATAAAAGTTATTACTGATAGTCCAGAAGATATTGCCTACGTCCGTCAACTCGCTCTAGAGCAAAAAGAAGAACGACCATTAGCAATGGAAGGACACACGGTACACTTTGACGGTCCCAAAGACCAAGCAAGAGACAAAAAAAATACTAGAGTGTTACTTCCAAAAGGTAAGAAACTAAGTAAACATATTAACTCTATAGATAGAGAAGAGGGTCTAAAAGAAATTCTTGGATATATGAAAGGAGCAATGAAAGGAAAAATAATGCTTGTAAGGTTCTTTAGTTTAGGACCAAAAAACTCTAGATTCACCATTCCTGCCTTACAAATAACTGATAGTGCCTATGTTGCGCATAGTGAAGATCTGTTATACCGACAAGGATATGAGGTTTTCCAAAAACTAAATGGTTCGCCAGAATTTTTCTATTTTGTACATTCAGCTGGAGAGTTAGATGAGAATGGGAATTCTAAGAATATTGATAAAAGAAGAATATATATAGATTTAGAGGAAAATAGGGTATTTAGCGTAAATAATCAATATGCCGGTAATAGCTTAGGTCTGAAAAAACTTGCTTTGAGACTTGCAATTAACAAAGCAGTCTATGAAGGATGGCTTACAGAACATATGTTTATAGCTGGAGTACATAACCTTGATAAGACCAGAAAAACATATTTCTTAGGAGCTTTTCCAAGCGGATGTGGAAAGACATCTACAGCTATGATCCCAGGAAATACAATTGTTGGGGATGACATTGCATATATTCGTTTAAACGAAAAAAATGAACCTCACGCAGTAAATATTGAAAGAGGAATTTTTGGGATAATTAAAGATGTTAATCCTGTAGATGACCCATTGATCTTTAAAGTACTTACTACACCTCGAGAAATGATTTTCTCAAATGTGTTAGTTCATGATGGTAAACCATACTGGACAGGTATGGGAATAGAAATCCCAGACAGAGGGATAAACTTCCAAGGAGAATGGTATAAAGGTAAAAAAGATGAAAACGGGAAAGAAATACCTCCTTCACATGGAAATGCTAGGTATACAATAAGATTAGAAGACTTGGAAAATGTAGATCCAATGCTTCACGATCCTAATGGTGTGCCAATGAGGGCCATTATTTATGGTGGTAGAGATTCAGATACATCAGTACCCATATTTCAAACGTTTTCTTGGAATCATGGGGTATTTATTGGCGCAGCATTAGAATCTGAAACGACTGCTGCTACTTTAGGTCAAGAAGGAGTGCGTAAACATAATCCAATGGCAAATCTTGACTTTATAGTTGTGCCATTATCGGACTATTTGAAAGCTCATTTCAAATTCGGAAAGAAATTCTCAAAGCCGGACTTAGTCCAAATATTTTCTACTAACTATTTCTTGAAAGATGAGAATGGTAAGTTTTTTGATGATAAGGTGGATAAAAAAGTTTGGTTGACATGGGCTGAAGGAAGAATACATGGAGAATACGATGCTATCGAAACACCAATAGGTTATATTCCAAAATATGAAGACCTAAAAGTTTTATTTGACAAAATCTTTCAAAAAGAATATTCTAAAGAAAAATATGAAAAAGAATTTGCTATCAGAATAACTAAGTGGTTGGAAAAATTAAATCGTGTAGAAAAAAGCTTTGAAAGCGAGGAGAACATGCCACAAGAGTTCTACGACGAACTAAATGCACTTAGAAACAGGTTACTTGCGGCAAAAGAGAAATATCAAGCGGAAATAATTCCACCGTCTAGTTTTGAATAATAATTTTAATAAATATAAAATCATAAGAAATATTATTTAATAAACTAAAATAAAATCATTTTAAAGTGTGTAAACATGTAAAAATATATTTTTATAAGAATTTATTTTTTACTCAAAGAAGCCATTAAATTAAGTAAAATTGAAAGAAAAAAATTCGCTTAATATTATACTTTATACATTTTCAACAATAATTATTATATCAGAATAACTCATTTTTCCGTATAAATAAGATAAAAGCCCTGAAGAAATAATTAAGATGATTGCACCAATTATCTGAATACTCTCAACGAATTGATTTTTAAATACAAGAGGAAGTATAACTAAGGCACTTAGTGGATAAGCTAGCTCCATTATTGCAGATACACTAGCATGTGTTGTTTTTAATCCATAATAGTATAAAATTAAAGACAGTAATCCGGGTACTAAAGCAATAAATAGTAACCGTCCAAAATTTATAGGGGATTCCCAAATTGTTCTAACAACAAAACTATTTCTTTGAATAAGATTGAACACTAAAAGAAAAATAAAAGCTATGAAAAATCGGTATGTTGTCATTTGATCATATGAAAACTTCGTTTTTCCGTGGGTTAATAAATATCTACCGAACACAGTAGAAGAACCCCAAAAGAAAGCAGCAATAAGTCCAAGTATCCCTGCAATAATGGCATCATTACTTAAGTTAAAAAACACACTGAAAAGTTGTTTGATATCATTTGTAAAGTTTGTAAGAAAAGGAAAAAACATTAAAAATACTCCAAAAATAGCAAAGAAAGTTAAGGTATAATAATAAGAAGGTAATTTTTCTTTTAACCATAAATGAGCAAAACCAATGGCAATTATTGGCTGGGTTTGTTGCAATAAAGCGACAATGGCGATGAATGCTCCATTTTGGTAACTATATGCCGCAGTAATTGCTATCGTAGCCAAAGAACTACCACCAATAGCAATAAAACAAAGAGCAAACCATTCTTTTAAGTCAAGATCTTTAAGCCCACGAAAATACCTAATTAAGTAGGGCGAAATTACGAGGATAATAATTAAGTGCTCATAAAAAACTAGGACACTTGGATTTACAACCTGACTTAATTGCCCTCTAGCAATAGCATCTAAAGTCCATAGAAACGCAGCAAAAGCAATAAAGAACGGCCCAAAATTTAGATGAGATATCTTATTTTCTTTCATTAAAACCCACTAAACAACAATTAATGATTACTAATTTTAATTCTTCTCTAAAAACAAAATCAGTAGTTAAAATTAAACAATAAAACAAGATTATAATTTTTTTTAAGTTAATTAAAGCTCTTGAATTATTTCTATCATTTCTCGATATCTAATTTTATGCGATAACTTTAAAGTATATTTCCCTTTTTTCCCTCCACCTTTACATTCAAAACGAGACGACAATACATCAAACAATTTTTCAGCTAAATAATAGCTTTTATTTGATGAAAAGTCAATATTCATATATCCATCCATACTGATTAAAATGTAGTTTTGGATGCCTTTTTCTTTTAATAACCGAATAACTTTATTCAGTTGCTTTTTATTAAATGGCAATTCTGGTAAAACCAAAACATCATAAGAATGAATCTTTTGAGTGAAAATTTCTTTTTTACTCATTATTTGTTTTAAAAATTCTATGAATACCCGATCTTTACTAGAAATTTCTGCTTTCGTTTTTTGGTATAACAAGTCAAGTGTTTCGAATACTTGTTCTGGTGAAGTAGTTAGTTCTCTTGCTAAATTTATTTTCTTTGAATTTTCTTTGCTAATTATTTTAAGTGATTTTTTGCCAGTAGAGATATGAATGAATTTTTTTCCATAAGAAAGAGGAAGAAGCAGACCGATTTTTGAGAGGGAATCAACATGAGTTCCACCACAAAAAGTTTGATCAATATTTTCAATATCGATTACTCTAATTATATTTCCTGCTTTTTTTAATGGTTTGCGCGTAGATAATTTCTGTTTTTCTAACTCTTCGGGTGTAAAATAGCGTGAATGAACCTTGACTCCTCTGAAGATCGCATTATTGCTTTTATCAATAACATTTGTTAAAACCTCAAGCGATATTTTTTTGTCAGCTTCAACTATAAATTCATCGGGATGAATTTCTGCATGAACCGTTTCTATTCCTTCTTTTGATAGAAATGCAGATAATAAATGTTGAGCAGTATGAGCTCTCATTAGAGAATTTCTTCTTTCAGAATCAATTTTAGCAATAACCATCTCTCCTTTTTTTAGTTCTCCATATATTTCCGCTTTTAAAGCGGATTTTTCTCCTTTCTTAAACACATGAATTATTTTAGCCTTTTTTTCGTTTCCAACAATTAAAAAACCGATATCACTTTCCTGACCACCACTTTCAGGATAAAAAATGTCATCTTCTAAAATTATTTCATTACCATTTATACTTAGAATCTTAGTTTCAATACTGGTTAGATAAGGATTTTTCCAATATATGGGTATTTTTATATTCATACTGTTTATTATGAAAAGTGACTTTATAAGAAAACATTTTTTATAACAGAATATTAAATCACTCAGAAAAGATAGCTATTACTAATCATTCCTAATCTTTCGAGTAAAACGTAATTAAAAAACTAAAAAGAAAATTAATTTTAATGTGCTCCGCCTCGTACTTTTGGAAGGACTAGAACCCGATCTTTAGGCGTGATCTTTGCATCTAGATCCGCTTTTTGGTCATTCACAAGCACAATATAATCGCTAGGATCTACTTCCAATTCTTCTAATACCGCTCTTAATGTGCGTTCTTGTTGAACCTCTATTTCTGAGATCACACCTTTTTGTTTAATGCTCGGACTCATACTTACCAATATAAACTACACTATAGCGGAATATAAACTTTCAGAAAACGTGAGCGAATAACATTTTAAAGCAATGGTTGGATAGTACAAGCTTTATAATTTAAAAAAAGAAAATATTTTTTAAACCAATATTAATAGAGAATTTAAAATAAAAACACATTTAACTATTAAATAATGGGGCTTTCTGATCTCTATATTTTAGCATCAATTCTTGGGGATAAAACAAGGAACCAGATATTGGAATACTTGTTAGAATCACATAGAACCATTGACGAACTAGCGGAGAAAATTGGTGTTTCAAGAACTGCTATAGAAAAGCACATCAATATTTTACTAAGATATGGACTAGTAGAAAGAAGAGCCCCTTCAATTGGTAGGTTAAAATATTATTATTATATTAACGAAAGCGCCGAAACTTTCTTAGAGTCCTTTATTTTAACTGCCGAGAATTATGTTTCATATCGTTTAGATGAGGTTATAGATACGATTAACAAATTAGAACAAGCAAAACAATTAGGATTACTTACTGATGATGAAATTAAACTTAGATTAGAACAACTATATGAAATGAAAACAAAACTTGAGATGATGATGGGAAAAAAAGGAGGAGAGGAATTAAAGACAGATTAAAAGTAATAAATTCCTGTTTTTAGAGATAGAAATCTCCAGTGTATAAGTCTACCATGAAAGCGTCTCCAGGGGTGTCTGCCTCAAAGTGTTCAATAGCATATTGTGTGACATCTTCCATGATGTACATGGGTTTATAGAGAGCTTCCATTGCATAGTAGGTAAAGATACCATTTTGCATTGTGTCGTCTCCGTCATAGGTGTAAGTTGTCTCTTGGGAACCAATTGCTAATAACCATCCAGGACGGGCAAGATCTCTAAAGGTTCCCTGATTGCATGCGTCATCAAAGAAGTAAACGTGTTGGGTTTCAATCTTATCGGTGATTGCTTTTACCTCGTCAGAGGTCACACCAGTTAATTCCCATGAGATAATCATTGAAATTTTGTCTCTTCTGGAGTAATATCCGTGTCCGGAGTAAGTAATTACTACTCCGTCTCCGGGTTTCTCAACGTCTACTAACCATTGAAGTGCGTCTAAAATATTTTGTTTGGTTGCATTGTCGTTTAATAATAATTTAACAGTGTATCCATGGTCTGTTAAGTATTTATACCAGTCCATTGCAGCATATTTTAGGTCGCTTGAGTCTCCAGAATAGTCGCTTATACCTATTACCACGGCGTACCTGTTTCCAGTAATGTTTTCTCCGCCAGAGGTAAGGTCAGTAGTACCGTCGTCTCCGCCTACAGGTGGTCCTGCGCGGGAAACGCTGACTGCCCTCGCGTTGTTGTTATCCACTGCTAATGAAGGAGCAGTGAATGCTAACGGAATTAACAAGATTGCGATGAATAGTAGTGCTGTTTTTTTCATCATAACACCTCGAAATAATTTACACCTAATTTATATGTTTAGTGCAAATTATTTCACATAAACTTTTTACGAATAGTATTTAACTTTTTCGCGAAAAAGTGCATTTTTAAAAGTAAGATGAAAAAAAACTAATTATTTTTTTACACACTAAGTTTCCAATTTCCAAGAAAAGATGCGAGAATTTTTTTAACAACCAAAAAAAATACTGCATGAAACTGGTGATCCCTAGTGGCTAAAACAAAAGAAAAAAACAACAATGACAATGTGTTTCATTTGAAAAGTCGAAAAGCTCATCATGTTAAAATTGTTGTAGAGGAAGACGTTAGTGTCGAAGGGCAAACAAACTTTTTTGAGTATTTTGATATTATTCCTTCGGCAATCCCGGATATTGATTTTGAAGAAGTTTCTACTGAAACTAAATTTCTTGGAAAAACTTTTTCTGCACCCATATTAATTGCAGGAATGACTGGAGGCTATCCGGAAGCAAAAAAAATTAATCAAGCAATCGCAGAGGTATGCCAAGACTTAAACATTCCAATGGGTGTTGGTTCTCAAAGGGCAATGCTTGCAGATCCATCATTAGTGGAGACATTTGACGTCAAAAAATTTGCCCCAGATGTTTTTTTAATAGGTAATATTGGTCTTGTTCAATTAAACTATGGTTATGGTGTAGATGATGCACAAAGGGCTGTGGATCTGATTAATGCCGATGCAATAGCAGTTCATGTAAATGCCTTTCAAGAGCTAATGCAGCCAGAGGGAGACACCAATTTCAAAGGTCTTTGGGAAAAAATGGAAGAAATTTGTAAAACGTTATCTGTTCCTGTTATTGGTAAAGAAGTAGGTAGTGGAATGTCTTGGCAAGATGTTCTTAGAATGCAAGAAGCAGGATGCAGCGCAGTAGACGTAGGTGGGGCTGGAGGAACTAGTTGGCCTAAAATTGAAATTTTACGGCATGTAGAAGAGAAAACAAAGAAAAAAGCTGGAAAACCTTTACCATTAAATGACCCCTTATTAAAATGGGGTGTACCAACTGCATTAGCAACTTGGGAAGCAACAACTAAAACAAATATACCAATTATTTCTACAGGGGGAATGTATCATCCATTATCTGCAGCAAAAGCATTGTTAATGGGAGCTAAAATGGTAGGCATTGCAAGACCAGTACTAAAAATATTGATAGAAAAAGGAAAAGAAGGAGTAAAAGAATATTTAGAGGAGTATATTTTGAATGTTAAAAGAATAATGTTTTTAGTCGGTGCGAAAAACATTGAACAGATGACTTCCATGAAGTGGAGACTGGTACCATGGGGCAGAGCAAAAGACTGGTTAGAGGTAAGAAAACTATTATTATAATTATATTTAATATTTTTTTAAACTATTTAAACAAAATTTAAAAAAATATTAAGTATTTAACAAGCATTATTTGAAAGAACGTAAATAAAAACAATTGATGACCAAAATGCGCTATTTAGAGATTGATTTTCAAGTAAAGATCTTTTTTCAACAGATCTTTTAATTAGTATCCCTTGCTTTTTAGGGGGACTTCTTTCTTAGTTCAAGAAAACAGGTCCAAAACCTTTTCTATATGTAATTTAGAAACTTTAGATCTAAGAGTGTATATTTTAGCGCCTAGAATAATAAAAAATTTCAAAAATTTAGAAAAATGTTGGAATTAATTGTTATTTTGAGCATTTATGACGTTGTTTTTATGAAAATAATTGGTTTGTTTGTCCTATAAACGGGTTTATTGTTTAATTGCCAAAAAATTTTCTTAATGATTAACTTTTATCTCCAAAAAATAATGTTCACTTCCATAACCCTAATTGGTAAGTTCTCCGACTTTTATATGTGAGCAATCATGAGTAGTGATGCTAACATTTCAGAAATTAAAAAACTTGAAAATTTCTTTCATCCAGAGAGCATTGCGGTTATCGGGGCATCAGCAAATCCTCATAAAATCGGTTTTAGGGTTTTAGGCAATATTTTGTTTGGAGAACTACCCACGGGTGATGACTTCGAAGAAAAAATTAACCAAATGGTAAAAGAAGGCAAAAAAGCCTATCCGGGAAAAGTTTATCCTGTTAACATTAAAGGCGGGGAAATACTGGGATTAAAAGTTTACAAAACAGTATTAGATATACCTGACAAAGTAGACATGGCAGTTATTTGTGTCCCACCTCAGTTCGTTAAAGATACCATTACTCAGTTAGGACAAAAAGGTTGTTATTCTGCAATTGTAATTACTGCCGGTTTTGGAGAAATTGGCAATAAAGATGCGGAAAGAGAAATAGTTGAAGAAGCAAGAAAATGGGGTGTTAGGATCATAGGACCAAACTGCTTTGGAGTGTTCAACACTTATCTTCCTCTAAATGCTACTTTCTCTAGAGACATACCAATTAAAGGCCCGATATCTTTTATTAGCCAATCTGGTGCAGTAGGTGCTTCTGCAATTATTTACGGAAAAAGTGAAGCTATTGGGTTTAGATATTTTGTAAGTATAGGTAATAAAGCAGATGTTACGGATGCGGACTTGCTAAGAGTTTATGGGAGAGACCCTAAAACAAAAGCAATTGCGATCTATGTAGAGTCATTTCCTGATGGAAGAGAATTTTATGAAGCAGCTAAAGAAGTAAGTTGGCATGTGCCTATCGTGGCACTAAAAGCTGGAAGAACAGAAGCAGGTAAGAAAGCAGCGTCATCACATACCGGTGCAATTGCTACCTCAGATGTAGCAGTAGAAGCTGCTTTTAAGCAAGCAGGTATCTTTCGGGCATATACATTCTATGGTCTTTTAGATGCTGCGAGAGCATTAGGATATCAGCATCCACCAACCGGAGAAAGGATTGCTATTTTAACTAATGCTGGCGGTGCAGGAGTAATTACTGCAGACTATATGTATGATTTAGGAATGAAACTTGCGGACTTATCTGAGGAAACAATCGAAAAGATCAATGAAGTGTGTCCCCCAACATGGTCTCATGGCAACCCTGTAGATGTAGTTGGAGATGCTGATGATGAGAGATTTGCAAGGACATTGGAGATAATGACACAAGCACCAGAAATCGATGGAATAATTGTTCTTGTTGTGCCCACTGGAACACTAGATGTGCCCAAACTCTCAAAAAGAATAGTTGAGATAGCAAATCAGACTACAAAACCAATGGTTGCAAGTTTCGTAGGAGTAGTGACCGGAGAAGCAGATGACTACTTAGAACAACATGGTATCCCATCATATTCATTCCCTGAAAGGGCTGCTTACGGAATGTATGCATTAGTAGAAAGAGGTAGGTTCCTAAGAAAAATAGGAGTAATGTAAGATGAGTGAAAATACTGCTGAATTGGAGGCAAATAAAATGAGTGAAAACCCTGTAATTCAAAAAATTTTTGAAAAAGCAATTAAAAACCAAGAGCCATTCTTGGGTTATGAAGAGTCTAGAAGAGTACTTGCAGAAATAGGTATTCCTTTCAACAAAACAAAACTTGTAACTTCCGAAGATGAAGCCGTTAAAGTTGCTGAAGAATTTGGGTTCCCGGTAGTATTCAAAGTCGTTAGCCCAGATATCTCACACAAAACAGAAATTGGTGGTGTAAAAGTAGGTATTCAAAATCCTGAAGAAGCAAGAGCTGCTTATAAAAGTATTATGGAGTCTGTAAAAAAGCATAAACCCAATGCAAGAATCGAAGGGATAATGGTTGAAGAACAAGTATCCGGAAGCGAACTATTCGTTGGAGTTACTAAAGATCCTCAGTTTGGGCATATGATTGGTTTTGGTATGGGTGGTATATTCGTAGAAGTTTATAAAGACGTTACTTTCAGACTGATCCCAATAGGGGTGTCTGATGCCTACGAAATGCTTCAAGAGATTAGAGGAAAAAAGATATATGAAGGGTATCGTGGAAGACCCAAAGCAGACCCCAAAGAATTAGTAAAAGTGCTTCTCTCAGTTTCTCAATTCATAGAAAACTATCCTATGGTCAAAGAAATGGATATCAACCCTCTAATGGTCACATTTGATGGAATCAAAGCCATAGATGCAAGAATTATTCTAGATCTAGAATATGCAGAAAAAAATAAGAAAGATTAGAATAATAATGTAAATTTAATTTAAATTTAAAATTTAAAAAAATAAAAATAAATTTTATTTTTTTTTATTTTTTCTTATTCTGCTCCTCAGAATCTTCAAGAATTTTTACCTGCGTAGGATTAACAAGAAGTACTACTCTGTTCGTTCTTCCCATGCTTTCTTTTTTAATAACACCTTTTTGTTCTAATTTTTTAAGGTATATACTTATTGCAGCTTTACTAAATTGTAGACTATCTACTAGATCAGATTGTAGCATGCTTCCGCCATTCTTTTCTAGTTTCTTTATAATTTTATGCTCAGGAATTGTTAAGTGAACTGGGCGGATAGGTTCCTCTTTTTCTTTTTTAGATAAAGAAATAAACCAAATAGTCGCCTTTTCTTTCTTAATTAGATAATAACCAATGATTAAGATTATAATAATTGTGGCGGCAACTCCTATTAAAAAGCCAATTAGATAAGTTAAAATTCCGGAGTTAGTATTTGTAACATTTAGATCAATCTTAGCCTGATAAAAACGTACTAAAAATAACTGGTTTTTTTCAACATTTACTTGTTCCCAACCAAAAATTAGATGTTGCCCATCAGTATAGTTATTGTAATTAGCAGGAAAAATCACTGGTTCTGTCTGAGTTGTTTGATTTATCAAGACACACCCAATGGGCAAAGATATTTCTATAGATATAATAACAGGATTAGAAGTAGAATATTGAAAAATAAAAATGTATTCGTTGTCTTCAAGAGGTTCTATAATATTATAAAGCTCTGCTTTAATTGTTAAAGACTGGTTAAATTCAGGCTCCAAAGCGGTAATTAAACCTATTTCAAGTTCGCAAGTGTCTTTATAATTAACTAATTTAATAGGTAAAGATGAAAAATTATTGCTTGAAACAATTACATTTTTCATTTGAAAAGGATAAATAATCTTAAAACTTTCTACTTCAATGTCACCATTATTCTTAACTATCAATATGTCTTGAAAAAAGCTTTTTTTTAGGCCCAAATCAAACCTAATATCTTCAGATAATAGAACAACATCATTAGTAGAAACACTATCAATAATACTTAATCCTTGTTTTTCTGATGGCACTCCATAGCCAACAACAATAGTACTTGAATTACTTAGTAGTATAATTATAGATAATCCGAGAACAACCAAAAAAAGAATGATTCTTGAAATTCGAGATGCCATCATATAGGGTATTCTAAACTTCAAACATAATCTTTTCTTTAATGCATTTTTTGTATGGAAAATTATTTTCATGAGAAAAAAATTTTAGACATTAGAGTGCGTTATTCATTAATTTTTAATTTGTAATAATACAGAGGAGCTAAAACTAAAAAACCAAATAAAATACTTACTATTGGAAAAGGTAAGAAACTAGTACCATTTAAGTTATTATCTTGTGGATTAGTTGTTAGCACCACGTGGACTTTTACTGTAAAAGTTGCTGATTCCTTATCTCCAGAAGTTGCAACAAATACAATATTGTAATCACCAGTCGTTTTTGCTTTAAAATTCCAAAGTAAAGATTTTGATTCTTTGCTATCAAGTTGCTCTAAAAATGCGCTACTGAAACCCGATATACATATTATGTCTTTAACATGGTAAGAGACTAAAGAGATATTTAAAAGCAAACCACCGCCGATATTGGCGACCGTAGTGTTGATATTAAACTCCTTATTAATTTCTACAGTGATCTCTTTTGGTTCTACTGTTAATTCTAAGTCTGGACTTGCTTCTCCGATAACCCATTCACTTAGATGGGTTGTATAGACTGAAGCAATATTTTTATTTTCAGATAAATCAACATTCAGAGTTTTCCAGCTAGAAATGTTACTTTCTCTCCAATACGCTACTAATAGAACATCATCGTTTCTGTCGAGTTTCTTAATTAAAGTAAAATCAATAGTAGCATCAATAATCGCTTGGCTATCATTAACTATAAAACATACTGAATTTGAGTAAAGACGTATTTTAGAGTATGTAGTATTTAAAGAAGAAGGATCGGCAAACTGCACTGTAAGATTTAGGCTTGCGGATAAGTTTAGTTTCATTGATATTTTAGCGTCTGTAATGTTTAAGTAATTCATTCCTTTTCTTAATGTCATGCTTTTATTCATAGTTGTACTCATATAATCTCCAGATCCAATCACTGTGAATGCTTGGTCTTCACTAAGTGGCCATCTAGCAGAATTACCCTGAACATCAAAAGCGATTATGTAATACTGAACAGTAATTCCTGCGGCTTGTCCAGGTATACTTGTTTTATAAGAGTCAGTCCCTTCTGGAACCATTATAGAGGCATTCCATTTATTACCGCTATTGACAGACCAGTATAGTGTTATGTTTTTGATAGAATTAACTGATATCACCTTTGCGTGTATATAGATAGTTTCTCCTTCTCTTGGTTGAGTAGGAACAATATAGACAGTTTGAAACTGTATTGGTTGTTGGCCTTGAGCCTCGGAATAATAACTAGTATTAACATGGTTTACAGGGATAATGAGTATAAGCATGACGATAATGAAGAATAATAAATCTAAATTTTTCATATTAAACACCACATTATTTTTCTTTTTACGAACTATTAACAGATTTCTAATGATAGTATTATTATAATTTTCATTTTATTATATTTAGCAATATAATTGTGGAGGGGATAGGAGGGGAGGATGTAGGCTCTTTCAACCGAGGAGGTCAGAACCACTTGTGGGGTGGGTGTGGGTGCTATTCAATTAACCATATATCATGGTTAGGAAAAGAGGAGGGGAGGGAAGGGAAGAGAGGGAGCGAGAAAATTACTTGACTAAGAAGTAATTAGCATTATCTTTGTTTTTTAATGACTTTAGCTACGGGGACTACAAGTAAAGCTAAGAAAGATGCAAGCCATGTCATTCCAGGTAGGGCCCCTGTGGTTGTCTCTGATTCGCTTGATTCAGATGTTTCACTTGACGTACTAGTTGTTGTGCTGGTAGTTGATTCTGTTGATGCACTTAAAGAGATGGTTGGGTCGTAGAACATTGATTGATTGAAGTATGGGAATTCATAACTAATGAACGTTCTAGTACCAGAGGCAATGTATGAAGTGGATATGTTTGTAGCTTGTTCATCTAAGATTGCGATATCTTCATTGTTTATTAGCATGCTCAATCCTTCATCAGATTCAGCAGTAAACTTCCCTGTCTTAGAGTCATATTCCATCCTAGCCTTAACGTTGCTAATGATTTCTACTTCTAATTGTAATGTGTTGTTGGTAGATTCAAATGGCCATGCGCCCATTTCAACGCTGTATTTGAAAGTTCCAGTAGTAACATCAATAGATTTGTTTGCATATTCAATGGTTGCGTTCCCTAAAAAGAAGTAGACATTAATCTTCATGGGTATCTGATATTCAACAGCAGGATTACCGACGAACAAGTCAATTGTGGTTGTAAAGTTGACATTGTAGACTGTTGAATTATCTATTGTTAGTTCTAATACTTCAGTATGATTCCATTGAGCAGTTTCTAATCTCCAGAATTTAACTATATCCCCATCCTGAGTCGTTTCGTTTAGTGATGAAAACATTATTTTGTAATAAGTCGTGAAGTTTGTGCTCCCGTCATCAAAGTAGAACTTAACGTGGGGAGTTCCTCCTTCAAATACGATCCTTGTGTTTCCTCCTTTCATTTCTATGTCTTGGGTGGTTGTACCATCAGCATCCTGCTCAGTTCCTAAATCTACAACGGGATCATAGTATAATGAAGCGTTGTATGCGGGGAATTCATATGTTAAGAAAGTAATACCACCATATTGTTTCAAGTCAGACATGATTTCTACGTTTACACTATCTTCAACAGCAATTTCAGGATTAGAGATCTCCATGCGAATACCATCAGTTGTGTTTCCAGTTACTTCTCCAGTATCCTGATTTCTGTAGAATGCTGCGTCAGTATTGCTAATCAGTTTTACGCCAAAGACTAATGAATTGTCTGTGCTTTCAAATGGCCATGCACCAATACTTACAGAGTATTTGAAACTACCAGCAGGTACTTCAACTGTAGTGTTCCCTACAGGTAATATTTGTGTTGTTTCATACATGTATACTTCAATTTCCATTGGTACTTCAACAACGCCATTACTCGTAAGGATGTTCATTGTAGTAGTAAAGTTGACGTTTAAACCTGAATTCCCGTTCGCATCAGCAATATTTACTATATCCGTGTGGTTCCATGTTGCTTGATCCAGTTTGTAATATTTTACTACCGTACTATTAACGTCTGTTTCATTCAGCCATGAGAACATTAATTTGTAATATGTTGCCATTACAGAATCATTGTTTTTATAATAAAATGCAACATGGGGTGTCGTGCCATCAAATTTTACTTGTAAGTGATCTGATTCTATGTACATGTTTCCAGACTGATCATATCCAGCTGAAAGCATACCTTCATTGATTGCTACTGGTGATGTTAATGCATTTGTATAAATAACAGAGGCACCGATTAAGAATACTGCCAGTAACAATCCTGTGATTGCCGCCTTTTTCATGTTATTCACCTCGAGATTTATTCTCGATTATAACTTGGAGGTGGTGAATAAAAGGTCCTTCTATTTAATTGTTTAAAAAACTAATAAAACAATTATTTAACTAAATAAATGAGGGCGTTAAAAACGGAAAAAATAAACGATATATCGTTCATAAACGTTTATGAGTGCAAAAAAATTAATTAAAAACAGAAACTAACTATAGAGCATTTTATTTTTTAAAAAATTACTCTTGAATAATTAATCTAGTTTTACAAACAGGACAGGTTCCTTCTTTCCTTACCCAACTATATAGATGCGGAATATGAAAAGGATTTAAACAATTAGGACAAAAAGTCAAATCCTTTTTAATTGGCTTAAAGCAGATCTGGCAAATTTTTTGCTCGGCGTCAGGCGCAAGAAATACTGCAAAATGTTGTTCCTTATCTTTATTTATCGGAAAACCGCACTTATAACAAAATTTCTCATTATCACGAACTAAAGTCCCGCAATTTACACATTTTATTAAATTTTGTTTTTCAGGAAGTTTTCTTCCACATTTAATACAATATTTAGCCCCTGGCATTACTATTGCATAGCAATAAGGACACCTCATTATTTCAGACAATTTATCACCAAACAATATTAGGAGCTAATAATCTAATTAAATTATTTAATATAAGATAAGACGTTGTTATCTATCTAGAATGAGAATTATTTTGATGCTCTTCATTTGGGACTTGGATTGGATGAAAAATTAATACGCTTTAATTTTGTTTCTTCAGGTTCAATCCATATGGGGGTCGGATTAGGAAATGGCTTTATTCTGATTGCATTTTCGTATGCTTGTTTATCTAATTCTGTTTCTGGAAATCTTAATTCTCCTCTTTTCCCAGCAAATAGAATGTCTACAATATTTGTTTTCTTGTTTTTATTTAATATTTCAAGATTGATGAATAGATCTCTTCCATGAAGACATTCTTGAAGATAAAAATCAGCATGCTCGGGAGATATTAGATATATAATTTTATCCCATCCTGGAAATTCTGCCTCTTTTTTGAGAAAGTCAATTATGGGACCACAAGCAACAATTTTTATTTGTAATCGATGGGCGCAATGAGCGATGCTTTCAATTATTGCCCAAGCATCGGTTTCTTCCATGACTTTTTCATCCATCGATTGACTTTTCACTAACCCAGTATTAAAAGGATACAGTATTGTAAGTGTTTTTATGCGATTTTTTTTGTTAGAGGGGATTTTTTTTGTTTAACTTGTTGTCAAAGCATTTTTTATCGGTAAAAATATACATTGATCCAGTTTTGTTACCCGAAGTCATTAAAAGAGTTTACATCCAAAAGGCTTAAACAAGAACCCAACTAATGCGTCATAGAAAAAAAACATAGGGTGATCAAAGTCATGACTGTCGCTAACGCTATATTCTGGACCGCGCCCTTAACAGCGTTGATCGCAATTTTTGCGGCTATTTATTTTGCCCTTTGGGTGAAAAAACAGCCTCGTGGAACACCAAAAATGATAGAGATTCAAGACGCTGTAAAGGAAGGATCCATTGCTTTTATTAAAAGACAATACAGCACTATCAGCATTATTGGACTAATAGTTGCTGTCATTTTGTGGCTCGCCATTGACCTTACAAGATACGGTGGAAGGCCCTACACATTCCTCGCATTTACTATCGGGTCTGCTACAAGTTTATCTGCAGGAGCTATTGCAATGCTAATGGCTGCAGAAACAAACGCTAGAACAACAGAAGCTGCGAGAAGATCAAAGCATGATTCATTAATCACAGCTTTCAGAGGCGGACTCGTCATGGGGCTTATCGTAGTTGCAATGAGCCTCTTAGGAATAAGCATTTTGTATGTTGTATATAGCTATTGGAGAGATGCCCCAACACCAAGCCCACAGGACATCATTGGTTTTGCTTTTGGAGCAAGCTTTGCAGCCTTGTTTGCTCAGCTTGGAGGAGGAATCTATACTAAGGCCGCAGATGTAGGTGCTGACTTAGTAGGTAAGGTTGAAGCAGGTATTCCAGAAGACGATCCAAGAAATCCTGCAGTAATCGCAGATAATGTAGGAGATGCTGTAGGTGACTGTGCTGGTAGAGGTGCCGATCTCTTCGAATCAATTACTGGTGAGAATATTGGTGGAATGATCGTTGGTTTAACATTTTACTTAGCTTTAATCCATATGAATGTTCCTGCTGAAATCGCTGTAAACTTCATAATCTTTCCATTAGTAGCAAGAGGCTGGGGTCTAATTATTACGTTACTTGCCAGTTTCTTCGTAAAACTGGATGAAAACGAAGAAGACCCCATGAGACCGCTAAGATTTGCTTATAACTTAAACGTGATCGGAGCAATCGTGGTCTTTGCAATATTAATCTACATAATGTTAGCTAAGCCATTAGCAGATAGCCTAGGAATTTCTGCGGGAATCTTCTGGGGGTTCATGTTTGGTGCTGCATTCCTTGGATTGGGCTTAGCATGGATCATCATGATTATTACAGATTATTACACTAACTACCATTATAGGCCAGTTAAAGAAGTAGCTGCTGCTTCACAAACAGGTCCCGCAACAAACATTATTACGGGTCTTTCTGTTGGAATGGAAAGCACTGCATTACCAACAATAATGTTACTAATTGCACTTATTGGTTCCTTCATTTTTGGAGAACAATTTGGTTCAATATACAAAACTAAATTCGCAGGAACTCCACTTGAAAATCCATTAGTATGGGGCATTTATGCAACGACCATTGCAACAATGGCTATGCTAAGTGTTACCGGTATGATTCTCGCCATGGATGGCTATGGGCCAATTGCAGATCAAGCAGGCGGAGTTGCGGAAATGGCTAATGTTGGAGAAGATATCAGAAAGACAATGGAAGCCTTAGACGCCGTAGGTAACACAACAAAAGCCTTAGCAAAGGGATATGGTATGACCAGTGCTGGTTTAGCAGCACTACTCTTGTTCCAAGCATACTTAGAAGATTTGTATAGAGAAGCTGAAAAATTAGGCCTGGCCTCATGGTATGCACCAGATGGACATATTAAAGTAGACATCACAAGACCAGAAGTATTAATGGGTGCACTAGTTGGAGCATTATTACCATTTATCTTTACTTCTATGAGTTTAGGGGCCGTTGGACGGGCCGCTAAAGGAATGGTAGAAGAAGTAAGAAGACAATTCCGCGAAATACCTGGAATATTAGAAGGCACCGAAAAACCAGACTATGGTCAGTGTGTAGATGTAAGTACCAGAGCAGCCCTAAAAGAAATGGTTGTCCCCAGTTTACTGGTGACTATTACACCTGTATTGGTAGGAATTATATTTGGAGCCGTAGCAGTAGCATCATTCATCATTGGAGCAACATTTTCAGGTATCATGCTAGGCTTCACATTAAACAATAGCGGTGCAGCCTGGGACAACGCTAAAAAACTGATAGAAGCCGGTGCTTACGGTGGAAAAGGAAGTGAAGCACACAAAGCAGCAGTAGTTGGAGACACTGTAGGTGATCCTGCAAAGGACACTTCGGGACCAAGCATTCATGTATTAGTAAAACTAATTAACACTGTAGCATTAGTATTCATTCCAGTATTCATTTGGTTTGATGCACACTTCCATATTTCTGATTTCTTCAAATGGTTAGGTTTGTAATAATATAATAAACAAACCAAACATTAATCATTTCTTCTCCCCCTAAATTCAAAATAATCATTTCTTAAATTCATACAATTTTTTTTATAAAATGAACAAATTTTTTCCTAATTTTATGTGTAAACACATCCAAAAAACGATTCAAAAATATTTAAGATAGAATACCTTTTAAGTGGACTTACACATAGTAATGAATGCAGAAAACTTTTTTAGTAGAGGATGATTCGAATGGCAATGCTTGGCTCTCCTACAGATTTTGATCTGGAGGAAAAAGGCTCTGGGAAATACGACGAAAGCCTCGAACGCGCAATTCTCCAATATCTTGAAAAAATTAATCATGAACCAATAGATTACGAGACATTAGTTAAAGAATTTGGAGGATATCCGCAAGTAAAAGACAAATTAAAACAACTAATGTTTCAAAACAAAATAGTTGTAGAACACTATAATGGTGAACCTAGAAAAATACGATTAGCACAAGTACACTTATCTACATGGGATACTTTAGATTCTATGCCCTGCTTCGCCTGTTCAAGAACTGACGAATGTGGAATGGATAATCCCGTAAATCCAGTTACATGCAAAGAATTCAATGAATGGCTAGAAGATTCATTAATACTTATTGAAAATTCGTACGAGGCTTAAAAAACAAATATTTTATTTACTTCTTATTTTTTCAATAATTATAATAAAAAATTTTTTAATTTTATTTAATTCTAAAACTTTTTAGAAATAACTTGATTTATTTTTATCAAATTATTTTAAATGTTTTTTGATAAAATGTGCTTTTCTAAGAAATCAAGAATTTCTTCATAATAATTAAGTTTATTTTCAAATTTTTTAATGCCATGTTTTTCACCAGGGTATTTTTTATAAAACACAGGAGCTCCCGCTTGTTTCGCAATATTAACAAATTCATCTACTTGTTTGATTGGAACTACAGGATCATCTTCTCCTTGAAAAATTAGTAATGGCTTTTTCACTTTTTGAGCGTGAAATATTGGGGAATTCTCACGATATTTTTCACCAGCGTCAGGTAAAGCACCTACTAACATCTCAGAGTAATGAGATTCAAAATAATGTGTTGCTTTAGATAAATGGAACAAATCTGTTACAGGAGCTAAAGCAATTCCTCCAGTATACACATCTGGATATTTAGTCAAAACATTTAGAACTAAAAAACCACCGGCACTAGCCCCCATTATTACTGATTTACTAATATCTCCATATCCTTTATTATCTAAATATGAAAGTAAACTTATTGCATCTTCTGTATCTCTTTCACCCCAATATCCATTAAGAGACTGAGCATATTCCCTTCCATATCCTGTACTACCTCTATAGTTTAGTTCAATATATAAAAATCCTCGATTAGCAAAGAATTGAGCTTGTGGATTCCACGCAACTAGTCTTTGTGAGGTTGGTCCTCCATGTGCATTAACAATTATAGGTGCCTTTTCAATGTCTTTTTTAATTGGTCTCCACATAATACCATAAGCAGTCTGTTTTTCCGTAGTAGGAAAACTAAAATGTGTAGGACGTATACACTTGCTACTTAACCCAATGTGTGGATATGCTTGTTCAATAACTTTTAATTGATCTTTTTCGAAATCATACATACGAATTTGGGGTGGTGTCCCATAATTAGAATAGATAAATAACATTAATGGCCTATTCGGGTGGACATATAGCCCTGAATAACTACCTGACGGCAAGGACAATTCTGAAATTTCACCACTTTCTACGTCAACAACATTTAAAGAAACAATAGCATTCTTATTTTGTGTGAAAACAATTTTTTTATCATCATTAAGCCAAGCAAAGCTCCTAATACGTCCAATCCATGTGGGAAATCCATGTTCTTCTTCACCAGAAACAAGTTGATGGGGGTCTTCATCAATATCTTCTAATAGCCATAGATTTAGCCAACCAGAAAAATCACTCAGAAAAGCTAATTTTTGTTTAGAATGAGCCCAACGTGGCTGAGCAACACTGGTATTTTCCCATTCAAGAAATCGGATCTTGTTTTTATTTAGGCTTTTAACAGCAATTCTGCTCTTATCCCAAGCCATGTATGGGAAATCCCATTCATGCCAAGCTATAAATAACCCATCATGAGACACATCCGGATCTACAACAAAGTTTGGATTCCCACTTTCTTGAATGGGCCATTCTCTTTTCTTAATGTCAACTGACAAGAGTGCCATTGTGTTTGAAAGAAGAGTAGAAAAATAAACTCTTCCTTTGGGACTAGTTATTGGCATACTAGCATTAAGTTTAATACTTAACATAGGATTTGGAATATTACAGTCCATTGACTTACGCCATAAACCCTTTTTATTAGCAATAATGACACAGTCTTTTCCTTGATAGAGTCCCCAAGTGTATCCTCCGCCACCATATAGTGCAGTAGGTTGAGGGAACTGTGAAAAATTTATTACTCTACGCCCCCACTGATTGTCATCTAAGCCACGTACAATGATTCTTCCTTTACCATCTTCAGAATATAGAAAAGACACGTATTTACCAGAGATCGAAAAACACGGTTCAGCCAGTTCAACAGACTGTGCTAATAGCTCAATTTTAAACTCAAATTCTCTTTCTTCCTTACCTACGAGCATGTAATTGACCTCTCGATTAGATTCAAGATCTGAATCTAAAATCTATTTTAATTTTATCGGCGTGAAATCCTCTTCCTTCTGGAAAGATGAGGAATGGAAGCCGACTTATATTCGCATATGACATACATGTTTTTGTTTGAACTCCTCTGGAACAGAGGTCTTTGTGAAAGGATTCCGTGTTGGGAGCCTCCAATACCGTGAAAACACAGCTGGAGAATTCCCATGCGAAAGCGAAGGGGTAATTCACTAACAAATCATTATTTAATAAGTCATTTTTATTTTTGTCAAAAAATTACATCGACATTTAAAAAATTTGCCGTGAATATGTTGGAAAAAAATAACATGAATATTTTTTTCAAAAGATTATAAGTCAGAAAATAAATTAATTTTTCTTGTATCCCTGTTTTTTTCGTTTGTAAAGTTTACTTTTATTTGTACTATATAATTTGCTATAATGCTTTTTTGTAATAAGGCCAGACTTTTTTTTCTTGATTTTTAAGAGTAGCATACTACCAGGTTCTGGAATTTTAGCATTAGAATTGAGAACTATTCCCACATATGGACTTTTAACAGGACCAAAAGGGTTCGTAGTTACACCTATTTTTTCCATATTTTCATTATAAACTATCATATCTTTACGCGGAATCTTACGTGATTTTAATTTTACAATTACTTCTTTACCTAAGATATGGAGAACAGTTCCTAAAGGTGCATAGGATTTACCACTCACTTCTTTTTCCCACCTTTGGTAGAAGAGGCTTTTTTACTTAATTGCTTTTTTGCTTTAGGTTTTTTAGACTTAGAAGTAATATCAGATTTCTTCTTTTTAAGTCTTCTAGCTATTTTTGCGACTTCTAAAAGTGTTCTTTGTTTGGACCATTCTTCTTTCTTATCTACTAAAACTCTCCCTTTTTTCTCCCACCATCTTTTAGGATATGCTTTATCTTCTTGGATTTCAGGATTAAGTTCAAGATACTTAGCAGCAACCATTATTTTCTTTACTGTCGCCTCTGGGACAGCTACATGTAACGGAATTCTTCTACCTTCAGAACGGGAAAGACTAGAATCAAAATATTCTGGATAAAGCACAAACTTTCTTTTTCTTCTAAGCATTCTCTTCACTTTTATGTTAGTAATTAATTTTTTTTAAGTCAACCGTTATTAGGGATATTAATAAATAGATACTGCCTATTTCAATTTGAAACATTAGAAAAAGGGAGGGATTATAACGAAAGTTATTTAATTAATTAGTTTATTTTTTCCTCTTCTGTTCTTCTTCTTTTATTAATACTGCATTTACAATACCATGTTGCCCAGGTCTACTTGTTACTCTTGCAAGTCCAAGTTCGGTCTTAATGATTGCTCCCTTAGTAACAATTCTTCTTCTGGTAAAATCTCTAGAAGCAGGGTTATGCTCAAGGTCTATGATCTCAACTCTTTTGGAAACTCCAGACTTAGGATCATAAACATTGGCGTAGTGAGCAAATATTAAGCGATACTTGAGGGAACCACCTCTTATCCTTTGTTCCTTTCTTTTATCATATTCAGCGATCTTTGTTTCTGCGGGATATCCTCCAAGTTCTCTTAGCTTCTTTTTTCTGTAAAGGTGATATCTTCCACCGGAGATTTTTCTTTTAGATAGTCTTTGCCAACGAGCCATATGTCAAGCCCTTCTTTCAGTTTTTCTCTAAGT
>Ga0256835_1000384_pt1 | contig 33857 bp, 32 predicted proteins | sample PIR30metaG_FD_185972 | JGI IMG/M metagenome (GOLD analysis project Ga0256835, IMG submission 185972) | Hydrothermal vent microbial communities from East Pacific Rise, Pacific Ocean - PIR-30 | ecosystem: Environmental > Aquatic > Marine > Hydrothermal vents | place: Pacific Ocean: East Pacific...
TTTTTGGCCTCATCAAGCTGTTTTTCTGCATCGGAAAGGATTTTCTCTGCCTTTTCTTCCGCCTGCTTCAAGATCATCTGTCCGGCCTCGTCACAATTTACAATTTTTTCAATCTCGATTTTCATCTTTAAATGCCTTCCTTAAGGTTAGGCTTTAGTAACTTTTTGAATTTTTTAAAATCTTTCATCGAAATTAGACATTGAAATTAAGTTATGATTTTGCTAGGCGCAAGGCAAGGGGAAATGAAAATTTATATTAAAAAGTTTGTTGTTATTTTTTTAATTTGTTGACATTTTGTTTGCGGTGGCCATCTTTGTGATTTATTTTTATAAAATAAATCACAATAAAGGAGGAGCGTTATGAACATTGTAGAGCGGCAGGAAAAGCTCGCGGCAATCACAAAGGAGTACATTGACGCTATTGAAGAGGTAGTAAAGACTTTAGAGGAGGAGCTTAAAGAGATCTCTAATGCAGAGAAAACAGGCCATGCAGAATGGGAGTCAATAGAAAACTATATCGACGAGCTTCATACCATAATTTTTTCCCTGCCAGAGCCTCGTTATGGACACAAGGATCTTCACAAGAAGATTGCAGAGCTTAGAAAGCGTATAAGGGATATTTATGCAGATTTCAAGGCAATGACAAAAAAGGGTTAGAATGATTATTACAGGCCTGGTTTAACCTTTGTGCCAGGCCTGTAGTGTTTCCACCATAAGGTCGCAGCTTTTTTTCATATCCGCCAGCCTGATAAATTCTTCTGTGGTGTGAACCTTATGCATGCCTATTCCAACTATTAAGGTGGTCAGGCCCTTTTTGTTAAGTATGTTGGCGTCACTTCCTCCACCAGTCATCTCGATCTTTAAGTTTCTTCCAAGCCTTCTTCCTGCAGTCAGTAGCGCTATGGTCAGAGGATGATTCTCAGGAACATTCATAAGCGGGTAGTCATCTTCCACTGTTGTGGCAACGTAAGGATGGGTGGCAGCCTGGTCTTTTTTATAATGTCTTGCTGCCTTATAGAAACACGCAACAATCTGGTCTTGGACTTCTTTTAATCTGTCTTCATTGTGACTTCTGACCTCTCCGTCCACCTGCACCAGATCAGGAACGATGTTGGTGGCTGTTCCTCCCTTTATAAGGCCAATGTTGCAGGTTGTTTCTTGATCTAGCTTGCCCTGGGGTGCCCTGTCTATGGCATATGCAGCCACCTTGATTGCGCTGATGCCCTTTTCAGGGTTAAGGCCTGCGTGTGCTGCAAGTCCGTTAATATTTATGTGAAAGCGTATGGCAGCAGGAGCCCTGTTTATGACAGAGTCCGGGTCTTCGGTATCAAGGGCAAGCCCTGCCTTTGAGTCCAAAAGAGAAGGGTCAAGGGCCTTTGCTCCAAGAAGACCAATTTCTTCGCAGGTTGTAAGCAGGATTTCAAATGGACCGTGTTCAACCTTTTGTTCCTGTAGGCATAAAGCTGCCTCCATCATAATGGCTATGGCAGCCTTGTCATCGCTTCCAAGAATGGTTGTGCCATCCGTCTTGAACATGCCGTTTTCAAATAAAGGCCTTATGTTTCTCCCTGGCTCCACAGTGTCCATATGTGCGTTAAAGAAGATTGCAGGGGCCTGGATGTTGCCTGGAATCTTGATGATAAGGTTGCCCGTATCTGAACCGGTCTCTGGCTGGGATTCGTCTTCCAATACGCAGGAGCTTGGCACGTTCTTTTTGAACCAAGTTTTTATGAACTCTGCCACCATGCCTTCGTGGCGTGAAGGACTGTCTATTTTCACAAGTTTTACAAAGATATCTGCAAGTCTTTTTTTATTGATATTTATTTCAGACATCTTTCTTTTTCACCCTTTCTTTTGACCCGTGTTCTGGAAGCAGTGCTATGTCAAGGACTTCGTCCATTGTCTTTACAGGTTTGAACTCGAGTTGTCTTCTTATCTGTTCCGGAACCTCGTCTAGATCGGTCATGTTACTTTCTGGTATTATAATGGTTGAAATGGACTTTCTGAGGGCAGCTATGGATTTCTCCTTGAGCCCTCCAATTGGAAGTACCCTGCCCGTAAGGGTTATTTCCCCGGTCATGGCCACGTCTTTGTTTACGGGCCTTTTGGTAAAGGCAGAGACAAGGGCTGTTGTCAGAGTGATACCTGCAGAAGGTCCATCCTTTGGTATGGCTCCTGAGGGAATATGGATATGCACATCTTTTTCTTCAAATACCTGCGAGTCAATGCCAAGTTTATCGGCCCTTGATTTTATCCAGCTAAGGGCCGCCTGGGCCGACTCCTTCATAACCTCTCCGAGAAGTCCTGTAAGGGTGAGGTTTCCCTTGCCAGGCATAATCTGGCATTCTATACGCATCACCTCACCCCCATAGGCTGTCCAGGCAAGGCCAGTTGCAACACCTACCTGGCTGTCTTCCCTGAAAAAGTCTGAAAGCACCTTGGGTGGACCCAGGTACTTGTGCAGGTTGCCGGCAGTGAGTCTGAAAGGGCCTGTATCACCTTCTGCCACCTTGCATGCCACCTTTCTGCAAACGGCTGCTATTTGTCTTTCAAGCTCTCTTAGTCCGGCCTCTTCTGTATATTCGGATATTATTTTTGACAGGGCATTGTCTGATATCTCAAGCTGTCCCTGCTTGAGACCGCATTCTTTCATCTGCCTGGCAATTAGATATCTTTTGGCAATCTCCATCTTTTCTTCTGGTGTGTAACCGGAAAGCCTCAGTAGTTCAAGCCTGTCCAGAAGGGCAGAGGGAATGGTGTCGATAACATTGGCAGTAAGGATAAAAAGCACCTTTGAAAGGTCAAAGGGCACCTCGATGTAGTGATCTGAAAAGGCATTGTTCTGCTCTGGGTCAAGTACCTCCAGGAGTGCAGCAGCAGGATCACCCCGGAAGTCAGTTCCTATTTTGTCTACCTCGTCTATCATAAAAACGGGATTTTTGGTTCTGGCCCTTTTTATTTCCTGGATGATTCTTCCGGGCATTGCGCCAACATATGTACGTCTGTGGCCACGAATTTCTGCCTCATCCCGGACTCCTCCAAGGGATAGCCTTGCGAATTTTCTGCCAAGGGCACGGGCAATGGACTTGCCAAGGGAGGTCTTGCCAACGCCTGGAGGGCCCACAAAGCAAAGTATCGGTCCCTTGACGCCCCTATTGAGTTTGCGGACGGCGATAAACTCGATTATCCTTTCTTTTATCTTTTCAAGATCATAGTGGTCTTCATCCAGCACCTTTCTGGCCCGTTTTATATCAAGCTTGTCCCTTGTCGTAGTTGTCCAAGGAAGTTCGCAAAGCCAGTCCAGATATGTGCGTACAAGGGCAGCCTCTGAGGAATCCGGATGCATAAATTCAAGACGCCTTAGCTGTTTGAGTGCCTCCTCTTCCGCATGTTCAGGCATGTCTGCCTGCTCTATCTTTGCCTTGTATTCATCTATTTCCTTTTGTCTTTCGTCTATCTCTCCAAGCTCCTTCTGTATGGCCCTTAACTGTTCCCGCAGAAAGATATCCCGCTGCGTTCTGCTCATCTCTTCCCGGGCCTCAGACTGTATCTTGGCCTGCACTGCAGAGACCTCAATCTCCCGGCTCAGAAATTCAGAAACTTTTTTCAGACGTTCTATAGGGTGAAAAAGTTGAAGTATCTCTTGTGCCTCTGCTGCGTTCAACTTCAGGTTCGAGGCAACCACGTCTGCCAGCTTTCCCGGATCGTTTACCGTGCTGAGGATGATCCCAAGCTCTGGACTAAATACGTTTTTGATGTTGAAAAGTTTTTCTGCCTGTTCCCTTACATGGCGCATAAGGGCCTCTGTCTCCACCGAGATCTCCACCTTTTGATCTTCTATAGGCTCCACCTTCACCTTGAAAAAGGGTTGCTGCTGAACCACGTCAAGGGTTCTTCCCTTGAGAAGGGCCTGGGTGAGGATTTTCAGTCTTCCGTCCGGAAGCTGCAATGTCCTCATAATGGCAGCGATAACACCGGTGGAGTAAAGGTCTTCTGACAGGGGCTTGTCTATCCTAGCGTCCTTTTGGGCCACAAGGAATATCAGTCTGTCGTTGGTGAGGGCCTCATTTACAGCAGCAATGGAGGATTCCCTGCCTACAAAGAGGGGAACCACCATGGAGGGAAATACTATAACGTCTCTCAGGGCCATAAGTGGCAAACATTCTGGTATTTCGTAGCTTTCCGGAATATCAAGATCAAAGAGATCTGTAATGGTGGCATCGAACTTCATGTTGGTTGGTCACTCCTTTGTTGTCCTGTCTGGAATAGGTGACAAGCTATAAAGTGTTCCTTGGCCACTTCTATCATGGAAGGGCTGATCCTTGCGCATTTTTCTCTGCTCTGTGGGCACCTGTCATAAAATGTGCAGGCTGCTTCAGATCGTTCACTTTCAGTCTGCTCAAAAGGTTTTTCTTTATTTAGGGATTGAATGACACCTCCTTGACAGTCTTCTTGGCGTTGAAGGTCGGGTACCGGTATGGATTCTATTAGAAAGGTAGTATATGGATGGTGGGGAGACTTGGCACTGTTTGGGGCACTGAGGCTAAAGGCCTTTTTGGGCATGATTTCCACTATAGTCCCCCGGTACATCACAGCTATCCTGTGGCTTACAAATTCAACTATTGGTAGATCGTGGGAGATAAATAGGCATGTTATTTCACGGGATTCCTGAAGGTCTAGGATCAGATTTATGATCTGTGCCTGTATAGATACGTCCAGGGCAGAGGTCGGCTCGTCAAGGATGACCAGATCAGGTCTTGTTGCAAGGGCCCTGGCGATACCGATACGCTGTCTCTGGCCTCCGCTGAACTCATGAGGATATCTGTTTTCTATGCCAGGATTGCTGAGACCTGCCATATGCAGGAGGCGTTTTACCTCATTTCTTAATTGATTTTTGGGACATATCCTATGGATTTTAAGGGGTTGGCTGATTATCTGGAAAATGGTCTTTTTGGGGTTAAGGGATGAAAACGGATCTTGAAAGACCATCTGGACCCGTTTTCTGAATTTTCTGAGCTGTCGTGCATCAAGGGAGGACAGGTCCACACCTTCGAAGCGGATTGTTCCCTCAGTGGGTTTTTCCAGGCCAAGAATCAGACGTGCAAGTGTGGATTTGCCACAACCGCTTTCTCCAACAAGTCCCAGGATCTCCTGCCTAAAGATGTCAAGGCTCACCTCGTCAAGGGCCTTTATCTTTGTGGTGGTTCCAGCAAAAAAGCCTTTTTTTACCTTGTAATGCTTGGAAACCTGCTGGAGGGAACAGATGGCATCCTTTTCCATATATCAAAACAGGCAATGCCCTGTCATTTCCTTTGGCTGTTTAAGAGACATAAGTTTTAATATGGTAGGAGCAACATCCCCAAGGATTCCCTTTTTCAAGGATAGACCGGTGCTTGCATCATCTACCAAATAGAAGGGGACCGGATTTGTAGTATGGGCTGTTGCTGGGCTTCCATCAGGTAGTTTCATGACTTCGACGTTCCCATGGTCAGCAGTGATAATAACCGCGCCCCCGGTCTTTTTAAATGCCCGTGTAACCTTTCCAACACATTCGTCTACAACTTCGCAGGCCTTGATTGCAGCTTCAAGTACACCTGTATGACCAACCATGTCCCCGTTTGCAAAGTTAACCACTATCAGGTTGTATATTTCCTTTTCTATGTTTTCCACCAAGGTGGATGCAATCTCTCTTGCGCTCATTTCAGGTTTCAAGTCATAGGTTGGCACATCTCGTGGCGAGGGTATCAGTATCCTGTCTTCCAGAGGGAAAGGGTCTTCTTCACCGCCGTTGAAAAAATATGTAACGTGGGCATACTTTTCCGTTTCTGCAATACGAAGCTGTCTCAGGTTTGCAAGGCTGATCTCTTCTCCAAGAATGTGCTTTAGCTTTTCAGGCGGAAAGGCAACAGGCAGGTCAAAGTTCTTGTCATACATGGTCATCGTGGCAAAGGCGATCAGTTTGGGCCTATCGCTTACGTCAAAAAAGGAAAAATTTTTTTCAGTAAAGGCCCGGGTCAGCTCCCGTGCCCTGTCTGCCCTGAAGTTGAAATGAAAGATGGCATCTCCATCCTTAATGGGCCCCTGTCCTTCCGGGCAGGGACACACGGCATTTTCAATAAGAATGGGTTTAATGAATTCATCTGTCTCTCCCCGCCTGTAGGCGGCCCTTACTGCCTCTACCGGGTCTTTTTCCCTACGTGCCTTTCCCCTTACCAGCATTTCATAGGCAATCTTTACCCGATCCCACCTGGTATCCCGGTCCATGGCGTAGAAACGTCCACAAATAGAGGATATTGCTCCGGCCCTGGCCTTATTAATTTTGTTCTGGAGCTGTTCGATATACCCGGCACCACTTGTTGGCGGTGTATCCCTACCATCAGTAAATGCGTGTATGCACAGTCTGTCTCCAATTCCAATTCCTGCTGCCATATCTATAAGGGCGTACAGGTGTTCCATCTGGCTGTGGACACCTCCATCAGAGACCAGTCCCATGAGGTGCAGCCTAGAGCCCGCCCTTGCCTTCACCCTTTGCATGATGTCTTTTAGGGTAGGATTTTCAAAAAAAGATCCGTCTTCAATGGCCATGTTTATCCTGGTCAGTTCTTGATATACTATGCGCCCTGCTCCAAGGTTCAGATGTCCTACTTCCGAGTTGCCCATCTGTCCCGGTGGCAGACCGACTGCTTCTCCTGAGGCCTTTAGGAGAGTGAAGGGATAGCGCTGATAGTAACTGTCGAGATTTGGGGTGTGGGCAAGTCGCACCGCATTGCCTTCCGTCTCTTCACGCCATCCCCAACCGTCCATTATAACCAGCATGACGGGTCTGATCCTGCTGCTATTCATCTTTTTCCTCCGGTTTGAGTCCATCCACGGTCATCACAAGCCTTGGAGCTTCGTTCCACAGCCCTTCCAGATCGTAAAAGATCCGGACAGGCTCGTAGAAGAGATGGACCACCACATCATCAAAATCCATAAGGACCCATTTGCCTTCTTCTTCACCCTCTATGCTGTGGCATTTTATCTTTTGTCTGCTAAGCTCTCTTTTCATGCGACTGGCCATACCCTGAACATGGCGCGTGGATCTGCCTTGGGCAATAATAAAAAAGTCAGCTACAGGAGAGATAGACCTCATATCAAGAACGACTATCTGTTCTCCCTTGTTGTTGAGAATCTGGTCATAGATACACCTTGCAGCATCGATGCCTTCAACTGGCTGGCCGTTGTCAGGCCTGCATATCTTGTCTGTGTAATCTTTCATGTATAGTTTGTTTTTCATAATATAACTTCTAACGTCTTCTGGCAGCAGAAATCTGATAGACCTGTTCCGTCCTGCCAATGCTCTGATATTTGTTGATGATATGTCAAGGGCTGTTGTCTCCAGCATAATGATGGCTGGCTGTTCTTCACCAACATCTGTCCGTTGGCCAATTGGAATATCCGGAAATATTTCCGAAAATCTTGTTTTTACCTCTTTTATAGACACAGGTGGTCTTTGTACTATCACCAGCGTTGCAAGAGAGGGTAAACTCTGCCACTCTTTCCAAGATTCTATGTCAATAGCAGCATCTGTGCCTAAAATGAAATAGAAGAGACACTGCCTGCCATATAGGGCCTTAATCTGCCTTAGCAGATCTACAGAATATGAAACCCCCTTGCGTCTCGCTTCAAAATCCTTGACCTTAAAGTGGTTAGAGCCTCTTATGGCAAGTTTTACCATTTCAAACCGTTGTTTAAAGGGGGTCAGATGCCTTGTAAGTTTGTGAGGGGGTTGATAGGCGGGTACAAACCAGACCTCATCTAGCCCAAGAATCTCGTACACCTCTTCTGCAGCCCTCAGATGGCCGTAGTGAATGGGATCAAGAGTGCCTCCAAGAAGGCCTATCTTTTTTTTAGGTCCTGACTTGTCCGTCTCCAAAGGCTATGAATTTAGTAGTAGTAAGCTCTTCCAGACCCATAGGGCCGTAGGCGTGTAGCTTAGATGTACTTATACCGATCTCGGCCCCCAACCCGAGCTGGCCACCATCGTTAAATCTGGTGGATGCATTGACCAACACCAGAGAGGCGTCAACCTCGTTCAAGAACCGTCTAGCCCTGGCATAATCTCTGGTTATAATGGCCTCGGTGTGATTGGAGCCATACCTGTCTATGTAGTCCATGGCCTCGTCCATGGAGGAGACCACCTTGACCGCAAGGATGAGATCCAGAAACTCGGTCCCCCAGTCCTCCTCAGTGGCTCTAACCGCATAGGGCAGGATCTGGCACGTGCGTTCACAACCCCTGAGTTCTACTCCGGCCTTTTTAAACTGTTCTCCCATTCGGGGTAAAAAGGATTCCGCAACATCCTGGTGGACAAGCATCCCTTCCATGGCGTTACATACACCAGGACGCTGTACCTTGGAGTTAAAGCATATCTCAATGGCCATGTCTTCGTCACAGCCTTTATCAACATAACAGTGGCATACGCCCTTGTAATGCTTCAGGACAGGAATCTTTGAATTTTCAACCACAAACCGAATAAGACCTTCTCCTCCCCTTGGGATGATGAGATCTATTTCTTCTTCCCTGGCAAGCAGTTCGGTTACAGCGGCTCTGTCTGTTGTTGGTACCACCTGTACTGCATCTTCCGGAACACCATTTTCTGCCAGGGCCTCCTGAAGAACAGAGGCAAGGGCAAGATTGGAGTGGAGGGCATCAGAGCCGCCCTTGAGTAGAACAGAGTTGCCAGCCTTCAGGCACAAAGCTGCGGCATCTATGGTCACGTTGGGTCGTGATTCATATATCATGCCTATTACGCCAAGGGGAATCCTTGTCCGGCCAACCAGTAGTCCGTTAGGACGTTTCCACATTTTTGTAACCTCACCAACGGGATCCGGAAGGGCAGCTACTTCCTGAAGCCCTTGGATCATGGAGTCTATAACCTTGTGGGATAACTCGAGCCTGTCCAAAAATGCAGGACTGAGCCCCTTTTCCTTGCCATTTTTTAGGTCTTTTTGATTTTCCTGTTGAAGCCGGTGTTTAGAATCCTCCAGTTTTTGGGCAGTAGAAAGGAGTACTTTGTTTTTGACATCGGTAGATAGCACAGCGACCTTTCTGGCCGCCAGTCTTGCCTTTTGGGCCATTGATTCGATAATGTTTTTCACATCAGCCATGTACTGGTCCTTTCTTTAGGAGAATAATTAAAAAAGGGGAAACCCCTGAGTTTCCCCTGATTTTAATATGAGCTAATGACTTATGCCAGTCCAAAGAAGAGGTTATTCCACTTTCACCTCTATCTTTTTGGGTTTTACTTCTTCGCTTTTGGGCAGGAAAATTTTGAGCACGCCTGCATTCATGCTTGCCTCTATCTTGGAGACATCCACATCTGGGCCAAGGGTAAAAGCCCTTTCGTAGGCCTTTCCATTGAACTCCACGTAAAGCGGGGTGATATCTTTTGGCACGATATCACCAATTTCCCCTTTGATGGTCAATACGTTTTTATCAATCTGCACATCCAGGTTTTCCTTAGGAACCCCTGGCATATCTGCAAAAAGCACGACTCCATCTTCTAGTTCATATATGTCAACTGGCGGAGTGACCACAACAGGCCTTCTTTTTTGTTGCTCCTGAAGGGACCTGTCCTCGGTCTTTACTGCCATTTCCTGTCCTTTTACATCTGCCATTTCGACACCTCCTTGGTATTAGTCAACCTTTACTTCGATCTTTTTGGTTTTTTCTTCTTCCTTCTTTTTAATGGAGATATTCAGGATACCATTTTTATACTTGGCCTCTACGCTTGATGTATCAAGGCCTTCTGGCAGGGCGATTACTCGTCTGAACCTACCGCTAAACCTTTCTTTCCTGTAATAGCCTGTTACCTTGGCATCCTCTCCAAGCTCCTTTGATGTGTCACGACCTGCAGAGATTGTGAGCATGTTTTTTTCAATGGTGAGATCTATGTTCTTTGGATCAAGACCTGGAGCAAAGAGATATATAAGTATCTGATCGGATGTTTCTCCAATGTTTACTGCAGGGATGGGAACTCTTGTTGCTACGGTGCCAGCTGGGGTAAAATAGTTTTCGTTAAATATTTTTTCCATTTCCGTGTTCAGCCTATCAAAGTCTTGCCAGATAGGGTCACTGAGGGAAAACCATGGTCTAAACATCTTCATATCCTCCTTAATTTTCCATTTAGTCCAATATTTTTAATATGCTACCAATCGACTTATTTTTATGGTAAGCATGAAGATAGGCGAGTCAAGGCCGTGGTGCTAAAAATTTTTAACACAGGCTCATCAGGACTATAGAACGCGGTAGAATGCCTGGGAAAATAAAAAAGGCCCTGGATCAGGGCCTTTAAAACAATCTTGCAAGAATTTTCTATCTTTCTCTTTTGCCGGAAATAAATTCTTCAGTGCTTTGGCAGGCCTCGTCATCAGTCATCTGTTGCGGCGGATGTTTCATAAAGTAAGCAGAGGGAGATGTGAGAGGTCCTCCAATACCTCTGTCCAGGGCCAGTTTGCAGCAACGTATGGAATCTATAGCCACACCGGCCGAATTGGGAGAGTCTTCAACCGACAGTCTTAGTTCAAGGTGCATGGGAACGTCCCCAAAAAGTTTCCCTTCCATTCTGATGAAGGCAACCTTGTTGTCCTTTTGCCAGGGCACATAGTCACTTGGCCCAATGTGTATGTTGTCTGCCGGAAGAGGCTCTGCTAAGACAGCCTGTACCGCCTCGGTCTTTGAAAGTTTTTTAGAACGGAGCCTGTGGCGGTTCAGCATGTTGAGGAAGTCAGTATTGCCCCCGGTATTTAGCTGATAGGTGCGTTCAAGTTTTACACCTCGTCTCTTGAATAAATTTGCCAAGGTCCGGTGGGTGATTGTAGCGCCAAGCTGGGATTTTATGTCGTCCCCAACAATTGGGATATTCCGCTCATGAAAGCGCTGGGCCCATCTAGGATCACTGGCTATGAAGACAGGCATGTTGTTGATGAATCCGACACCGGCCTCAATGGCACATTCTGCATAGAATCTCACCGCTTCTTCTGAACCAACTGGAAGATAGTTTAAAAAAACCTCAGTACCTGAGTCTTTTAAGGCGGTTACAATATCTTCTTTTGTTGGTTCCGGTTCGTCTGCCAATACAAAGGTCTTGTCTTCAGGATAATCCTTCATGTGTTCTGAGAATCCATCAAGGATTTTTCCCATCTGGACTTTTACACCTGTTGAGGGTATGTCCTTGCAAAATACAGTAGTGCAGTTTGGTAAAGCGAATATGGCTTCTGCCACATCCTTGCCTACTTTGCGTTTGTCAATGTCAAAGGCCGCTACCACCTCTATGTCATTGGGCCTGTAACCTCCAATCTCCCAGTGCATAAGCCCAATAGCATCTTCGGCAGATTTGTCAGCATAATAGTTTATTCCTTGCCATAGTGAAGAAAAGCAGTTACCTACCCCAGCCACGGCAATTTTGATCTTAGACATCTGTTGCTGCTCCTCCCTAAACCAAAAATCTAGACAAATTTCTTCAACTACTCTTCCGTCTCCTCGATGTTAATTTCAGCTTCAAAGAAGCTGGTGCCACAATCATAACATTTTATATCGATAATCTTATTGTCTATAATAGAAACATATATTTCATCACTGCCACAGCTGCATTTTTCCTGAACAGAATCCCTTACAAGTTGTTCAATTTGTGGCTGAATATCAATAGGTATATCAGGATCAAAGGTGATTTTCACGTGTATCCTCCAAGGCCCGTAAAGGGCCATTTCTGTTAACCACTATAAAAACGCTAACTATGCAGTCTACCAATTAATTTTTTACTTTGCAAAACATTTTGGCCCTTTTTATGGATATTCAATGGGATAACATCTGAAAATTGTTAATAAATTAAAATGGCCTGTTGAAAATTTGGCGGTAAAAAAGCGGCCAGAAAAATCTGACCGCCTCATATAAAATTTCTGCTGAGATGGTTTTATTGTATTGCTATTTTTTTACCTTATTTATGGACCGAGTCATTAGGCATGCCTGGTGTTTGGCTTAACAACTCTTCATGAACTTGAACCGGGTATTTCTTTTTCAGCTCGGCTATTACTTTGTCGCGCAGTTTTCTCTGTTTTTCCCTGAGGAGTTTTTGTCTGATTTCCTGTTGGACCTCTTTGAAGGAACGCTGTCTGGCAGGCTTTTGGGCCTCTACTTTTATAATATGATAGCCAAAAGTGGTCTTTACAGGCTGGCTTATTTCGCCTTTTTTTAGCGAAAAGGCGGCCTTTTCAAACTCCGGGACCATTTGCCCCTTGCTGAAAAAACCAAGGTCCCCTCCTCTTGTCTTTGAGCCGGGATCATCAGAATACTTTTGGGCAAGTTTTGAAAAGCTTTCACCCTTAACCAGCTTTGCCCTGATTTCAAGGGCCTTTTTCCTGGCCTCTTCCCACTGCTTTTTAGTTGCATTGGCAGGTACCTTTATAAGGATATGTCTGGCCCTGACCTGAGCAGGCTGCATAAATTCAGATTTGTGCTTGTTGTAGTATTCTTTCACTTCTTTGTCCGTTACCTGGGCCTTGTTAGATATGTTTTCCATCATATAGTGTTGGGCAAGGAGTGCATTTGTCATATCTTCTATTCTCTTTTTGACCTCGGGCCTGTTCTGAAAATTTTCTTTTCTAGCCTCAAGAGCCATAAGTGTTAGTTGCACCCATCTGTCGAGAAGTTGTTTTTTTAGCTGGGGGTTGCGCTGTATGGCCATTTGTAGCTGTGGTGGCAGAGACTTGACTTGTTCGTTAAACTGTTTAAGGGTGAGTTTGTACTCCCCCACCTGTGCAAGGATTTTATCTTTATCGTTTTCTTTTGCCAAGCCAGTGGCAACAGACACAAAAAACAGGATCACAAAGATTGCACCAATGGTTTTAAAGTGTTTCATTAAGGTTCTCCTTTACCATTAAGATTAACGTATGATTGTCCTGGCTGGATAATAACCAGGACTGACTGTAGAGTTTGGCGCCACCATGGAATCTATTCCCAGAAAGACGCCAGGGTTGGTGACGCTGTTACAACCTGTCTGAACATTATCTCCGAGTATGGCCCCTATCTTCCTTCTTCCCGTGTCTATTTTCCTCCCATCTGGACCTGTTATCTTTACTGATCCAGGAGCAAATTTTAGGTTAGCAAGTTTTGTGCCGGCTCCAAGATTAACATTGTTGCCAAGGATACTGTCGCCGATGTAGGCAAAGTGTCCTGCCTTTGCCTCTTTGAGAAAGATGGAATGTTTTAGCTCAGTAGCATGGCCTACAACAGCCCCTGGGCCCACAATACAGTCTTCTCTGATGTAGGCTGCCTGGCGTACCTGGACATTGTCGAGGATAATTGTTGGCCCTTTTATCATGGCTCCCGGTTCTACCAATACGCCTTTTCCAAACTGGACACGGTAGTCTGTAAATACAGAACCTGCACACAGGAGCGTGGCTTCTGGGACTGGTTCACCTTCGATCCATACCTGCATCTTTCCTTTTGTGTCATCAGTACAGACAGTTTCAAAACCTTCGCTCATCCATCCGCCAGGAAGAAGCACCAAGGGTTCCGAAAGGGGGATCCCGGGTTCGACCTGGTCTGGCAGGTTAGGTTGAATATGTTGTCTGATAAATCCTTTTAGGTTGTCAAGTATCTGCCATGGAGTAGCTCCTTGCGGAAAAAGCTCGGCGAGTTCGTTGGGCACCGACCTGAAGAATTCTTCCCATGAAAGAGTCATAGCGTCTCCCGTGTCTCCGTTCTTGAAAATTCATCCTTTAAAAGCCTAATGGCTATTTCTATATCATAAAGATGAGTTGGAGGGGTTCCGTGTCGCCCTTCCTTTTCGTAGAGTTCAGCAGCCTGCTGTATGGCGGTCCAAGGGACCCAGCCATGTTTTTTCCAAAGGTCTTGGTCATTGCAATCCCACAGTCTGAACTCGATATCCTCCTGACCAAGGCGCACATACATCCTCAGGTTTTTGTTTTCTAAAACGGGATAATAGTAAATGCCCAGCTTGTCTTTCACTTTAGAACCTCGAATTTTGGCAGCTTTATTTTTGGATAAAAAAGACCATTCATAAGCTAATCCTGCAGAGAGTAGTGGTCAATAAGTAAAGGCTTGGTAACTTGTAGCTCGTGCAAATACATTGGTATCCGAGCAAAACCAAGCTGTCAGAAGTTGGCTTATTGCGAGATAAAATTTTTGATGAATAGTCATTCAGTTTGTGTTAATATTTTCCCAAATGTTTTTGGCTGCCTATTTGACTATGAATTTTTGAATAGTTTCAAACAACAGGGTTGCGTTTTTTTTGAATTTGCGTTTAAAATCACACGGAGCATGTTAAAAAATACACTCCCTAAGGAGGACTATAAAAGTGAAGGTAAATAGGTCCGATAAACCAAATTATGTAACAGATGAGGAGAGAAGGGAATTTTTGAAATTGGGCCTCAAAATAACAGGCGTTCTTGCTGGAGGGTCAGTTTTATCCCTTATTCCCCTGCCAGAGGATGAGGCCAATGCCCTGGTTGAGCTTGATGGCTATGAAAAGACTCCATACAAGCCACACTACGTTATGGTTATCAGGCAAAACCATTGTGTTGACTGCGAAAAATGCAAAGAGGCTTGTGTAAAGACCAATCACGTGCCGGATTATGGCTATAGAACCACAATCTTGGAGAAACTGGTAGAAGACGATGAGGGCAAAAAATTCCCCGTATTCATGCCGGTTCTATGCAACCATTGTTTGAATCCTCCCTGTGTCAGAGTTTGTCCAACGAAGGCCACAACCAAAGATCCAAAGACTGGTATAGTGGTAATGCATTATCACAAATGTATTGGTTGCAAAACATGTATGGCTGCCTGTCCATATAATGCCAGGTATTTCAATGAAGAGAAAAGGGCTATTGACAAATGTAATTTCTGCTGGGATACAAGACTTTCCAAGGGCGAGAAGCTTACGGCTTGTGCAGCTGCGTGTCCGGCCCATGTGAGGGTTTTTGGCGATTTCTCAGATCGCAACAGCGAGGTGTGGAAATTGGTTCACCAGCCTGACAAGGCTGTTTGGGTCCTTAGACCCGAAACTGGTGCCAAGCCATGTATCTTTTACATGAATGACTAACCATACAGGGGGAAGACAAATGATTAATAAAGGTTTGCAGATATTTCTTGGTGTACTGGTTCTTTGTTGTTTTCTAGCAGTAGGGGCAGCATCTGGTGAAGAAGAAGAGGATTATCCACAAGAACCGATTATATTTACAAAGCCGGTGAAGGCAGTTGTGTTTGATCACAAACTTCACATAGAAAACGGTCTTGATTGTGACTCATGTCATGATGATCCCTTTGAGATGGCTGCAGGAACAGCCGAAGAAAATAAAGATTTCAATATGAAGGCCCTTTACCAGGGCAAGTATTGCGGTCAATGTCACGACGGTGATAGCGCCTTTGCATCAAATACCAGATGTACCCTTTGTCATATTGGTGTTAAAGGTTATAATAAGATGACTGGTGTAAAGCCAAAGGGCCATGGTGGACATGAGTAGTTGGCTTTAACCTGAGAATTTTGCAAATAGATTTTTATCATGCAGAGGGCAGGAGATTTTCTTCTGCCCTTCTTTTCAAGGACGATACAGTATTATGGACAACCTCCTTTCTCTTCTTTTGGTTCTGGTTATTTGGATTGCTATTAATCGCTGGCTTCTGCCAAAACTTGGTCTGCCATCTTGAGGTGCTCCTGTTGATGTCGGTCGGCATCTAGAGGAGGACAAGGCCCAGAGCGGAAATAAAAAATCTGTTCCTACCTGAAGCGGATCCAGCTGTTCGATTGGGGACCAATCGAAAAAATAGGGTTTGCCTTTATTGCTCCGGTAACGAAGCACTCGGTCTATAACGCTCCAAAGCCGCTCGCTCATGCTCGCTAGATGGAGGTTTCAGCCGCTTTGCTTCACCTAGAATCCCTAGGCCCTGTTCCCAAATGTCTAATCAAACCCCTATCCTTGCCCTATTCATTTGATGAATCTTGTTACTATACTAAGTCCGTAATTCCCTATGTTTCATGTTTTTATTTTATTAACTCTGCTAACAAATGTCTTAGCAATGCCGTTAATTTATATGAATGTTTTTAGGGGCTAGGGCTAATCTCAGTAAGTCCATTACTACAACTGTCTTTTCTAGAATGCCTCGGTTTTATGCAATCAAAGGTGAAAATACGGAACGTGATGGCCTAAAATTGCGTTGTTTTTAAAGTCCATATTTGTTGATCTTCTAATTCTAGCTGTATGCCAATAAATATTGGTACAAAAGCTATATGTTATAGGAGAAAGGGTCTAGATCGGTTGCAGATTGGCCAGGCTGGTGGCCTTTCATCAGGGCCCTGCTTTCCTGCCTGTGAAGGTGGCCTCCTGGCCAATTGATGCAGAGTAACAATGTGTTTGATGAAATTAAAAATTTTTAGGAATGCATTTTAGACTCTTGCTTTGCAAGGGCAATCAGGGAGGCACTGCCGTGCCAGGTGGCGTCAAGAAAGGGTGCTGCACCAGCCCGTCTAGAGAATCCTCCGGCTCCTGTTTGACATCCCAATACAAAATTAGTGGTTTCTTCCGGCTCATCAAGGCCTTTGCCAAGGATTTTTAGTGCCATTAAGGCATAGTGACTATTCTCTAAATAGGATGTGGAGCCTGGCAGAAAGCCAAATCCCCCATCATAGTTGCGGCAGGCAAGTATCCAGTTATATGCTTTGTTCATGTCAAAAAGTCCGGCTTCTGTGGCGGCATTGATAAAAATGGCTGTCCATCTCCTGAAAAGGATGCCCTTAAAGGAGACAATGTTGAAAAGTTTTTCACGATCGCATGTTTCATGCTCGTGCCAGTTAAGAAGCCTGGCTATTTTTAAAAAATAGTAAAGATTCTCCTGGGTTTTGCACACCTCGTTTCTTTCTTTTTCAGTTAGTATTTTATCCAAATTTGTGACACCGCACCATTTTAGGCACCATGTAAGGTGATATACACCCTTTGCGGTTCTGCTATTCCAGTTTTTCAAAAAATCTGTTAGGAATTTCGTGTGGGTCTTTTTGTTGATAGATACGCCATTAGGAAGTCCACAGTATTGTTCTACTGCATCCACTATTCGAAGGGCATGGAAGGTGTCTTCAAGTGTGGCAGGAAGTCTGGGGGTGGCTCCAAATCCTCCTTCCCTTTTTTGTCTTTTCACAGCAAAAAAGACAGCTTCGTGCAGATTTTTGGCAAATCTACTGGTCATTTTTGGACGTGATTTTTAAGACATAGGTCGATCTAGTCTCAAATTCTACTTTGAAACCGTGTCTTTTCCAAAATCTGAGTCCTTTGACGTTGTGCTTTTTTACCTCTACAAATATCATCCGGCAAAGATTTGACCCTAAAAACTCGTGTAAAAGCAGCTCGATGCACACAGAGCCAATCCCCATATTACGATAAGATGCATCCAGAATGGCCAAGGTGAGGAAAAGCTCTACTCCAGGCTGCCATTCATATATACCTGCTATTCCAACAGCCCTGTCCTTGACACAAACCATGTAGCTTAAACGAAACAGATACAACAACAGCAGGAATGCCTTAAGGCCGGCCTTTTTTTCATGGAAACCAAGCTGGCTGAGTGATTGGGGATCTGCCTGCCTCACGAGCCGGTAGAGGCGCAGCCAATCCCAAGGGCCTACCAGTTTCAAATGGACTTGACCATTATCAAGTCTTTTGGGGATCTTCCCTACTTTGAAGACGGGCATAGAACTTTGTTTCAGAATAAAGCTCTGAGGCGAGCTGTTCGGTTACGAATCTTTTTGCCAAACGCCATCTCCAGTTACCTTTGCTGGTTGACGGAGTATTCATTCTGCAGTCACTACCAAACCCAAGCACATCCTGCATGGGCATTACGGCAGCTCTTGCTACCGATGAGTATGCAATGCGAAGGAAATCCCAGTGAATTCGGTTGCCATCGCTGTTGGCATATCGTCTCACCCTTTGCTTGGCATATTCCGGAACCCTTGGGTCAAGATACCAGCCAACCACTGTGTTGTTGTCATGGGTTCCAGAATATACATAAAAGTTGGTATGTTCGTAATTATGGGGCAGATAAAGATTCTTTTCATCAGAGTCAAATGCAAAGATCAGGACCTTCATCCCTGCAAGTCCAAGTTCTTCTCTTAACCTTATCACCGGCCTTGTAATAGTGCCAAGGTCTTCGGCCACGATTTCTAGACCTTCCACGGCCCCCTTTATCTGTTCAAAAAAGTACCTTCCAGGCCCTCTGACCCATTTACCTTTGACGGCCGTTGGTTCAGAGGCTGGTATCTGCCAATAGGCCTGGAAGCCCCTGAAGTGGTCTATCCTGAGTATATGGAGCAATTTCGCCATGTGGGAAAGTCTTTGTCTCCACCATCTGTAAAGGGCCTTGTTCGGTTTTCCATTGATTTTCCATCTGTAGATTGGATTTCCCCATCTTTGGCCAGTTTTACTAAAATAGTCAGGGGGAACACCAGCCACCACCGTTGGTTCTAGTGTCTCGGGATCAAGCTCAAAACATTCTTGGTGGGCCCATACATCTGCGCTGTCTGGAGCAACATAGATCGGGATGTCCCCAAAGAGCCTTATGTTAAGTTCTTGGGCCCTTTTTTTAAGCTCCTGCCACTGTAAAAAAAAGATCCACTGAATAAAGGAATGAAAGTGTACAGAGTCGGACAGTTCCTCTTTTGCCTTGCCAAGGGCTTCGGGTTGCCTGGTTGCCAGTTCTCGTGGCCACTTGTTCCATGGCCGCTGCTCAAAGCGTTCCTTCAGTGCCATAAAGAGACAGTAGTCGGTAAGCCAATTTTGGTTTTCGTGGCAAAATCGGGTGTAGGAGGCCGGTTTTGGGGAAGATGAGAAGTTGAGATATGCTTTTCTAAAAAGGCCAAAAATAAACGGCTCGACTTTCTCAAAGTCTACAAGATATTCGTTAAAATCGGGAACATTTTCTAAATCATCCTTTTTGACAAGATTCATCTCTGCCAGAGCATCTGGACATATGAAAAGAGGGTTACCAGCAAAGGCCGAGCTACTCATATATGGAGAATGGTCGAGTCCGGCCTCTGTTGGACCTGTTGGAAGAAACTGCCATATGCTTTGCCCCGCCTCTTTAAGAAAGTCCATGAACCACCAGGCGTTTCTGCCAAGTTGGCCAATACCGTATTTCCCAGGCAGTGAAGATATGTGAAGCAAGATGCCGCTTCTCCTTTTCTTGTCAAAGGGAAAGACAGGGTGTTTTTTGTGTATGGACATGGGATACTCCATAAAAAAAGGCCGAAGTGCCTCGGCACCCGGCCTTTTTTAAAAGGCATGTGTTCACCTTTTACTTTTTATTTTACTTCTTCAAAGTCTGCATCCACTACGTCGTCATCGTCGCCACCTTTGCCTTGTTCTCCTGCTTGGCCACCGGTAGCGCCACCACCAGCACCAGCAGCTCCGGCTGCTCCTGCACCAGCCTGCGTCTGCTGATAGAGAAGTTCTGCAATCTTATGCGAGGCCTGCATGAGTTCATCTTGTGCCTTCTTTATAGCATTTATGTCGTCACTCTCTATTGCCTTTTTGAGGGCCTCGATCTTCTGATTGATCTCATCACGTATAGCTGGGTCAACCTTGTCGCCTAGCTCTTTAAGGCTCTTTTCCGTAGTATAGATCAGACTATCAGCCTGGTTTCTGGCCTCAACGAGCTCTCGTTTCTTCTTGTCTTCCTCTGCATGGAGTCTGGCCTCTTCCTCCATGCGTTTGATCTCTTCTTCGCTCAGACCGCTTGAGGCCTGTATGCGGATGGACTGTTCCTTGCCAGTGGCAAGGTCTTTTGCAGAAACGTTCAAGATGCCGTTTGCGTCTATATCGAAGGTAACTTCAATCTGTGGCACTCCTCTTGGAGCAGGTGGTATGCCAACCAGCTCAAAGCGGCCAATGCTTTTATTGTCTGCTGCCATCTCACGCTCACCCTGGAGCACATGTATTGTAACCGCACTTTGGTTATCTGTAGCTGTGGTAAAGATCTGGCTTTTCCTAGCTGGAATGGTCGTATTTTTCTCGATGAGCTTTGTCATGACTCCGCCCATTGTCTCAAGACCAAGAGACAGCGGTGTGACATCGAGAAGAAGCACGTCCTTTACCTCGCCCTTTAACACGGCACCCTGGATGGCAGCTCCAATTGCAACCACTTCATCCGGGTTGACTCCCTTATGAGGTTCTTTGCCAAAGATTTCCTTGACCTTTTCCTGGACCTTTGGCATACGGGTCATGCCGCCGACCAGTATGACTTCATCTATGTCTGCCTTTGTAAGACCTGCATCCTTAAGGGCTGTTTCGCATGGAGGCACAAGTCTTTCTATAAGGTCTTCAACTAGGGCCTCAAATTTTGCCCTGGTAAGTTTCTTTACAAGGTGTTTTGGCCCGGATGCGTCTGCCGTTATGAATGGCAGGTTTATCTCGGTCTCCTGCGTTGTAGATAGCTCGCACTTTGCTTTCTCAGCTGCTTCTTTAAGGCGCTGAAGGGCCATACGGTCCTGCTTGAGGTCTATGCCGGTTTCCTTTTTGAATTCCTCTGCGAGCCAGTCAACTATTCTCAGGTCAAAGTCTTCACCACCAAGGAATGTGTCGCCATTGGTGGATTTGACCTCAAAAACTCCATCCCCGATCTCCAGGATGGAGATGTCAAAGGTACCTCCACCAAGGTCAAAGACCGCAACCTTTTCTTCCTTCTTCTTGTCAAGACCATAGGCAAGGGCTGCTGCAGTGGGCTCGTTTATGATTCTGAGCACATCAAGCCCGGCGATACGGCCCGCATCCTTTGTGGCCTGTCTCTGGCTATCGTTGAAATACGCAGGAACAGTAATGACCGCTTCCTTTACCTCTTGACCGAGATAATCCTCAGCGGTCTGTTTCATCTTGCGCAATATCATGGCAGATATCTCTGCCGGACTATATTTCTTGCCCTGAACCTCAACGTATGCGTCGCCATTTGGTCCTTCAACTATTTTATAGGGCATTATTTCCCTGGATTTTTGAACTTCAGGGTCGCTAAACTTTCTCCCTATAAGCCTTTTTACGGCAAAGATGGTATTCTCCGGGTTGGTAACCGCCTGTCTTTTGGCAAGCATACCAACCAGTATTTCTCCCTTGTCCGTAAAAGCTACGACAGAAGGGGTGGTCCTGCCGCCTTCTGCATTTGTTAGAACCTTTGGCTCTCCGCCCTCCATTATGGCAACGCAGGAGTTAGTGGTTCCAAGGTCAATTCCTATTACCTTTCCCATTTATAAAATCCTCCTTGAATTTCTGTTTCTGTTATCGCTTCAACTTTTCTTGATTTTTATTCTTTAACTTTATGCGCTTTTTTAAGAAAAACTAAGCATTACTTTCGTCTTGTCCACCTTCTTTTTGATTGCCGGTTTGATTTTTTTTGGACACCACTACTAGGGCCGGCCTTATAACCCTGTCATGGAGTGTATAACCTCTCAAAAGCTCCTTGAGCACTGTATCTTCTTCTACATCAGGATTTTCTTCCACACTGAGTGCTTCATGGTAATTGGGATCGAAACGCTTTCCTTCTGCCGCAAAGGTTTTAAGACCGAAGCGTTCAAGGGTCTTAAAATAGCCAGAGAGGGTAAGTTCTATACCTTCTATCATCTTGTCCATGTCTTTGGTATCTTTTGCAAGGGCTATTGCCCTTTCAAGATTGTCTAAAAACGGTAAAAGTTCCTTGGCGAACTCTTCCAAGGCATACTTCATGTGTTCCAGCTTTTCCCTCTCTACCCTTTTTTTGAAGTTTTCAAGCTCAGCAGCCAGCCTCAGTATCTTTTCCTTACACTCTGCCAGCTCCTTTTCTTTTTCCTCCAATTTTTTTTCCAAAGAGGCTATCGCCTCGTTTCTCTCTTCCTTGTTATCCATTTCCTTTTCTTCCTTTTCTTTCATATTTTCATTTGGTCGTTGCTCTTTTTTTAACTCTTTTTCTTTCGCCATGACCCTACATCTCCTTTGCCCTGGAACTTAAAATAGATGCTATGTATTCAACTATCGAAACCACCCTGGGATAGTTCATTCTCATGGGGCCAAGTACCCCGAGACTACCAACAGGTTGATCTTCTTTTTCATAAGGGGCTACCACCATTCCACATTCTCTGACACCGGAGTCTACCTCCTTGCCTATGAATATTTGCAGTTCTTCTCCAGCCAGACATTTGTCAAGCAGTCTGAGCAGGAGGTGTTTTTCTTCCAATGCCTCCAACAGGCTCTTTATTTTGGGAATGTGTGAAAATTCGGGTTCATCAAGCAGATTAAGTTTGCCATCTATGTAAAGTTTTCCCGTAAGACGTTTTCTGCCTTCGGATGGAACCAGTTGGGTCAGGAGATTCTCGCACAGCTTGCGATCTTCTTCCATGGCCTGGACTAGCTTTTCCCTGATTTGGCCCAAGGTATAGTTTTCAAAGAGACGATTCATTTTGGAAGAAAATCTCTCCAGGGTGGCCTGCGGTATATTGCGTCTGGTTTTGATCAGCTGATTCCTGACGGTTCCACTTGATGTCACCATTACAACAAGAATCAGCCCAGGTTTTATGTTGACGAATTCTATAAATTCAAGCCGCTCATCGAGTTCCGAAGGTGCGCTTACAACTGCAGTATAGCCTGTCAGAGAGGCAAGCAACTGGGCAGCCTTTTTTAAAACATCCGAGAAGTCATCCACCTCTTGAAGGATCTTCTTTTCTATGGCCACCTGTTCTCCCCAGCTCAATGGAACCTTTTTCATAAGATTTTTTACAAAAAATTTGAGACCTTCTTCTGTGGGAAGACGCCCGGCGGATGTATGCGGCTGAAAGAGAAGGCCAGCATCTTCCAGATCTGCCATACAGTTACGAATAGTGGCAGAACTAAGCCCTAGAGCCGATTTTTTGGCTATTATTCTGGACCCAACAGGTTCTGCGGTCTCTATATATGAATTTACCACGTGTTTTAGAATCTCCTTTTTCCTTTCGGATATGGAGAATTTTTCCGACATGCTTCTTTGTTTCCTTGAATATTTTTTATTTATGATGACAGATTAGCACCCTTTATAGCAAGGTGCTAAAAAAATAATTATCCTGTGACTGGCTGTCAATCTTATGACTATTTTTGGCTGTTTTTGTCGCCATAATCCATATTTTTATGCTTAATGGGTCAACAATTCATATTGAATGACTATTCACATTGGTGTAAAAAAGTTAAATTTATATTTATCTTTGAGGAGAGAATCGGTTATGTGGAAACGAGGGATTGTATTTGTAATTTTAGGTCTGTTTGGCTTAATCTCAATTGTAGCATCAGATGCAGAGGCAGGGGGCGGGCATGCATATCCAAACGGTGCCGAGGGTTTTATGGTGGCAATGATGCCTCCACCTGGACTTGCGCTCATTAACTATGCATACTATGGCCATGCAGGTAAGCTGAAAGATGATGATGGGGATGATACCCATCTCCTTGACGATGCAGATGTTGGCGGTGACATTATCAGGCTTATCTGGATCTCAAGGTATAAGCTTTTTGGGGCCAACTATGGGCAACATTTTTTCTTTGGCGCCATAAACAAGGACATGGATTTTAATGCGCCAGTGGGTTCCCGTCTAAAAAAGAGTTATTCTGACTTTAATGCCCTGTATGTCATATATTCGCCCATGCTCCTTGGTTGGCATCTTGATCAGGGAAGGCTTCATGTGGCTGTCTCTGCCTGTGATATCTATTTCCCACTATACAATGAAGACAAAGGCAATATAGCCTCAGTGGGGCGAAATTTCTGGACATTCGAGCCAGTTCTTGCCGTTACCTACTTTCCGCTTCCCCAGCTCGAGACCTCTATCAAGTTAATGTATGATTTTAATACCCACCAGGACGATTACGAGCCTGGCCCACCTGTAAGGGTGGACAGGACACCCGGGCAGGAGTTTCACTTTGATTTTAACATATCTTGGGGGTTTACTGACAGTTTTCGCTTTGGCATAAACGGTTATTTCTACCAGCAGACAACTTCGGATGATTTTGATCATCTGGGGAAGCTGCCGGTGCCCCTCAGAAATGCCCTAAAGGACATAGAAGATGACAAGTCGAGGGCTGTGGCCCTTGGGCCAGGGATCATGTACCAACACAAAAATTTTATGGCCACTTTAAGATATTCACATGAGTTTGCAGTGAAAAATGGTCCTGAGCTGCAAAATGTATGGTTCAAGCTCATTTATATATTTTAAAATAATTTGATAGGAGAAAGTTTAATTATGTCAGACAGTTACAAGATCATTCTTGACGAAAAAGAGTTGCCAACGGCCTGGTACAACGTGCTTCCCGACCTTCCGGAACCCCTGGCCCCGCCCTTAAACCCCCAGACAGGTCAACCTGTTACTCCAGATGATCTGAAGCCCATTTTCCCAGACGAGCTTATTATGCAGGAAGTAAGTCAGGAAAGGTGGATAGAGATCCCTGGACAGATCCTGGATATATATAAGTTATGGAGGCCAACTCCCCTTATCAGGGCAAGAAGGTTGGAAAAGGCCCTGGGGACCCCAGCAAGGATGTACTTTAAGAACGAGGGGGTCAGCCCGCCAGGGAGCCACAAGCCTAATACTGCTGTTGCCCAGGCCTATTACAATAAAAAGGCGGGTGTCAACAAGCTCACAACCGAGACAGGGGCAGGGCAGTGGGGCAGTGCCCTTTCTTTTGCCTGCAGCCTTTTTGACATGCACTGCACCGTGTATATGGTTAAGGTCAGTTACAATCAGAAGCCTTACAGGAGGATACTGATGCATATCTGGGGAGGGGAGGTCTATCCCTCTCCTACTGACCGCACCAATGCAGGCAGGGCCATCTTGGAGAAAAATCCCGATTCCATGGGAAGCCTGGGTATTGCCATATCAGAAGCTGTGGAAGATGCTGCCACACACGATGACACCAATTACGCCCTAGGAAGCGTGTTAAACCATGTACTTCTTCATCAGACAGTCATAGGTCTTGAGACAAGGAAACAGCTTGAGCTTGTAGAAGATAAGGCGGATGTGATTGTAGGTTGTGTTGGAGGAGGTTCAAATTTTGCCGGAATGATACTTCCCTTTGTAAAGGATAAGATAGATGGCAAGCAGGATATAGATATTGTTGCCATTGAGCCAAAGTCGTGTCCAACCCTTACCAAGGGGCTTTATCAGTATGACTATGGTGATACTGCCGGCATGACGCCACTTATGCTCATGTATACACTCGGGCATACCTTTGAACCCCCAGGTATTCATGCAGGAGGGTTAAGATACCACGGAGATGCTCCCATACTGTGTAATCTGGTGAAAAACGGTGTGGTTTCTCCAAAGGCCTACACCCAGAATCCTGTTTTTGAAGCAGCAGTCCTTTTTGCCAGGACAGAGGGAATAGTTCCTGCTCCAGAGACCTCTCATGCGGTAAGGGGATGGATAGACGAGGCCATGAAATGCAAGGAGACCGGTGAGGAAAAGGCCATTGTATGCTGTTTTAGCGGTCACGGTCACTTTGATTTGACAGCATATGATGACTATCTTGAAGGCCGTCTCAAGGATTACGAGTATCCGGAAGATAAGATTGCAGAGGCTTTAAAGGACTTGCCAAAATTTCCAACAGGCCTGTAACGGTTTTTTTATTAATTTTGTCAGTCCTTAAAGAGGCCCCTTTGCCCAATGGATGCAAAGGGGCTATTTTTGTTTAATGCCCGTCTTTCTTTTAGATACCAGTAGCGTGGAATTTCCTCCTGTGGAATTGGCCAGAGCAGACGGCCTTTTGGCAGTTGGAGGGGATCTGCGTGCTGAAAGGCTCCTAAGGGCCTATAAGCATGGAATATTTCCATGGTACAATGAAGGCGAGCCTATTTTGTGGTGGTCTCCTGATCCCAGGCTGGTGCTGTTTCCAAGCAAGTTGCATGTGTCAAGAAGGCTTGCTCGTGTCATACGTCAAAGACGCTTTGATGTTACGTGCAATCTCGAATTCAGAAAGGTCATGGAACTGTGTGGTCTTGTCCGTAAGGAAAGGGGAGAAGGTACATGGATAAATCCCCAGATGTTAGATGCCTATTGCCGACTTCATGATCTTGGTTATGGCATAAGTGTTGAGTCATGGTATCAGGGAGAGCTGGTGGGGGGGCTTTATGGAATCCTCTTTGGGAGTGTATTTTTTGGTGAAAGCATGTTTGCCATAAAGAAAGAGGCCTCTAAGGTGGCGTTTGTGCACATGGTAAAAGCCTTTTGCCAAAGAGGCCTCAGACTCGTTGACTGTCAAGTGGAAACCGGTCATTTAAAACGATTTGGGGCACAACTGATTCCACGCAGTCTCTTTAATCAACTGCTTGATAAATGGACCAGGGAGAGTATCAGGAAAGTCTCTCCAGGGCCTCTTCCAATCGATTGAGCCCTTCGTTTATCTGGGCCTTGTCTGTTGCATAAGAGAATCTTATGAATCTGTCATCTCCAAAGGCTATTCCTGGTACACAGGCAACCTTTGCCTTTTCAAGCAGATAGTCAGCCAGGTCCAAGGAGCCTTTTATTTCAAAACCATCTGCAGATTTGTTAAAGAATGAAGAGACATCAGGAAACACATAAAAGGCCCCTTGAGGCATGTTACATTTGATCCCTTTAATGTTGTTGAGCCGCTCTACAATGTAATCTCTGCGTTCCTTAAAGGCCTTGACCATCTCTTTTACACACTCTTGAGGTCCTGCAAGGGCAGCCAGGGCCGCCTTTTGCGCAATAGAGTTGGGATTGGATGTGCTTTGGCTCTGGATCTTTGTGGCAGCCTTTATGACAGGCTGGGGCCCGGCAAGATATCCAATACGCCAGCCGGTCATGGCGTATGTCTTTGATACCCCGTTAGCGACTATTATATGCTCTTTTGCCTCTGGGAAGACAGAGACCGGATTTTCCGGGCTTTTCCCATCAAAGCGGATCTCATCGTATATGTCATCGCTAATGATATAGAAACCCTTTTCTACAGCCATTTGTGCAAGGGCCTTAAGGGTGTCTGCGCTGTAGACCGCCCCTGTAGGATTTGAGGGGCTGTTGATTATAAGTGCCCTTGTTTTGTCATTTATCAGGGAAGAAAGCTCGTCAAGGTCGATATCGAAATCCTTTTCCGGCCTTGAAGACAAAAGCACGGGACGTCCTCCTGCAAGTTCTACCATTGCAGGATAGGAAACCCAGTAGGGAACAGGAATGATTACTTCAGTGCCGGGATCCACGATAGCCTGTAGGCAGTTGTAGAGGCCCTGTTTGCCTCCTGTTGAGACAACTATTTGATCAGGCTCATATCCTACATTGTAGTCTCTTTTCAGCTTGTCAATTATGGCCTGTCTCAATTCCAATATTCCGGCAACTGGTGTATATTTGGTGAACCCGTCTTTGATGGCCTTTATGGCTGCTTCCTTAATGTGATCCGGGGTATCAAAATCCGGCTCCCCTGCTGAAAGGTTGATTATGTCTGCCCCCTGGGCCTTAAGGGCCTTGGCCTTTGCATCTACGGCCAGGGTGGGGGAAGGTTTAAGGTTTACGACTCTTTGTGCAAGCGGGGTGGTCCAACTCATTTGTTCCTCCTAAAAGCTGGTGAAAGTATTATGATCTTTTACTAAAGAGGTGCTGTTTGTACAATATTTTTTAACGGCAATCCGGATAGTCCACCTTTACCAAATACAGCCCACAGGCAGGAGCAGTTGGCGGGGCCTTTGTTCTGTCTCTTGCTTTAAGGACCTGTTTCGTATGGTGCCAGGCTAGTCTGCCTGTTCCCATCTCTTTTAGAAGGCCTGCAATGTTGCGAACCATGTATTTTAGGAATCCGTTTGCCGAGATGGTGATCTGGAATTCATCTACTTGAAAAGGGAGGTATTCCGGGCAACTGGTCTTCACAACCTCTAAACGGGTTACAGTACGAATAGCGGATTTTATGCTGGTTCCAGAGGCCATAAAAGAGGAAAAATCGTGTTCTCCAATCAGCAACCCTGCTGCCCTCTTCATTTTTTCCACATTAAGTGAAGTGTTTATACGCCAGGCCCTGTTGTGTACAAGGGGCAACCGGGTAGCGCATGTAACCATTCTATACCGATAGGTCTTTGAACAGGCACTTTTTCTCGAATGAAACCATTGCGGAACCTCTGAAACAGAAAGGATGGCAATATCCTTGGGAAGCAGGCTGTTTAGTCCCTTTTTAAAGCCTTCCAGGGGAATGGTACTCGAGGTAAAAAAGTTTGCAGTCTGACATAAGGCATGGACTCCAGCGTCTGTACGTCCTGACCCTATCAGATTAATGCTCTCTCTTGTCATGGTTTCAATGGCGCTTTCAACAGTTTCTTGAACAGTTGGAACTCCCTTCTGTTTTTGCCATCCACAGTAGTTGGTTCCCTCATAGCTTAAATCAATTTTTATGTTTCTCTGTTTTTCATGCATGGAACCTAAGAAAAAACGCATCTAAAGGATTTGCAATAAGAATTTACAAAGTAGGAATCAGAACGCTTGAGCGGAATTTTTTTATTATCCTAGTCAGTTATGGAATTTTTAAAAAATTACCAGGAAAATACTTGACAATTTTAATTGTCAAGTTTATTTACAAGATATTATTCACTTCTTGCCATATCATTCACAAAGGAGGGAGTTTCTAAAATGAATGAACCAGCCGTCAGCTCGTTAACTGCAGGGAAGGCCCTGCCGGTTGTAAGTTCTAGGGCTTACAATGCAAGCATTGTCTTTTTTGCCTTTATGGCAGCCGTGGGTGTGGCCTTTGGTCTTCATGCCATGTATGTAGGTCACGAGGCGGTGTACAACTGTACTAGGGAAATCCCTTGGGGGCTTCTCATTGCCACCTATGTGTTTTTTGTGGTCACGTCAACCGGTCTTTGCATAGTTTCATCCCTGGGGCATGTGTTTGGCTTTGAAAGCTTTGTTCCTGTAGCCAAAAGAGCTGTATTCCTGTCGATAGCAACCATTGTCAGCGGTTTCATAGTTATTGCCTTTGAAATAGAGAACCCTTGGCGCATGGCCATATACAACATGATTTCTCCCAATTTTACGTCCAATATCTGGTGGATGGGAACTCTTTACGGTATATATCTCTTCTTCATGGCCGTGGAATTTGCCATGCTCCAGATGAACAGGCACAAGACTGCAGCGCTGCTTGGACTTCTTGGCGTGCTCTCTGGCATTGCTGCCCACAGCAACCTTGGGGCAGTGTTTGGTCTGCTTAATGCCAGGGAGTTCTGGCATGGTCCATACATGCCCATATACTTTATCACCTCTGCTGCAATGTCTGGCTGTGCTGCCGTACTTCTTTTTACATACATTGCCTACAAGACAAACGGCTGGAAGATGAGCGACAGGCTCAAGGGTTCCCTTAGGGCCGTTGCGTATACGGGTGCATTTCTTATGGCCACTCTAATATTTTTTGACATCTGGAAGGTTATCTCTGGTATTGCAGGTCATCCTCCAGGAAAGTATGAGGCAACAATGGCCCTTATAAAAGGCCCTTATGCCTTCAACTTTTGGATTGGTGAGGTGCTCATGGGCATGGTCCTGCCTTTTGCGATAATCCTTGGAACAAGGGGAAGGAGCGTGCCAGCGCTTTTTGTTGCAGGTCTGCTTTGCGTGATCGGAATATTTTTTATGCGCTATGACCTTGTCCTTGTGGGTGAGATTGTAAATCCCTTTCATGAATATGGTGTTCTAGATTTTCCTCTCTATTTAAGTTACGTGCCAAGCCTTCATGAAATTATGATTACCATAGGAGGCTTAAGCTTCTGCGCCATGGCCTTTCTCATGGGGGAGAAAATGTTCAAGGGGCATCTGGCAGAGGATCATTAGAGCAATACTTGAAAATAAATCTTTGTAGTTGGACATAGGACACAGACCGGGCCTGTCATTTTGGCAGGCCCACCAATTTATTGCGATTTGGTCCATGACCCAGAGAAGAACAAGGCGCAAAAGAGGAGCACTGCCGGACCGGTTGCTCCCAGTTTATCCCATAGGGGTCGCAGCCAAGCTGCTGGATATTCATCCCAGGACACTCAGGCTTTACGAGGCCGAGGGCCTCCTGTCGCCTCACTACAAGGGTGGCCGCCGTATCTTTTCCCAGAGTGATATCCAGTGGGTTTCCTGCCTACGTTCCATAATCCACGATGAAGGAATAAGCATTCCTGGCATAAAGCGGCTCTTGAAGTATGAACCTTGCTGGATGATCCTGAATTGTCCAAGGGAGGTGTATGAGACTTGCGAGGCAAAGGTTGATCGGACAGAGGGCCCTTTCGGCAATCTTCTGTGTCAAGGTTGCGGACAGAAGCTTGTGGAAAAGTAGAAACCGGCTGTCTTTCACTGGTTCAGACAGGCATAAACTCCTCTTCCTTTATCTTGTATTGGGCTATCTTGCGTCTAAGGGTATCTTTTGAAATGCCAAGCTCACGGCATGTAGCCATTCTTTTCCCTTGGTTTTTTCTAAGGGCATTGACTATTGCCATTCTTTCAATCTCCTTAAGACTCATTGGCCTGTTAAACGGAAGGACTTCAGGAGAAACATTGGCTTCGTCTCTGTTTGAAAATGGTTCCGGCAGATGTTCCGGCATGATTAGCCCACCGTGACACAAGATAAAGGCATATTCTATTATGTTTTCAAGTTCCCTGATGTTGCCCGGGTAGTCGTATTTCATAAGCAGATCCAGTGCCTCATCAGATATGCCAGATACGTCCTTTCCCTTTTCAACATTGAATTTCTGAATAAAGTGGTCGACAAGGAGTGGAACATCCACCAACCTTTCCCGTAGCGGAGGCAGGATTATCTTTACCACGTTAAGCCTGTAGTAGAGGTCTTCCCTGAACTTTTCTTCTCTTACAAGGGCCTGCAGGTCCTTGTTGGTGGCTGCTATTATCCTCACGTCTGCCTTTACAGGCTTGTTTGAGCCAAGGGGCTCATAAACCTTGCTTTGAATCACGCGTAAAAGTTTGACCTGGAGTGCAGGAGAGATGTCCCCGATCTCATCCAGAAAGAGGGTACCCTTTTCTGCTGCTGCAAATCTTCCCTCTTTGTCTTGTTTGGCATCGGTAAAGGCCCCTTTCTTGTATCCAAAAAGCTCTGATTCTAAAAGGGTGTCTGGCAAGGCCCCACAGTTTACTGCCACAAAGGGTCCTCGCCTTCTCTTGCTAAAGTTGTGCAGGGCCCTGGCAATAAGTTCCTTTCCAGTTCCGCTTTCTCCAAGTACCAGCACGTTGCTGTCACTCATGGCGATCTCAGGAAGGATATCAAAGATTTTCTGCATCTGGGGGCTCTTGCTAATTATGTCGCCAAGGGTGAAACGTCCTGTTAACCGTTTTCTAAGCTGGTCTATTTCCCGAAGATCCCTAAAAGTTTCCACGCCTCCAATGATGTTTCCCTCTGAATCTAAGAGAGGGGCTGTACTGATGCTGATAGGAACCGATTCTCCATTGACCCGTTTTATAGTGACCCGTTTGTTGGCCACCCTCTTGCCCATTCTTATACTCATGGCCAGGGCACAGGCCTGGCCGCAAAGGCTGGATTGAAACACTTCCCTGCACTGTCTCCCAATGGCTTGGGCCGCAGACATGCCTGTTATTTCCTCAGCTGCCCTGTTGAAAGATGTGATACGCCAGTACCTGTCTACAGTGAATACCCCGTCACCAATACTGTCCAAGATGATTTCGTGTTCTACCTGGTCCGTTATATCCCTAAAAACCTCGACTCCGCCCTTTACCTCACCAGTGATATCTATAAAAGGCGATGCGCTTATTGATATGGGAATCGTATGACCAGACTTGGTCTTAACAAAGACCCTGCGTCCTGTAAAAGGTCTTTTTTCCTTTATGGCCCTGGCAAGAATACAGTCTGAAGAGCAGATAGGTGTCTTGAATATTTCCCGACAGGATCTGCCAATGACCTCTTTTTTCTGCCACCCCGTAATGAATTCTGCGGCCTTGTTAAATTCTATTATTTTCCACTCCCTGTTTACAATAAAAACTCCATCACCTATGTTGTCCAGGATCGGAGCGCCTACAAAATCATCACCTTCAAAACGGATGGATATGGCGACCCAGTCATTTTCTCCCTTTTCGTTGGTGCTTAGAAGGGCTGTCACGATAGCCGTCCTGTAAGTGGAATCTTTCAAAAGGAAACGATAGTTAAAGAGGCTTTGTCCCTTTTCCAAGAGAGGAACGAGTTCAATCAGTGGAGATAGAATGGTTTTGGACAAGAGCTCTTCAAGCCTTTTACCAGTCATTTCACCCGGATCTATTGAAAGAATTTCATTAAAAGGGCCGCTAACCTTCTGTATAACCCAGCTTCCATCGAGAAGGATGGTGAGCCGTTTCAGATTGTTAGTTTTGATGGGCGTAATTATCTGCGTTCCAGGCATTATTCTTTAACATTAGAATTTACAGGTTTACTTAAATATAATTGCCAGGCGTGGAAATGCCAATAGAAGAAAGGGCAAATAGGTTTTCCAGGATATGGGCCAGGATATGCTGGTCAGAGCAAAGGGCCCTGAATTTTACCTGATCGACTAGCACGGATTTTATCCCTATGTTCAAGAACCTTGGTCCTTTTCCGTAGTCGAACTCTACCTCTACAAAATAGGTCTTAACCCCTGGAAGAAGGGTGGAATGATTGATTTTGTAGTTTCCGCAAAAACCAGACAGGCCTTGGAGACCCTGTGCAAGGATCTCGTCTTTGTCTCCAATAAGGTCCATCTCGTTTTCAAGCGTCTGAAAGAGCCGTTCCGCCTCTTTTTCTACCTCCAAGCCATAAATGAATCTTCTGTCATAATTTAGGTTGATCCATTCATAAAGTCTTAGAAGAAGCACTGTTGCAGTGTAGACAGGATCAGCCACTCGTTTTGATGATGGAGAGTCAGTGATAAGGATCTCTGATAAAACCGTGAGCCAGTTGGCTACCGTATCTGGAAGGCGGTCTTTGAGGCCTTTTTCCTGCTCCTGGTTTGTCAGCCTGTCGACACCCTCCTCATGGCAAAGTCTAGCAAAAAAATCAAGAAACAGGGGGTTCAGGTATTTGGGAAGTGCCTGAATCAAAGTCTGATCTGAAGAAAGCGCTGCCTCAAGCGCTTCTCTTACATGACCGTCTGTTGCAGGATCAAGCAGTTCCATCTTCTTTTTTAAAATGACAGGTTCCATATCAGATTCCCAAAAAAAAAGGCCTGCCATTTTGGCAGACCTTGTATCTAATAAGATAAAATATCTTTATTTTTTATGGCATCCGCTACATTTTGTTGGTGCACCATCAGCCTTATGCTCTTTATGACAGCCTTTGCAGTTGGTATGCATGGCCTTCATGACGCTGTTGAGTTTCTTGTTTTTGAATTCCTTGTTGTGGCATTTGTCACAGGTCTCGATCTTCATGCCAGCCTTGTATTCTGAGTGGTTGGGGCCATGGTGACAATCACCGCACTTGAACTTTGCCTGGTGTTTGTGATGATTAAAAGTTACATCTCCTTTTTTGGCCTTTAAGGTAATTACATCTGGACCCTCTCCAGCTACTGCCACTCCGGCAACTACAATGCCGAAAAGCAAAGCCATTAAAACAGAAACCATCCTTGCACTACGCATCCTAAACTCCTCCTTTCTTTTTTGTGAACAATAACTCATTTCTTCAATCTATGTTTTTTTAACGGAGGGTCACAGATTTGTCAACCAAATTAATTAGGTTATTCACAAGGAAGAACTTTGATATCATTTATCATGGACAAAGGAATGCAGATTGGCAGGAGGTGACTTTCACAGGCAGGAAAGCAGGGCCAAGAGCTTCTAGGGCTTGGCTTTGCAGAAATCCAAATTCCCTCGCTCCGCTCGGCTTGAGTGGATTTCTTTTG
>Ga0256835_1000385_pt1 | contig 33764 bp, 31 predicted proteins | sample PIR30metaG_FD_185972 | JGI IMG/M metagenome (GOLD analysis project Ga0256835, IMG submission 185972) | Hydrothermal vent microbial communities from East Pacific Rise, Pacific Ocean - PIR-30 | ecosystem: Environmental > Aquatic > Marine > Hydrothermal vents | place: Pacific Ocean: East Pacific...
AAAAGGACCTGGACAAATGGCTGCATCACTACAACCATGAACGCCCCCACCGCGGTTACCGTAACAAGGGCAGAAAACCGATTGAAACCTTCGAACTTGGTAAAAAACGCCGGGAGGCCCTGATGAAACAAGCTGCTTAAACACACCCAGACCGGGAGGCTTTACTGTTCGGTAAGCGCTTGACTTTTACAGATAACGGAAAATATACACCTTAAAACAATCTTATTGTGGTCTTGACTTTGGGGTCCATCTTATTTTCCCCGGGTCTGACAGGGCCGTTTTATTATTGTCCTGCCCCAAAATGGTGATCAAAATGGAACTGGAAGAAATCAGAAGGCAAATTGACAATATCGACCGCCAGCTGCTGGTGTTGCTCCAGGAAAGGATGAGTTATGCCCTGCGGGCCGGAAAGTTCAAGCAGCAGGTGTCCGACCCCGAGCGCGAACAGGATATCCTGGAAAGGGCTGCCCGGCTGAGGCTGGACCTGGTTGAACGTTCCTTCGCCCGCCAGCTGCTTGAAGCCATCTTCGCAGAAAGCAAACGGCTGCAAAGACAAGACAGGACCCTGGTGGCATTTCAGGGCGAACACGGTGCCTACGGTGAAGTGGCGGCCCGCAAATTGGTGCCCGAGGGAGCTTATATCCCGTGCCTGGAATTCGGTGATGTCTTCGGAGGTGTCGCCAAGGGGCATTTCGATCTTGGGGTGGTGCCGGTCGAAAATTCGCTCGAAGGGGCCGTGACCCGGGTCGACGAACTTTTGACCCGGACAGAGCTGAAAATAGTGGGAGAAATCAGTGTGCCGGTCGATCATTGCCTGCTGGCAGTCGATGCCGATGATATCTCCCGGGTCAGGCTGGTATATTCCCATCCCCAGGCCCTTGCCCGGTGCAGGAATTTTTTGAGCCGCCACGGTCTCGAGCAAAGACCTTTCTATGACACCGCCGGGGCTGCCAAAATGTTGGCCAGGGACAATCCCGGAGCTGCGGCGGCTGTCGCAAGCCGCCTTTGCGCCGATTTATACGGCTTGAAAATCCTGGCCGAAAAGATCCAGGACGGCCCTTCGAATTCAACCCGCTTCATCCTGCTGTCCACCGAGGCCTGCCAGGTGGAAAGCGGCAAAACATCAATCGTCTTCAGCACAACCCACACGGCAGGCAGCCTGTTCAAGGTCCTCCGGCTTTTCGCCGAGGCCGGAATCAATCTGACCCGCATTTCATCCATACCCGGGCGGACAGACCCGGGCAGCTGGGATTTTTTCCTCGATTTCGAAGGCTCCGTCAAACAGGCTGAAATCGCGGCTGTCATGGACCGGGTGAAAAAGGTAGCGGTGGATCTGCGCTGGCTGGGCAGTTATCCGGCCGACCCGAAGCTGGTTTGACGCCTTTTGGCAGCCGCCCGTGCCGGTAAGGCCCGGGCGGCACGACGCTCGGCTCCCGGTCATGCCTGTAGAACAGAGGCGACTGCGCGCCTGAGCTGTTCCAGGCGGGCCTCCAGGGTTCCGGTATACCCTATGGCAAGCCTTACCAGACCGGGTGAAAGGCCGATCTGCCTCTGTTCTTCTGCCGGTATCTCAGAAGAAGTCGAGGTGCCCGAGCAGCTCATCAGGGTGTCGAAATATCCCAGGGACACGGCAATCAAGCCGAATTTTTCCCGATTCTGGAGGACGTCCAGAAGTTGCTCCGCCTTTTCCAGCGTACCGCAGTCCAAGGCTATGATTCCGCCAAAGCCGTAACGCTTGTTGATCATTGTGCGCAGCAACTGGTGCTGGGGATGGGAGGCAAGCCCGGGGTAGATGACGTCGACCCGCATTTCCTCCAGGGCTTTTGCCATGGCCATTGCGCGGCGGCTGTGTTCGCGCATGCGCAGGGGCAGGTGCGGCAGGCGCTGGATTATGTCGAAAGCCACCCGGGGATCCATGGTCGGTCCCAGCAACATGATCATGCCCTGGTGCAGATCCATCAGATCCCTGATGAAATCGCTCCGGCCGCAAACAGCGCCGGCAATCAGGTCCGAGGCTCCGTTGATGAACTTTGTCATCGAGTAGACCACCACATCGGCTCCAAGCCGGGCAGGGCTCAGGACCATGGGGGCGAAGGTGTTGTCGACCACAAGTTGCAGACCGTTTTTGCGGCAAAGAGCGGCAAGAGCAGGGATGTCAGCGATTTTCAGGGTGGGGTTGCCGATGGATTCGGTGTAGATTACCCTGGTGTTTTCTCTGACGGCCTCCTCTATCTTTTGCGGGCTGGTGATGTCTACAAAAGTGGTTTCAATTCCGAACCTCGGCATCAGGTCTGCCATCAGGGCATGGGTTCCTCCATAGATCGTGTCGCTGGCCACGATATGGTCCCCCTTGCGGCACAACTGCAGCAGGACGCATGCGATGGCCGACATTCCGCTGGCGGTGCACATGGCGGCTTCCGTGCCCTCCATGGCCGCAAGGTAGCGGCCCAGGACGCTGACAGTGGGATTGAAGTGCCGGCTGTAAAGGAAACAACCGCCTTTGTCGGGGCCTTTGGCGCCCTGGAAGATTTCAGGCAGGGTGCGGGGATCGATAACCGTGAATGTGGCCGAACGGGAGATTGACGGTGCCACGCCGCCGTGTTCGCCAAACTCCCGGCGGGCTGAAATCATTGCAAGTTCAGGTGAGTAAGGCTGCATTTTTACCTCCTTGCTGGTTTGGTTAATTGTCCGGCGCAATAGCGGATATGGCCGAAAGAAGGGCAGGCGCTGATTCTGTTTCGGAAAAGATGATGAAGGTCTCGCAGCGGCCAAAGTCCGGCAGGGCCGCTATCTGGGTCTTGACCAGATTGCCCAATGCGTCGAGGTCCCTGGCCACCACGTGGAGGATGTAATCGAACCTGCCACTGACATGGTAGCAGGACTTGATGCAGGGTACCCGTTGGACGGCTTTTTCAAAATTGCGGATCTGGTTGGCCTCATGCCGGTCCAGGACGAGCCCTACCAGAGCCTGGACACTTAATCCGAGATGGCGCCGGTTGACCACGGCGCGGTAACCCCTGATCACACCGCGGCCTTCCAGGCGCCTGACCCTTTCCTGGACGGTGGTGGCAGGGACGCTGAGCCTTCTGGCGATGGTGCTTATTTTTTCGCGGCCATTGCGGCAAAGAGCCTGTACGATGCGGCGGTCAAGATCATCCATGGCTGACTCCATGACTGGGTTGCGTTTGGAATACCATATTGTGATATTACCGGCAAAAATGCAAATATAATATTCAAACGACAAAAAAATTATTCAATTAACGATGAAACGGCGCATATAACGCACTTTGACGGTAATAACAACGGGCGTGAGAATTGAAGGGCGGTCTTCAATGGCGGGAAACCCGGAAGGCCGGGGATCAGGTGCCTCTGCCGGTGTGTCCCGGCTTGTCGGAGGGTAAATTGCCGGGGCCGTAACCGGCTCAGTCGGATGATCTGTATTTGGGCGTAAACGGAATGTGCCTGTCAGGCAAGGCTTTTGCGCAGGTTGATGAAATTGCTCCGGTCGAAGCCGAGTGTTTTGAAAAAAGACAGCAGGTCGGTCGAATCCCAGCGCACTGAAGTGTAGACGGATGTTATGCCGGTTTCCTTATAAATTTTGAAAATCTCTTTGGCCAGACTTTCTCCGATTCCACGGCCCATATAATCGGGATCTACTCCCAGGGTGGCTATCCAGGCGCTTTTTTCGATGCCGAATCCCAGGGTCAGGATATAACTGATCATGAAACCGACGATCCGTCCATCGTGTTCTGCCACGTAACACATGTCCTGCTCGCTCTTGGCATGCAGGCGGATAAGTTCCTTGAAATCGGCATTGGCCGGCTTGCGTATGATGGCTGAATATATATGGGCGATTTGTTCGGCATCGGTTGTTTCAAGTTTCCGGATTTTTATATTTTTCACTTTGCGGTTCCTTTTGCCGAGAACTAGTCGATCCGTATGATCTTAACATTATGGCCTACCCAGTTGGGCGGCAGATAAACTCTTCCGCTGTTGCCGCTGGATTTGACCTTTTTTTCTATCATTTCCTCGCCGTAAATTTCAAACTTTACCTTCCGCGGCACATCCTCTTGATTGTCTTGTGGTTTTCTGTTCTGTCCTTTTTTTTCTGGCACGGCAGCCGCCTTTTTTCGCGGATTAATCGTTTTTGAAAGCCACCTGTCTTTTAAAGGGTGGTGGTTTGCTGAAGCATGGTCTCTTGGTAAATGCCGGGACCCGTCGCAAATGCCCGCCCTTTACTGCCGGTTCCGGCCCTTGATCTTCGCTGTCCGGAAGCTGATGCAGCCATGGGCGCCCGGACCGCGGTCGTCCCTGGCTATATTATAGCTGCACGTTGAGGCGGTCAAGGATTGATTTGCATTTTGGCGGTATTTTGTTCAAACAGGCAACGCCGGCGACGCAAACCGGTATCCGGACGCCGGCTTTTGCCCGGCCCCATGTCCCCGGCGGTGTCCGCCTTTGACGGACTTTTGGCAACCTGCTTCAAGCCGTATGGCGCACCGGCTGTCAGGCGCATACACCGGCGACAGAACAATGCATAACCTGTTGACAAAAATAATTCATAAACATCTAATCGGAAGCCGGAAGTCTGAAACGTTCGATTTTGGTTCCATTACAAGGCAAGGAGATGAAATATGGGTGAGCACTATCCCGGCTTGTTTCAGCCCCTGAAACTGGGGACCATGACCGTAAAGAACCGGCTGCTGATGTCGGCCATGAGCATCAATTTCGGGGTCGATGACAAGGGGAGGGTGAACCGGCAGTTGACCGCCTATTTCGTCGCCAGGGCGCGCGGTGGGGCAGGGGCAATGCTGGTCGGAGGGGGCGCGGTTCATCCCACGGGGCTCGAGTTGCCCCATCTGCCGACCCTGTGGGACGATGGCTGCATCGGGCCGCTTGAGAAGATGGTCAGGGCTGTCAAGCCCTTCGGCTGCAGTTTCGGCGTCCAGTTGATGCACGGCGGACGGCAGTCCTACCACGACCGCAAGGTGGCCCCTTCGGCCATTGCGGCCCCGGCGGTGGTCAAGGGTGTTCCCCGCGAACTTTCCCCGGACGAGATCATGGAGATGGTTGCCGCTTTTGGGGATGCGGCCCGCAGGTGCCGGCAGGCAGGGTTCGATTTTATCGAAATTCATGCCGCCCACGGATACCTGATCAACCAGTTTTTATCGCCCAACGCCAATCACCGCCGGGACCGGTACGGCGGTTGCTTTGAAAACCGGATACGGTTCCTGATCCAGATAATCGAGGACATCCGTTCCAAATGCGGCCGGGATTTTCCGGTCGGAATCCGGATAAACGGTGAGGATTACATCAGCAACGGCTGGAGCATGCACGAAGCCCTGAGGCTGTCACGCATCCTGGAAAGATTGAAAGTAGCATACCTTCATGTGTCGGCCGGCGTCTACGGCAGCACCCAGTTGACTATCCCTTCCATGTACGTTGAACAGGGATGCTTCGTCCATCTGGCGGCAAGGGTGAAACAGGAGGTTGCTTTGCCGGTGATAGCCGTGGGCAGAATAAAGACCCCGGAGATGGCGGAAGAAATCATCAAAGAAGGGAAGGCGGACATGGTGGCCATGGGCAGATCGTTCCTGGCCGATCCCCGGTGGCCCCTAAAGGCCCGGAGCGGCCGCCGCAAAGCCATACGCCACTGCGTGGGCTGCTGTCTGGGATGCATCCACGCCGTACTTGCGCTGGAACCGGGAGGGTGTGTCGTCAACCCGGAAGTGGGCCGGGAATATCTGTCGGATTCAGAAAACAAAAACTCCGTCCGGCAGACCGGCAGATCCGCTGCCGGCCGCAGGGTCCTGGTGGTCGGGGCCGGGCCCTCGGGCTTGGCGGCCGCCCGGGCAGCCGCCAAGGCCGGCCACGTGGTGACGGTCCTGGAAAAGGAGGCGACGGCCGGGGGCGCCCTGGCGCTGGCGGCCAAGGCGCCGGGCAGGGGTGAGCTGAATGATATCCTTGATTTTTTCCTCAACGAGATTGATGAACTCGGTGTCGAAATCAGATTCGGCTGCCGCCTGGATAGCCAAGTGCTCGACCGCTTGAGGCCCCAGGTGGTCGTGCTGGCCACGGGAGCTTTACCCGAGGTGCCGATGATCAAGGGCCTTGCCGGATCTCAGATGGAACTTTTCACCGTCAATGAAGTGATGGCAGGCAAAGCGGATGTTCCCGGTGAAAAGACGGTTGTCCTGGGTGGAGGGCAGGCGGGGCTTATGGGCGCGGATTACCTTGCGACCCGGGGAAAGTCCGTTGCGGTCTTGCACCGGGGAGATCATTTCGCAGAAGAGATGTCCAGCAATGACCGTTACTACCTCAGGGAGCGCCTCAAACAGGGTGACGTGTCCCTCTTCAAAAAAGTCAGAGCGCTGACATTTGCTTCCCGGGGCGTCAGCTTCAGGTGTGACGGGAAGATGTTTGAACTCGAAGATTGCGATTCGGCGGTGATCGCCGGCAACATGAAGTCTGTCCGTCAGGCGGCAAACCTGCTTAAAGGACGCAAGGTGGAATTGCAGATTGTCGGAGATGCCAAATCTCCCAGACACTTGATGTATGCCATCGAAGAAGGTGAGCGGGTCGTAGACGAATTGTCTTCTTCTACCTGAAGCCGGCTGCGGCGGATTTCTCCGGCCTGAAAGCCTTTGCGGCCAGCAGTCCGAAATCGGCCTGTCGTCCCAGCACCATGCAGGCAACGGCCCAGCATTCCACGCCGAAGGGCAGATATCCCCCGTAACCGGCAAGAGGCATGGCGAAAATGTGCCAGCGATCGACGTAGGCGATACAGTAGACCCAGCGGGCCAGGCTGTGATAATTCCACATTTCCCAGAAGATGCCGCATATCAGAGCGGCAGTGGCCGGTACGACAAGCGGCCGCCAGTCGCCACGGCTCAAGGGGGCGAAGACGGTTTGCCGTCCGAACAGGGCCTGAACGCTGCATATCAGCACCAGGGGAGCAATCCAGACAAACGGAAAGAGCCGGTCGGGATATTGTCCCAGCAATATCAGAATCAGCGCGGAAACGCACAGGGCACTCAGCCCGATGTATCCGGCGTTGCCGGTTTTGACTTGCAGGCGGTTTGCGGCTGAAATGGCGAAGGGGCGGAACGTGGTCAACAGCAGGCAGGTGCTGACCACCGCCGGCAGGACCGTGGCAAAGGCAAGGGAGGCGAACATTACGTACCGGGCCGGTGAAAAGATTTCCACCCCCAGATAATACCAGTTACGAACGAAGCGGTTCATGAATTCGAAGAACCACCAGAAGACCGAACTGACGACAAACAGCAAGCCGAAGCGTCCCGGACAGAGCCTGAACCACGAAATAGAGGCCCGTTTCTCGCACCAGCCGTTGACGGCCAGGATATAGCCCGCCCAGGGCAGGCAGAAGCTATGGCGCTGAAAGGCGGAGAACCAGGAGTGCCTCGTCCAGGCCAGCCACCACCCGGCTCCGGCCAGAAGCAGTCCCAGCCATCCCCACCAGGGGAAACGGCCGCCGCGTACTTTGCAGGTGTTTTTATCGCCATCTGAAGGCGTCAGGCATCCGGCAATCAGGATCAGGGAGGCGATTTCGACTGCGGCCATCAGAATGAACACCGGCCAGGAAAAGGGGCTGTGGCTGGCCGGTGCTGTAAGAGGCGGAAATTCCAGGTATTCAGACAGGCTGTGGCCGGCAAGGAGGGCCCCGGCCGCGGGCAGGGCGACCATCGACAGCAAAACAGAACTCAGGGCGAGAGCATATCCTGCCATGGCTTTTTCTCCGGATGCTTGATTGCAGTCTACCACAACTCGGCGGCCTGGCAAATAGTCCAAATCTTTGTTGTTGCCGATGCCCGCGAATTATGTTCTTGACAAAATGTATAGCACCAAATAATTGGCTTGAGGCTAATGGTAAATGGAAATGATTGACGAAATTAGTTTAAAAATACTGAAGATTCTCCAGGAAAAGGCCCGGATTCCGAACGTGGAAGTGGCCCGCCAGGTTGGTATGGCTCCTTCGGCGGTGCTGGAAAGAATCCGCAAGCTCGAAAAACAGGGGTTCATCGATGGCTATGAAGTGCGCCTGAACCCCGAGCGTTTCAGGCGGGGCCTGGTGGCCTTTTTGCTGGTGAAGACATCCGTGGCCGGCGGCCACGACAGCCTCGGCAAGCGGCTGGCGGAAATCGAAGCGGTCCAGGAAGTGCACTATGTTGCCGGAAAAGACGGGCTGCTGGTGAAGGTCCGCGTTGCATCGACAGCCGGCCTTGGCCGCCTCATGGAAGAGGTCGTCGGCAAGTTGCCCCGGGTCAAAGACGTCAAGACCATGATCGTGATCAAGACGTTCAAGGAAACCGCCCGGATTCCACTGGATGTGATCGACAGTGCTTAGCAAGCCGTGTTGGGCGTTTCCGGACGCACCTTGATTTTTTCATGGTCACCGGTTAGCGCAACGCCCGGACCGTATGGCGGGGAAAATGGTTGCAAGGAGGATAAATGATCAAGATAAATGAACATTATCTCAAGCTACAGGAAAGTTATCTTTTTTCGGATATCGCCCGCAGGGTCGAAGCGTTTGTCGAAGCCCATCCCGGAAAAGAACTGATCCGGATGGGAATCGGCGACGTAACCCATGCCCTGCCGCCGGCCTGCATCGAGGCCTTTCACAAGGCCGTGGACGATATGGCTGACGACGCGACCTTCAGGGGTTACGGGCCGGAGCAGGGGTATCTTTTTCTGCGGGAAAAGATCGCCCGGCATGACTTTCAGGCCAGGGGAATGGATATCGAAGCCGACGAGGTTTTCGTCAGCGACGGCGCAAAGTGCGACAGCGGCAACCTGCAGGAGCTTTTCGCCGTGGACATCAAGGTCGCCGTCCCTGACCCGGTCTACCCGGTCTATGTGGATACCAACGTCATGGCAGGCCGTACGGGAGCGTTTGTCGACGGCCGCTACCAGGGTCTGGTCTACCTTGAAGGCACCACCGCCAACGGTTTTGTTCCGGACCTGCCCAAAGAAAAGGTCGATCTCATTTACATGTGCTTTCCCAACAATCCGACCGGTGCGACCATCGACAGGCAGGGCCTGCAACGCTGGGTCGACTATGCCCTGGAGCACAAGTCTCTGATTCTGTTCGATGCCGCCTACGAGGCGTTCATAACCGACGACAGCCTGCCGCATTCCATCTTTGAAATCGACGGCGCCCGCCGGGTGGCCATCGAAATGCGGTCCTTTTCCAAGCTGGCCGGGTTTACCGGCACGCGTTGCGCCTATACCGTGGTCCCCGGGGAATGTACGGCCTATACCGCCGAAGGCCGGCCGGTTCCCGTCCATCAGTTGTGGCGCAGGCGGCATACCACAAAATTCAACAGCGTGTCGTATCCTGTCCAGCGGGCGGCCGAGGCGGTTTATACCGCCGAAGGCAAAGAGCAGACCGGCAAGCTCGTCTCCGGTTATCTCGCCAACGCGCGTTATATGCGCAAGGCGATGGAAAAATTGGGTTATACCTGTTTCGGTGGCGAAAACGCCCCGTATGTCTGGGTGGACTGCCGGACCGATTCCTGGGAATTTTTCGACCGGCTTTTAAGCGAGGCCGCAGTCGTCTGTACCCCCGGCGTGGGTTTCGGCCTTTGCGGGCAGGGATACGTCAGGCTCAGCGCTTTCAACAGCTTCGAGAAGGTGGAAGAAGCCATGGAGCGCATCGAGGCGGTTTTAGGATAGGAGATTTTCCATGCCCATGAGCCAGGCTTTCAAAGACAGGCTGTACCCGGTGCTGCCCGGCATAGCGGAGCATTACGGCACGCCTTTCCATATTTATGATGAGATCGGAATCCGGGAGACGGCAAGGCGGCTTAATGAAACCTTTTCCGGCCTGGAAGGATTCAGGGAGTATTATGCCGTCAAGGCTTTGCCCAACCCGCGCATCCTGGGAATAATGGCCCAGATGGGCTTCGGCTTCGACTGCAGTTCGATTGCCGAACTGGTGCTCGGACGCCGGGCCGGCGCAAAGGGTGAAGACCTGATGTTTACTTCCAACAACACCAGCCGGGCAGAATTCAGGGCGGCTGCCGCCGACGGCGGCAGCATTCTAAATCTGGACGATATTTCACTGGTGCCGAAAGTGCCCGAAATGCCGGAATTGATCTGCTTCAGGTACAATCCTGGTCCCCAGCGCAGCGGAAACAGCATAATCGGCAATCCTGTCGAAGCCAAATACGGCGTGGCCCACCATCAGATCATCGAGGCTTACGTGCAGGCCCGCCGGCGCGGTGCAAAACGCTTTGGTATCCATACCATGCTTGCCTCCAACGAACTGGATTACCGCTACATGGTACAGACTGCCGAAATGCTGCTGGACCTGATCAGATGGATAAGAAAGGAAATCGGCATTGTCTTCGAATTTATCAATATCGGCGGCGGGCTGGGAATCCCTTACCGGCCTGATGATTCTCCCTTCGATCTCCGGGCAATGGGAGATGAAATCAGGCAGCTGATGCAGGTGTTCCGCGGACAGGAAGGATATTGTCCGAAACTGTATATGGAAAGCGGGCGATACATGACCGGACCTCATGGGGTCCTGGTGGTGCGGGCAATCAACCGCAAGGACATCTACCGGACCCACATAGGGGTCGATGCCTGCATGTCGGCCCTGATGCGGCCCGCAATTTACGGCGCCTACCATCATATAGAGGTTCTGGGCAAGGACCCCGGTCTTGGCCTGGAGACGGTCGATGTGGTTGGATCGCTTTGTGAAAACAACGACAAATTCGCCATCCAGCGCCCCCTGCCTCCCATAGAAGACGGAGACATTCTCTGTATCCACGACACCGGCGCCCATGGCCATGCCATGGGTTTCAATTACAACGGCAAGTTGAGGCCCAAGGAACTGCTCCTGCGCCGGGACGGCCGGGTGGAACTTATAAGACGGGCCGAAACTCTGGACGATTATTTTGCTACCTTGCAGTTCGACCGGGATATTATCGACCCGAATCCTTGAGCGGAATCGTCTGCCCGGCGGCATGCGGCATGTGAGCCGGCGGACGGATCCGGTCTTTCAATCCGGATTTACTGCTTTGCGAAGCCCGTCAATCATGTCAAAATGATAGCGTCCCTTGTGGCGGTCGCAGTCTTTATGGCCCGGTGCGCCAAGCCCCGCGATGGAAAGACGCCCCTTTTTTACAATCTTGTAAGGCGGACGGGTTTTACTACACTTTTTGGACACGCTGAAGATTTTTACTTTTTTCGTCTTTAGCTGTTGACCTTTCCCGTAAAAATGTTTAATGGAGAATTATTGTCAAAGTTAACCCATCGATAACACCCAAGCGGGTGGTGATGCGTCGCTCTGCTTGCAGGCCGGAACTTGACAAAGCTGAAGTTATATTGCCGAGTAAGGTTTCCCCGGCGCACATGTTGGCAGGTACTGAGCAGATTTGGTCGGATTGCAGTGTTAAAGTTTTGGTAATGCCGGGCGATATTCCAAATGAGCGACGCAACGGTAGCTTTATTTGCCACCTTCATCGATCCTGACAGCAGTAGTTGCATTTCCGGTCGCCTGAACCAGCCCGTTGAGCCCAAGGAGAGAATTTTCCGGGCCAGACGCAATTTTATCGTTAATTCGTATTAGCCGCAAGGTTACTATCTTGGCGTAATTCACGCCCAAAGGGAGATCTGTTTAATGGATGATTTTTTGCACAATCTAAGAAGCGGAAAGCTGAAACAACAAGACCGCAACCGTTCAATCTACAATGATCAGTACAAGGGAAAACGCCGGTCTTCCATGGATCACAGGCGCAAGGTGGATCATCACGATGCAAAAGAGACCGCCGAGCGCCTGGATGCCATCAAGGGCATCCTGGAAGGTATTTCCCAGACCCAGAAAAGGATGGCCGAAGCTTATGAGGCTGCCTCCCGGGCCGAGGTTCGCAAAGCAGAAGCACTTGAGACCATAGCCAGCGGTTTAAAGCAGTGGCTTGGATCGGCGCAAGGACCGCAAAGCCGGCCTGCCGTCGCTGCCGGGGCGGATTCCGAACCCGGCTCCGCAGCAGGGACGGCTCCTGCGGACGGGAAAACAGGAGGGCGCATGAGCGAAGGCGAACGGAAAGTTGTCTTCAACATTATCGACCAGATGCGTCAGGCAGGCGAAAGCTGGACCAATATCGCCCGTCATTTGGGCGAAAAAGGTTATGGCACCGTGTCCGGCAAAGGAGTTTGGAGGGGACAGGGAGTCAAGACTTTCTACACCCGGATGGGAGGGGCCGCGGCCTGATGCTGCATATTATGCGAATACTACATATTATGAAGGTTGTTTGACAGACGGCCGACAATCATGCGTTCGGCCTCATGGTGCCAAAGAGTTTTGGCAACGCAAGCATTTTTTTGCACTGCAACAGGAAGTTGCTACCCTTTTACTTCGACTGAAACCCTGCTTTTGGGATCGCCTTTCCATATAACTATAACCACTCCGGCAAGAATAAGGGCGCTGCCGATATAGCCCAGGGGGCTGAAATATTCATGCCACCAGATGTAGGCCACTATGGCGGCTATGACCGGCTCGAGTGTGGCCGTTATGGCGGCCCGGGTGGGCTCCAGGTACTTGAGGGCCGCGTAATAGCAAAAGTAGGCGCCATATGTGGACAGAAATGCTATCGAAAGAATGCAGAGCCACGCAACGGACGTTTTGGGCCCGAAGTTGACCCATGGGAAAAGCCCCAGGGCGCCCATGGGCAGGATATAGAAAAACAGGGTGGCAGAACTGTAGCGGGACGAAAAATATTTGCCCAGGATGTAGTACAGCGAATAGGAAAAACCGGCCAGCAGACCGCATCCTACCGAAACCGCATTCACTCTCACCTGGGGGCCTCCGGCACCCAGTGAAATGGCAATGACCCCCAGCAGCGTCGCTGCAAGGGCGGTAAGCTTTCCGGCGGTCAGTTTTTCTTTCAGAAAGACCGGAGACAGTATGCCCACCCAGGCCGGCGCCGTGTACAGGAGCACGGCCGCAAGGGCCGCGCCGCCTGTTTTGACCGCTATCTGATATGAGCTGTAAAAAAGAGTCACCCCGGTCACGGCGAACAGGACGACCATGGGAAGGTCGCTTGTCTTAAGGCGCAGTTGGCGTTTGAAGCCGGCATGAATCGCAAAAAACACCCAGGCCAGCACGGCCCGCCAGAAGGCCACCTCCATGGGAGAGACCCCCTCGGCGAAAGCGCGCCGGGCCACCGGGCCGATGGTCCCCCAGAGCGTGGCGGCCGCCAGGATCAGCAGATAACCGCGCATCTTCACTGTTGCTGAAGGCACCATTTGTATGTTTCAGCCAGGCCGGAAGCAAGGTCTACCTCGGGGCGGTAGCCGACCGAGCGGGCCGCCCGGCCGATATCGGCAACGGAATGACGGATATCGCCACTGCGGGGAGGCTGATACTCGGGTTTCAGGCCGACGCCGGCTATCCCCGCCACCAGGTTCCATAACTCGGTTATGCTGATGCTCTTTCCGGTACCGATGTTCAGAATATCTCCCGCGGCCGAAGGAGCCCCGGCAGCCAGCAGGTTGGCCCGGACAACGTCGGTTACGAAGACAAAGTCCCTGGTTTGTCCGCCGTCGCCATAGATGACGGGCGGTTTTTTGTCGGCGGCCTGTTTCATGAAGATTGAGATCACTCCGGAATAGGGTGAGGAGGGATCCTGGCGGGGGCCATATACGTTGAAGTAACGCAGGCAGACAGTTTCGACTCCGTAAAGATCATTGTAAAGGGCCGCATAGTGCTCGTTGACCAGTTTCTGGACGGCATACGGGCTTTTGGGCCGCGGCGGCATTTGTTCCTGTTTGGGAAGCCGGGGGTCGTCGCCGTAGACAGCGCTCGAGCTGGAAAGGATCACGCGCCGGATTTCGCACTTTCTGGCGGCCTCCAGGACCTCAAGGGTCCCAAGCTCGTTGACCCGGGCCGATCCAACCGGGTCGGTGACCGTGGCGGTCACCGAGACTACCGCGGCAAGATGAAAGATATAGCGGCAGCCCCGGGCGGCTTTTTCAAGAAGCTCCCGCTCTCGGATGTCTCCCCTGATGAAATCGATTCGGTCCTTTACATTGTCCAGGTTGGACAATTTGCCGCTGGACAGGTTGTCTATTACCGTGACCTGGTTGCGGTCGGCCACAAGGGCTTCCACCAGGTGGGCCCCTATGAAACCGGCTCCCCCGGTCACAAGTGCCCTGAATCGCTTTTCAGCCATTGTCCGTCTGCCTTGTCAAACCGGCCGGCCGCCGGAATGGTGTCAGGGTTGCTATCACGAGCCGCCGACGGTATTAAAGGTTTTGTAAAATATCGTCTTAACAATACCTGTGAAGTTTAACACAACCGGCCGGCAAAGTCTTTAACCGATGGCGGAAAAAAAGTCACCCAAAATATACTGTGCCGCATGCATCCATTATTTCGTAACCTGGGACAGGCAGCGGCCCCACGGCTGCCGGGCAATGGGATTTAAAAGCGCCAGGCCGCCGTCCCGGGTGGTCAGGCAATATTCCGGACGCGCCTGTCTTCATTTTGTGGCCAGAAAGGACAAGGCCTGATTGCGCGATTTAGTCAGAAGGCGTTGAGGGCTCCCAGCCAAATGCTGAAAGTTAAGGCCGAAACCAGGGTCGAGGCCGAGATGGCGGCTACTGCGAAATCTGCATCGCCGCCCATCTGGGAACCCATCACATAGGCTATGGTGGCCGTTGGCGATGCCAGCAGGATCATGGCCGGAAGGATGTCGGCCGATGAAAAGCCGGCAAGTTTGAACAGGGCCAGCCCGGCGGCGGGCATCAAACCCAGCTTGATGAGGCAGGCAGCGGTCACTGTCGCCTTGTGGCTGCGGATAAAGTCGAATGACAAAGAGGCCCCGATGAGCAGAAGGGCAGTTGGCAGGGCCATGGCCCGGAGAATGTCCAGGGTCCGCGAGACCACCAGCGGCACGGGTATTTTCAGGGCCGAAACACAGATCCCGGCCAGGGCTGAGATGATCACCGGGTTTGCCATGACCCGGCGGGCCATCAGGATGGGACGCCCAGAGCCGGAATGACCCGAAGATGACTGCAGGGCAAAGACCGACAGGGTGTTCTGCAGGATCATCAGGAATCCGGCCAGCAGGCTGGCCGCCGCCAGCCCCTGTTCCCCGAGGTAATAGAATGCCACGGCAAGGCCTATATAGCCCAGATTCCCATGGCCGCTGCACTGGATGAAACTGCCCCTGCAGCCGGACGGCAGTGACAATGAGCGCGCGGCTGCCAGAGCGGCCAGATATCCGCCCGACGATGCCGCCAGCGTAAGGCCGATCAGGAGAGGATCGAACTGGCGGTCCAGGCAGGACCGCGATACGGCCCGAAAGATCATGGCCGGTATGGCGATATAGAAAACCAGCCGGTTGGCCGGCCCCCAGAACTCGGGCGGTATGAATCCCCTGTGACGGGCTATCCAGCCTATTATGACCACGGCGAAAATGGGAATTATGGTTGTTACAATACTCATCTTTCCCGCTCCGGAAGACCTGTCCGCCTGTCCGCAGCGCGGCTTGACTTTGGCGTCTGTCCCCCGTAAATTCGAGTAAAAGTCCATGCTACATTCATCGGCCCGTTTTGTCGAGCCAATCCGGAAAAGGATGATATCCGGTGGACGACTTCATACATATCGATTTGAAACTGTTTGCCACCCTGGCGGACAAAACCCCCCCGGAGGCAGACAGATTTCCTGTGCCCCGGGGTTCAACGGTCGGCCAGGTCCTCGAAAAACTGGGCATGACACCGGAGACGGCGAAACTGATTTTCGTCAACGGTGTCAGACAGCCCCTCGACTATCGCCTGCACGACGGCGACAGGGTGGGAATATTTCCGCCCATCGGAGGCGGATGACCGGAAGATGGATAACCTTGTGGCAGCCATAAAGAAGGAAGCGGTCTCCGCCACTTTGCCGGATGGAAGCCCGGTCGAGACGATCACTGCCTCCCGGGCAGAAAGGCTGGCGGAAGAATTCGGGCTTTCCCTCCGCCGGGTCGAAATAAAGATCCTGGAAAACGGCGTCGTGCCCCGGCGTTATCTGCGCAACCTGAAAACCTTTTCGCTTTCCGATCAGGCCAGGCTGCTTGAATCCAAAGCGGCCGTAATCGGCCTTGGCGGTCTGGGCGGTATGGTGGCCGAGACCCTGGCCCGGTTGGGGGTGGGGCAGCTGGTACTGGTGGACGGAGACCGCTTCGAAGAACACAATCTTAATCGCCAGCTGCTGGCGCTGCATTCCAATCTCGGGCGGCCCAAGGCCGGGGAGGCCGCCAGGCGGATCAGGCGGATTAACAGCGCCGTCGAGGTTGAAGTCCACGGGCATTTTTTCGGTCCTGAAACAGCCGGGACGGCCCTTGAAGGGGCCCGGGTGGTGGTGGATTGCCTGGATGCCATCGATACCCGGTTTTTGCTGGAAAAGGCGGCCAAAGATTGCGGCCTTCCCCTGATATCGGCGGCCGTGGCCGGTTTCAGCGGTCATGTGACGACCGTTTTCCCCTCGGATGAAGGTCTGCGTTCGATCTATGGCCCTCCGGACAGCCTGTCTGCCAACAGGGGGGCCGAGACGAGCCTGGGATGTCTGGCGCCGGCAGTTTCACTGCTGGGGTGTCTGGAAGCGACCGAGGTTTGTAAGGTGCTTCTGGGAAAGACAGGCAATCTGCGCAACAAATTATTGCTTGTCGATTTGAACGATTACACCTTTCAGGTTCTAGATCTGGCCTGAGGCGATGGCGGAAGTCCGCATGGTCCGAACCCGGGTCAGGATTTGGTTTTACGATCCGGTGACAGCCCGGAGTCCGGTTTGCCCTTGCTCCTTTTGTCCAGAACCTGCTTGATGATGGATGATTCGTTTTTCAGGACCTTGGATCCTCTTGTTATTTTGCAGAGGCTAATCTTGTGGCGGGAGGCGATCCAGCGCTGGGGCCGGCCGGCGTGCAGATCTTTGAGCAGTTGCCAGCGCAGCGCCAGGGTCTCGATTTCCTTGGGGGTGAAGAGTTCTTCGAACAAAGCCCGCATGCGGTCGCGAGAGCGGACAGCGGCGAATATTTCCACCAGCTCGTCAAAGGGCTTCATCTGGGAATATCCTTTCTGTCGCGCGGCAGGCCGGAAAACCGGCACGAGAGGCCGGCTCATGGTGTCCGCGATCTGCCGGCCGTTGTGGCCTGAAAGGGCGCCCGGCTTGCAGGAAAATCAGTTGTCCTTTGCCTTTTCCGCGATAAGCTCCAGGACTAGGGCTTTGGCCTTTTCCAGGCTCAGGCGGCTCATGTTCAGAACGACATGGTACAGCTCCGGGTTGTCGTAATCCTGTTTTCCCAGGCGCCTGTAGAGGTTGATGCGCCGGCGGTCTTCATTTGAGACCAGGCTCATTGCCTTGCTGCGGGTCAGGTTGTAATGCTCCATCATGAATTTGACCCGGTTCTCATAAGAGTTTACCAGCAGAATGTGAAAGGCGTCCGGATGATCGTTCAGAATATACTGGCTGCCGCGTCCCAGTATGATCACATTGCCTTCCTCTGCCATTTGGGAAATGATGACCACCAGGTAGTCCAGATACATTTTTTCGTCCAGGTAACCCCGTTCGTCGGCCAGAATCCGGTCCAGCCATTTCTGGGCGATTATTTTCGAGATGGCTCTGGACAGTTTGGTCCCGGCTTCTTTCTCCACCGACTCCACCCAGCCCTGGGATACATTGGCCGCTTCGGCTACCATCTGAATTATGCGGTTGTCGGCAAACACGTATCCGAGCTCTTCGGCGATCATTTTCCCCAAAGTTATGCCACCGGCACCAAATTGCCGGGATATTGTAATGACAGCCATTGTGCCTCCTAATGATGATCAGTCTATCTGCTGCCGGCAAGCCGTGGGTCGATGTGCCCGGATTCGGCCAGCATGAGATTCTCGTTGCCCACCTGCCTGTTTGGCGGAAGGCTGTCCGGGCCGCAAGGGCCTATTTGTCGGGCGGTACGATAAGTGTCGGATAGATCGATTTTTCGGCAATCGCCAGCGGTACGCTTCCAAGCCAGCGTTCTATCCATGACGGCTTGGCGGAAGAACCCATCACTATCATCGTGGATTCGCATTCTTCGGCGGCCTTTTCGATTTCCTCCACTGCTTCGCCGACATACACGTGGGCCCTTGCCCTGATTCCTGCCGCTTCCAGGCGCTCACATATGGCTTCCAGTTTCTGGCGGACCTGTTTCCTGGTTTTCTGAACCTCCATGGCCGAGCTGCCTTTGAGGTCCTTGTCGCTGGCAACGTGGATGACATCCACTTTTTCCAGCACTTTATCAAGGGATTCCAGATAATTCAGGGCCTTCATGCTGGCAGGCGACCAGTCGGTGGCCAGCAGGGGCCGCTTGAACGGGATCCATTTTCCGCCGGGACTGTCGGCGCGGTCCTTGTATACCAGGACCGGAATGGAAGCGCGCCGGATCAGTTCGGTCACATCGGAGCCGGAGTAGAAACGCTCCAGCAGCCCCTTGGATGAACGGCCGATCACTATCAGATCGGCCTTTTCCTTTTCGGCGGCCTTGATTACTTCCGGCACCAGGTGTCCCACCACTATGTAGACGCCTACTTCCATGCCTTCTTCGAACAACGTCTCGGCCCAGTCGATGAAGCGGATATTGGCCGTTTCCCTCAGCCTGATCTCTTCTTCCTTTTCGTAGCCCCTGCCGCGATGCATGGCGACCTTTTCTCTTTCGATGACATTCATGAAGACAACGTTTGTCAGGTCTGCCTTGCGCAGGTTCAAAAGGGTCCGCAAGTCATCGAAATTGAGTTGTTCAAACTTGGTAACGAACAGGATTTTCCTGATTTTCATCCCTCAGATCGTCCTTTCCTGCTTTGGCTGTGGGGCTGACCGGGATTCAACCCAACAGGGATTTTACAACCTCGGCCAGCTGATCGGGATCCACCGGTTTTTCCAGATAGGCATCAGGTTCGGGCACCTCGACATCGCCGAATTCGGCCAGCGCTTTCTGGGAACGCAAGAACGATTTTTTGGCTATTCCCGAAAGGATCAGCACCGGTATGTTTTTGAACTTCTTGTCGGTCTTGATCACGCGGTACAACCTGATTCCGCTTTGACGCGGCATCAGCACATCCAGTATGATAAGGTCCGGTGGATTCTCCTGGAGCCGTTTCTGGCCATCTTCCCCATTGTCCGCTTCGATAGGCTCGTAACCCAGCTCTTCGATGACTGTCTTGGTAAACAGCCTGACATCGGGATCATCGTCGACTATTAAAACCTTTTTACTCATGTATTTCCTCCTGCTCTGAACGGTTGCCGGATCCTGATAATGATCCTGTTATGCCATTGATCTGCCGCAACTGCAAACCCGATACCGAATCCGTTCTCGGGCCCTGTCCGCCCGGCTTGCAGCGCATTATTTTTTTTCGCTGTCTTCATCCACGGTCTGGTAGGGGATGCTCATGTAAAAGACAGTACCCCGCCCGGGCTCGGAATCGAACCAGATCCGCCCCCCGTGTTCCTCTATCATTTTCCTGGTGACCAGCAAACCCAGGCCGGTGCCCATGTGCCCCTTGGTGCTGAAAAAGGATGTAAAGAGCTTGGCCTGGATATCTTCGCTCATGCCACAGCCGTTGTCGGCGACTTCGAACAATATTTCCCCGCTGTCTGCCAGCTTGCGTGATTTGATGCGAACCCATTGCTTCGGCTTGGGATTGGGATCGAAGATGCAGGCATCCACCGCGTTGGTTACCAGATTGAGCAGGGTCGTGTGAATGGTGTGGGGGTCCATCATCACCGTCCCGATGCTCTGGTCCAGATCGGTCTGCAGCTCGATATCGTGGTCTGCGGCTTTCTGCCTTACAAGATCGCATACCTCCATGATGATCTGGTTGGGATCGCAAGGCTCCATTACGGGCTCGCGTTGCTTGGAGTAAGACAGCAGATCCATGACCAGCTCGGAGGTGCGCTCTATGTTCTTTTTGAGCATCTCCCAGCCCTGGCGGGTCTTTTCCGGATCGTTGCGCCGGATGCCGACATCCATTATGTAGATGCCGCCCTTGAGACCGTGGAGAATGTTCTTGATCCCGTGGGCGAGGCCGGCAACCGTCTGGCCCACGGCCGCCAGGCGTTCGGCCTGGACCAGTTCTTTTTGGAGGCGCTTTATCTCGGTCAGGTCCTGGAAGAAGGCCACCGACCCCATCATCCGGCCGTTTTCGTGCAGAATGGAGCCGGAAAAACGGACCGGTTTTTCAACACCGTTTGCGTCTGTGATGGTTGCTTCCTGCCACGGAATTTCGCTGTCGTCTTCCGGGCTGTCGGCCTTTTCTTTCAGCTGCCTGGCAAGATCCGGAGGGAAAAAGTCCATGACAACGGCTTTTCCGATGGTATCTTCGGCCTTGCGGCCGAAGATCGACTCGGCCCCCGGGTTGAAGATCACCACTTTGAAATCCTGGTCGGTGGCCACGATCCCATCGTTGGAACTGCGGATCAGCTTTTTCAGAAAGTTGGACTGGCGCCGGATCTCCCGGGTGGCTTCTTTGACCTTGGCCTCGAGCTTGTCAGTGTATTCCTGCAGCTGGCGCTTGATGCGCTGGGTTTCGAGGGCGCGTTTGATTGCTATCGAAAGGGCGGCATCGCGGATCGGTTTGTTGAGAAAGTCGGATGCCCCGTATTTGAGAGCCTCGATGGCATTTTCGATATCGCCGTGGCCGGTGATGATGATGACCTCGGCTTCGGGCCGGCGCTCCTTGACCTGTTTGAGCACCTCGATTCCGTCCATGCCCGGCATTTTGATGTCGGTAAGAACGATGTCCGGCAGCTCCTTGTCGAAAACTTCGAGGCCGGACGGGCCGTCAAGGGCGGTAATCACTTCATAGCCATCGCTTTTCAGGGAGATGGACAAAACCCTGACTATGGCCTCTTCATCGTCTATGATAAGAATTTTGGGTGCTTGATCCATTTGGAATCCTGTTCGCTATGATCCGGCCGCGGGAAACTCTATGGTGAAAGTGGTTCCCTGCCCGACACGGCTCCGGACGGATATGGTGGCATTGTAGTCTTTAAGTATGCCGTAACTGATGCTTACCCCCAGCCCGGTGCCCTTGCCCACTTTCTTGGTGGTGAAAAACGGCTCGAATATTTTGTTTTGAACTTCCTCTGACATTCCGATGCCGGTATCACTGACTTCCACCACGACCCGATTGTCGCGTTTGAAGCTGCGGATGGTCAACTTTTTTTCTATTTTCTCCTCCGGGTTGCGCTCCGCCTTTTCATCCATGGCGTCGATGGCGTTGGTGACCAGATTGATAAATACCTGTTCGAGACGGTTGTGTTCGGCAAGTACCGGAGGAAGATCGTCCGCCAGTTCCAGCACCACCTCGACCTGGTGGACCTTGAGCTGATGGCCAAGGACCTTGAACACGTCCCTGATGGGATCGTTGATATCGATCTTGGTGTAATTGATTTCGGACTGACGGGCAAAATCGCGGACGTGCTTTATGACCGAGGTCGCCCGGGCCACGTTGTCGATTATATCCATGGCCATCGTTTTCAGCTCTTGTTCGGGAATCTTTTTGCCCCGGTTGACCATTTTCAGGAAATAATCGGCACATATCTGGATGACGTTCAGGGGCTGGTTGATTTCATGGGCCATGCCGGCCGCCATCAGTCCCAGGGTCGTCATCTTGCTGGCCTGGATCAGCTGGGTCTCTTTCTCCACGGTTTCGGTTACGTCGGTGGTGGAGGCGATGAGAATTTCGCTGTCTCCGTATTTTGCCTGGCTTACATTTATGTTTACAAAGATCGGCATTCCGTTCTTTTTGAAATGTTTCTTCTTGGTCAGCAAAATGGACCGGTCTTCGGCAAGGCTGAGAAGCCGCCTTTTGACTTCGTCGTCGTTTTTGTCCCCCAGATCCAGGAAGCTCATTTGCATCATTTCTTCCCGGCTGTAACCGTAGTGGTCCTGGGCGCGGTGATTGGTGTCCAGTATCTTGAGGCTGTCTTTGTCGAGAATGAAAATCGGATTGGGATCGTTGTTGAAAAGGGAACGGTACTTTTTCTCGGAGCGGCGGACCTGCTCCTGGAGCATGGCGTTTTCCACGGCGACGCCGATCCGGTTGCCGATAAGCTCCAGGATCGGCTTGTCGGCGGAGCTGAATTTTTCGGGCTCGCGGCTGCCTATCCTGATGACGCCGATGCTGGTCTTGCCCTTGGTGAAGATGGGGATGAAAGCCACCGACTGCAGAGCTTCATAGCTGTCCAGGCACACACTGGACCGCATTTCTTCGTCCAGGCGGCCGATGATGGTAAAGCGGCCGTTGAGGGCGATATCGTGCAGGAAAGCGTCAGCCTCCCGGGAGCGTTCGCTCTGGCAAACGTCGCTGGGCGCGCCGTAGCTGTATTGGAGATAGAATTTTTCGTCCTTGCCTTTCAGAAAGATGCAGATGGTATCGGCGCCGATGAAGTCCCGTATCACCTTCATGGCCGATTCCAGCCTTTTCTGGAAGGGCTCGGGAGAGTTAAGGGCGGAGTAGATGGCAACCAGGGTGCTTTGCTCCCGGGTGTGTCTTTCGCGCTCCTGCTCGGCCCGCTTGTCTTCAGTCGTATCCCACAGGGTTTCGATGGCGCCGATTATCTTGCCGTCGGGAGCCTTAATGGGGGCTGCCGTAAACCAGCACCATTTGCCGTTATCGCCCAGGTTGGGAAAGAATATCTCGGCTTCGTAGGCCCCCTCTATAAGGACCGATTTCTTCCATTTCTGGCCGTAGAGCTTCTTGATTTCCTCTTCGCTGATCTGGTCAAGGATTACGTCGGCCATCGTAGGTCTTTCCCGCTGCCAGAACGGAAGCCACGATTTGGTGGTGCCGACGATCCTGGAGGCCGGAAATCCGGTCAGCTTTTCCAGGGCCCTGTTCCAGTGGGTGACCACATGGTTCTGATCGATGACGAATGTCGGTATGGTGCTGCCCTCGATGATCTGCGAAAGCACCCGTTGGTTGTCTATGAGGTCGATCTCTATCTGGCGGGCCCGCTTGTGGCGTTCGACCAGGATCCTGGAAAGCTCGTTGGCATACTGGCTGAAGAGGGAAACGGCCTCGGCCGGAGATTTGATGCCCTGCTTGGCCTTTTCCAGGGCGCTGGCCTTGATCATCTCCACCCTCAGCAGGTCCCACACTGTCCTTACGTCATAATGTTCGATGAGTTGAATATGCCCGGGAATCTGGCGGCGCAGTTCGGCCCCCAGTTCCAGGTCGTTGGTGATTTCCAAAATGGTGGTCAGTCCCGGCAGCTTGAACAGTTCCCTGTAGTCGGTTGTGGTATGGATGCCCTGTGAAGCGGCGTAGACCATGCCGGGCGCCTTGGGGTTGATGTCGGCCACCGCGACCACCTGAGGCTGGAGGCTGTAAAGCTCGCTCTTGCAGATCGTTTTGAGAAAACGGAGACAAAAACGCCCGCCGCCGATAATGGCGATCCGGGGCCCCAAAAGCTCCTTAATCAAATTGCCCTGGGCATTGTTCAGGGCTTGATCCAGCTGGTGGACGAATTGCATGGGCCGAACTCCGCTGTTAGAAAAATAGCAAGCTGATGCCAACGAAAGACGGAACCAGAAAAACCAGGCTGTATTTCAGTATGTACCCGAAAAAGCTGGGCATGGGGGTTCCGGCCTCTTCCGCTATGGAACGTACCATGAAATTGGGGGCATTGCCAATGTAACTGCAGGAACCGAAAAAAACGGCTCCTGTCGATATGGCCTTCAGGTAGACAGAATGTTCGGCTATCAGTTTCGTCACCGCCTGAGCCTCTGCCACTCCGGGGTAAAACTGGCCCAGGGCGGTGTTAAAGAACGTAAGGTAAGTTGGTGCATTGTCAAGAAAACTTGAAAGGGCGCCGGTTGCCCAGAAATAGTTGGCCGGCCGGTTGACGGCATTGATCAGAAATGCCAGGGCGCCCCGGCTTCCGGCCTTCAGGATCAGCAGGCAGGGGATCATGGTGACAAATATGCCGATGAAGAGATAGGCGACTTCTTTTATCGGGAACCAGGAAAATTCGTTGGCTTCGCGTACGTCGGCGGGTGTGGTGGCAAGAGAGGCGATGCCCATCAAGATCAGAAATCCGTCCCGCGCCCAATCCTGGATTGCGCGGTGGATACCCAGCGTCGACACCTGGCCCCAGTCGACCAGACCGCTGACAAGCACCGCTGCCACTATTCCGATCAGGAAAATGAAATTGTAAACCCCTTCGAGCCGCAACCGTTCTTTTTCCTGCGGGCCTTCGGCCCGGACGGCGTTTTCGATGCGTTCCTTTTCCCTGCGGTAATGGTACAGGTCCAGCAGGAAATAGATGGCCAGGAGGATTCCTGAAACCGCCAGCATGTGCGGCAGGGTGTTGAAAGTCCAGAAAAACGGCACTCCGTGCAAAAAGCCCAGGAAAAGCGGCGGATCACCAAGGGGCGTCAGGGCTCCGCCGATGTTGGCCACCAGGAAGATGAAAAAGACGACCATGAATGTCCTGTTCTTGCGTTTGCGGTTGGCCCGCAGAAAGGGACGGATCAGCAACATGGCCGCTCCGGTTGTTCCCATCCAGGAAGCCAGAACGGTTCCGATTATCAGCATTATCAGATTGACAAGCGGTGTCCCGGCCAGTGTGCCCCGGAGCAGAATCCCGCCCGAGACGGTGTACAGTGACCATAGCAGGATGATGAAAGGAACGTAGTCTGCCAGAAGGATGTGGGCTATTTCGTGGGCCGCGCTCCAATGATAGGTGAATAAAAAAGGTACGGCCAGAGCAGCCGCCCAGAAAGCCGAAATTTTTCCGAAATGGTGATGCCAGAATTCGGCCGCGATCAGGGGCATCAGGGCGATTGACAGAAGCATCCCGGCAAAAGGGATGCAGCTGGCCAGGGGCAGCTTTTCGCCCAGATTTTCGTTGCCATGACCGGCCGATGCCTGCAAATGGTGATCGTCGCCTGAAACCGGTGCGGATTCCCGTTCCTGTTCCGGGTTGACGGATATGCCTTCTGCATGACCGGCGGCGACAGCCGGAGGGGCTGCGAAACAGCGGTCGATGTCTGCACCCAGGACAAGATACGTGGTTGCAAGCAGCAGGATAACAAGAAATCTGTGCGGAATTTTTGCCTTATGCCTCATGATCACCATCCTTAAGTCCTTTATCGATCGTCCTGCGGCGTAAAATGGGTTTTAGCAAATAAATCCCAATAATAAAATAAAGTTATCACAATATCACATATTTTGGAAACACTGTCAACACGCCCCGGGCGCTGACGGGGGCATGCCCCTTTCAGATCAGGACAGCTTAGATCCTGCTGAAATATCTGTCGAATGTTTCCAAAAGACGGTCATCCGGACATGGGACCGGGAAGGATATGCCCGAGGACCGCGCACCGCATTTCCGGTAAGGGGAAAGTGGCGGCTCACGGGTTGCAAAAAGTCCCGCGCAAATAATGAGGCTTGACTTTCGTTACCTTTTGATGAAAATAGAGGCCACTTCGAAGGAAAATAAGAAATGTAATCCTCAGAAAGATCGGCAAGATTTGCGTAATTACTAAATTGATGTGTACCAGATCCTTAATGCGCATAAAAATTCATTGGTTTTAGAAAACCGCATGCTTTGCCTGCGGTAAAAACCTGAACGTCGGGAGCCCCGGCGGTTTCCCGCACTCCGGTTGTAGTTCCCCGGTCGTAGCCAAACTGACAGCCTAACCGAAAAGCCAAAGGAGGAATGGATGATGAAGAGTTTCAGATGGTTACTTGTTGGCGTGCTCATACTCGCCATGGTGTGCGCCACAACGGACGTCATGGCCAAAAAGAAGACGGTGCTGGTATACGGAACCACTGAAAAAGTTACCGACATGGATCCGGCCAATGCTTACGACTTTCACACCTGGGAGATATTCTACAATATTTACCAGGGACTCATGGGTTACCCCCCGGGAAAGACCAACCTGGTCCCGGCCCTGGCCGAGTCTTACACCATCAGCAAAGATGGCAAGGCTTATACCTTCAAGCTCAAAAAAGGCCTCAAGTTCAGTGACGGCACCCCCTTTGACGCCAAGGCGGTCAAATGGTCCCTGGACAGGGTCATCCGCCTCAAGGGAGATCCTTCCTGGCTGGTTACCGACTTTGTCGACCATGTGGAAGTGGTGGACAAATACACGGTAAGGTACGTCCTTAAAAACCCCTGCGCCTATTTCCCCTCTCTGGTCGCAACCGTGCCGTATTATCCGGTAAACCCCAATGTCTATCCGGCCGACAAGATCATCAAGGATCCGGCCGAACTCAAAGGCGGCAAGCTGGTGGGTCTCGGACCTTATCAGGCGGTTTCATTCAAGCGTGACGAGGAGATCATTCTCGATGTCAATCCTTATTACAAGGGCCCCAAACCGAAAAACGACCGGGTGGTTATCCGCTATTTTGCAGACGCCACCACCATGCGTCTGGCCCTTGAAAAGGGTGAGCTGGATTTCGCCTTCAAAACCTTCAACCCTTCCGATATAGTCGATCTTCAGAAATCAAAGAAGCTTATCACCATCAAAGGCCAGGGCCCCTATATCCGCTACATCTGTTTTCAGTGCCAGAAGCCGCCTTTCGACGACAAGGTGGTGCGCAAGGCCATCGCTGCCGCCATCGACCGCAAGGAAATTATCCGCAAGGTCTTTCTGGGCCAGAACGAGCCCCTCTATTCCATGGTGCCCAAGGGCATGTGGACCCACGAGGATAGCTTCCTGACGGAAATCGGCGACGGCAACGTGAAGCTCTGCAAGAAGCTGCTTGCCTCCCGCGGTTACAACGCCAAGAACAAGCTCAAGTTCGAACTGTGGTACACACCCAGCCATTACGGGGATACCGAGGTCGACATGGCTGCCGTAATCAAGCGTCAGCTTGAAGCGACAGGGGTCATCCAGGTGACGGTAAAATCGGCTGAGTGGGCGACTTACAAGCAAAACTGGCGCGACAAGCTGATGAATGTCTTCCTGCTTGGATGGTACCCGGATTACATCGATCCTGACAACTACACGGCTGCTTTTGCCGGCACCGCCGGTTCGGCCGGAAACGGTATTTTCTTTTCCAACAAGCAATGGGACGCGATGTTTGTGGAGGCCCAGAAGAATCCGGATCAGAACAAGCGCGCCGCAATCTATAAGAAGATCCAGAAGATGTGGACAGATGAAGTTCCCACGGTTCCGATCTTCCAGGGGACCCTCTACCTGTTCACCCAGAAGAATATCCGCGGAGTCATGATTTCTCCGACCCTGCAGTTCATCTACGCTCCGATAGAAAAGGTGAAATAGAAGTCCTGAACCAAGCCCGGAATAACGAGGCCGCCTGCGATGTTGGTGCCGGCGGCCTTTTTCACCCTTTGCCGGCGGGCATCTTCCGGTCCGGGTCAGGGACCGGACCTCGGGAGGGCCACGGCAAAAGTCAGAAGAGGCGAAGCAAACAGAGTGCCGGATTACGGCTGGCGCGTGTGATCCTTCCAACCCCTGAATTGGTACTGAAATGAAAAACCTCATCAGATATGTAGTGACCCGTGCCCTGCTGACCATCCCCATGCTGCTGATCCTGCTGACCATCGTCTTCGTGGTCGTAAGGGTCATGCCCGGGGATCCCGTGTCTTCCATGCTGGGCGGCCATGCACCCCAAAGCGTCATCGACCAGAAGAAAGAAGAACTTGGCCTCAACAGGCCGTTGATAGTTCAATACGGAGATTACTTGATGCAGATCTGCCGGCTGGATTTCGGTGAGTCGATGATTCTGCATCAGAAAGTACTCGATGCGATCGGCGACAAGATACCGGCGACCATCGAGCTGACTTTCTTCGGCATGATAATCACCCTTCTGGTAGGTGTGCCCCTGGGGGCGTATGCGGCCGACAAAAGGCGGTCGGCCCAGGATTACGCCATCAGGTTGTATGGTATCGTCATCTATTGCATTCCGGTTTACTGGCTGGGACTCATGCTCCAGATGATCTTCGGGGTCTGGATGGACATCCTTCCGGTCGCAGGCCGTACCGGGGCGAGGGTATTCGTGTCGACCTTCGAGAAGACCGGCTTTTATACTCTTGACACTCTGCTGGTCAGGGATTTCGAGGCCTTCGCAGACGTAATGCTCCATCTCGTTCTGCCATCGGTGACACTCGGACTGGTGCTTTCCGGCATTTTCATAAGATTGACCCGGGCCAACATGCTCGATGTCCTCAAGTCCGACTATATCCTGGCTGCGGAAGCCAGGGGGATCCGCCACCGGCGTGTCGTTTACAAGCATGCCATCCTCAACGCCTTCGTGCCGATCCTGACAATGATGGGCCTACAGGTGGCCTTGCTGATGGCCGGCGCCGTGCTGACGGAGAGTACTTTTTCGTGGCCCGGGATGGGCAGGCTGCTGCTGGAAAGAATTTATCTCAGAGATTATCCCACGATTCAGGGCATAATCGTTATTTTCGCCTTGATCGTGGCCTTCGTATCCTTGATAGTGGATATAATTTACGCCCTGGTTGATCCAAGGGTCAGGTACTAGGAGTTTTTCTGCCGATGAAGTATTCTCCAACTTCAGCCATGGGACAGCTGATCGGCCGCATGACCGGTATGGGCCGGAAGTACGGAGTCGAGTGGTGGATTCTGGTGATCGGAGCCGTTATCATTGCGGCCATTATCATCATGGCCCTGCTTGCCCCCTGGCTGGCTCCATACAGCCCGCATGATCAGGCCACCGGCCCTCAGCTCGCACCGCCTTCCGGCCGGCACTGGCTCGGAACCGACAATCTGCAAAGGGATGTGCTGTCGCGTATCATCTACGGGTCGCGCACGATTCTGGGGGTTGCCATCCTGGCGGCCCTGCTTTCTTCGACCATCGGGATAACCATGGGACTGATATCGGGCTACACGGGCGGTTTCATGGACAAATCGCTGTCGCTGGTGATGGACTCGGTCTATTCTTTTCCCGGCCTGATCCTGGCGATAGCCTTTGCGGCCATGCTGGAGCCGGGAGTTATCAGTATCACCATTGCCGTGGCGGTCATTTATATACCGACGTATTTCCGCCTGGTCCGGGGACAGACCCTGTCGATCAAGGAAGAATTGTACGTGGAAGCGGCCCGGGCCATCGGCGCTCCGGGAAAGGTCATATTGTGGAAATACATCTTCCCGAACGTGATCGCCACAACCGTGGTGGTGTTCACCATGAACGTGGGTGATGCAATCATGATCGAGGCGGCCCTGACTTATCTGGGCCTGGGCTTGCCTCCTTCGGTTGTCGATTGGGGCATGGATCTGGCCATGGGTAAAAAGTTCCTGCCTTCCGGACAGTGGTGGCTGATTACTTTCCCGGGCGGAATGATATCTCTTCTGGCCCTGGGATTTACCATGCTGGGCGAAGGGTTGGCTGAAATATTGAATCCAAGGTTACTGGAGCGATAGGGTGACAGAAGACAATATACTCCAAATCAAGAACCTGCATGTCAGATTTCCTATCCATATAGGTACCGTCCGGGCAGTCGACGATGTCAGCCTGTCCATCAGGCGGGGAGAGGTCATGGGGCTCGTGGGCGAATCCGGTTGCGGCAAGTCTACCCTGGGTTTTTCCATTCTGAAATTACTCCGTCCCCCGGGCGAGATTTCGGCGGGACAGATCCTTTACAATGACAGGGACGTGGTATCGATGGGCGAAAAGGAGCTGTTATCCTTTCGCGGCCGCCAGGTGTCCATGATATTCCAGGATCCGTTGACTTCGCTCAACCCCTTGTTCAGGGTGGGCGACCAGTTCGTGGAGGCCATCCGCACCCATGAGCCGGAAGTAAAACCCCGGGAGGCCTGGGCGCGGGCCGAACAGACCCTGAAACATCTCGGAATTGCGCCCGAGAGACTGGTTGAATATCCCCACCAGATGTCAGGCGGAATGCGGCAAAGGATAATGATCGGGATGGGGCTGGTTCTGAATCCCGGCCTGTTGATTGCCGATGAGCCGACAACGGCCCTGGATGTAATCGTCGAAGCCCAGTTTCTCGATTTGCTCAACCGCCTCAGGCAAGAGTTCAACCTCACCATCTTGCTGATTTCGCACAACCTGGGCATCGTCGCCCAGATGGCCGATCGGGTCACCGTCATGTACGGAGGCAGGATCGTCGAATCGGGTTCCGCCCTGGATTTGTTCGGCAATCCCCGCCATCCCTATACTCAGGGATTGCTGGCGTCCATACCCAACATCAAGCTTGATCAGCCCGAACTTAGAACCATGCCCGGCGCGCCGCCTGACCTGGTCGATCCTCCGCCGGGATGTGTTTTCGCCCCGCGTTGTCCGCAGGTCATGGAGCGGTGCCGGCGGCACAGGCCCGAGGAGTTCAATGTCTCCGGGATGCGGGTTGCCTGCTGGCTTTACGATAACTGACAGAGATGAAGAGATTTATGAAAAGCCGGAATTCGCAGAATGCGGGATCAGTCTTTTTTACTCCGGTCTGGCAGGGTGAATAAATGGAACAGTTGTTGAAAGTGGAAAACCTGGTAAAGCATTTTCAGGTCGACAAGGGAATATGGTCTCATTTTTTTTCCGGCAGCCGGAAAGTCGTGCATGCCGTGGACGGTGTGTCCTTCCGGATCCGCAAGGGGGAAGTACTGGGACTGGTGGGAGAGTCAGGCTGCGGGAAAACCACGACCGGCCGCCTGGTTCTGCGTCTGCTGGACCCCACTTCCGGCAACATCGTCTACGGGGGAGAATCCATCCTGGACGACAGCGAGGAGCAGATGCGCAGGCGCCGGGCCAAGATGCAGGTAATTTTTCAGGACCCCTTTGCCTCCCTCAGTCCCCGTATGCGAATCGGCGATTCGATAGCTCATCCCTTGAAAATCCATTCTTCGTCGAGCCCCGGGCAGGTGCGCGCTCAGACGCTGGCAATCATGGAGAAGGTGGGTCTGGCTCCGGCGGAATTTCTGTACAATAAATACCCCCACCAGTTGTCCGGCGGCCAGCGCCAGAGGGTGGTTATCGCCAGAGCCCTGGTGACGCGGCCGGATTTCGTCGTTGCCGATGAACCGATAGCCATGGCCGACGTTTCCGTATCGGCCATGATTCTCGAACTGATGATCAGCCTCAAGGAAGAATTTGATCTTACTTACCTGTTCATCACCCATGACCTGGCAACCTGCAAATACATCTGCGACCGGATAGCCATCATGTATCTTGGCAGGATAATGGAAATCGGGCCGCTGAAGGAGGTCTTCAGCCATCCCGTTCATCCTTATACCACGGCCCTGTTGGCGGCGGTTCCCGTTCCGGACCCGAAGTTCAAACGAACCCATCCGATTCCCCACGGAGAAATACCCAGTGCCATAAATCCGCCTTCGGGATGCAGATTTCATCCCCGCTGCGCGCACGCCGAACCGGACTGCTCCCGGAAGGTGCCGGAACTGGTGGAGGCGGGGCCGGATCACCACGTTGCCTGTCCGGTCATGCTGGGCAAGTAAACCGCCGTCTCTTTTTGGGCGGCCCGCTTTACTGACTTTATGGCAGAAAGGAGTCTTCCGATGAAAAAAGTATCATTTCTTTTGATCCTGGGCGTTATCGGTATCCTGGCGGTTTCAATATCGGCCGGGGCGGGCGGGAACGACTCCAAGAACAAAGCCAAGGACCATCCCGGCAAAATCGACTGGGAAATTCCGATAGCCCCCGGCGTGTGGTACCCGGGGTCGGGGCCGTTGCCGGACAAGCCCATGCGTTACTACCGGGTAAGGTGTTTCCCCGGTTGCCATACCGGCAGTAAATACGGGGCTTTCCCCGATACGCCCCTGAAAGGCGACCGGCCCATATTTCCGACATCGACAATAAACCATATCCAGAATGATAAGACCGGGAAAAAATCGGGTAAACAATAGTATTTTCCCCGCTCCGAAGCTGTTCGAAGCCGGCATTTACCGTAGACGCAGAAAAGAGCTGGCATCCTGTCTGGGAAAGGGACTGTTGCTTTTTATCGGCAATCAGCCGTGTGCGGTGAACTACGCCGCCAACCAGTATCCTTTCAGGCAGGATTCCAGCTTTCTGTACTACTGGGGGCTGGACGAGCCGGGACTGGCGGCCGTGATGGACCTGGATCTGGGGGAAGAAATCCTGTTTGGAGACGACCCCGGTCTGGAAGATGTGATCTGGACAGGTCCCCGGCCCGCCATGAAGGAAAAGGCTTTACGGGTGGGGGTGGAGAAAGCCGGGCCGCTGGCCGGTCTGGCCGGAGCGGTTGAAAAAGCCCGCAGGACAGGACGGCCGGTTCACTATCTGCCGCCATATCGCCGGGCGACCTCCGTTTTTCTGGCGGATCTGCTGGGAACCGGCGTTGCCCGGATAGAGACAGGCAGTTCGGAAGATTTCGCCAGGGCGGTCATAGCTCAACGATCCGTCAAGGGCCCCGAGGAAACCGAACAGATTGAAAGGGCCCTGGAATTGACGGCCCTGATGCATCATCGAGCCATGGCGTTGACCAGGCCCGGGATTCGTGAACGGGAGGTGGTGGCCGCCATGCAGGCCCTGGTCTACGCCGAAACAGAAGGACAGATGGCCTACTGGCCGATTTTCACCCGCAACGGCCAGATAATGCACAACATCCGGCACCATTGCCGGCTTGCCGCCTCAGACCTGGTCATCAATGATTCCGGGGCCGAGTCTGAAATGCATTACGCCAGCGACATAACCCGGACCCTGCCGGTGAGCGGCCGTTTCGATACACGCCAGAAAGAGATCTACCAGATCGTCAACGAGGCCCTGGACGCATGCATCGCATCACTGAAACCGGGTGCGGCTTTTCTGGATTTGCATATGCTGGCAGGAACCATTGTCAGCCGCGGGCTGGTCGAGCTGGGTCTGATGAAAGGCGATGCAGATGAGATTGTCGGCCTGGGGGCCCACACCCTGTTTTTCCCGGTAGGACTCGGGCACATGCTGGGGCTCGATGTGCACGACATGGAGGGACTGGGCGAAGACCTGGTGGGCTACGACAGCAGCTACCGGCGCGACAGCCGTTTCGGCTTCCGTTATTTGCGGCTGGCAAAACCGGTGGAAAAAGGTTATGTGGTCACCGTGGAGCCGGGTATTTACTTCGTGGAAGAGCTTATCGGAAAGTGGAAAGAACAGGGGCGGTTCAGGGATTTCATCAACTATCCGGAAGTAGAACGGTGGGCCGGTTTCGGAGGCGTTCGGCTCGAGGATGATGTCCTGGTCACCGAAAACGGCAGCCGCGTCCTGGGACCGCCGATTGCCAGAACCATCACCGAAGTGGAAGAGGCGATGGCCCGATGAACGGGAGGTAAAAATGTTTTCCGCAACCTCTGTGACACTAAGCAGTTCAGACCGAAGGGCGTATCTGAGACGTGATTGCTCCTTGCTGGTGGACTGCGACGACCTGGAGATCTGTTACACGGCCCAGATGACAAATATCGGTCTGGGAGGCGCATTCTTGCTGCACAATGAATCGTGTCATGTCGGCCAGGAGCTGATCCTCACCATTCCCTTCAAACAATACCGGGATTTTCTGATCATTCCCGGCAAGGTGGTATGGATCATTCCCAACGGGGCCGGGGTTGAATTCGTAAGAAAATCAGCTCTGCACTGAGTATTCGGATCAGGAATCGTTTGCCCGTGCCGGTCTTGGACAAAGGCGGGCAAGCCGGTACCTTCCATAGCCCCATGAAAAGTGATTGACCGCCAGGATCGCGCAAAGGCCTGCCGTCAGCAGGGAGTCGCCCGCCAGCAGTGATACGGGCAAAACCGCGAGCAGGCAGACAGACAGGCCGATTCTGGCATAC